>Ga0049083_10000336_pt1 | contig 16331 bp, 7 predicted proteins | sample GreLakmeMI27MSRF_FD_66719 | JGI IMG/M metagenome (GOLD analysis project Ga0049083, IMG submission 66719) | Freshwater lentic microbial communities from great Laurentian Lakes, MI, USA - Great Lakes metaG MI27MSRF | ecosystem: Environmental > Aquatic > Freshwater > Lake | place: Great Lakes...
CATGGCGCCCGCCGGGCCGGTGCGCCGCCTGGGCTCGCTGGGCGGCGCGCCAGTGGACGAGAGCGAGGCTGGCCAGAACGGCGCCGAGGCGCTGCTGGACTCACTGGCGGACAGCGCGAGTGCGGCTTGGGACGCCAGCTGCCTTGCAACCGACCCGGCCGAGACGCTGTTCGAGTGGCTGGCTTCTGCGCTGCCCGCGGCTGAGCGCTGCGCACGCGCGCCCAGGCACGCCCCAGCCCCACACAGCGTGCTGGCGCGACAGTCGCTGCAGCCGGCGGGCGCGCTGCTCGTGGCAGCGCCTGCGGCTGCAGTCGCTGCAGCGCACAGCGCAGCGCCTGTGCCCGCAGTGGACTGTTCGCCCTTCACCTCGCGGCAGCGCTCTCTGCGCGCGCGGCTGGCGGCGCTGGAGGCTGGCGGCTCCCCGCGCGAGGGGCTGCTGGGCGGTGAGAGCGACCAGGAGTGGGTTGAGGCGCAGACGTGGCCTCGCTCGCCACCTCTGGGCGACCAGGAGGGGCCGCCTTCGCCCGCGCACGCCCCGCCCCGCCCCTCGGCAGGCGCACCGCGCGAGGGCGCGCGCCGCGAGCGGGCGGTGCGCGCCGCCGCCGCGCTCGCAGCCGCCCGCGCAGGAGTGCAGCCTGCGGAGGAGCCCCCCGCGCCGCCCCCCGCAGCCGAGACAACTGCCCGGGGCGCCGCAGACCGTGTGGCCAGCTTCACCGCCGCCGCCCTGGCCGCGGCGAGGCAGCGGCGGGGCGTGGCAGCCGCGGGGGCGAGCAGTCCGTTGGGGCCGCGGGCTGCAGGAGACCACGTCGCGGCCTCAGCAGCGGAGGCATCGGCTGTGCACGCACACGCAGATGCGCATGCACACACACACGCACACGCTGACGCTGAGCGCGCGGAAGAGGCACGCCACTGCTCAGACCACACGCCTCGTGCGCTGCGCGCCGCCGCCGCCGCCTCCGGCGAGCGCCTGTCGCTCCTGCGGGGCGCCTGCGCCGCCGCGTGCCGCGCGGGCGCCGACGCGCGAGCTGCGGCGGCGCGGGGCCTGCGCCTGGCCGCCGTCTCGGCCGCCCTCGCGCGCGCGTGCAGCCTGGATGCCGCGCAGCGCCATGTTGCGGGTGACGCAAGCGACGCGGCGACTGTTGCTGCTGCTGCGGCGGCGCGGGAGGCGGCGGCGGCGCTGGCTGCGCACGAGCGTGCCAGTGGGGCCGTCGCAGCAGCAGCAGCCTTCAGCGCTGAGACGCCCTCTCCAGCCTACGTGGACAGCACCTGTCGCGCCCGCTGCGCCGCCGCGGCAGAGGCTGCGATGCGTGTGCGCCTGGCGGAGGGGCTGCTGCGTGCGAGCGCGTCCAAGCGGCTGGAGCGCGCGCACCACCTGCGCGCCGCGTCGCAGGCGCGACACGAGGCGCTGCAGGCGCACGCGGGCGATGCGGCACCTAGAGGAGGCGGCGACGCGGACTGCGGCGCCCTGGACGCGCTCCGGGAGAGCGCGGAAGCGCTGAGGGAGGCCGCAGCGTGCGCGCGCACGCTCCCCCCCACCGACGCTGCGGCGCAGCGCCTCGCCTGCGCCGCGGCCGCGGAGCGCGCGGCGCTGCTGCGGGCGGTCGCTGAGCTTCGCGCGGCGTCTGGGGCGCTGCCGGGCGCGCTGCTGCGAGCCGCCGCGCTGCTGCGGTCCGCCGACGCGCCCGCCCTGGCCCTGGCCGACGCGGCCGCGCGCGGCTGCGGCGAGCAGCTGGATGCGCTGCGTGCGCTGCGTGCGCGGGCGGGCGCGCTGCGAGACGCTGCGGAGGAGGCCCGGGCTGCGCGTGGCGAGCGCCTCGTCGCGCTGCTGGCCCAGGAGGATGCGCGCCGGGAGCGCGCCAAGGCGGTGCTGCTGCATGCCTGGACGGAGCAGGCGCAGGGCGAGTACAATGCTGGGGAGCGGGCGCACGCGCAGCTGGCGGAGCAGGCGGGGGCGCGCGCAAGGGAGGCGAGCCTGAAATGCCGCGCTGCAGCCGGCGTCACGGACCAGGAGCGTCGGACGCTCAGAGATGCCTTCCCGGAGCTACAGCTAGAGCCGGCGGAATGAAACTTGAACAATCGACTGGTGACGTGCAATACCGCAGGGCTCTCGTGCCAACCTCCTTGCTCAGCGTGCTCAAACAGGGGTGACGGAAGCAGTGCTGGGACCACGCTCGTCGCTCATCAATCGAGCATCGAACATTTTCGAACAGCAACAGTAGCCCCTTCGCTGCCCTGTTGCCGCGCGCCATGCTGTGCAGCACGCCCCGAGAGGCGTTGCTGACACCGCTGCGAGTGTCTTCGCCAGCGGGGGTTTCCGGGGGACAGCAGCGCAAACCTCGCTGGCCTCTCGCCTACGGTGCGCCTCACCTGCACTGCTGCGTGGGGCCGCGTGGAGCTTGGTGGCTGCCCTGGCTGGGGGCAGCGCCGTTTGAAGTTTTCAGCGTGCAACTCGCTGACTGTCCCGTCGCCTTCGCTGTGCGCGCAGTGCCGCCCGTGCACCTGCGCCTGCCCACCTGGTCCTACCACGACGAGGAGTGCTACGACGGGTCGCCGCGCGGCGGGGCGGCCGACACGCCCGGCGGCAGGGAGCCTGGGAGCAGTCGTCACGGAAGCAGCTTCGCCACCGACTGGCTCCGCCCGCTGCCAGCCTTCGTGGACTCGCCCCTCGCACCGCCGCCGCCGCCCGCGCACCCGCTGAGCGGACTGGGTGCGTGCGCTGGGCGCGGCGGCCACCGGGCTCCCAACGGCAGACTGACAGACCTGTGCCCGTACCGCGCGCCGCCAGGCCGCACGCACGAGTCCGCAGCGCGGCCGCACGCGGCGCTGCAGCCGCTGCCTCCCAGGCCACCCTCCAGTGCCGCCGGCGGGCCCGGGCTGCGGCGAACGCGGACAAGGTGGAACTGCGTGCCCACACAGGACGGGCAGCTGCTGCCGGAGACGCTCGCGTTCGAGTCCGTCTCGGGCACCGCCGCGCTCGTGCGCTTCGCCCCGCCACCGTCGCAGGCGTCGACGGCTCAGCTCCCGGCAGACGAGCCGCCACAGTCGACTTCCAGTCGGCCCTGCCCGCCCGCCCGCCCGCTACCCGCCGCCGGCGTCCCGTTGCTGAGACCGCAGCACCGCACGCGGTCACCCATCCGCGCAGGTGCGCGGCATCCCACCCTAGCGCATTTGCGCGCTGTCAGCGTATCTAAAACTGCCAATATCTGCCCCCTTTCTCCCAGCAACGCTCTCGCGCTTCGCGCCGGCTCAACAGCACAAGGCTGCCGCGGCGCTGGACGCGGGAGGTTCGCCCCGCTCGCCGCTGCCGGGCGCCTGCAGTCGACCGTCTTCGTTCGCACACGCACTGGATGCGGTTGAGGCTGCGCTACGCCTCTCCTTGGACGGCAGCGACAGCGACGTATCGCCGCCTAGCTCCTTCACGGCCGCGCAAGGCTACGCAGGCAGCGCGACGGCGGGCCTGGTGCTGCATCCCAGGCGCTCCAGTCGCAGCAGCAGCCTGAGCGGTTCACCGGCCGCAAGCCGCCCCGCGTCGCCGCAGCAACCGCTGTCGCAGCCGCGAAGGGATGAGCATCAGCCTCCGGCGACTGTGGCTGCGGCTGCTGCCAGCGCTGCGCGGGTGCAGCTGCCCCCATCCGCGGCCCCCGACCCGCCCTCGCCCGCGTCGCCATACGCGGCGCTGGGCTACGCCACCACGCCCTCGGGCGCGCGGCGCCAGCAGGCTGGGGCGCCCCCGAATGACGCAGCCGGAGCGCCGTGCGAGCGCTCCGGCAACCGCATGACCGCCTCGGGCGCGCAGCCGTCGACGCCCAGGCGCAGCCGGCTGTGCGGCATGCTGCCGCCCAGCTGCGCGGCGGTGCGGTCGCCGCTGGCGAATGCACAGGGGCGGCTGGACCAGGGAGCCGGCGCCTTTGTCTCCGCGCTGCTCACATCCATGCTGGCGGGCCTGTCCGGGGCGGTGCTGGAGGGGTCGCCGCCGCCGCCAGAGCGCCCCTCGCCCGCCAGACAAGGGGCCACGCAGCAGTCAGCCGCCTGACGCAAACAATGAACAGCCTGGAGCTTGAGGACACCACGATTTCGATAACAGCAAGGACGTCGATGAACGTCACGCTCTCACGTGCCCTCTTTCGCAGCGGACGCAGTTTTGGCGACGATGCACTTTGCATTTTGCACGACCCTACTTTCCTCCAGAGCCATCCTCTCACGCCCTACCTCCAGCATGTCTCCCCGCTCCGGCCTCCTCCTGTTCGCGGTCGCGCTGGCCCTCTGCGCGTGCCCGGCGCGCGCGGACGGGCCCGCGGAAGGCTACAAGCGCGTGCCCGCCTCGCGCTCGCGCCTTGCGTTGCCTTGTACGCGCTACGCCGCAACTGACGCGCCCGCCGTAGGCCCTGGGTCCAGTTTCCCATGGAGGCGAACCACGACAACGTCAACGTGGCCGTGAACGTGGTGGTCGGCGACTCTGGCCGCCCGCACGGCGCAGGCAATGCCACGCGGCCACGTGGCCGCAACCTGGGCGAGCTCAACGACACGCACCCGGACTGCCAGACCGTGGCGCAGGTACGCGGCGCGCGGGCGCGTGACGCAAAGGAGCGTGACGCGTGGCGTGAATTGAGCGTCGAGCCAGAGCGAGAGAGCCAACTGTCGCCTCGCCGCCCCATGCTTGCCCAGGCGCTCTTCGCATATAACCTGTCCACGCTGGCCATGACCGCGATCAAGACGGGCCTCTACACGGAGCTTACGGCGGTGCGCTGCGCTGGCGCGCGTGTGCGGGCGGTTGGGTTGGGCGCCCCAAGCCTCTTTGCGTCCGATCCTGCTTGCGCGCCCTCTGACGCCACCCTCCCCGCGCCCGCAGCCCAACCAGACTTTGCTGGTGCCCCTGGAGAGCGCCTTCTACAAGCTGGTCGCCTCTGGCCTCACCACCGCCTTCTCGGCCAGCGCCCTCAAGTCCAAGTCCAGCAAGTACAAGAAGGACCTGGCGGACTATGTGCGCTTCTCTATCATCCCCGGTGCGCGCACGCGCAGCCAGCTGGGCGATGGGCGGCGTCTCACTCGCTCCACTCGCCTCAGGCTCCTACCCCACCCGCTCCATGCACGACGCGCAGCGGCTGGACACGCTGCTGGACGAGGTGACTGTGGAGCTGAAGGTGCCCCCGGCGGGAGAGAAGCTGAACGTGCTGGTGCTGGGCCCTTACGGCGGCCAGTCCGCCTTCATCGTGCGCAAGGACGTGCCCGTGTGCGGCGGCGGCTACATCCACATCACGGACGCGGTCATCCTGCCGCACGCCATCTGAGCCACCAGTGGGAGGAGGGTTGAGCGCGGAGCTCCCCTCCACAGTCACTCTTGAATCCGTCGAGCTCGAAAGCGCGAGGGGCCTGCCCCGGCCGGTGTGCTGCAGGCAGGACGCGTGTAAACTCATTTCTATCAAAAGCCCGCGTCCAGCCGCGACAGGCAAGGCAGGCTGTCGTACGCGCCACTGAATGCGCGCCCTGCAGCACCAGCGGGTCGTAGGGGGGCAGCAGTCCAGAGTCCGCCGTAGTCGGTCCCCTTCTTCTCTGTGACACCGTGACCCGTCTTTTGTTTTCATCCAGCTGGCGCCCTCGGACCTCCCATTGTCCCGCTTCGCTGAGCCTGCAGTGCCAGCGCCTTGTCTGCGCTGTGCGCTCCTACCGGACCCTCTCTCGACGCTTCGTGCTCTCCCGACCTGCGCGCAGCTGCAGCCACATGCGTGCGTGAGCCTGCAGCAGCATGCGTGCGCGCGTGCCGCGTGCCCGCTCTGTCGTCCGGCAGGAGCAGCGAGCTCAGCGCGCTCTGATACGCTCGCTGCTGCGGCCCGCGGCGGTGTCGTTGCTGCTGGTCGTCTTGGCGCTGCTGTGGTGGCGCGTGCTGGGGGGCACGCCCGGTCACTGCTCCGCGCCCAGCGACGGCGGCGCCGCCTGCCCGTCCCCCCTGCCACCCAGCACGGTGGACGTGGTCACCGTCGCACTGGCGCCAGGCTGCGTGGCGGCGGCGTCCATAGCCTCGCTGAACCGCTTCCTCAACCCGAAGCGGCTCTTCGTGGTTGCGCGCGCGCCGGAGGCGTGCGCCAACTTCACACGCCTGGCGCCAAACGTCGTCTGCCTCCTGGACGACCAGGTGCTGCCGGGCGTCTCCCGCTCCGCCGTCGCCTCCCTGCTGCAGCAGCGCTACGGGTTGAGGCGCGGGTCTGGGCACTCGGGGCGCGACACGGCCGGCTGGTACCACCAGCAGCTGCTCAAGCTGGGCGCGGTGAGCTACATCCCCGACCTGTCACTTACCTTTCTGCTGTGGGACAGCGACATGGTTGCGCTGCGGCCGATCCACATCCGCGACGAGCAGGGGCGCCTGCGCCGTCAGAGCGGCGGCTCGCGCGTCAAGACATACGCAGCCTCCTACGCTCGCCTCACGGGCGAGCCGCTGCAGCTCGCCCCGGACGGCAGCAGCTTTGTGACGCACCAAATGGTGGTGCAGTCGCGCCACATGCACCACATGCTGACCGCCTTCGAGAAGAGCCCGCCCGCGAGGTGTGCCGACGGGGGCGAGCCCCGCGCAGCCGCCATGCCGCGCTGGGCGGCTGCGGTGCTGTGCTCGCTGGACGCGAAACGCCTGCACCTGGGCTTCAGCGAATATGCCAGCTACGCCAGCTGGGTGGCCAAGCGTGACCAGGGGGCGGTGGTGGTGGTGCCTCGGGGGGCCTGGACCAGGCACCCCTTCGACAGCAAGACGACCGTGGTGGCCACGCGCGCCGCGCGGGGGGCGATGGGTCTGTGCTGCCCCACCCGCGCGCTGCTGGCCAACGCGGCCAATAGGGGCTGGGAGTACACGGGCTTTGAAGTGGGCCACATGGCGCGCCTGTGCAGCTACTCCAGGCAAACGCACGCAAAGGGCTACGGACACCACACCATCTGACACGGGACTATACACATTCTGTCGTTGGATTCACGTGCACGTCCAGCACCGCGCCTCGCAGGCACGCGCGCAGGCGCAGGCTGTGTCCCTCCTGCAGGAGCAGAGGCTTTTGGAGCAGCTGCACGCCCTGTCGCCCCCAGTGCGCGGCGAATGTGCCATCTGGGCGCACCCTGGGCGCCCCGCCCTCCACCGCGTGGTCATAGGATATCCAGAGCGCCACCGCGTGCGCCTCGCCCGCGCGCGTCACGCGCAGCGCAGCGCAGCACTCCTCCTGGCTCCCCCCTGCCGCCAGCAGGTCTATGGACATCACCTCCGTGTCGCACGACAGCGCACGGGCGCACTCCTCGCCTACGCCGCACTGCCAGAGCGCTGCGGGCAGCTGGCAGCGCTCCCGGGGCCGCAGCAGCGCGTCCGCGCAGCGCAGGCGCACCCCGTGGATGCTGTGCGGCAGCGGCGCGCGAGTGCGCCACAGCGCAGGCGCGGAGACGACCATGGCGTGCAGAGAGGCCCGCCTGGGCGCCACATGCGCGCCCGCGGCCAGCGCGCCAGCCTGCCGCAGCCGCCGCAGGTCGTGCCTGAGGCGCGCCGCGGTCGCCCAGGGCAGGTGCGCTGACAACTGAGAGTAATGCGGCTCGGCCAGCAGCACGTCAAAAGGCGTGCCCTCCAGCGGCGCCTCGGGGGCGGTGAAGCGTCGGCACAGCGCGGCACAGGCGCGCAAACCCTGCGTAGCCTCCGCAACGGGCGCCAGCTGCTCCGGCGAGGACACCAGCGCAGTGACGCTGGCGCAGGCACAGTGCTGGGCTGCGAAGCGAGCCAACATCGGACCATCGCCCAGGGTGGCGACGCGCAGCGAGGCCGCCGCGGCACTGTCCATGGCGTCTGCCACGAGTCGCCGCAGGGCCGCCTGGTGGTCGTGGTTGTTCTGCTGCCAGATGCGTGTCCGGGAGCCCAGCCCAGCCTCGTGCGCCGCATCCGGCGATGGCGCCGGCGCAGGGGTGGGCGCGTCCGAGCCCAGACGCAGCGTGAACCAGATGCGGTGGTCGTCGTGGCTGCCGCGCAGCGTGACGGCCGCGCCGGGCGGGATGCGCAGTCCGCCGTTTGGCAGGAAGGCGACGCACTGCCGCCAGTGGTGCGTCCACGGCGCGGGCTGGTCGCGCGCCCAGGGCGGCGCGGTGCTATAGGATGCGCCGCCGTCTGATGAGACGTCGAGGTGCCACCAGAAAGCGACTGCATGCGCCACGCCGCCCGTGGCTGAGCACACGCGCACTGAGCTGCCGTCGCCGCGGCAGGGTGGCGGCGGCATGGCCTGGAAGTCAAAGGCGAGCAACTCCACTGGCTGCGAGAGGACGCGCAGCTCCTCAAACGAGCCCAGCTGCAGCGCGTCCACGGGCGCCATGGTGGTGAGAGTCTCCACGCATGCCTGCTGCTCGGCCAGCGGATGCGTGCAGCTCTGGCGCAGCTGCTCGCACTGCACCAGCGCAGCGTGCACGCGAGCGCGGGCGGGGATGACCACGGCGTCGGGTGTGAGAAGACGGTCTCGAGCGTCTCGCAGCGTGGGGAGCACGCCCTCTCCCAGCAGCTCGCTGTCCAGAACCTCGAAGACCAGCACGTCAGCGCGTCTCGGCAAGTGCGTGCCGACAACGAGCTCGTCGCTGCGGCACTGGAACACCTCCACGCGCTCGCTCTGGTTGTTCTCGACAACCGACTGGCGTGCCAGCGCGGCCATCACCGGGTACACGTCGCAAGCGACAACCTTAGACGCTCCAGAACGTGCCGCAAGCAGGGCGAGCAGACCAGACCCGGTGCCGACGTCCAGCACCAAGCGCCCAGCTGCAGTGGCGCACAGTGCGGCGTGGAAAGCTGCGTTGCGTGGCCCATCCTGCAGCATGTCAAGATAATCGCTGCCCGCGAGTGCATCAGCGACGGCCTCCTCACCCTCGCCCTCGCGTGTGACGACCCACTCGGCCTCGCCGGTGAGCTCGTTCAGACGCTGCACAAACATCGCAGGGCATAGAAGGCGTAGGGCGTGAACTCACCTCAAATTGCGGGGCACCGGGGCCAACGCGCGAAACCATCCAGCCACATACCTTGTCAATGGTCGCAGAGAGCTAGCTTTCGGGTGTGTCACATACACTCGCTCGTCCCGTCAGTCCTAGTCCTTGCGCTTGACCTCCGACGCCTGCTTGAGGCCGAACGTGTCTCCTTCCAGGTCTCTGTGCGTATTGGCACCAACCTTGACCGTCTGCTTGTAGCCCGCGCCTCCGCCGGCGGTCCCTGACGCACCCGTGCTGTCGTCCAGGCCGCCCTCGCCCTTGGGTCCAATCCCCACGCACGCGTGCCCAAGCTTGCCGTCCTCCCAGATGTTCAGCGTGATGCCGATGCCGGACCGCGTGAGCGGCAGCAGCTTCTCCTCGAACGCCGTCTGGCGCTGAGAGCTGCCGTGCTCTGCCAGCTCCGCGTACGTTTGGTACCGCTCCCACACGTTGAACAGCCCCGGTGTCCACGGGTCTTCGTGAATGTCAATGGCCAGCAGCCCGGGGATGGACTTTGCGGCCTGCGCGAGGCGTGAGAGGGGCGCAGGGGAAAAGTGGACGACAGTTGCGTCGGCGGCCGGCGCGCCTGCGCAGCCTTGAGCGTCTCTTGGAAGGACAGCAGGAGGTCTCGCACCGCCCCTTCGCTGCCCTCCAGCGCCTGCAGCGTCGACGTCTTGACCACTGAGCGGCGCGAGGAGACGCGCACGGCGGCGACTACGCGCAGGCTGCAGCGCGCGGAGCAGGGCGCGCGCCCGCGCCGCAGCAGCGCGCTCGCAGGCGTGGATGAGCACAGCATCGCTCACGCGGCAGGCGAGGGGGCGCTTTGGGGAGGAGGGACCTTAACTAACTGCGTTGTGCGACTTCGTTCTTCGCGTCTTGCTCGCTCGCGCTTATCGTATATGTATATCGCACGATTGCGTCTTAGGTCGAGTCTCTCACCGCGCCGCCGCGCGTGCCATCCACTCCTCAGGGGACCCCGGCACATCCCCTCTGGCGTCCATCAGCTCCAGTGCCTCCGCCACATCGCCCGCTGCACGCGCCTCCTCCAGCCAGTCCGCCATCTCGCGCGCGCGGCCCAGCGCGGTGGGCAGGTCGCGCAGGCGCGCTAGCCCGGTGTCCTCGGCCGGCGAGGCTGGCGAGGGCGCACCAGGGATGGCCAAGCCTCTGGTGGGTTGGCTGGGCTTGGCGATGCGCTGCAGCTGATCAAAGAGGCCCACCCATGTGATGAAGGGGCGCGCTTGGCGCCAGAGGTCCGACGCCGCATCCGCCTCGCCCCTTGGGGCCCCCGCAGCAAGCTCGCTGGCGCCCGCGTCCTGCGCCGCCATCGCCGCGGCCGCGGCCAGGAAGGCCGGGCGCGCGGCGCGCCACTGCTGCGCGTCGTGCGTGAGCAGCGAGAGGGCGAGCGCGTAGCCGAGCGAGCCGTCGGCGCGGGCAGAGGGCAACGCGTCCGGGTTGGCCAGCCAGGTGCACAGCTGCGACGCCATGCGCGCGCGAGGCGCGGCGCCCGCGGCGGCCAGCGCCTCGGCGGCCAGCTGCGCGAGCGCCAGCGCCAGGCACGCGTTGGCGTCGCGCCCGCCGCCGCGCATGCCGCCAAAGGCGAGCCGGCGCAGCAGCAGCGCCAGGTCGTGCGCCGCGGCGCGCGCCCGCGCACAGTGCATGTCCTCGGGCTGCAGCCCCGGCGCCGCGCAGACGGACGCGAGCGCGCCGCCCGTCGCCGCTGCAGCCGCCGCCCAATAGGCGTCGCACGCCGCCCCGTACGGCGCCTCCTCCACGGCCGCCGCGCGCAGCGGCAGCAGCGCGTTGCATCGCGTGCCGTGGTTGCGCGTGGCGGCGCCGTCCCACTCGCGCTTGGGCGCCTTGAGCGCGCTGTCGGCCCGCCGCGCAGCCGCGTGGCAGCTGGCGTGGATGGCGTTGAAGTGGCTCGTCGAGCACAGGCCCCACGCGCCGCCGCCGGGGGGCTGCTGCGCGGGCGCGTGGTAGGCGGGCACGCCCAGCAGCGCGGCCAGCGTGGCTGCTGCCCCGCCCGCCGTGCGGGGTGCCTCCTCCGCAGCCGCGGGCGCGCACGCCGCCGCCAGCGATGCCGCGCAGGGCTCCAGCGGCACGCGCTTGGCGAACGCGTAGACGCCCAGCACCTCTGCGGGGCGCAGCCGGTAGCCCTCCTGACACACGGCGCAGGGGCCCGCCCCCTCGCTGCCCTCCTCGTCGTCGTCAGAGTCGCCGCCAGCGAAGGAGCCCGCGGAGGAGGAGGCGGCCACGATGCGGTCGCAGGCGCTCCATGAGGAGCTCAGGGCTGGGCCGGCTGCGCCGCTGTCTGCTGCAGCGCCTGCGGCGCCGCTGGGCAGCCTCGTCATGCCCATGTCGCGCAGCATCTGCTCTCTCCAGGCGAGCGCCTTGGCGCGCGCAGCCTCCTTGGTGGCTGCGCGCAGGGCCGCCACTGCGGCATGCACCTCGGGGGCGCCCGCAGCGCACAGCGCCGCCAGCGCCTCCTCCGCACCCGTGCCCACGCCGCCCGCGGCCAGCGACTCGAGCGCGTGCAGGGCGGCAAGCGGCGAGTCATCCTCCCCCTGCGGCGCGGCGAAGGCGGACGCGGCGGGCGCGCAGCCGCGGACCAGGCCCGCGATGAGCTGCAGCGCCAGGGGCAGCGTCCCGATTCCCGGCCCCGGCCCCGGCCCGGCCGCGCCCTGCTGCGCGCGCAGGGCGGCCAGGGCGGCGCGCAGCGGCGGCAGCGCGCCGGCTGCGAGCAGCGCCTCCCGAAGCGCATCTGGCGCCCCCGGCCGGCGGCACGAGGGCGCCGCGAGCAGCGCCGCGGCGGCTCGCAGCTCCGCGGGCGCGGAGGCGGCGTCCGGCGCGGCCAACAGGGCGGCGTGGCAGTCGCGCAGGGGCGGCAGCAGTCCGGCGAGCAGCGCGTCGAGCGCGGCTGGTGAGCCGCCAGCCGCCAGGCGTGCCGCCACGCGCGCCACCGCCGCCACGCCCCCCGCGGGCGCCATGCGCGCGCAGGCGCCCACCAGGTGGCGCCAGAAGGCGGCCGCGCGCGCTCCGGCGGCGCAGTCGTCCTCAGCCGAGCGCTCAGGCGGCTCCTGCAGCTCGTCTGCTGCGGCGGCGTCCAGCCCCGCCGCCTCGCCGTCCTCCAGCACGCGCTCCAGCACGCGCAGCAGCGCCTCCGCCGTCTTGGCGCGCTGCGCGTGCAGGGGCGTGGCGCCGTGGCGGTCGGGCGTGAAGGCTGCGGCTGCTGACTTTTCGAGCGCCCGCGCGGCGCCCGCGCGCCGCAGCGCCTCCCGCCCCGCAGGCAGCTGCGAGGCGGCGTCCAGCAGCCGCAGCAGCCGCGTGGCTGCCTCCTCCGCCGCGGCGCGCTCGCCCGTGGGTTGCGCGCCCGTGCCCTGCGCCTCCGTCGGACCCGGCCCGCCCGGCGCCGCCGCGCTGCCGCGCAGACCCAGGCGCCACCGCCGCGCGTGCAGCAGCAGCTGCGGCCAGGCGCCGCACGCCTGCACGTGCCGAGTGGCCCCGAACTGCTCCTTGGGGGAGCCGCCATCTGCGCCGCCCTCCAGCGAGCTGACCTGCGGCTCAGTCGCCTCCCCGTCCAACCCCTGCAGGCGGTACGTCACCGCCATGGCGCGCGCGCCCCCTGGCGCGTGCGGCAGCCAGACCTTGGAGTAGCAGGCGGCGGTTGGGACGTCCAGCCCCACGATGCGGCCAGCAACCAGCAGCTCCAGTCCGTAGTCATCGCCAATGAGCCCCTCCAAATCCAGGGTGCGGCAGATGTAGTTCTTCACGTCGCGCATCAGCGGGCCTCCCATTGCGCTGCTGGGCAGCGGCGCGCGGCCGCAGCTGCCGCGGATATACTCCTCCTGGCTGGGTTGTTTGACCAGCAGGAGCGGGAAGGTGGGCTCCTTGGGCGCCGGGCAGGTGACCTGCACCAGCAGAGAGAGCAGGAAGGCTGCCGCCGCGGCAGTGGAACTCGGCTCACTGAGTGCACCGCACAGCGCAGCCACCACTGCGGCGCAGCCCGCGTCGCTGTGCTGCGCCAGGGCGCACAGCTGGCTGCCCAGGCTCGCAGCGGGCGGCTCACATCGGCGCGACAGGGACGCCCGGGCGGCTGCCAACAGCTCGGGGATGAGCTGCTGTGCGATGAGCGCGTCGCACGCCTCAGGTACCGCCACAAAGGAGGCGACGAGGGCGACGAGCGCCGTCAGGGCCGCCTGCTGGCCATGCTGCGCCGCGGCGCGCGTCTGGCGAGCCAGCGATGCGAGGGCAGCGCCGCCGCCATCGGAGAGCGTCAGCTCTCGCGCGCGCGCCGGAGGGCCCGCCAGCTCCTGCATCAGCGCAAAGTAGTGCGCGGAGGCTGCGTCTGCGCGGCGGGCGGCGGGCAGGAGGCGCGCGAGCTGCGTCAGCCGCGACGGCCCAGCCGCGGGGGAGCTCAGCAGCGCACGCAGCAGCGCGGCCGCTTGCGCGCGCAGCGGCTCGCAGGAGGACGCCAGCAGCAGGGCGGGGAGCCATGCGGAGGGGCGCAGCGGCGAGAGGGCCTTGGCGCTGACAGTGTCTGCCCGCCCGGCAAAGGCGGCGAAGGAATGGTCGGCATCGCCGGACGCCCACGCCTTGAACGAGACCACCTGGGCGCTGCCTGCGGCGGCGCCCTGGTGCGGCTGTGTGGCGCCCAGCGCCCCCGCAGCCACCACGCGCAGCAGCGGCAGCATGACCTGCTGTGCCGCCGCGGGCAGTTGCACAGCGCCAGCCTTGAGCAGTGCCATCAGCGCGGCGAAGGCTGCGCGCAGAAGGCACTCCCAGACGGCGTCGTGCGGCGCCGCCTGCGCCGCGCACGTAGCGCAGTCGCCCAGCCGCACCGCCTGCGCGGCCAGGCTCTCCAGCAGCGCAGCCTCGCGCGCCAGGGGCGCCGTGCGCGCGTCCGGCGCGGGCAGCAGCGCGGCGGAGCGCGAGAGGGCGGCGACGGAGGAGCGCAGAGACGCCTCCACCGCGCCTGCGGCGGCCGGGCAGCCGCGCACGCACGCCGTCAGCAGCTGCTGCGCAGCCTCTTGGCTCTGCGCCGGCCCCGCGTGCAGGTAGCGCCAGCCGTGTGCGGGCTGCGCGCCCAGCAGCGTCTCCACGCATCCGCGGCTCAACAGCACGTCGCGCCACTCTGTACGGGACTCGCAGGCCGCCACCAGAAGCAGCAGCAGGGATGAAATGGCGCTCATGAGGAAGGCGTAGTGACCAGAGACATCCTCCACCGAGTCGTCGCACTGCTCATCGCCTGCCGTCGGGCCGGCATGCGTGGGTACAGACAGGCCGCTCTCCGCCGCCATCTGCCTGGCATCTGCGTCCAGGAAGGCGCGCAGCGCGGCGCGCTCGCGGCGCAGCAGCGCAGCCGCGTGCTGCAGCTCCTGATAGGCGACGCGCGCGCGGGTGCCGTACTCGTTCTGCAGCGCCGCTCCGCCCTCTGCGCCGACGCACCGCAACACAGCTGGCACCAGCGCCTCCACCGCCGCGCGCTTGCGGCCCAGCGCTGCGGTGGCGTCCGCCACGGCGGCGGCGGCGGCGGCGGCCTCCTCAGCGCAGCGTACGGGCGGCGTGGCGCGCACAGCCACCGGGGCATCTGCATTGCCCTGGGACGCCTCCTGCGCCCCGGGGGCCTGCGCTGCGGGCTCCGCGGCGCAGATGAGCGTCCAGTCGAAGCGCGCGTGCTTGCATGCGCCGCACTCGTTGCACAGCCACGCGTGAGGCTGCTCGAAGTTGATGTTGCGGCAGGCGCGGCACTGCAGCGCGTTCTCGCGGCAGCCGGCGCAGACGCCGCGCGGGTGGGTCACCGGCCGCGCGCAGCGGGGGCAGTTCACAGCCTCCAGACTCGCAGCCTGCAGGTTGACGTGCAGCCGCGTGAAGGTGAACCGAACCGCGGTGGCCACCAGGCCCCCGCCGTGCGCCATCTGCGCCTCGCAGCGCGCCTCGCCGGGCTGCAGGCGCGCCAGCGCCAGGCGGCGCCAGCGGCTGTGCCCCCCGGTCCCTGCGCTGCGCTCGTCGCACGCCTCCATGACCACCTCGGCGCAGCAGCGCGCGGCGCGGGGGTCCGCCAGGCGCAGGCTGAAGCCGCGCACGAGGCGGGGCAGGAGGAGGCGCGCGGTGACTGTGCGCTCGGTGAAGCGGGGGGGGCCCGCAACGGAGAGGGACGCTAATGGAAAGGAGGCCCCGCCCGGCTCCTGGCAGTCGTCGCCGTCGCCGCAGTCGGGCAGGCCGTCCGTCTCCAGCCAGTAGCCGCCTTGGCGGGCGCCGTCCAGCGGCAGACGGGCGCGCAGGGCCTCGTACAGGGCGGCGCGCGGGTGGCTCGCCGCCTGCTGCGCGCGCTCCCGCAACGCGTCGCAGAGCGCTGGAAGCGCATCCGCAAGCGCCTGGTCCGGGTCGCCCACCAGCTCGGCGCACAGCGCCGCGCAGCGAGGGGCGTGCGCCCCGAGACTCGCCGCCGCGCGCAGCAGCGCCGCCAGCGCCTCGCGCCGCCCGGGCGCGCCGGGGGGCGAGCACAGCAGCGCGGCGCGGAGCGCGGCGGCGGCCGGGTCAGTGCAGGCGGAGCAGGGCAGCGCCGAAGACTCCTCCGGCGGGCTGGCCAGGAATGCCTGCACGAAGCGCGTCGCCGCGCCGGTCTCCGCCAGCCAGGCGCACGCGTCGGCGCTGGTGCGCCCCCCTGGCGAGTCCGCGGGGTAAGACAGAGCCAGCAGGCGCAGCACCCGCACGGCCGCGCCCGCCCCAGCGCTGCCCCCGCCCTCGCGCGCGCAGCCGGCCGCCTCCGCCAACGTGCACCTCAGTGCGGTGGGGGACGCCAATGCGGCGGCGCGCCAGGCTGCGGGCGCGGCCTGGGCAGCCTCCAGCAGCTCACGCAACGTCCCTTCCTCCGCCTCCTCCGATCCGCCGCCGCCGCCCGCGCGCCACGCCTCCAGGGCGCGCGTCACGCGGCGATCGCGCAGCGCCTGGTCAGCGCGGGGGCCCAGCAGGGCGCGCGCGTGCCTCTTGGCGGCGGCAGCGACAGCGGCAGCATCCGCGCTCCCCCACACACCGTCCAAGTGACCGGAGAGGACGTCGCAGAGCGCCGCATCGCCCTCGCCGCAGCCTGACTGTGCCGGGGGAGCCAGCGCGCCCAGACGCAGCGCCGCCGAGAGCAGGTCCGCAGCGAAGTGCTCCCGGTCCAATGGTTGGGCGGCCCCATCCAGGAGCAGCAGCTGCCCGTGGCCCGGCGGCGGGCTGGGCGGGCGGGCGGCGCCGGCGCGCAGGCGCGCGGCGGCCAGCTGGGCGAGGCGGGGGGCGAGAAGGGGCAGCGGCGAGTCTGCCGTTGTCCCCCTGCTCTGCCAGCGCACAGCGGCGGCACACGCGCGCGCCAGCGCAGCGGCCACGCCACACGC
>Ga0049083_10000337_pt1 | contig 16309 bp, 13 predicted proteins | sample GreLakmeMI27MSRF_FD_66719 | JGI IMG/M metagenome (GOLD analysis project Ga0049083, IMG submission 66719) | Freshwater lentic microbial communities from great Laurentian Lakes, MI, USA - Great Lakes metaG MI27MSRF | ecosystem: Environmental > Aquatic > Freshwater > Lake | place: Great Lakes...
AGCGTCGTCAGCCTAGGAGGCACAGGAACTGCTCCTGCAGCCCCACTGAGCCGCAGCTGCTTTCTGAATCAAGCCACGCACCGCATCCAGCACAGTCTGCAGCTCGGACTGCGCGGGTGTGCGCGCGTCAGAGACAGAGCCCCTCCCACGGCAGACAGGTATAAGAGAGATGCGCAGCAGTACGTCGGGCGCGCACCGCCACCGCGGCACAGGCGGAGCACTTGGCGTCGATGCCAGCTGCGCAGCGCAGCGCCAACGCGAACACAGCAATCAGCGCAAAGCGCCAGGCGCAGGCACGCATGCTTGGCCACGCGCAGCCCGCCGGGTGCAGGGCGCGCCGCGGCGCGCCCGAGTGCTTGGGAGGCTGCGCAGCGACGCGACGGGGCGCAGGAAAGGGCAGAGCTGTTCGACAGTACAGTCGAACGTACGCACGACGAGTCCTGCGGATGGAAAGCTCTAGAAGGCCGAGGCCCAGAGTAGTTCAAGTCACGCTTAGGACAGTGCGTCCAGCATAGCCTTGAGCGTGGATGGCGACCCGCTGGTGCGCACTCTGACCAGCAAAACCGTCCCTCCCATCGCTCCACACACCACGGCGCCTAATGCCTGCGACAGCGTCCCTCCAGCCTCCTCCGTCTCTTCGCTGCTATCGTAGATCTTCACCTGCCAGCTTGTCAGTCACAGCAGGAGAAAGAGGCGCACAGTGTCTGCGGCTTGCCTTCACAATCTCGTGAGCCGTGAGTGCCTCGTCCACCATAAGGGACACGTTGGGCGTCAGCCCGTTCTTGCCAACCTGCGGAGCGAGAGCAAAGAACAGTTCTTGGGTGTCAGATGGGCGAGGACGGTGGCGAGAAGGTGGCATGGCGGCTGACAGTCTGTGGCACTCGTCCACTCCACGCCGAGACGCACAGCAACGCGTGCCGACACAGCGCCGTGCCTGTACAACCACCAGCTTGCGGCCCAGCCTCTGTGCGTGCGCGCGCATCTCCTTGCGCTGCTTTGGGTTGAGAGAAGGCGCAGCGTGCGGCGCGGCGGCGGCGGCAAGGGCGCGAACGGGCGGCGCTCGCAGCCCCCTTACAGCCTGCTGAGTTCCGCCTCTGCTCAGCAGGCGCAGCACGGCGGCGGAGGACATTGCGACACGGAGCAGATGTGAGAAAGCAGCTCTTCAAAGCGGACTCGTAACTCGCAGCTCAGCGACTGCACCGGCGCGCCGACTCTCGCAAACGTCTTAGTGGAGCGTGCGAGCGCAGCAGATTGGAGTGTCATAGTCAAATATATATGTGTGCGACCGTCGACGCGACGAGCGACCCCGCCCAACACAGCTTCGTCCTCCGCACTACTTTCACGTTGCCTAGCCGACTGTTGTGTGAGCTTCCGCGCGCGCTTCGACTCTCGCGGGCCTTACTTTTCAGCCGCACGCACGCAGCAGCAGGCGGAGAAGCCAGCAGCCACAATGTGTACCCATGGCGCCTCGATGAGTGGCCCGTGGGAGTGGCTGGGCCCGCTAGCTCCGCTGTTTGCGCACCTGCACCCTGGGGCCCAGAAACCTGCAGAGAGTGCCCCCGCGTGCGACCAGGCACCCGCAGACCACGGGCGCCTGGCTCGCGGCGTATCAGACGCCATCCCCTGGTACAGACCCTTCTACTGGTCGCCCACGACGGACTGTGAGGCGCAAGAGGCTCTGCAGAATGTGTTGCCTCTCATCGGGTGTGCAAACTTCACCTGCGAGCTCACGCTCACACGCACTCGGCACACACGCCGCCCCCTCGGCACCACCGCCACGCGACCGCCATGCTTGCGCGCGCCTATACGCGCCACTCACTGGGCGCCTTCCAACACCCAGGTGCCCAGCCACGACCAAGCGCACGCGAGTGCCCTACGCGCACGACCCGGAGCCCTCTTACGTGCAGTCCATCACCGTGCGCGCCGTAGACGCGGGTTACGCGGGCTCAGAACCCCCCCTGGCGGTGGTGATTCTGCCGGTGCGCGAGGACTCTTTTACCCCCCCTTCTCTGCTGCACCCCTTCACTGACGTACCGCCTCACGCACCCCCACGCCGCCCTTGACCCAGGGGTACGACGCCGGCAGCATGTTTTACTTCCGGCAATACGCGCCGGTTGCTTTGCTGGGCTGCGACGTGCACGCGGTGGACTTGCTGTCGCACGGCCTGTCCAGCCGGCCTCAGTTCGCGGGCAAGACGCGCGAGGAAGGGGAGGCGTTTTACACGGACGCGCTGCAGGCGTGGGCGGAGGCTGAAGGGCTGGAGCGCTACGTGTTGATTGGGCACTCCTTCGGAGGATATGTGGCGGCCTGCTGGGCGCTGGCGCACCCCGCCCGGGTGGTGCGCTTGGTGTTGGTGGGCAGCGCGGGGATGGAGGCTCAAAACCGGGCGTGTTTAGGGCCAAAGGGCACCCCTTGGGGCTTAGAGGGCCCCGCCCTGGACGCGTTCAACGCGCTCTGGTACGCCATTCAGCCGCAGGCTGTGGTGCGCATGGCTGGGCCGCTGGGGCCCAGCATCGCGGCGGACTACATCCAGCGCAAGTTTGGGCCCCGCAGCGCCGGCGGCCACTTGAGCAACGCCGAAGCCGCCGGCCTGGAGAAATACCTGTTCCATTGCCTGGCTGGCGGCGGCCGCGGCGCCGTGGCGCACCCGCCGCCCCATCACGCGCTGTTCTTCGGACCCGGCGCGCTGTGCTACGCGCCTCTCGCCGGCCGCCTGGACCAGCTGCAGCGCCCGCTGTCGCTCATCTACGGTCTGTACGACTGGATGGACTGGCGGGACGGAGAGAAGGTGCGCGGACAGCTCAGCAGAGCATCGGAGATGTCGCTGGTTGAGAATGCGGGACACCACGTGTACCTGGAGAACCCGGAGGGGTTCCGGGACGCGCTGGCGCATGCGCTGAGCAGCCACTTACCCGGGGGGGGAGCGGAAGGGGCTGCCCGGTGGGCTGTGGAGGAATTCCCGAGCGGCGTGTGCGACGCCACTGCCGCCGCGCGCGGCGCCACGGGTGCGGCCCACGGCGCGCCGCTGCCCCCTCCGCGCCTCTTCCACGGCGTGTGCCGCTACCCGTCCGGCTTCGAGGACGCGGCTGCGGACGAGGAGCTGGAGCTGCTGCTGGCGCAGGTGGAGGCGGATGTGGCTGCGGAACAAGGGGGCGAGGCGCACGGGCCGCGACCCTTCTCGGACCGAACCAAAAACTACGGTGTGTGCGCGCGCTGAGCGTCTGCGTTGCCACTCACACCGGGCGTGCCAGGGCTCTACGACTAGATCGAGCGAGCTCATCCAGCTCATCCTGGCAAACTCCACCAACCCTTTCCACCGGGAGACACCGCTATCTACCAGTCGGGGCCCGGGTTAGCTCGCCCTGCAGGTGAGCCCAGGACGAAGGAGGCACCAAGTTTGCACGCTCGCACATGAACAGACCAGACGCGTGCACGCGAATAATCGAATACCCTGCTCGCGCATGAAAAGGCTGCGAACACAACACTTAGCGCTATGCGGCACTGGGGTCCGCCGCCGTCGCTCCGGTCTGCTCCTGCCCGTCCGTCTGCTGCGGTGGCCTGCGCCAGTCTGTCTTCCACAGGCTGGACGTCTCCTGCGCCTCCTCCCCGGGCTCCTCCCCCTCCTCGGGGCCCTGCGGCTGCGCGGGCGGCGCGTACGTGCCGCTGGCCACCTCAAAGAGCTCCCGGCCGGACAGACCAGTGGTCTGCGCGGTTGTGCGCACGTGCTCGTTCCACACCCGCAGGCGCCAGCTGGCGCGCCTGCCCGCGCTGGCGGGACGCAGGCCCAGCTCGGCCGCCAAGCTGGCCGCGCCGCCCCACTTCTCGGGCAGCTTGGCCAGGTCGCTGCGCCCGGCGGCCACCAGCGCCTGTCGGGTGGGCATCACGCCCGGCTCGCACGCGTTGGCCTTGATGAAGTCCGACATCTCAGCCTTGACGTTCTCCAACCGGTCCCAATACCCCCGGGGCTTCTTGGCCCGGTAAGTCAGCGACCAACCCAGCGACTGAGCCACCAGGGCAAACCCGCCCAGCGCGGAGATGGCCGCCTCCAGCGCCGGGGCGGACGGGTGCGTGGAGGTGCGCAGGGTAGTGCGGCGCGGCATGACGTCGTCGGCGCCGAAGCCGGCGGCCAGCAGCGCCGCGCGCAGCATCTGCGGCGATGAGGTGAGCGTGGACACGGCCGGGGAGAGGGCCAGCGGCGCGGATGCGGCGCGGGCGCGGGCGGCGCGGGCAGCCTGGAGGGCAAGCTCAGAAGGAGATGCGCCGTCGCCGTTGCCGGACAGTTCGGGCTGCATCGAGGCTGCCCAGAGCGCCTCTGCTCTGGATCTCAGGGATGTGAGCAGGGCGGGCAGGTGCTCGTAGACGGCGCGCTCACCCAGGGGGGTGTCCGTGGCGGGGCTGCCTGGGCTGAGGCTGCAGCGAGCCTCCACCGCCAGCTTCAGCAGCGAAGACACCGCCGCGGCGGCGGCGGCGGCGGCGGAAGCTGAGGGCGCAGGCGCAGCGTCGCCTTGCGCGGCGGCAGCAGCGCCCACCGCTGCGCCGCTGGCGAGCTCCTCCTCCTCCTCCTCCTCCTCCTCCGCGCCCAGGTCGTGGGCCAGCAGCCACTTGCCCCGCAGCACCAGCGCGGAGCAGCCGGGGGGCGCGTCCGGCAGCACCGCCCTGAACTGCACCTCTCTGGAGCCTGCGGCTGAGGCCCCCGGGGTGCCCTGGGCCAGCACGTCCAGCGTGCACACGCCATGCAGCGCCAGGTAGGGCAGCGCCCTGGCCACCAGGTAGCGCACCCGCGCGCGGCCGGGCTGTGCGACGCTCTCCTGGAGCACCCGAGCTGAGCAGACACCCGGTAAGAATGAGCCGTGGATGTGCCACTCCGTCAGCGCCGCCCAGGCGAAGGCCAGCGGCGCCGCCACCCGCACGGTGGCCACGGCGCGGCGATGCAGCGCGCCGTCGGTGTCCAGGCGACGCAGGTGCACCTCCTGCAGCGGCGCGGAGGAAGCGTCACGGCCGCCGCTGTCGCCGTCCGGCAGCTCGCTGATGGGCGGGGATGCAGGCTGCGCCGGCGGTGGCAGCGATGCGCGCGGCGGCAGCGGCGGCAGCGGCACAGCCTGCACGCCCAGAAAGTTTGGCTGCGCCCACTGGTCCAGAGGCAGCGCCGCCGCGCCCCACAGCTCACGTGGACCGAAGCCGTCCGCGTTGTCGTTCACGGCGGCGGCGGCGGCCGGGGAGACGGCGCCGGGTTGGCCCGCGGAACCGCGGCCGGCAGCCTCTAGCCAGCTGGGCCCTGAGGCTGCTCGCGCCCGCTGCTCCGCCCGGCGCGCCACGCAGCGCAGCGCATCGCCCGCCGTCTCAGCGAGCAGGCGTCGCGAAGTGGTGGCCGGCAGCGGGTGCGCTTGGTCGCGAGGGAGAAGCGAGGCGGAGTAGGTGAGCTCGCAGCGAGGGGCGCCGGCGCCAGCCACCTCTGCGCCGCCCACCGCGCGCACCGTCCAGCGTCCTGCGAGGCGCCCCGCCGGCGAGGTGCCCTCCAGCTCGCGGAAGGTGAGGCCGCGTGCAGCGGGGCCCCCTCTGGGCAGCTGCTCGGCAAACTCGAGCGTCGCGGCGCCCGCCACCCGCCACAGCGGCAGCGACTCGCAGCCGCGGAAGCACACCACCGTGCGCCCGGGGCCGCCCTGCAGCCTCAGCCGCTCAGCGCGGCTCTGTGCGGGGTGGGGGGCGGCGCATGAGGCGCACGAGAGGAAGCTCGTGGGAGAGAGAGCTCGCACCACTCCAGGCACCACGCCCGGCCAGCGCTCGTAGTCGGTGAGCACCTCCCAGACCTGCTGCACGGTGGCGTAGACCTTGGCGGTGACGGAGCAGGTTCGGTCTGGGTCGCCGTCTGGGTGGTCCAAGGCGCCACTGCTCCGCGCAGCGCCAACGACAACGCCAGCGCCGCCCGCGCGCAGCCTGCCCGCCCCGCTGCAGCCGCGCAGGGGCGAGGGCGCACGGCCAGGGAGTGAAGCCGTCGCACGTGGAACGCGTCCAGTGGCGACGCCCCCTCCTGCTCTCACCCTGCACCTGCTGGCTGGCCCCAACCCGCCGCACCCAGCCTCTTCCAACCAGCAGCCGCGGCCGGAGAAGCAGGCGGCCGTGGCGCGGGCGTGCGCTGCCAGCATCCTCTCGGCCGCTTGGTCACACACAGCAAGTCCTCACTCGCACGCACGCAGGGCGCATGGCGCACGGCGACTGCGCCAGGGGCTGCGAAGGGGTATCCGAGGAAGCAGCGCGTGGCGTATTGGGACCATTTGGAACCGTGAGTCCGTGACGATCGATCAAATAGAGCCCTACTCACGTGGAGCTACAGGAGCTTCACTTCAGGCTCTCCAGCAGCTCAGTGAGCGACACATCCAGTTCCTCCCTGCTCTGCAGCGTCTTGACGCGCACCGTGTCGCCCCGTCCTTCCAGCAGCATCAGCCTGGAGGCGCCCACCAGCTGCGCCCGCTTGGCCAGCGTCTTGCTCTTGCGCGGCGGCTCGATGAGCAGGTCCACGCGCCGTCCACAAGCGCGCAGCACGCTGGCCAGCCGCACGGCAGCCGGGCGGGCTTCCTCGTCCAGGATTGCCACCACGTCGTCAGAGGAGCTCAGCGCTTCCGCATTTGGCAGAAGCCCTTTTTCCTGAAGCAGCTCCACAATGACGGCATCTCCAAAGCCAAAGCCCGCGCAGGGCATGTCCTGGCCCCCATAGGCGGACAGCAGCTTGTCGTAGCGTCCGCCACCGCAGATTGCGCGCAGGGTGCCGGCTCGGTCGAACGCTTCGAACACCACGCCGGTGTAGTAGGACAGCCCGCGCACCACGGTGGCGTCAAACGTGAGCCATGGGGCGATGTCGTACGCCTCGGCGAGCGCCCAGAGCTGCCTCAGGTCCTGCACAGCCTCAGCATCCTCGCCCAGCAGAGCGGCCAGGTCGTCCAGCGAGCGCAGCGCCATGGCCGACAGCAGCGCCTGCGAGGTTTCATCGCTCAAGCCCAGCTGTGCCAGGTCCGCCAGCACCGTGTCTTGTGACACCTTGTCGATCTTGTCCACCACCACGCACACGGGCGCAAAGGCCGCCTCCGGCACGCCCGCGCGCTGCAGCAGCGCCGCGAGCACCTTGCGAGAGCTGACGCGCACGCCCACGTCCTGCGGCGTGAGGCCCACGCGCGACAGGAAGGTTGTCAACGCTGCCAGCAGCTCGGCCTCCGCGCTCACGCCGCTCACGCCAACCACGTCCATGTTCCACTGGTAGTGCTCGCGCCGCCGACCGCGGGTCATGCGCTCGTAGCGCCAGCATTGCGCTAGTGCAAACCACTTTGCAGGCAGCGCGAGGCCCTTGCCCTTGGCTAACACGATGCGTGCCAGGGAGGGTGTCAGCTCGGGGCGCAGCGCCAGGCGACGGCCGCCCTTGTCCTCGAAGTTGTAGAGCTGCGCGTGCGAGAAGAGCACGCTCGCTCGTCAGGGCCACCAGAGCACGCGCCGCGGACGCTGCGCGTGCGCGCCTGCTGCGTGATCTCCTCCCCGGCCTTGCGCGTGTACAGCGCCTCGCTCTCAAGCACGGGCGCGTCCCACTCCTCAAAGCCAAACAGCAGCGACACCTGCGGGGGGCCGGCTGCGTCAGAAGCTGCGCACTGGGCGTGGTGCGCGCGACGCGCCTCTCTGAAGTGGTTGAAGAGCCAGTTGCGGAGGCGCATGTCTTCGGGCGGGAAGTCGCGGGTGCCGCGCACAGGCAGCGTGTCCACCAGCGCCTGCGCTGCGCTGCGCTCCGGCGACGCGCTGCCCGCGCTCCGCCCGCCAGGTGGGGCGGACGCGACGCCGTCCGTGGAGGAGGCGCGCAGAGCGAACGAGGCGGGACGAGCAGGCAACACGGTGAGGCGCGCAGCCTGAAGCACCACCGCGCGAGGGGAGGAGCACACCAGACCACGCGCGTGGCATAGCAGGGCCAACCGCGTGGCGCCCGCGGCCGACATGAGCGCCGGAACAGGGCACGCGAAGGGGGCGACGACAATCACGCAGCGTTAGAGCTCTCTAGTTGAGCGTTCGGCAATGCTTCAACCCGCCAGTCGACTACGTACGTTCGTTCCTCCGTGTTTCTCGCTGAAGCGTCAATGGAGGTGTATATGCTAAGTGACATGGCCCCACTTGGGCCAAAGGTCGCTGTGTGGATAGCGCCCAGGTCTGGGAACCAGTTTTGCGCCACTTCTCTTCACCCCCGGCGATCACCCGCGAGATGGCGCTGTGGTATGCAGATGTGACACTTGTGGCCACCGGCGATGGCGCAGTGGCGCACGCGCACCGCGGCGTGCTGGCCACATACAGCGGCGTGTTCCGATGTGCGTTGGGCCCGGATGTGGCATCCTGCTGCGACGCCGACGGCGAGATGCGGCTGCCGCTGCCGGGCAAGACGCAGAGAGAGCTGGACTTGCTGCTTGCGTGGCTGTACCCACACAGCAACGACGTGCACGTGATGCTCAACACCTTCACCAGGGAGAACTGCGTGTCGTACGTGCTGATGGCGCAGGAGTGGGACATCCCGCTGCTGAGCAGCGCCGCGGAGCGCTGGCTGCTCGCCGAGCTTGTGCGGGGCCGCATTCTGATCCTGAGCCGTGCCGGCGCCCCACATCCACTCACATTCCGGCGCACGGAAGCTCAGCTGGCCGTGCGCATCCTGGACGCAGCCTTCAGCTGCAACCTGCACGCCTTCGTGCACGCCGCTGCGGCCCACCTTGCGCGGCTGTCCAAGGACGACTTCGTTGCTGTGCTGGAGGCGCCCGAAGCATGGCCGCCCGCGCTGCTCTTGCAGCTGGTGATCGCGCGAGAGCACGCGCCGCGCATCCGCGTGCCGGTGGCGTTGCCCTCAGATGTGGCACTCGCCCGCTTGTCGGCCCGGCTCGCACGTGCCAACGCGATCTAAAGTGCCGATGAACGTGTAAATGCCCAGGCCGCCTCAGCCGCCCCGCTGTTGGCGCAGGTGCCAGCTCACCACGTCGTCATACGGCAGCTTGCCTCCGAAGATGTCCAGCGCGCTGCCAACCGTGACGTCCACGCGCCCGCCGCCCGCGACGGCCACGGCATCCAAGTCCGCCAGCGTGGCGGCTCCGCCCGCGTAGGTGACGGGCAGGGGGCTGTGCTGTCCGAGATGGGCGACAAGGTCGGCGTCAATGCCCAGCTTCTTGCCCTCCACATCCACGCCGTGCACCAGAAACTCGGAGCAGGACGCAGCCAGTGCGGCCAGGCTCCGCGCATCAACCTGGAGGTCCGTGAAACGCTGCCAGCGGTCCGTGCAGACGTAGTAACGCCCGTCGCGAGCGCGGCAGGAAAGGTCCAGCACCAGGCGGCTGGCGCCGATGGCGCGCACCTGCGTGCATAAGAGGCTCAGAACCAGCACGGCAGGCGGCGGGGGCATTCGCGCATGCCAGAGGCTGAGCGCTGAGCGCGCTGCTGCAGTTGCATGCGAGTCAATAGCCAAGCGTTTCTGTGCTGTCTTCTCATGCTGTATCGAGCGGGCCGTTTGATTCGGTCGGCCACACCCGTCGAAGAATTCAGGTTTGTCATCACTCCCGCACGCAAACTACCGCAAGCGCGCCACAGATGCCTCACGCCCACACCACGCACCAGCTGCTGGAGTCTCTCCTGGTCCAGGCCGCCCTCGCGGAACACGTAGCTTGTGACGATGACGTGGCTGGCGCCGGCGTCTAGGAAAGTTGCCGCGTTCTCAGCCGTCACTCCGCCGCCCACCTGTCACAGCCAACCGTCAGCACGTCCAAACAGCGCTCACAGAGAGGGACCACCCACGCACGTGCATGCCCTGGGGGTAGGCGGCCAGCGCTTGGCGTGCAGCTGCCAAGCTCCCAGCGTCTTGACTGAGCATGATCACGTGCCCGCCCGGCAGCCCGTCCGCCGCGTAGCGCCGCGCAAACTCTGCGGCGGAGGTATTGGTTTCGAAGTTGGTGACGGGGCGCTCGGCGGCGCTGCGGGGGCGGGCAGGGGCGCTAGGTTAGGTCGGCCGCCAGAGTGGCTGTGGGTGCTGTGCTGGCGCGCCCAGAGCGCATGGCCTCGGATATATGCTTGATGTGAACTCCAGGGTGGATGTGTCAGATGGTTGATCCAAACGGTACTTCTCGTCACCGGCCACAGAGCTTGCACAGATACGCCAGCCGCCGCGCCGCCCCCAGGGCTGCGCAGCCGCGGCACAGACGCGCGCACCGGTGCGCGTGGCACCCGCGGCACCCAGGCCGGTGCCTGCGGGAGTCGCACCTGTCTCCCGAGGCGTCATCCTTGAGCGTGCTGCCCACGATCTGCTTCACCTTGCCCTGGTGGATGTCTATGCAGGGCCGGAAGCGCACCGCCGACGCAGAGGCTGCTGCGGGTTGCGTGAGCTGTGCACGCAGGCCGGGCAGGCCGCCGTGCGCACCAGCGGCAGTTGCAGCGGCGCGAGTCTGCAAACGCTGCACAGCGCCCGGCCACGTGCAACGCGCGGGAAGAGGCGCGGGCGTGGACGCGAGCGACATGACGCACACGATAGCGCCCCCAGGAGCGCCCGCGTCGTCTGAAAATCGAACACTCCTCGATTCGACGGCGGTCCGAACAGAGTTCGTGGTGCGCGTCCCGCGTCGTACGGCATTTTGCGCGCCTTCCTGATGGCTCCGGTGCGCACCTGGCTGAGGATCTATGACGACGTGCTGCTCCAGGCACGGCGCCTTGCACAGCCGCTCTAGCCAGGCTGATCACACCCACCGCTCTCCCACTTGAATGCAGCGCTGGAACGTGCGCCACCTGCGCGGTCTTCGACCTGATGACCTGTGCGACGACGTGGCAGGGCGCACGTTCATCGTGACAGGGCCGACCAGGCACGCATGGAGAGACATGCGGCTAGCAAACTGTCAGGCTCACGCACTCCCAGCGGCATCGGCACCGAGATCGCAGCCGCGTTGGCACGCAAGGGCGCACACGGTGCGCGTGCGCTGCGAGCGGCGTGCGTGCGCGTCGCGGGCTCACTGCTCCCGTCTCGTGCGAGTGCAGTGGTGCTCGCTTGTCGCAGCGTGCCCCGAGGCGAAGCGCTGGCCGCCTCCCTCCGAGCTGCGGCCGCGTCCTACGGCCATGCGGAGCCGCTGCTGGAGGTGCAGGAGCTGGATGTGAGCTCGCTGGATAGCGTTCGAGCGTTTGCCGACGCTTGGTCGCGTGGACCCAGAGCCCGCCCGCTTGCCTGCCTGGTGAACAACGCGGGCATCTTCGACATGGCCGCCAAGAAGCCCGCGCGCGATGGCGCAGGGCACGAGGCGCACTGGGCCACCAACTTCCTGGTGCGATACGCAGCCCCTCCACGCCTCTCAGCCTTCTCACGTGCAGCCTAGGGGCCCACGCTGTTGACGCTGCTGCTGCTGCCTTCGCTTCGCCTGTGTCCGGGCGCGCGCGTGGTGAGCGTTTCCAGCATCATGCACACGGTTGGCACGCTTGACCTGGGCGACCCCGCCTACGCAAGGCGCCCATTCACCGCCACGGGCGCCTACGCGGCCAGCAAGCTGGCTGGCGTGGCGTTTTCGAAGGAGCTGGAGCGGCGATTGGAGGCGGGAGGGGTTGACGTGAGGGTGTTGTCAGTTCACCCGGGGAACGTGGTCACGGGGGTTGTTCGCACGCTGCCCAGCGCTGTGCAGCTGATGTACCGTGTGGTGTTTGGAACGCTGCTGTTGAGCCCGGAAGAGGGCGCGCGCAGCAGCGTGTTCTGCGCCGGCGCCGCATCCGCCGCCGCCGCGCCCCGCCCCGGCCCGTACTTCGACTCCACCTGTGCGCTCGCGCCCCACGCGCCCGCCGCAGACCTGGTGGGCCAGCAGCTGTGGGAGTACACGCTGAGCACGCTGCAGCTTGACGAGCGAGACCTGGCACTCACCGGCGCCAAGTGATGCAGTGATGCAAGTTTCCAGAGCAAAAACCGCACGCTCCCTTCCTCTTTGCACGATGTCGTCGCCGCCCGCGCAACAGCCAGCGCTGTCGCTGACGTCGCTGCCCGCTGCGGTGTCCGAGCGCATCTTGCGGCAGCTGCCACTCGCGGACCGCGTGCGCGCCGGCGGCGTGAGCCCAGCCTGGCGGCCGGTGGCACACGCGCCGGCGCTGTACGGCCCCGAGCTGAAGCTGTCGGACGCGCTGGACGCACCGCGCACGGTTGCGGACGCATCGGCGCAGCAGCCGCCGGGTGGCCGCCGGCGTCCGGCGCTGGAGCGCGCGGGGCAGCTACGCTGCAGCTCGCTCGCTGTGCTGCGCTCGCTAGCGGCGCTCGCGGCGGGCACGCTCACGGCGCTGCACGTCACGCACAGCGACTTCTCCATCCCGGATGCGGTGTGGAGCGAGGAGATCGTGGCCATCTGCGCCGCCAACCCGGCGCTGACGCGCGTCACTGCTGCCACGCCGTCCAACCTACCCGGCGCGCTGCAGCTGCTACGCCGCTGCCCGCGCGTGCGCACGCTGCTGGTGACGCGCCTTCGCACAGCATCACGGTCTCACGGCATCACGGCGGAAACGATCGCGGCGCTGACGCCTGAGGAGCGCCTGCTGAGCGCGCGCCTGGCGCTGGACACACTCGACCTTGGACGCAAGATGTGCGAGGGCCCATCTCCAAACGAGTACCTGCCGCCTCTGCCGGACTACGTGGGTGCGCTGACGAGCGTGGAGGTGCGCGCGTCGCTGGCTTCGCTGCGCGAGACGGTGGCTGCGGTGGGCGCTGGCGCTTGGGCTGTGGGCGAGCTGCACCTGCCGGGCTGCAAGAACGAGGATGCACTGCTGGTAGATGTTTTCAATCAATCAATCAGCAGTCAACCTCTACACTACGTATGCTGAACCAAGCTCCCACACGCGCACGTCCGCGTCCGTCGCCCCGTTGCCGAAGAGCGCCAGCTCCCAGGGCGTGGCGCCTTTCTGCGTGAGCGCGGGATAGACGCGTGACGTCACCACCGCCAGCCCGTCGCCGGTGAAGGCCTCCAGGATGGAGTGGTCCACGAACAGGCGCAGCCGCAGGGTGCGATTTGCCGAGGGCGTGAAAGGGGTGTGAACGCGGCTTGCTGCGGGCACGAGTCATACGGGCCAGTTCCCACGCCAGCCACCGTGTGCGTCCTGTCCACAACCAGCATGCCACGCCCGGAGCTGAGCTGCAGGGTGACGCGGGTGCGTGGCCCTGAGACGCCCAGGGCGCTGTGGAGCAGCAGGATGCCGGCGGCGCAGGACTGCAAGGGGCATCTGAAGGAGAGCTCCACCTCGCGCTGCATGCCCCGCGATGCACTGGTCGCCATCGGAAGCGCCGCCGGCGCGCCGCTCAGCGCCGCCGGTGCGGCGTACACCGGCGCCGCGGGCGCGCGCAGCAGCTGCAGCTCAGGCGCCGGATGCTGCGTCAGCGCCTGTCCGTCTGGCGACAGGCCCAGCACGCGTGGCAGCGTCAGCACGCCCTGCCATCCCCGGTGCGCGGCAGGCGGCGTCTCCTGCGCCCAGGCGAGCAGCAGGCGCCGCCGTGCGCCGTCCTGGAAGCTCTGCGCCGCATACACCTCGCCGCCGTCCAGCAGCCGCGGCGGCGAGCTGGCCACGAAGGCTGCCCGGGATGAGAGCCGTCCCAGCTGGTAGAACTGCTGCGCGAAGGGCTGGCGGGCAGACGCCTGGTCGCCGTAGGTGAGCCACCATGTGGAGGCGGGAGAGGGGTCGCCGCTGTCGCTGCCTAGCTGGAAGGCGCCGGGCGTTTCCCACGCCCGCCCACCGCCGGGGGCATCGCCAAATTGAGAGCAGGCCGCGCCGGGGGATGATGCCCCGCCGTCCTGTTGAGCTGCAAACAGGCCTGCAAAGCTCCAGTTGGCAAAGCTCCTGGATTCGTACAGCGCTGCCGCGCCGCGACACGCCACCTGCGCGCCGATGAGCATCCGCCAGCGCTGACCAGGGCCGTCCCACCAGGCGGGCGAGGGGTCTCGCCACTGCGCGTGCGAGCCGCCCGAAGGCGGATCCATCGGCAGCGGATTGCTCTTGCTTTTCACCCACTCCACCAGCATCGGGTCAGACGCGTTCCTTGGAGTTGCTTCACACTGCTGCTGATAGAAATAGGACAGCTCCGCCCTCCGGCTGACGCAAGTGTACAGCAGGCGCGGATGGCCGTCCACCACAGTCACGCTGCCTGAGAAGACGCCATCCGCGTCATACGGCTCGGGCCCGGGCTGCAGCGCCAGCGGGAGCCGCGTCCAGTGCGCAAGGTCGGTGCTTGCGGCATGCGCCCACGCGATAGGCCCGCCCCACTCGGCCGACCGAGGGTTGTGCTGATAGAAGACGTGGTAAACGCCCAGGTAGTGGAACATCCCGTTTGGATCGTTGGCCCAGCCCGTGGAGGGAAGGATGTGGTAGGCTGGCCGCAGGAGCAGGGAGGGGTTGCTAACGCCATCCGCTGCATGCACCAATTGCACCACCAGGGTGGCGCATGCCAGCAAGAGCAGCGTCGGGAGCATGCCGCAACGCGCGCACGCCTGAGCGGATAGGATGCGGTGGGGAGGCTTGGGAAGATGGGACCCTGCACACTTTCAGACCGAGACCTCGTCCTCAGTGTTGCGCGCTCGTTCCTTGAGATCGTCCATCCTTGACCCACCCGCGCCTCCGGTGCTCTACTTGGTGTCCGGGGCTGTTGGCGGTGGCCCCATAGAGGCGAACCAAACGCTGGCAGGCACCGACGGTTCTGTCTTGGGGCTGAGCGCCTTCTTGCGCACCGGGGCCTTGTGCAACGCCGTGAGCGGCCGCTGGCTGATGCTGGCCCAACGCGTGCGGTGCTTGACCGGCTGCGCAGCCAGCGCAGCCTGATGGTTGTCATGCAGGAGCCAAAACTCTGGCTCAAAAACAACAAAGGAGTTCTCCTGCGCCAGGTGCCCGTTCAAGCTGCAGTGCTTGTCCAGGAAGGCGAGCAGCTTGGCAGAGGGGCGGTCGTAGGCTGCAGACGGTTGGTCAAACCCGCGCTGGGCGCTGGGCAGCGCGCATGCCCCACGCACCCAGAGCCTCCGGTACCGTCCCCTCCACGCCCAGCATCTCGTTGAAGAGGAGCAGGCCGTAGCCGGAGCGCTGCTCGTCCTCACACACGTAGAAGTCCAGTAGGCACAGTGGACTAGCTTCCACTAGAGCAGTTCCCAGGCCACTGCGCAGCAGGAAGAGGTTCTTCACGCCCACGCGCAGCAGGCCCAGCACCTGCATGCCGCCTGCGCGCGTGCGGCGCGTGGCCAGGTACAGCGCCTGGTGCTCAGAGTCGGGCGCTTCCAGGACACGCTTGTACCGTGTGACTGGAGCCTCCAGCGCCTGAGCCTGACCAGACCTCACGCCCACCGCGTCCACGATGTGACGCAAGTCCTCCGCCTCAGCCTTGGGCAAGGCGCGCAGCTGCGCGGACGTCCAACGCGACACCAACACGTCAGAGGTTGACTCGGGCAGCGCTGCAGGGAAGGCTGGGAAGTCCATCGCAGGTGCAAGCCGAACAACAGAGCAGGCGACGGGAGAGAGTGAGACGCGCAGTTTTTAATTCTGACGTGGCACACAACAGGAGCTCGCCTAGAGTAGTGCTGTTGTTAGCGAAGTAAAGCTCGCCCATGGGTGACAGCCGAGGCCGGGTAGTGCTTGAAAAAGGCGTCGTGTAGCAGTTGGTAGTGCTTTCGTCGTCCCGTCCTCACTCTTCTCGTGGCCCCAGCAGCACCCTCTGGGCGCGCTCCGCCAGCTTGGTCTGCTCCTCCGCCGCCCGAACCGCCGCGTGCAAGCGGCGCCGCTTGCAGGCGGCGCCGCTTGGCTTGCAGCGCCTGCTCGTCGCGCTCACACTGCAGCTCCAGGTGGCGAACCTGGGCGCGCGCCTGCACTGCCGACAGGCGCAGCTGTCCCACGTGCTCAGCATCCACGGCCCGACGGCGCCGCGTCTCCAGCGCCTCCAGCTGCGCCAGGGCGCTCACCACTTGCGGGTCCACCCCCCGCCCCTGCGCGTCCATGCCGCCCGCCTCCACCGCGGCGTCCAAGGGCTCCGTCAGGGAGCGCGACTGGCGGCGCGTAGACTGCTCGGAGCCGCACTCCTCCACCCGCTCGCCGCGCGCAGGCGCCGCCGCAGCAGTCGTGGAGGGCGCCTTGGCGTGCTGCATGACCCGGCTGTGCGTGCGGCAGCGCGCCGCGTGCAGGAGTCCCTCCTGCGCCTGCTCCACCGTCATGTCATGAACAGGCCCTTCTGCAGCGCACACCACGGGTGGAACGCGATTGCGCAGGCGGGCTCCACGCACTGAATGCAGCCGCCGCGCAGCTTGCACGCCTTGAAAGTGCAGGCGAGCGCGGC
>Ga0049083_10000338_pt1 | contig 16296 bp, 13 predicted proteins | sample GreLakmeMI27MSRF_FD_66719 | JGI IMG/M metagenome (GOLD analysis project Ga0049083, IMG submission 66719) | Freshwater lentic microbial communities from great Laurentian Lakes, MI, USA - Great Lakes metaG MI27MSRF | ecosystem: Environmental > Aquatic > Freshwater > Lake | place: Great Lakes...
TGGCCGGCCAGCCTGGACTGGGTCCGCCTGGCCGTCGCTTTCGAGGCATACACCTTCATGGGCCTCGGCGTGCTGCTCTGCCTCAGCACGGCGCGTAGCGGCGGTTTGGCTGGCGGTCTGCTCTTGCTGACAGTGTGCGCTTGCACAGACGCCCGAAGCTGCGCACGTCTTCATGGCCTTCTCGCTGCCGCTGTCGCAGACGCTGCTGAAGCGGCTGCTGCTGCCGCAGGCTGATCTGCTGCGCTTCATGCGGGCCATGGCTGTGGGCTTTTTCCTCGCTGGCACCGTCGTCCTGATCGCCTTTCTCGCCTGGCTGGGCTCAGACGCGACGAGCCGCACGCTGCGCGTGGCGGTACCGGACATTCAGAACGCGATGCAGTGCGTGCAGGTGCGTGAGAGCAGGCACTCCTGCCTTGTGCTCTGCTTCTGCTCTCACACTCGTGTGCCCAGTCCTGCTCCGCCGCGCTCTTCATGTGGGCCGGCCCCGTGGGCATGTTGCTGTGGTGCTACCTGCTGGCGGGTCTGAGCTACTACGTCAGCCAGTCCAGTGACGCGCGGGGGCGCTCCGCCGGCTCCAACCTGCTCGCCTTGGGAGTGCGTGCCACATGCGGCCCCCACGGGACCCGTACCCACTGCGCTCACGCCTGACGCGCGCACAGCTCCTCTTCTCGCTCCTCTGCTCCTGGGTGGCTGCGCAGGTTGGCGCCGTCCAGATGCGCGTCGCAGACTCGCTGCAGGTCCTCTGCGGCGCCGGCCTGGCCAGCACGGGCATCATCCTGGTCATCGTCATGGGATGGCATGACGTGGCGCAGCACCCGGCGCTGAAAGAAGCCCTAGAGGCTTCGTACGGCGACTGGCTGCGTGCCATCCTGGTCTCCTTTCTGGCGCTGCCTTACGCCATTTTTCTGCCGCTCAGGTGTGCTTACGTGTGCATGTGCGCACCACGCGATGCTCTGACTCGGTGACACGCAGCGCCCTGAACCAGGCGGTCCGCACGCGCGCCTGGCTCGCAGCCCCCAAACCGTCAACCACCCCCCAGGAGCACGCGCGCTGGCTCACGGCCCAAGTGGCTGGCCAAATGATCACCCTGCACTCCTGGAACTGGTCCTCAGTGGGCCCAAAAGCGATGCGCGTCGCTTTGGGCTTCATCTGCATCATCGTGGGCCTCCAAAAGATGCTCACCCTCTTCTTCGTGTGGTTCATCCACGCCGTGGCACACACGCCACCCAACGCCACCGCCGCAATCTTCGTGGCAACCGGCGTGGTACGCCATCATGCGCGCTGTGGACCCGTCGCAGAGTCTCACCGCACTCGTCTTTGCCCCGCAGGTCCTCTTGTACTGCATCCCCTGGATGGCGGCGGTGCCGCTGTACCTCACCGGCGGAGTGGTGCTCACGGCGGCATACATGCCTGTTCTGGGCTTCTGGGGTGCTGCGGGCGTGGCGGTGGCCATCTGCACACTCACGAAGGCTCTCTCCGTCCTTGCGCTCCACCAGACCCTGGGCGTGGTGCGTACGCCCCTGCAGCGGGTGCTTGTCGCGGATGCGGGCGCTGACAGGCGCATGCGCAGTCTTGGATGAAGAAGGCTGATGCTCGCAAGGGCTTTGAGCTGCGCTCCATTCGCATGCGCGCCATGGAGATGATCCTCTTCCGCCCTGGCCTCGACAAAGCAAAGGTGCGAGACGCAGCGAGCCGTGCGGCGGCGCAGCGGCGCTCGTGCTATGCTAACGTCGCACGCCCAGCTGTACCTGTTGGTGGCGGGTCCGGACTGGCTCACCAGCGTGTTGGCGGGCATGATGGGCACCAGCGTGTGGCGCGTGCTCGCCTCTCAGACCGCGCCCTCGGCGCTGCTCCTGTCGCTGCCGGCCACCTTTGCGGGCGCCTTTCAGCTGCGCATCCACGAGGGCGGCGCCTTTGGGGCCCTCTCCTCCGCCCTGCTCTTCCTGGCGGCAGCCGTGCAGGCGCGTCCTGGCCGTGCGGCGCCGCGTTGCTTTGCGCGCCGTGTGGGCAGCTCTCGCTGACGCCTCGCCGCCCGGCCCGGCCGCCTGCAGGGCATCGGCATCGTCTTCTTCTACTACCACATCAGCCACGTGGCCAAGATCCACGAGGATGAGCTCAAAGACAAGCCCACAGACCGCGAGGTGGAAGAGCTGGAGGAGCTGTTCGAGCGCACCCAGGCGCCCCTCCTGCGCGCAGTCGACGAGCGGGCGCACTGGCACTCGGACCATCTGCCCCGCTGGATGCGCTTCGTCATTGTGGTCGGCACCGTCACCATGGGGCTGGCCAACGCTGGAGTGCGCTACAACAGCGCGCGATGCTTCACGGTGCGGACATGCTGGGGCGCTGTGCTGACCCGCACGGCTTGACGCGCGGCGGCTCTGCGTGCGCAGCGGTTCCAGATCAACGACTCGGTGGCGTGCCCCTCCGAGGCGGAGCAAGCGAACCCCCGGCTGCTGCGCACGCGCAAGTGTCTGGGGGGCGACGCCACCCGGCTGGTGATGCTGGAGGGATGGGTGGTTCTGGGCTTGTTCGCGCTGGGATTTGCGTGCTACCGGGTGCGTGCGGCGACTCATCACGTGATGAGTTGCGATGAGTTGCTTCAACTCACACACCTATCGCAGCTGTTCTACTACTGGTGCCACCGCACCATGCTGCAGCTACGGGCCAGCGGCACGGTGGTTCCCGCGGAGATGCTGCCGGCGCTGGCAGCTGCAGAAGAGGGGGGGGTAGGCGTGCAGGCCTCACGCAAGATGCGTCCCCGCGGCAAAGCTAACCCGCTTCTGGAGATTGAGGTTCCTGGCACCGCGCCTGGCATGTGGTCTGACGAGGCGAGCGGGCCCCGCGTGGAGGAGAGCGGAGGCTCTGAGACTCCTAAATCCAGCGCCAGCGGGGAAAGCCAGTCGCTCTCCACACACCTTCACTACATGCACCGCCTCAGCGACTTCTCCAGCGCCAGCGGGCACCTGCACTGACAATTTGTTGATGCGTGTTGTTGTTTTGTCCGTTGTTTTGTTGTTGTTTTGTCCGTCAACAGTTGCGCGGTCCCCGTCGGCAAATCTGTGCCGGCCTTGCCCGTTTTCTACGCACAGCGAGTGGGTGCGGCGGCTGCGGGACTGGTGACAGCGCTGCGGCTGCGGCGGCTCTCGCCCATGAGCGTCGGCCCTTCCGGCGGTGCCCTCGCGCTCGCGCCAGAGGAGGAGGCGGTGCTGGCTGTGTGCAGGGCGAACGAGCAGGCACGTGTGGACCTTCGCGTTGCGTGCTCTTCGTGGTTAGTGACCGCAGCGCTGTCGTTGCAGGGGTTGTCGCAGGACGCGCTTGCTGCAGCAATGCCGAGCATGCTGCTCGCACGACTCACGGAGTGCCTCAACACGCTGTTGATAAAGGCGCGGCCAGCGGGAGTGCGTTTAGGGGGCGTCACATGCTCACACCACCCCTCCGCCCTCCAGGGCAAGATACAGCTCTTCAGCGCCGCTGCTGTGGGTGGTGCCGTCACCGCAACGCCGGTGTTTAAGTTCGTCAAGCCCGAAGACGCTGTGAAGTGCGCTCTCACACAGCCGTCTCTCGACTCTCTCCTGCTCACTCACCCTCCCCCTGATTGGCGCGCAGGTTCAAGGGACTCAGCCACGAGGAGATGCTCGTCTTTCAGCTGACCCAGCAGTCCGGCAACAAAGGCGCGCCCCTCTGCGCCCCTCTGCGCAACTCGCCGTCTCTCCTACTCACCGCTTCTCAGGAATCTGGACCAAGGACTTGAAGACCATGAGCAACCTGCAGCAGCCTCAGGCGTGTGCGTCCACCCCGCCCTGCCGCGCGGCTCTGACGTGGCGGGCAGATCAACAAGTGCCTCAAGGCGCTTGAGCAGCGCAAGCTGGTCAAGGCTGTAAAGTCGGTGGCTAACGGCAATCGCAAGGTGTATATGCTTTTTGAGCTGGAGGCGAGTCGCGAGATCACTGGGGGGGCCTGGTACACGGGCCACGAATACGACAGCGAGTTCATCGCCGTGCTGCGCCAGGAGTGCCACAAATACATCCGCCGAGAGAAGCGCTGCACGGTGGACATGATGTACGAGTTCGTGCGCAGCACCAAGCTCAGCCGGGTGGAGCTGAGCGTAGAGGAGGTGCTGCAGATCGTCAACACGCTGGTCTATGACGGCAAGGTTGATGCCCACGAAAGCGGACGTCACAACGGGAGGCCCTACCTGGAGGGCACGGTGTTCTACACGCCCGCTGCGATGCCGCTGCAGGAGCACAGCGACCTCACGTCCGTACCGTGCGGGGTATGTCCCGTAGCCGCCGAGTGTCACAAAGGGGGCGACATCTCGCCAGAGACCTGTGTGTACTATGACGCCTGGCTGGTGCTGGAGGAGCCGGAGGTTGGGGGGGCTGCAGGCGCGGGTGGCGCGGCTGCGTCACAACGAGCCTCGGGAGGGGCGATGGTGGTGGACTAACTGCCCCGCAATACTGGGTCGAACATAGAGCTCGCGACATTTGATGCGCTGTCCGCGTGCGCCCGCACGGCAGAAAGAAGGAAAGTAGAAGAAGTAGAGGGCGCCTCTACTGCGTGGGCGCCTCAGTCTAAGGTCTAAGGACCAGCTCTTTACTGGGCTGGGCACCTCTGGCTGGCGTGCTTCTGAGTTTTTTGGTATTCTAGAGCTCAGAGCGCTGCGCGCACGCGTGGTGCGTCACGCGCTCGGCCAGCTGAACACCGCCCCCGTCGCAAGGTCGCTCCACCCCAAAGCCCCGCCCGCGCGAGCTGCTGCGGCGACGGCCACCGAGGCTGCGAGCGCGGCGACCGGCGGCTCGCAGCGCACCATCGCTGTGGAGACGAACCGCCCGGCGCTCTTCTCCCCGTCAAACGCGCAGGCGACGACGTGGTCATCCCCGCCGGGCATGTGCTCGCCCGTCAAGGCCACGGGCCGGTGCAGCCACAGCGCCGCGCCGGGCAGCACCTCCGCGCCGAATGTGACGGCCGCCTCTGGTCGGGGTGTGCACGCCGCCTTTACCCGGGTGTCCGGGGTGTACTGGAACTGCCCCCCCGGCAGGCGGGGCGCGCCCGGCGCGCCGCCCTGCACGGCCAGGCGCAGCCGCACGAAGCCGCCGAGGGGCGAGGACGCGCGGGGCGCGGCGCAGGTGGCGACGCCGACCGCGGCGGCGGCGGCGGCGGCGGCGGGCGGCCCCGCCGCGCCGCCGCCGCCGAAGAGGCAGGCGAGAGGCGCCGCCGTGAAGGCCAGCGGGAGAGGGGGCAGGGGCAGCGAGAGCAGGGCGCCGCCGGACACGAACACCGAGGGCAGGTCCACTCCGTCAAGGGCGTCCTCCGCAGCGGCGCCGTCCAGGTACTGCAGCGTCAACGCGGCGCCCGGAAAGCTCACATCCTGCCACGTGTTCCCGATGCCGAGGGGCGCCGCCCGAGCGTCCGCCGCCGCGGGGGCGACGCAGGAGGTGCTGGAGCCGCCGCCGCCGCCGCCTGCGACGGCTGCGACGGCTGCGACGGCTGCGGAGTCCAGCGCCTGCGGCCGCACGCGCACCGTGCCGAAGGCGCACAGCGCGTCCCCGTGAGCCTGTGCCACGCTGGCGAGGCGCACCAGAGCGCCCCCCTGCGAGCCTGCGAAGAGGCGCTGAGCGACGCCGGAGAGGGAGCCTGCTGTGAGCGTGAGCGCCGCCCGGCCTTCGCACCACGCACGCGTCCCCCCTCCCTCCCCCCCGCCGCCGCCGCCGCCGCCGCCGACGACGACGACGGCGTCCCTGCGGCCCAGCGGCTGCGCCGCGCGCAGTGTCGCGGAGACGGCGGCGAGGCCCGTCGAGGCCAATGCGGGCGCTTCCGCCACCGCCAGGGCGCTGGAGATGACGCGCAGCGTCACTGTCACCTGGGCCGTGGATGCCGCCGCCGCGGTGGATGAGGAGCCGAAGGATGCCACCATGTCCAGCGCGAACGATGGCGCCGGGAAGTGGGCGCCGCTGAGCGTGAGCAGCGTGCCCCCTCGCACGTCCACGGCGCGGGGCCAGGCGAGCCCCGCCAGCGCGGGCGGAGCCACCGCGTGGAGCTGCAGCGTCTGCGGCCCCGCCGCGCCGTCCGCGAAGACGCGCAGCGCCGTGAAGCCCGGCTGCAGCTGCGGCGCGGCGCACAGCAGCCCGCCGCGGCCTACGGACGGGGAGGGCGGCAGGCCCAGCCCCCGCGCGCTGTGGGCGTCAGCCTCGGCGGCTGCGCTCGAGGTGCCCTCGCCCGCGCCGAAGACGCAGAGGAGCGGGGCGCGGCGCGTGCCCCCTCCGCCGTCGCCCAGCACCGCCACCAAGGTGCCGCCCCCAGCGGACAGCGCCTCCGGCCACAGCTGCTGCGCCTGCGGCGGCTCGTGGGACACGAACCGTCGCGGCGACGCTCCGTCTTCCGCGGCCCAGTCGCGCGCGTTGTCGCTGGTGAGCAGCGGGCAGGGCCCGCGGGGCCGCGCGGGCGCCAAGCACTCGGCAACGCCGGGCCCCGCCACGCGGCTGGCCACCGGGCGCACCGTGCCGAAGCCGCACGCGGGCGCCTCCTCCGCCCAGCCGTCCAGCGGCTGCGACCCCGCCGCGGAGGGGCGCAGCGAGAACCGAAAAACACCCCCGCCTGAAGTGGGACCGCCAGGGGGGTCCTCTCGCGACAGCGCGCCTTGCCGTGTGGCGTTCACCAGCTGTGCCCTGGCGGCGAGCACCATCGCCCTGGCCTGCTTTGCGGCGGCGGCGGCGGTGGCGTTGGCGGGTTTGGCGCGAGCTGTGGCGCGCACCCCACGAGGCTGTCCCAACGCTAGGGGCGAGTAGCCATACGCCACCGGGCTGCGCGTCCAATCCGCGCCGCCGTTCAGGCTGACGTCCACCGCGGCGGCGCCCAGGGCTGTGAGCGGCGCGCCCGGCCAGGGCGGCACCTCGCAGAGGAGGTGCGCGCTGGATGCGACTTGCGCGACGCTCACGCCCCACTCGCCGCCACTCGCCGCGTCGCCGGTGGTGTGGGCGGCCGCGATGACGCGCAGCGGGGAGAAGCGGCACAGCGCCTGCGGCCGCCCCTGGGAGGCGAGGAAGCCGGAGCCCAGCAGCTGCACCGTGGTCCCTCCCGTGGCGGGACCCCTGGCCGGCAGGAGAGCCCCCAGCTGCGGCGCCGCCGCGTAGGTGAACGTGGCGCTGCTGTTGGCCAGGCAGCCGAAGGCTGGGTCTGCGTACGACACGGTGACTGCGCCGGCGCCGTCCGCCGCCGGGGGCGCCACGCACTGTACGCCGGCGCCCGCGGATGCCGCGGCGGCTGGGGCGTACGTCACGCCGCCTTGGCCGTCCGCGAAGGCGCAGACGGCGGCGAGGGAGGGGGGGTAGGGAAAGGCAGACCCCAGCAAGGTGACCTGGGTGCCCCCTTGCAGCGGCCCCGACGCCGGCACAACAGCCTCCACCACGGCGCATGCCAGCTGCACGCCGCTCACCCACGCGGCGCCGTCACCCTCAAGCGTGGCCACGGTGAGGTTCAGCCCAGCCCCCGCCGAGTCTGCGGCTGTGCCTCCACACTGCTCCGAGAAGCGCAGCGCGCTCAGCAAGCCCGCGGCAGTCCCCGCGGCGGCGGCGGCGCCGGCGGTGGTGCCCGGCGACGGCAAGATGGCGTGCATGTGCGCGGCGATCTGGGCGGGAGTGCGCGCCAGAGACCACATGCGCAGCTCAGCGACTGCAAAGCCCCCAGAGCTACTTGGGTGCCCCACCCAGCCGCGGGGCAGCTTCAGACCCGTTACCTGCTGCGTGGCGTTGCGGTAGACCAGCGCGCCGTTGAGGTGCAGTGCCAGGGTGGTGCTGGCTGCGTCGTACACAAATGCCAGGTGGGTCCACACGCCCAGGGGCGCCTCGTAGCCCAGGGCCACGTCATCGAGGCCGGAGGTGCGGCCGCCCGGCGGGCGCACGCCCAGCTGGAAGGTGGCCGGCGCGGCCTCGAGGAGGAGCGCTGCGGAGGCGTTTGAACCGGCGGGAGTGCCGTAGTCGAAGGAGGCAAGAAGCACGCTGCTTGCATGCCTGGCTGTCTTGCGCACCCAGCACTCCACCGTCCAGGAGGCGGTCAGGTCGCCCAGGCGTGCGCTGGTGGCGGCGGAAGAGAGGCGCAGCGCGGCGCCGGAGCCCGCGCGCAGCTCAACCGCGCCCGGCTGCTGCGGGCGGCACACCCTGGCCGTCCCAGCGTCACGCTCCGCCCCAGCGCGCGCCAAGGCGCTGCCTTGCGCCGTGGAGCGCAGCAGCGCGGCGCCGGCGGCGCCGCGCAGCTGCACGGTGACGACGCCCACGCTCTGCGACACAGCCCCGCCCACAGAGTAGGGCGCCCCGGCACCCGTGGCACCCGGGTTCACCCCGTCGGTGCCGTCCCAGGCGCGAAAGGCGAGCGCCGAGGCGCCCGCCCAGTCCCCCGTCGCCACCGAAGACGACGAGGCGGCCGCCAAAAAGCGCAGCCGCCACCCGGCGGTGCCGCCCACCGCCACCGGCGCGGCCCGCGACGCGTTCCCAAGCGACGTCCAGGTGACGCCGTAGTCAGGGGACGCCTGCCAGTCGCCCAGGCCGGAGGCGTCAGCAGCGCTGAGCACCGACATGCCCACCATGTTGCCGAAGTCGGAGGCGCCGCGCAGCAGCAGCTGCGCCACTGCGCTGCCCAGGGCCGCCTCCCGCGCCGCCGCGCCGGTGAGGTGCACGTCTGGGAGGGCGAAGTTGTAGGCTGGGTCCAGCAGCGGCGCGCTGTTCGCCGGCAGCACCGTCACCGCCACGGACAGCGCGGGCAGGCTCAGCGCGTCCGCGGAGGCGTTGACGGCCGCCTGCACGGTGAAGCCGAAGGCGGAGGAGAGCGAATCACCGCTGTAGCGAGGCAGCGGCGGCAGGAAACGCAGTCCAGCCGCGCCGTTCGCCAGGCTCAGGAAGCTTCCGTTGACCACCGAGGTTGAGCCGTCAGCAAGGAAGAGCTCCCCGTTGGTAATTGCCGAGATGTAGAACAGGGTCGCCACCGAGTCGTTCACATGGGGGGTGAGCACTAGTCCGGATACATTACTCAGCACGCCTGAGGGTGTGGTCGCGCCCGTGGCCGACGGCGTCAGCGCCCGCGAAGCGTCTACCGTGAATAGCGCAGTCACTGGAGCTCCAGTGTTTCCGGCTGCGTCAAGCGCTCGCAGCCAGAGCGCGTACGTGCCGCTGGGAAGGGCCAACAGGCCAGAGAGGCGCAGCGTGTCGGCGGTGCACATCGCCATCCCCGTGCCGCATGGGAGCCAGCTGGCTGCGAATCCCGCGGGCGAAGTGCCGCTGCTGGAGTTGACCAGAAGGTACTGCGTCTCCACCACTCCCGAGCCCGCCCGTCCAGCCGGGTCCGTGTCGTTCACCTGGACGCTCCAGGCCAGCGCGGGCGCGTGCACCGCCGCGGAGGGTGCGGCCCCATCCGCTCGGGAGGCTGTGAGCAGCGGCGCCCAGGTGTCGTGTGCCCACGTGAAGACGGACGGCAGCGAGCTGACGCTGGCGCTGCGCCGCCCGGGCACCTGGGCGCCCCTCACGCCCGTGGGCAGCGTGCACACCAAGCGGAGGCTGTTCCAGCCCTCTGCCAGGTCGCTGCTGGCGTTGAGGGTGACCTGGCCGCCCGTCACCGCGCGCCATGCCCCCTGGTTCAGGCTAAAAGTGAGCTCGCACCCGGCGGCGCCGGAGACGAGGAACAGCAGGCTGGCGGCGGCGGCGCCGGTGGCACTGGGGGTCGTGGAGTCGAAGCGCGCCCAGGGGCCCAGGTCCACCGTCCACGCGTGGAAGGCGGCGCTCTGGTCAACGCTGCCGTCTCCGGCGGTGGCGACCACCTGGAACAGGTGCTCCCCCTGCGCCAGCCCGTTGACCACGAACGGGCTCACGCACGCGCTCCAGGCGCCCAGGTCCAGCCGACACGAGAAGGCGCAGTCGGTGCAGGGCACTCTGGCGTCGCCGCCCAGGGTGGCGCCGAACGAGAGTGTGGCGAAGGCGTCCCGTCCGGCGTCCTCTGCGAGGGGTGAGTCACGAACCCACTCGGCCAAGCTCAGGCTGGGCTTGCTGGCCAGGAAGCGAGCCAGCACGCGTCCCTGCGGCCGGGTGCTCTCCAGGATGTAGGTGGCCGGCGGGCCGGGCAGCGAGGGGGCCACCAGCAGGGTGAGCCCGCCGTAGGCTTGAGGGAAGGCCACGGGGCTGAGGGGCTGCTGCGCCGAGCAGTACAGTGACGTGGCGCTGGCGTTGGTGCCCCCGCAGGAGGCGACGGCTCGGGCGAGGTTGGCCAGGCTGCCGTTGGACAGGGGCGCAGAGGTCGGGGGCAGCAGCTGCAGCCAGACGCACGTCTCGTCGCCAGACGAGCTCGCGTTGAGCAGCGAGAGCTGCGAGAAGGCCACGCCCACGTGGGACGCCAGCAGCGGCGCGAAGGCGCTCCGCAGGGCAGGCGTGAACAGCGACAGCTCCAGGCCTATGCGCAGCTGGAACAGAGACGCGCCACCGCATGCGCACGCCGCCGACAACGGCAGGCGGGCCGTGCCGGCGGCGCAGGCCAGAGAGCACAGCGGCGTGGTGAGCACGAGCAGTGTGAGTGTGGACTGCGGTGTGTGTGCCGCACAAACAGAGTCGTCAGAGAGCGTGACATGGTAGGGAAGGCGCGCGAGAGCGCACCACGTTGTTCCCGGCTGCGTCCTGCGCCCCGACGTACAGCGCGTACGTGGTGTTGCCACTCAAGCCCAGCAGCTCCGCCTGTACCTCCGTGTTTGCAACGTTGAGCACCACGCTCCCTCTGTTTGCGCCAAAGCAGCGTTCACTGTCAGCGAGCGCGGCCGCGAGCAGCCGGCGTCACGCACCGCGCCAGCTCCAGAGCCAGGCTGGGCGTGGACGACAGGAGGTCAGCCAACACCGGCGCGGGCGAGCCAGACGGCAATAGCACGTAGACGGCTCGCCCAGGCTCTGTCAGCGCAACGCCCAGCGTCGCGCCTGACTCGCCCCAGCTCACCAGCCGCGGCGTGGCCAGAGACCAAGCCGGAGGGCTCGTGTCAAGCTGCGCATAGACAGCCAGCGACGTCCAGACCAGAAACGTCAACCGAGCAAACATGAAAGGCTACTGCACACTGCGTGCCGCCGTGCTCCAGGGCCTGCGCCGCCCCGTAAAGGCGCGCATTGCCGGTGAGCAGGGAGCAGGTTAGGACTCTGGCCTTGCTGTGCGCATGGTGATAACACGTGTTGCGGAAAGGACAAAATATTGGATCGTTTAGAGTCGGTCGTACAACGTACATAACTACAACGCGGCGGTCGCTCGCTTCACTCGAGACTCGTCACACTGCGCCCATCTCCTCCTGCTTTGCCGGCGCCGCGTACGCGTCCATAAACGCAGCCTTCACGTACTCCTCCTCCTCCTCCTCCTCCTCCTCCTCCTCCTCCTCCTCAGCCGGCGGCGGCGCCAGCAGGTCCAGCGGCCCGCGCGTGGGCACCGGCATTGCTCTGGGCCAGTAGTTGGCACGCCCCAGGATGTGCATCACGGCGGGCACCAGCAGCGGGCGCACCAGAAACGTGTCAAGGAAGATGCCCCACACTAGAAAGAAGCCCAGTTGGTTGAGCAGCGGAATGCTGGAGAAGAGGAATCCGCCGTAGGCGACCATCATGATGGCTCCAGCCCAACTAATGATGGGCCCAGAGCGCTGCAGACCGACGGAGATGGCGTCAGAGTCGCTCCACCCAGCCTCCCGTTCCTCCACGATGGACGTTAAGATGAAAATGTCATAGTCCAGGCCCAGGCCTGTGATCAGGCTAAAGGCGAGAATTGTGGTGACCCACATCAGCCCCACATCGCCGTTGAACGTCTCCAGCACGCCGCCATGCCCCAGGTAGCCGCGGCAGTAGATTGCGGTGGCGGAACCAAAAACCGCAATCTCCATGGCGCAGAGCGTGACGACGGCGCGCAGCGAGATGGCCGGGCTGCGAAAAGCCACGAGCAGAATGACGAAGATGACGGCCACTGTTATGCCCAGGAGCTCAGGGAAGTGTTCGAAGACATATGCGATGGTCTCCGGCGCCGGCTCCACAAGCAGGAACCACTCGATGTTCGGGCTGCCCGCATTGACAGGAGCCAATGCAGCGCGCACATCACGTGCCCACACAACGCCATCGTCGCTGTTGAGGCTGATCCGCACGGCCAGCGAGATGAGCATTGCGCGCCCGTCGGGCGAGGACAGGGTGCGCGTCGCCTGCAACCGCAACGCACAAGCGTCGGCAGAGCACACAGCGCAGCAGGCGGCGGCGGTGTCTGCGGGACATGATGACGTGGCACTGACCGCCGCCGCCACAGCGGACGCGTTACCATTTGGCCAGGCGAGTCCCCGCACGTCAGATGCCGCGAGCGCGCCGCTGCTCGCACTGGCGCTGAGCACCGCGGTCACGGCAGCGGCGGCTGACGTGAAAAACTCGGCGCTCAGCGCGTTCAGCGGCGCCTTTGCGACGCCCAGCAGAGACGCGGGCGTGACGCGCGAGGGCCCAAACACGTCCAGCATGTCGTACAGCGCCACCACGGAGGGCTCACCCCGAGGCACGATGGATTTGGTGTTCTGACTGACCGAAAAGTACTGCAGGTGCGGCGCAAAAGGAACCACCAAGAGAGCAAACAGGAAGACGGTGACGCCGTACTTGTGGGTTTGCGTCATCCAGGCGATGCGCGTCCAGAGCCGGCGCGTGCCGCGCTCCGCGGCGGCGACGCGCCGCGCAACGTACCCGCCCGCATGAGAACAACATGCTGGGGCGCCCTCTGTGGCGGTCGCCGGGCCTGCGCAGAAGCGCGGAAAGAGCAGGAGGAGCGCCGGCGTGAGCGTCAGGTTGGCAGCCACGCTGAAGAAGACGGCAAAGGTGGTGGCGATGCCTGGAGCGCGCACGATGGCCACAGGCTGCGTGCCCAGCACTAAAAAGCATGCCGCCAGCGTGGCACCAGACACGAGCACCGTATGGCCCGAAGAGCGCAACATCTCCTCCACCGCACGCTCCATCTGCACCCCTCGACGCAGCGACCCCTTCAAATGCGACAACAGGAACAGGGAATAGTCCAGCGAAAGGGACACCAAAGTGCTGATGAGTAAGGATGTCGTGAAGTTTGGCACATTCATGGCGGTTGTGAGGGGCCACGCCAGGAGGAATGCGCCTCCGAAAGCAGCCACCAACGAAGCGAACGCTACAGCGATGAGGCGCAGCGAGCGCAGCGCTGCGGCCAACAGCAGGAAGGACATGCTGACCGTGATGCCGTCAGAGAGCGCCACGTCCTGCAAAATGGCCGACGTGCTGTCAGCGGTCACCACCAAGCCGCCGGTTGCCAGGCCGCGCACGGCACCGCCGGCGTCGCTCAAAGCCGCGCTTAACTCGCTGCGGAGTGCCTCCAGGAAATCCTTGAAGCGCTGGCTGACCACGAAACCTTCCGTGGAGGTGAAGGACACCAGCATGTGGGTCCCAATAGGCGACAGGTAGGCGGCTGCATAGGATGGCATGGCCGCGTCTGCAAATGTGAAGTAAGAACTGCCGCTGTCAGGCGTCAGCAGCCCTGAGGCGATGTACGGAGCCGCCACCGCTGAGCAGCGAGCGGCCACAACGCGCGCAGCAGGCAGGGAGGCCAGGGAGCCTGCGCCTGCTGATCCGGTTGACCAGAGCAGCACGCTCGTGGACTGAGCCTTGGCAATCGCAGGCAAGCTGCTCTTTAGCGCACTCCTGGCCACGTCGTTTGTGTCGTTGGGAACAGCCTCGATCTGTGCGGCGAGAGATTGTCAGAACGGAGCCCCACGCGAAGAGCCCCACGACGGTTCCACGACCAGGCCACAAGCACCACCAGCGCAAGCCGCTGCACTCGGGTGCGTACGCTGAGCTTGAGGGATGGAAACACGAACGTGACGCCCACTATGCCGCCGCCAAGGAGACAGAGCCAAGCCAGCACGACCAAGTGCTTGCGGCGTTGCAGCCAGGACGCGTAGGACTGCAGCCAGCCGCGTTCGGCTCCGCCGCCAGCCATGTGAAGCGTTACAAGCGCGCGCTCAGCGGCAGCCGGTGACACGCAAACGGCGAGGGAAGGACAGTGAGAGAGCCAACTGGTGGTTCGTCCACGTGCTCTGGTCGGCTTCGTTCTCCTCTGCTGCCGGGTGATTTTGCTCGCGGCTGCGAGGCCGCGAGCGTGACAGAAGTGGGTGGTTTCAGCACAAACGCAAGTGGGCAGCGCGCTTCAGCGTTGCTGCCCGCTGCGTCTCTCAGCGTACTGCAGCGCGCTGCAGTACGCTCGCCGCGGCGGGTGGGTGGGGTTCAAAACAGATAGTGACGTGGGCAGAGCGGAGGAAGCGGAGGCGGCAGTGAATGTGCAGCCCAATAGGTGCCCCGCCTGTTTGGTCTCTACCTTCGTCCCGCCTCCGCTGCTCCTCTCCGCCGGTCTCACAATCACTGCGCTGCAACGGCTCGTGGCCCGTGGCAGTGCGTAGCCATGATTGCGGGCGCGCGTTGCGTAGGTAGCCTTACGCTGAGTTAGAGTTGTGCAATTCAGAGTGGTTCTCTCGTCAGTTACACGTCACATCACTCGAGTGTGCGAGAGTGCACTTTAAGTGTGACCGGCGCGGCGACCCTGGTTCTCGTTCTCTGGTCAGTCCAAGTTACAAGTCGCTCCTGTAATCGCCTCTCAGCGTTGCCAGGTCGCCCGCGTGGAACGCGCGGGGCGACACGGGGCTGCCTCCAGCGGGCAGAGGTCGCTTGGAGAGTGCAACAACCTCTGCGAGACGGGCCCTCGCCGCCACAACCGCCGCCTGCGCCTCCGCGCGCTGCGCCTTGGCTACCGTCTCCATCTCGAACACCTCCTGCGCCGCCGCCGCGCTGCTGCCGAGGCGCGCCAGGCTGGCTCCCTGGGAGAGCTGCGCGCGGTCCGACGCCAGGCGCGCCACCGCCGCCGCCCCTTGCGCTCGCACCGCATCCGCGTCCAGCGCCTGGCGCAGGGCCAGCGTGCTGTCCGTGGCGGCGTCCATGCCGTACAACAGCGGCGGAGAGGCGAAGGGCTCTCGGGGACGCGGCGGGGGGGGAGACAGCGCCTTGGCGCTGGCGGCGGCAAAGGCGTCTGCCCGCACAGCCGCATCCGCCTCCATGAGCCGCGCTTCCAGCTCCCGCGCGCGACGCTCCTGCTCGGAGCTCTGCCGGTGGTGCTGCAGCTGCGCGTGGCCGCCGTCCAGAGCCTCGCGGCGCGCCGAAGCAGCTTGCACCGCGCGCTGCAGCGCCTCAGCTTCCTGTTCTTCACTGTCCACGTCATCAGCCGGATGACCCAGCAGCATGGCGGGGCCACCCACCTCCTGCGCTATGTCCAGCGACTGGGCCACCGCTCTCGCCCCCGCACGCAACATCTGCGCCTCGTCAACATCGGGTTCCGTCTCGGTCTCCGCGTGCGCGTCGTACGACGCGGCCACGCGCGGCGGCGGCGGCGGCGGCGGCAGGCGCGGTGCGAAGAGCGCTCGCAGGCGCAGTGCCAGCGCCTGGCAGACCTCAGCCAGGAGCGGCGGCAGGGCCGCTGCGGTGTGGACAGCCTCAGCCAGCGCGGGACGCACGCGGCGCTGCAGGTCCGTGAGGAGCGGCTGCGCTTGAGCGACGACGCGAGAGGCGGAGCGAGCCACCGACTTGCGGGCTCGACCCAGCGCCCGCCTGCGAACGCCGCGCTCGCCAGGCAGGCTGTCCGCGTACGCCACGCCCGCCACGAAGCAGGCGCAGCCAACGAGGACGCGAGAGAACAGGAAGCTCAGAGGAGTGACCAGCCCTGCGCGCCGAGGCGGACCCTCCACGGCCACCCCCCCCAAGGCAGCCTCCATCGCTTCGGGTGCACGGCGGCAGGGCCGGGGCGGGGCGGAGGGGGGTGCCGCGGACGCGACACGGCGGCGAGGTTGCGGAGGTTTCGCGGATGAGGACGGTGGCGGTTGCAGTTTGGCGTCGCGCGCACTGCTGACCCCGCGTTGACTCGCGCCACCGGGCGCTCCCTTGGTGGACCCGCGAGCGCCGCCGCGCGCGCTGCGCGCAGAGAGCTCCGCCTTTTCCGCTGTTTGGTATGACGCGACATGTGCCGTGAGTCTCTCGTCGCGCCGTGCCTCCAAACGCCGCTTCAACGCCTCCCAACGCTCTTGCACACTCTCCGCCATCTCACAGCTGCACGCGGCGATACGCGCACCACAGCAAAGGAGACGGCCAGATAGTGGAGAACAGGAGAAGCGAAGTCACATGTTCTACCAGTTCGACGAGGGTTCGAGCAGAGGGCCCACCGACACCCCAGGACCAGCGCAGCAGCCGGTCGAACATACTCAAGCCAGGC
>Ga0049083_10000339_pt1 | contig 16288 bp, 13 predicted proteins | sample GreLakmeMI27MSRF_FD_66719 | JGI IMG/M metagenome (GOLD analysis project Ga0049083, IMG submission 66719) | Freshwater lentic microbial communities from great Laurentian Lakes, MI, USA - Great Lakes metaG MI27MSRF | ecosystem: Environmental > Aquatic > Freshwater > Lake | place: Great Lakes...
GTGGGCTCATCTCCCACTCTATGTTGAAAATCTTCGGGATCGTGACCTCCATAAAATGTAAAAAAACCCTTTCCCTTTTGGCCATGAATGTAGCGCGCTTCGTCATTTAATTCACTTTTTCCTAAAGTCAAAACGTTGGATTTAATTAATTGACTATCAAATGCAGTAGTTTGTCCCATAAACCCTTTTACCAACTGGGTGTGATTTTGACATAACATACTTGGAATGACATCCCATTTTGCTGAGAATTCCATTAAGGTGAAATAATCCTTTTCAAACGGAATTCTGCGTTTTTCTGTCATATCAATATCTGAAAACTCATAGTGATCGGGTTTTCTATCCAAAATAAAATTTTTAAACGCAAACGTCTTCGAGTAATCAATTTTCGACTGATAGTTAGGTTCACTATCATCGCCATCAAACATTGGCTCACAAATATCAATTCCTTCGGCAGCTAATGCAATATCAAAACTATCTGTAGCCGAACACATCGCAAACATAAATCCACCACCAATAACAAAATCACGAATCTTTTTGGCCACAGCCAATTTATCTTGGGATACTTTGTTAAAACCTAATTTTAAAGCCAATGATTCAGCCTCCTTCTTTTGTTCAATATACCAAGGGGCATTACGATAAGCACCATAAAACTTTCCATATTGTCCGGTAAAATCTTCATGATGCAAATGCAGCCAATCATATAACACTAACTGATCGCCCATCACTTCTTCATCGTAAACTATTTTAAATGGAATTTCAGCATAAGTCAAAACCATAGTCACTGCATCATCCCAAGGTTGCTTTCCAGGAGGGGAGTAAACTGCTATTTTTGGTGCTTTTTCCAAAACAACTGTTTCCATATTTTGAGATGGACTGGAAATATCAGTAAGAATAGATTGCATTTCGGCATCAGAAAGTACTTCAAAACTAACCCCTCTTATTTTACATTCTTTTGAAATTTCGGGAACGTCGGGCAAAAGGAAGGCGCCTCCACGGTAATTTAGCAGCCAACTTGCTTTATATTGCTTATCTAACGCCCAGTAGGTAATTCCGTATGCTTTGAGATGGTTTTTTTGCGAAGTGTCATCCATTGGCAGCAAAATAAAATTTGCTTTTACTGATATGGAAACCAATAAAATAAAAAGAAACGGTAACTTATTAAATTGCATTTTAAAATAAATTAAACCCAAAGATACTAGTTTTAACGAGAATAAAATCATAAAAAAACCCGATAATAATCGGGAATTAAATTTTAATATGGAATTTGACTTTCATCATCTTCTGAATCAAGATTACTTCCAAAAGCTTCGTTTGGAGACGGTAGGTTTTTGGTTAGAAAAGCCGAATTATCTTTGTTCATTTTAGAGGGCAAGTCGTCATAACCAGCAACAAATTCCTCTAAATTATCAAACTTCCCTAAATTGGCAATAAATTTTAACCGCACACTATCTAGGGAACCATTTCTATGTTTAGCAATTATAAATTCTGCCTGCCCTGCTGTTGGAGCTCCTTCATTATCATCCCATGCATCGAGTTTATAATACTCTGGACGATAAATAAAAGAAACTATATCGGCATCTTGTTCAATAGCACCCGATTCTCTAAGATCGGATAGCAAAGGTCTTTTACTTGATCCTCTGGTCTCAACAGCACGAGACAATTGAGAAAGTGCAATTACAGGAACTTCTAATTCTTTCGCTAAGGCTTTTAAATTTCGAGAAATGGTAGAGATTTCTTGTTCTCTATTTCCATTACCTTTTCCATTGCTTCCGCCTGCTGTCATTAATTGAAGGTAATCAACAATAATTAATTTAATACCATGCTGGGAGGATAATCTTCGGGCTTTGGCACGTAAATCAAAAATTGAGAGCGAAGCCGAATCATCAATATACAAAGGGGCTTTTTCTAAATCTTTTACTTTCACAGATAGTTGCTCCCACTCGTGTTTTTCAAGTTTGCCGGTTCGCAATTTTTCGGAAGATAATCCTGTTTCCGAGGAAATTAAACGAGTAATCAATTGAACAGATGACATTTCTAAGGAAAAAAGTGCTACAGGATGACCAAAATCAATGGCTATATTTCTTGCCATAGACAATACAAAAGCTGTTTTACCCATACCCGGACGAGCGGCAATAATTATCAAATCTGAAGGTTGCCAACCGGAGGTTATTTTGTCAAGTTTCTCAAAACCTGTGGCAACTCCGCTTAAACCTTCTTTGTTTGCAATTTCCTCAATTCTTTTTTTGGCTTGATTTACTAAAGTTTGTGCCGTTTCGGTATTCCGCTTTATATTTCCCTGTGTTACTTCGTATAATTTTGATTCCGCTTTGTCCAATAAATCGAATACATCTGTAGATTCATCATACGATTCTTCAATAATTTCTGCCGATATTTTAATTAAACTACGTTGAATGAATTTTTGTAAAATAATTCTAGAATGAAACTCGATATGAGCCGAAGAAGATATTTTTTGGGTTAATTGAATCAAATAAAAATCGCCACCTGCTAACTCCAATTTACCATTTTTTTTGAGCTGAGCAGAAACAGTTAATAAATCTATGGGCTGTGTATCTATAAATAATTGGGCCATTGATTCAAAAATATGTCTGTGGCCTTCTTTATAAAATGCATCGGGCTGCAAAATATCGATAACTTGATCTAACCCTTTTTTATCTATCATCATTGCCCCTAAAACTGCTTCTTCCAGTTCAAGAGCTTGTGGAGGCAACTTGCCTCTCTCCAAATTAATTATTGTTGTTTTGTCAACTTTAATTGGGTTAATGTTCCTAATATTTTCCATAAAGCGAAAGTACGCTAATTAATAAAATTATGATGTTAGAGTTATTCAAAAGCAATGTTTATAAGTTCTTACTTTTTGTTAACAACCAAAAAAAAATCCGAAACCATTGGGCTTCGGATCTAAATTTAATTTGTAAGAAATTATTCTTTAAATTCGCCCATCTTGTTGTATTTGTCCATCCTTTGAGCAACTAAATCTGCTGTTGATAAATCTTTTAGTTCGTCAAAAGATTTCATAATATAGCGTTCAACATTTTTGAAGGCAGTTTCCTTATCATAATGCGCACCACCCAATGGTTCTGGAATAACATCATCTACAAGTTTCATTTTCTTCATATCTGTTGAAGTCAATTTTAGTGCTTCAGCGGCTTGCTCTTTATACTCCCAACTTTTCCAAAGAATGGAAGAACATGATTCAGGAGAAATAACAGAATACCAGGTGTTTTCCATCATTAATACGCGATCTCCAACACCAATTCCGAGTGCTCCACCTGAAGCGCCTTCACCAATTATTACACAAATAATTGGCACTTTAAGACGAATCATTTCAAAAATATTTCTAGCAATCGCTTCCCCTTGCCCTCGCTCTTCCGCTTCTAATCCAGGAAATGCACCCGGAGTATCAATTAAGGTAATAACCGGTATATTAAATTTCTCTGCCATTTTCATCAAACGCAATGCCTTTCGGTACCCTTCAGGACTTGCCATACCAAAATTACGCAATTGACGCATTTTCGTATTTATCCCTTTTTGTTGACCAATAATCATGAAAGATTGACCGTTAATTTTTCCGAGACCGCCAACCATGGCTTTATCATCTTTAAAATTTCTATCCCCAAAAAGTTCTAAGAAAGTTCCTTTAGTTAAATTAGTGATGTGCTCTAATGTATAAGGTCTATTGGGGTGACGTGATAATTGAACCCGTTGCCAAGCGGTAAGATTTTTATAAATCTCTTTTTTGGTTTCCTCTAATTTTTTTTCAATTTGTTTGCAGGTAGCTGATACATCTACGTCAGATTCAGAACCAATTATTAGGCATTTATCGAGTTGGTCTTCTAGTTCTTTTATTGGAAGTTCAAAATCTAAATACTCCATAGTTTTTTTTGCGTTTTTATTTAATCGAAAAGCAAATATAAAATTTTAAATTGTGAAAAAAATCTCTTTTCACAGATTATTGTAACAAGATAAATTTAAACAGTAGTATTTCAATTTGCTTTTTGGTAACTTTTTATCACCGAATTCAAAACAACTGAAAGCAAAATAATTAGTGCTCCAAAATAAAAATTGGGACTCATTGTTTCCTTTTCTTTATAAACCAAAACAGCTAAAATAATTCCGTATATCGGTTCCAAATTGATAGTAAGCATTACGGTATATGGTGAAAGAAACTTCATGATTGCAGTAGAAGCGATAAATGCATATGCCGTACAAACAGAGCTTAAAATAAATAAATAAATAAGATCCTCAGAAGAAAGTTTAAAAAATGTAGTGGTTGAACTATTTGTGAATAACAATAAAAAACTAAAGAAAATCAAACCACCCCCTAGTTCATAAAAGGAAATAAGGGTTGGATCGTGTTCTTTTACAAATTTACTATTGATTACCGCAAATAATGCAGATAAAAAAGCAGAAATCAATGCGATAATAATGCCTTCTATAAATTGCCCTTCAACATTAAAAATTATATACAATCCAACAACTACAAGTAAGCCAAAAAGCACTTCATACCAAACAATTTTTTTTCTATAAAATAGGGGTTCTAACAGAGAGGTGAAAAATGCCCCAGTAGCTAAGCAGGCGAGTGTAACCGATATATTTGACACTTTAATTGCTTTAAAAAAGGTAAACCAATGCAGCGCAATTATTATTCCTGCAAACAAGAATTTAACTGCTGTTTTGGGTGATACCTGTATTGGGATTTTTTTTATCCATATATAAACAGCAATAAAACCGACTGCAAATAGCATTCTAAACCATACTAGTGGAAGGGCTTCAAGCGAAATTAATCTGCCTAAAACCGCTGTAAATCCCCAGATAAAAACAATTAAATGAAGGTGTAAATAACTCTTGAGATTATCGCTTAGCATTTCGTAACATATAAAAAGCTAAAATTGAAAATATGATATTTGGTGTCCATACTGCTAATAGCGGTGGTACTGTAGCCTTTTCAGCAAGCACCCCAAAAACCTTATCTAAAAAGATAAATGCAAACGCCAATATTATACCAATAGCCAAATTAGTACCCATACCACCTCGCCTTTTCATAGAAGAAACGGCCACAGCAATAATGGTTAAAATAAAAGCCGAAACGGGAATGCTGTATTTTTTATAGAGAACCACCAAATACACATTTATGTTTGAAGAACCTCTTGCGCGCTCTTTATCAATAAACTTGTTTAATTCGTTTAAAGGTAGCGTTTCAGCAATATAAACAACCGGTGTTAAATCTTCTAGGTCAAATTTAAAAACGGTATCTTTAACTTCACCCGATTCAATGATATCTCCCAACTTGCCCACTTTTCTTTTGGAATAATTGTATAGTGTATAATTTTTATTTTTCTCATTCCATTTTATTCTATTGGCTAATAATTTATATTTTAATTTATCGCCTTCAAATTTCTCCATGCTAAAATTAAAAGCCATTTTTGATGCATCATTAAAATTACTCACAAAAATATATTCGTCCTTACTTATTTGACGAAATACATCTGAGTTGTCACGCATGGCACTTCCACCTGAGCTACTTAGATAAGTAAACCTAAAACTGTTAAAACCTGCACTTGCTCTTGGTAATAAAAAGATAGTCATTACTAGAGCAAATAGCGATACAATTGTAGCTCCAATGATATACGGGCGCAAAAATCTACTAAAAGAAATTCCTGAGCATAAGACGGCAATAATTTCAGTGTTATTTGCCAATTTTGAGGTAAACCAAATTACGGAAAGAAATAAGAAAATTGGGAATAATAAATTTGCAAAATATATTGTAAAGTCTAAATAGTACATAGCGATACTAGCAAATGGCACTTTATTCTCTATCATTTTATTGACTTTCTCAGAAACATCAATAACTATCCCGATGGGAATAAACATTAGTAACATTACTGAAAATGTAACCAAATAGCGCTTAAGTATGTATTTGTCAATTATTTTTAACATAATAAAGTCATAAAGTCATAAAGTCATAAAGTCATAAAGTCATAAAAAACACTGTGCTTTCGACTTTTAACATTTGACTTTCGACTATTTTATAATCGTTGGCTCATATTTTTAACCATCATTTCTTTCCAAATTCTAAAATCTCCGGCTAAGATATGTTTTCTTGCTTCACGAACCAACCACATATAAAAACCGAGATTATGAATAGTAGCAATTTGTTTTCCAAGATACTCATTGGCAGCAAATAAATGACGTAAATACGCTTTTGTGTATTCGGTATCTACAAAAGTATAACCCATTTCATCAATAGGAGAAAAATCATCTTCCCATTTTTTATTTTTGATGTTTATAGTCCCATTTGCTGTAAAAAGCATTCCATTTCGAGCATTTCGAGTAGGCATAACACAATCAAACATATCAACTCCTAAGGCTATATTTTCCAAAATATTTATAGGCGTTCCAACTCCCATCAAATACCTTGGTTTATCTTCGGGAAGAATGCTGCAAACTACCTCAGTCATGGCATACATCTCTTCGGCTGGTTCTCCTACTGACAATCCTCCAATTGCATTTCCTTGCTGGCCCGCATTGGCAATATAAGTTGCCGACTGCTCCCGTAAATCTTTATAAGTACTGCCTTGAACAATAGGAAAAAAAGTTTGATCATAACCATATTTTGTGGGTACTTTCTCCAGATGATTAATACATCTATCAAGCCATCTATGGGTCATTTTCATAGATCTCTCAGCATAGCGATAATCACAAGGATACGGAGTACATTCGTCAAATGCCATAATGATATCGGCGCCAATGGTGCGCTGTATTTCCATTACATTTTCGGGTGTAAAAAAATGGAGCGAACCGTCTATGTGCGATTTAAACTTAACGCCTTCTTCCTTAATTTTTCTATTAGCCGAAAGCGAATACACTTGATATCCTCCTGAATCTGTTAATATATTTCTATCCCAATTCATGAACTTGTGTAAACCACCCGCTTTTTCAAGAATGGCTGTTTGTGGACGCAAGTATAAATGATAGGTATTTCCTAAAATAATATCGGGATTAATTTCCTCTTTTAACTCGCGTTGGTGAACGCCTTTTACCGAAGCTACGGTGCCAACAGGCATAAATATTGGAGTTTCAATTACACCGTGATCTGTAGTAATACTTCCAGCACGTGCTTTTGAATTGGGGTCATTCGCTAATAAATCAAATTTCATAAGGGTATTTTAAAGTGAGCAAATATAAATGAATTGTGAATTGTGAATTGTGAATTGTGAATTTTTTTATAGGATTAAAAATATTAAAAAACAAATATTAACTTCTAAACAAAGATTTGCCTCCCGATAAAATTTGAAGTACTTTTAACAACTATTTTATGTTATTATCTATGAAATCTTACCTTAAACACTTTACAATTTTAGAAAAATTAGTAATTCTGTTAGTATTTGCAGTTTATTTTCATAATTTATTTCTAGATATTATGCAAATTGACGCAGCACAATATTCTGGAATTTCCGCCGAAATGGCACAAACGAATTCGTTTCTTGAAGTAAAGGAATTTCAGCAGGATTATTTAGACAAACCACCGTTATTGTTTTGGTTATCAAGTATTAGCATAAAATTTTTTGGCACAACAAATTTTGGGTATAAAATTGTTTCTTTCCTTTTTATACTTTTTTCATTATATGCAGTTTACCGTTTTTGTATTTTGTATTATTCAAAACAAATTGCAAAAAATGCGGTGTTAATTTTAGCAACCACACAAGCTTATTTTTTAATTACAAATGATGTTCGAACTGATGCATTATTAACATCTTGCACCATAATATCGGTTTGGCTGTTTTCTGAATATTTTGAAAAAAGAAAATTTAGTAACCTCCTTTTGGGTTCGCTTTTTATGGGATTATCAATGCTGGCAAAAGGACCAATAGGTGCAATTGCGGTTTTAATGCCTATTGGAATAAACTTAATGTATCAGCAAAAATGGCGAGATATTTTTAATTTTCGTTGGATTATTGTCCTAATGATTGTCGCCGCATTATTAATTCCAATGTCTTATGGTTTATATACCCAATTTGATTTGCATCCCGAAAAAGGGAAAAAGGGCTTGTATTTTTATTATTGGTTACAAAGTTTTGGTCGTATCACAGGAGAGAACCATTGGAATAATGGTGCACCATGGCACTTCTTTTTAGGATCAATAATTTGGGATTTCTTTCCATGGATTTTTCCATTTTATTTTTCGCTTTTTTTAAAATTAAAAAAACTCTCAAATAGTAAAGTCAAACTTCCCGAAATAACAACTTTAGTTGGTTTTATAGTACTATTTATAATGTTATCTTTATCTAAATACAAATTGCCACATTATATATTTGTTACATTGCCGTTTGCATCAATAATTTTAGCAGAATATTTTACTGAAATTAACTTTAAGACATGGAATCGTTGGAGAATAACTAACTATATTTTTGGGATTTTAATCTTGTTGCTTTTTATAGTTTTTAACTTTTTTTTCTTTCAAGAATTTAATTTATTTGCGGGATGTTGTATTCTTTTACAATTATTTATTTTATATTATTTTAGTAAAACGAAAGAACAAAATATAGGTCAATTGGTCATTTTCATTTTAGTCTTAAATTTATTTTTAAGTTTTGTTTTTTATCCAAAATTATTAACATTTCAATCAGACTCTCAAGCGGGGAAATGGGCAAGTGAAAACATCAACAAAGAAAAAATTTATACTTTTAATACTTTCTCACATTCATTTAATTTTTACACACACAATCCTTTTACAAAAAAAGTGACTAGAGAAAAATTAACAACAATAAAAAACTCGTTTTGGGTTTATATTTCAGAAGACGATTTTCAGGAAATCAAAGATTTAAAACTCAATATTGTGGCTAAAAAAAGCTTTGAAGATTACCCAATTACAAGATTAAAGTTAAAATTTTTATTAGCAAAATCAAGAAAAGAAGTACTTAAAAAAAAATATTTAATTAAAATAATAAATAACTAAACGTGAAAAAATTATCTATAATCATTCCCGCATACAATGAAGGCAACACAATTCACTTAATTCTTGATAAAGTAAAACATGTAGAACTTATTGGTGGAATGGAAAAAGAAATTATCATCATTAATGATTGTTCAAAAGACCATACTGAGGAAGCAATAAAAAGCTATATAATTCAAAACCCCGATTTGAACATACAGTATTATAAACACGAAATCAACAAAGGAAAAGGAGCTGCACTGCACACTGGAATTTCAAAAGCAAAAGGAGAACTATTAATTATACAAGATGCTGATTTAGAATATGACCCAGAGGAATATAATTTGCTTTTAAAACCAATTTTAGATGGTTTTGCCGATGTTGTATTTGGTTCCCGATTTATGGGTGGAAATGCACATAGAATTCTATTTTTTTGGCATTCTATTGGAAATAATATTCTGACTTTTGTGTCGAATATGTTTACTAATTTGAATTTATCTGATATGGAAACTTGCTACAAAATGTTTAAAACAGAAATTATTCAAAACATTCAATTAAAAGAAAATAGGTTTGGATTTGAACCCGAAATTACTGCGAAAATTGCCAATATTAGAAACATCAGAATCTATGAAGTTGGTATTTCCTATTATGGTAGAACTTATGCCGAAGGAAAAAAAATTGGGTGGAGAGACGGTTTTAGAGCTTTGTATTGTATCGCAAAATATGGACTATTAAAAAATAACTAATCGTTTATAACTTGTAACAAGTTCATTTGTCATGATTTAAAATTACAATTACTTTTGGGTCAAATTAATTTTTACTAAACACCATGTCTAACACACAACATTTACAAGATTTTACAACACAGACAAGAAGAGATATTCTTCGTATGGTACACGCCGTAAACTCGGGACATCCGGGAGGTTCATTGGGCTGTGCTGAGTTTTTAACCGTATTGTACCAACAGCTATTGCAACGAAATCCGGGATTTAGTATGGACGGAATTGGAGAAGATATTTTCTTCTTATCCAATGGTCATATTTCCCCTATTTTCTACTCCGTTTTGGCACGTAGTGGATATTTCCCTGTTTCGGAACTGGCTACATTTAGAAAACTAAATTCCCGTTTGCAAGGCCATCCCACCACACATGACGGCTTACCTGGAGTGCGAATGGCTGCGGGTTCCTTGGGCCAAGGATTATCTGTAGCAATTGGCGCCGCTCAAGCCAAAAAATTAAATCATGATGCTCATTTAGTTTATGTATTAACTGGTGATGGCGAATTGCAAGAAGGGCAAAACTGGGAAGCTATTATGTATGCATCCGCCAAAAAAGTAGATAATCTTATCGCCACTATCGACTTTAATGGACAACAAATTGATGGTGCCACCAATGATGTTTTGAATATGGGTAATTTAAAAACCAAGTTCGAAGCGTTTGATTGGGATGTTTTAGAGATTAAAGAAGGAAACAACATCGAAGCGATTATTAAAGGTATGGAGGAAGCCAAAAGTAGAACCGGAAAAGGAAAACCAGTTTGTGTTTTATTACACACTGTTATGGGAAATGGTGTCGATTTTATGATGCACACCCACGCTTGGCACGGAAAAGCACCAAATGACGACCAATTAGCCGTTGGATTAGCTCAGAACCTAGAGACCCTGGGGGATTATTAAATTAAATAGGATACTGAAATAAATTCAGCACAAAATGAAAAAATACACAAACACAGGAAGTAAAGATACACGTTCAGGATTCGGAGCAGGAATGACCGAGCTCGGACAAAAAAATGAAAATGTCGTAGCACTTTGTGCCGACTTAATTGGCTCATTAAAGTTTGATGATTTCAAGAAAAATCATCCGGAACGTTTTTTCCAAATCGGAATTGCAGAAGCGAATATGATAGGAATTGCAGCCGGTTTAACCATAGGTGGCAAAATTCCGTTTACCGGAACCTTTGCGAACTTTTCAACAGGAAGAGTTTATGATCAAATTCGCCAATCGGTGGCCTATTCTGAAAAGAATGTGAAGATTTGTGCTTCTCATGCCGGATTGACATTAGGTGAAGATGGCGCTACACACCAAATTTTAGAAGACATTGGCTTAATGAAAATGCTACCCGGTATGACGGTTATTAATACGTGTGATTACAATCAAACCAAAGCGGCAACTTTAGCGCTTGCTGATCATCATGGGCCTGCATATTTGCGTTTTGGGCGTCCAGTTGTTCCTAATTTCACTTCTACCGATGCCCCATTTGTAATTGGAAAAGCAATCATACTAAATGAAGGAACGGATGTAACAATTATTGCCACCGGACATTTGGTTTGGGAAGCGCTATTGGCCGCAGAAGCATTAGAAGCAAAAGGCATTTCAGCAGAAGTTATCAATATTCATACTATCAAACCATTAGACGACGAAGCCATTTTAAAATCAGTGGCAAAAACAGGTTGTGTGGTTACAGCTGAAGAACATAATTTTTTAGGAGGTTTGGGTGAAAGCGTATCAAGAGTATTGGCGGTAAACAATCCAAAACCACAAGAGTTTGTAGCGGTAAACGATAGCTTTGGTGAAAGCGGCACTCCAGAGCAACTCATGGAAAAATACAAGCTAAATAACAAAGCAATTATTGAAGCTGCAGAACGGGTTATTAAGAGAAAATAATTTACTTCTATTTTAACAAAAATCCCGTCTAGTTACAAAACGAGACGGGATTTTTTATTTTTTCAGGTCAACTCAATTTATGGTTGAAAGTGACAACTTGGGTCCAAATGTTTTTTCTTTCCATTTCCAGTACCTCCACAAGTTGGTATATCTGCAAAAGGATGAGAGTCACCTGTTGATATATTTTTAATTTCACTTTTAGTGGTAAAGTAATCGCCATCGTCATCAACATCTAAAAAATCAGGAACTTCATTTTCTTTAGAATATTTGTTAGGTCCTATTAAAACTGAGGTGCCTGGTGCATTAGTATTATCAGGATTCGGGATTCCGTCAGCAAAACTGTATAAATATCCGTCACCGTTTAAATCCTCCTGATACGAAAAAATTCCGTCTCCATCATGGTCTATTCTTTGGATTTCATACAATTTAAAACTGAATATCAGTGGTGAATATGATGGAATACCTCCTGGAGAACTATTAAAATAAGCCAATCCGGATGGAATAAACATTACACCAGCACCAAAATCATTGTAAGATATTGTGCCATCTGAATTTCCTAAATATGTCCCTGTTTTGAACTGTGGGAATATTTCGCTCCAACCTCTAATAACACCCGTTAAATTAAAATAGCTTTGTGGATTAATAGATTCTTCAAATTGATTTGATTTTAAAGTGGTAACGTCTACTCCATTTACTTGTTCTGTAGTGCTAAAAATATATTCCCCTCTGTAAGAAGTTAATACTCTATCTACATTAGAGGGTGATTTTCCGGTACCTTGTCTCAATTCGATGTAGTACATTTTATAAACAATGTCAACATCATTTTGATTTACAGTAACTTCTCGCATTTTTTTTGGGTAGTTTTGATCGTCCCAAATAGAAACTTGCGTCCCACCACTTGGGATTAAAGTAAATGTAACATTCTGATCCTCTGTAGCCCCAGGAGAATTGGTAACAGTCATGTAATGCGTTTTCATGAATGTCTCAACATTGGCAAGATCCTTAGCGTATTGCTCTGAATAATCACGAAGAGGAGCTACATTATTATTATTATCATCTTTAGAACAGGAAATTACAATTAAACCTAATGTAAAAAGAAAAAATATTTTGAATATGTTATTCATTATTGTTTGAATTTTGAGCACGCAAGATACAATATTGATTTATTTTTGTAAACAATTTAACATTGATTTTCAAAAAAAATGAGAGTAGATAAATATTTATGGTGTGTTCGTTATTATAAAACCAGAAACATGGTGACTGAAGCCTGTAGAAAAAATCATATCACTGTTAATAGTCAGGTCGCCAAGCCCTCAAAAGAGGTTTTCCCTATGGATAAAATTACCTTTAGAAAAGATCAAATTACCTATTTAATAACGGTTTTAGATATTCCGCAAAATCGTGTTGGAGCAAAGTTGGTCGATATCTATCGAAAAGATGAAACCCCACCAGAAACTTTTGCGCATCTTGAAATGCTTAAACTTTCTAAAGAACATTATCGCAAAACAGGAACGGGAAGGCCTACCAAAAAAGACCGAAGAAATCTGGATGGATTAGATTTAAACACTCAAAGCGAAGAATAACAAGCGTTTGGATAACTTAAACTTCTTTAGGCTACCATATTACGACTCTTTCATTTTCGGGCAAATACATTTTATTTGTTGGTTTTAAATCAAATGCTTTATAAAATTCTGGTATATTCATCAATGGTCCGTTAATTCTGTAATGTGCCGGTGAATGCACATCTGAAATTATTTGTTTTGCCAGCGCTTCATCATTTGAATGAACCATCCATGCATAGGCGTATGCTAAAAAGTATCTTTGTTCCGGAGTAAAACCGCCTATTTTTTCTTTGCTCTTGAATTGTTTTGTTTTCTTAAAAGCCTCATACCCCATAACTACACCACCTAAGTCGGCAATATTTTCTCCTTGAGTCGCATCACCGTTTACAAACTTACCTTTTAAGGGTTCAAATTTGTTAAATTGAGTAACAATAGCCTTAGTTTTTTCTATGAACTTCACTTTATCTTCAGCTGTCCACCAATCATTTAAATTGCCTTTATCATCATATTGACTCCCCTGATCATCAAACCCGTGAGTAATTTCATGACCAAAAGTAGATCCCCCAATAATGCCATATAGTATAGCGTCATCAGGCATTCTTCCTTCAAAACCTGGTACTATAATATTACATGCCGGAACGCAAATTTCATTATTACTCGGATTGTAATAGGCGTTATAAGTTTGTGGATACATTCCCCATTCTGTTCTATCCACAGGATTACCATACTTCTTCACCATATAATTATACTCCCAAATATTGGTGGCCATTACATTTGCACAATATGAATTTCTTTTTATTTCAACGCTAGACAAATCTTTCCATGAATCTGGGTAGCCCACTTTCATCACAATTTTACTTAATTTAAAAAGTGCCTTCTTTTTGGTAGCTTCACTCATCCAATCCAATTTTTTAATGTGATCAGCATAAACATCTCGAATGTTATTTCCAATTTCCAATAACTTTTCTTTTGAGCCTTTTGGCAAATAATCTTTTACATATACCTGTCCTACTAATTCGCCCAAGGAACCATCTGTCTCTTCAACAATGTTTTTCCATCTAGGCTTTTGCTCTTTTACCCCACTCATAACCGTCGAATAAAAGTAAAAATTCTGTTTTTCAATCGCATTATTTAAATAAGCTGCATATGAATTTATCAAATCCCATTTCAAATAGGTTTTCCATTCATTTGTAGTATACGTTTTTACCATTTTATCGATGCCTTTGTAAAATTCGGGCTGACCAACAATTACCGAGTCAGCTTTAGTAATACCAAGACTTTTGAGCACATTCTCCCATTCAATACTTGGAGCTATATCCTTAAATTGGCTTATCGCTAGTTTATTGTAATTTTTTATAGGATCTCTAAGCGCTTCGATCTTTCTGCTACTATTTGCTAAATCGGTTTCCAATTTCATAATCGTAATTGCCGCTTTTTTTGCCGCTTCAGGATGCTCTCCAGATAATAACATAATTTTTTCTAAATGCTTTACATATTCAGTTCTAATTTTAACGGTTTCGGCATCTGTGTTGACATAGTAATCTCTATTACCCATTCCGAGTCCACCTTGAGAAAAAAACAATGCATTCTTTGAACTAATTTTGTCATCTTGACCAACGTAAAATGAAAAAAGTGGGTTTGCTCCAATTGTATGCAAATATCCAATCGTATTCATTAATGAGGAAATGTCATTAATACTATTTATTTTAGCCAAGACCTTTGAAATAGGTTGTATTCCAACTTTTTCTATGGTAACCGTATCCATTCCAGAGGCATAAAAATCTCCAATTTTTTGTTCATTACTTCCCTTTACTGCATCGCTATTTTTTGCCGATTGTTCGCAAATACGCTTAATTTGTGCATTAATAGTGTCTCCAATAGTTCTAAAAATACCATTACTACTCTCTGAACTGGGTATAGGATGTTTTTTAAACCATCCGCCATTAGCGTAATAAAAGAAGTCGTCACCTGGGTTAACGGTTGTATCCCGATTAGTTACTAAAGGATCTTCAAATTGCAATTCTTTTTTATTACAGCCTATTAAAAACAAAAGCGATAGAAGGATAATGGCACGGTTGAGTTGAAATATCATACGATTAGTTATATTATATTAATAAAAAAAACAAATGTAAAGTTTTAGGATTGATCTCAAATTAATTCACATAAAAAAAAGTGTCTCTGATTTGGAGACACTTTGATATAAAAAAATATAAAACTAATTATTTTTTATCTTCCATTTTTTTAGAAGCACAACATCCTTTTTTTTCAGATGATGAACATGATTTCTCAGTTTTAGCTTTAGCCGCTTTCTTATCTTTTTTATCTTGAGCGTTTAAAGAAGTAGCAAACAAAAATGCCACTATTGACATAGATACAATAACTTTTTTCATTGTAATTTATTTAAAGGATTATTAATATTTTTAAATCTGAAATCAAATGTAACTATTATTTTGAATTAAAAAAATACTTTAACATTCGATTTTTAATAAAATAACAGAGTAATAATTAAATCAAAATAATTATACTAATTTTAATAGTACTGCGTTCTATAAATGTAGTAATTTGCACAAGCAGTATAAATAAACAAGTATGGAAACTATAAAAATAATGTGGGTAGATGATGAAATCGACTTACTCAAACCACACATCCTCTTCCTTGAAAAGAAAAATTACAAGGTTACAACTTTCAATAACGGCCGAGATGCGGTAGATGCCTTTGAAGAAGGAAATTTCGATATTGTTTTTTTAGACGAAAATATGCCTGGAATGAGTGGGTTGGAAACACTTTCTGAAATGAAAGAAAAAAAATCAGCTACTCCAATGATTATGATCACAAAAAGTGAGGAAGAGTATATAATGGAAGAAGCCATTGGATCTAAAATTGCCGATTATCTAATTAAACCTGTAAATCCGAATCAAATCCTACTTAGCCTAAAAAAAAACTTAGACCATTCAAGACTAATTTCTGAAAAAACCACACTTGATTATCAAAGAGAATTTCGAAAAATTTCCATGGAATTGGCAGCAGTTCGTGATTATGAAGATTGGGTTGAACTCTATAAAAAACTTATTTTTTGGGAATTAGAATTAGAGAACATCAATGATCAAAG
>Ga0049083_10000342_pt1 | contig 16266 bp, 14 predicted proteins | sample GreLakmeMI27MSRF_FD_66719 | JGI IMG/M metagenome (GOLD analysis project Ga0049083, IMG submission 66719) | Freshwater lentic microbial communities from great Laurentian Lakes, MI, USA - Great Lakes metaG MI27MSRF | ecosystem: Environmental > Aquatic > Freshwater > Lake | place: Great Lakes...
CCTCTCGACCACAGGCTCGACAAACTGAACAACAACCCCCAGTCCACCTCAGGCGAAGGCGGCATGAGACCGTCCCACGCGCTCGCGGCTAGCCTTGACCACACACACACAGACACACATACAATGAAGACTTCTAGGCGGTGATGAAGCAGCTAATCAACTAACCTCCGGGGGCACGGGTGAAGGCAGAAATCGGTGACGAGCTGAATCGCGAATCACCGAATCGCTGAATTCGATTCAGCCCATCACCAACCAGTACGCCGTGCCCGGGGAGGTTGTTGATGAGCTCCATCATCACCTCCAGGAAGTCCTCATTGTGTGTGTGTGGGGGTGGGGGTGGTCGCCCCGCTGGCGAGCATACTCGCGCCGGAGATCTCGACTACCTTCGACCGGCACGATCGATCATCGTCGAGTGTGAGTGTGGAGATCTCGGGCGCGAGCGTGCTCGCCGGCGGTGTTCCTAATCGCCACGTTAACTGCCATTAACGTGGCGATTAGGAACATTAGGATACCGTCGGGCCACCCGCCGGATGCAGCAGACAAACGCGCGCAGCGATGCGGCGAGGGGCCGGCAGTGTCGTCCTTGGACCGTGGGGAGTCCAAGGCAGGCTCTGTGACGACCTCGCACACGTCTGTGCGCGCATCTCCTGCGGCCTCCAAGCACCGCTGAACAGGCGGAGGGCAGCCTGGAAGCCGTGGTCGGTGACGATCTTCACCATCGTGGCCTGAGTCGTAAACTTCCAGGCCACGATGGTGAAGTTCGTCACCGACCACGGCTTCAAGGCTGCCCGCGAGCTGTCCAGCAGGCTGCCTCGCTCACCGGCGGGCGTCGTTGCGCTGAAGAGCCACGTCTTAGTTGCCAGCGTGAATGCGCCTCACTTCAGTGCAGCCTGCGTGCGTGCTCGAGCGGCCAGACGACGTGCGTTGCGCGGCCGACCACCAGGCCAAGCGGCACGTCCAGTCCACGTCCAGTGCGCACAGAGGAGTGTCCGTCACCAGTGCCCAGCGCCCACTCCAGCCAGTTGTCTGTGCGCCTCACCACGGAGCCCACCAGCGACCGTCCGCCTTCCGGCGCCAGCACCACCACCGTGTCGCTTGGCAGGAGAGGGCGCCCCTGGCGCAGCACAGACACGACGTCGCCAGGCTGCAGGCCTTGGCCCGCGTCCTCTTGTCCAACGACGTGCAGCAGCGCGACGTGGTCGTGAATCACCACTGCAACAGGCAACGCGCTGGCAACGCCCCACAGGCCGCGGAGCATCGCCGAGGGAGCCAGGACAGTCCTGCAGGCGGGACCACCTGAGTCGCTCGCTGCCGATTCACCACTCGCCAGCGCGCAGCCTTCCGGCTTGGTATTTATGGTGTGCGTCTCCTGCGTCGTCCTGCGCTGAGCGAACAGAGGCTGCCGCTTGATGCTGTCTATCACGGCCCTGGCGGCCGTGCGGCCGCCCCTGGCGTGTGCAGCCACCGTGTGCTCCTCCAGCCGCACGTGCGCTTGCGCGCCCGCCCTAGCAGCCCCGCCGCCGCAGCTGCGTGGCGCGTTGGCTGCGAGGCTCGCCGGTGGAGGTTGCAGCGCGAGCGCTCGCCGGCTCAGCCTTGCTCGCCAGGCCGTGGCTACCGCCGCGGAGGTGGACAAACTGCTGGACGCGGACGAGCCGGTGCGACGCCTGGCGCTGGCCGTGTCGCGAGCCCGAGACTCCCTTGCACGCCACCTTGCGCGCCACCTCACGCACCGCCCTCGCAGCTGCACGCGCCCCAAAAGCGCAAGGGCAACACCAAGGGCGCCTCCTCCGTCTCCTCCGGCGTGCGCCTGGAAAACGTGGCCAAGGTTCGCCGCCTCGCGCCTCACGCCTCCGACGCTTTCACACCCCTCACCACACACGCGCAGGGCTTCAAGGGCGTGGACGTCCTCAAGGACGTCTCCTGGGAGGTGAAAAAGGGGGAGCGGGTGGGCCTGGTGGGCTGGAACGGCGCGGGAAAGACGACGCAGCTGAAGCTCATCACCGGCGAGATGGAGCCCGACTCTGGCGAGATTGTGCGCGCAAAGGCCAACATGAAGATCGCCTTCCTCTCCCAAGAGTTCGAGGTGGTCATGACTCGCACGGCGCGTGCATGGGCGCTCGCAGCGTCGTCAGGCGCCGTGAGTGGTATCGGCTCACACTGCGCAACCCGCAGGTACGGGAGGAGTTCCTGTCAGCCTTTGGCGATGCGCTGGGCGTGATGGCGCGCCTGGAGGAGGTGCAGAAAGAGCTGGAGACGGCAACAGATGACATGGAGCGCATGGGCAGCTTGCTGGACGAGCTCAATGACCTGCAGAAGAAGGCTGACAAAGCAAACGTGTACTCGCTGAGGCGCGTCGGAGCTGCGCTTCGCGTGTGCGCAGCGCTGATGCGCATTGCAGCGGCAAGGTTGACAAGATGATGCCGACGCTTGGCTTCGACCCTGAGCGCGACAATGATCGCTTGGTGGCCAGCTTTTCGGGCGGGTGGCAGATGCGCATGGGTCTGGGCAAGATCTTGCTGCAGGAGCCTGACCTGCTGCTGTTGGACGAGCCGACCAACCACCTAGACGTGGAGGCGATAGAGTGGCTGGAGATGTACCTGAAGAGCCTGGAGGTGCCCATGGTCATCGTCTCCCACGACCGCGAGTTCCTGGACCAGCTCTGCACCAAGGTGGTCGAGGTTGAGCGCGGACTGGTGCGCCCCCCCCCTCTGGCGCCCCACCCCCCGGACGGCGTATCTCCGGCCGCTGACGCGCGCGTGGCGCTCCCCAGGCGACCGTCTACCCGGGCAACTACAGCGACTACGCGCGCCAGAAGCAGACGGTAATTGCCACTGCCACGGCCGCCTGGGAGCGTCAGCAAAAGGAGATTGACCGCCAGACGGAGCTCATCCTGCGCCTGGCGGGCACCGGGCAGGCTGGTCGCGCGGAGGCTGCCAAGAAGGCGCTGGACAAGATCCAGAGCGAGGAGACGGTGCTGGAAAAGCCGTGGATCGAGAAGCGGCGCCCGTTCCGGTTCCCTGAGCCGCCTCGGTCGGGGCGGGTGGTGGTGCGCGTGGAGGGCCTCAGCCACGGGTACGGCCAGACGCAGCTGATCGACGACGCCAACCTGCTGGTTGAGCGGGGCGAGCGCCTGGCGCTGGTGGGACCCAACGGGTGCGGCAAGAGCACCTTCCTGCGCCTGCTGGTGGGCGCAGAGGCGCCCCAGTCCGGCGAGGCTGTGCTGGGTGACCACAGCGTGGTGGTCAACTACTTTGCGCAGAACCAGGCGGAGGCTCTGGACCTGGGCCTCTCCGTGCTGGCCACGCTGGAAGGCTGCGCGGGCGAGGAGATGAACGCGGCGGACATCAAGTCGCTGCTGGGCAAGATGGGCTTCAAAGGGGATGCGCAGCACAGAAAGGTGGAGTTCCTTTCCGGCGGCGAAAAGGCGCGCCTGGCGCTGGCCAAGTTCATGGTGACGCCCGCCAGCCTGCTGCTGCTGGATGAGCCCACCAACCACCTGGACATTCCCAGCAAGGAGATGTTGGAGGAGGCGCTGGAGTCGTTCCCAGGCACCGTGCTCGCGGTGTCCCACGACCGCTACTTCCTGCGCAAGATCGCCACGCGGGTGCTGGAGCTGCGTGAGGGCGCGATGCAGGACTACAGCGGGGACTACGCGTACTTCCTGAGCAAGAACGCAGAGGCTGCGGAGCGCGCGGCTGTTGCTGAGGAGAAGTCCACCGAGAACGCGCGCAACCAGATCGTGGCAAAGTCCAAGATGAGCAAGGCCGAGAAGGAGAAGGCCAAGAAGGAAAAGGCCAAGGCGTTCAACTCGAGCGCGCAAGCCGCGAGCAAAGCAAAGCCGAAGAACGACCAGAGGTGGAATTAGAATTCGCTCAAAACCGTCCAAAACAGCCCGCGTGACGGGCGGTGACGGGCGGTCGGGGATGGGGTGGGGTCGGCCAGCGCCTCCCGCCTCGCAATCTCCAGATGAAGCGAAGAAAAGAAAGGGCGCGTTAGACGCAGGAGCAAGCGCACACGCAACGCATCCGCCTCTGTCCCCTGCGCTTGCACAAGCCCGAGTCGCCATGCCTGCGGGGGGGAGGGGGGGTGCGCGGGGGGGCGCGTTGTTGGGTACGCAGTCGCAGCGCGCGCAAAGGGCGTGCGCGCCTCCTGCGCAAGGCACGCGTCAGTCAGACCACCGGATCCGCCCCGAGGCGGCGCGACGCACGCATTCCCGTCAGTCGCCCGCGGTGCAGGCGTCACGCAGCGCCTGCAGCTCCTTGACCGCGTCTGGCGCTCCCTCGCACAGCGCTTCCGCCTCCGCCCACGCCTCCCCTGGCGCACAGGGCACCGCGGCCATGAGCGCGGCCACCAGCATCGGCGCCGCCCAAGAGACGCACTGCTCCCGCTCCTCCGGGCGGCCTCCCGCCAGCTCAGTCGCGCGCCGCGCCCCTTCCAGCGCCACGCACACAGCCCCCGGAGCCACGCTGAGCGCAGCCTCTGTCGCATCAACCACCAGGCGCACACGGGACAGCGGCCGCAGCGCCGCGGCGGCGCACGCCTCCAGGGAGCTGCAGGAAGTGCACGCGCGCAGCGACAGGGCAGCACACAGACGCGCGCTGCCCGCCAGCTCGCCAATGGGCGCCTCCAGGGCCTGCGGCGCCGATGCGACAGCCTCCGCCGCGCGACGTGCAAGCAGGGCAGGCAGCGTGCGCGTGTGTGGGCCGCCGGGGGCTCCATTTGCCAGCTGCGCGGCAAATGCGAGGTACTCCTGCCAAACCCGCTCCCGGGCCGCCCCGCCCGCCGCGGCTTTGCTGAGCGCGCGCTCAAATGCTGCGCAGGCATCGCGCGGTTCGCCGCACGCGGCCGCTGTGAGCACGGCGGTGCAGAGCAGATCCCACGCTGCGGCGACGCCCGGCGCGCCGCTGTGCTGCCCGCCCGCCTGCATCGCGGCGGCTAGGCCCCGCGTGCGCGCCAGCGCCGCCAGGTAGTCCAGCAGGGTCTCCCCCGCGCCCTCCTCTCCAGCCGCCAGCGCCGCCGCCGTCGCCTCGGAGAGGTACGTCACCGCAGCCTCCACGCCCTGCTGCGCGCCCAGCAGCGCGGAGGCGCAGCGACGCTGCTGCGGCGACAGATGGACGGGCGGAGAGGGGCCACCAACAGCCGCCTCCCCGGCAAGCGCAGCGCCCGCGGCCAGGGCTGCCGCGGCGCCCCGCTGCGCCGCCGTGGCGCACACGTAGTTCTCGGCGGCGGCGGCGGCGGCGGCGGCCCCCCCCGCCAGGTGGGCCTCCCCTCGCGCCAGCGTTGCAGCCACGTTGAGCAGCCGCAGCGCCGTGTCCGCGTCCACGCCGTCCGCCACAGCCGCGCGCCAGCGCACCAGCGGCAGCTGCTCCGGCTGCTGGTAGCCCAGGCCGGCGGCGACGGAGGAGGGCAGCCGGCTCCATGCGAGCGCCTCCGCGCAGCAGGTGAGCAGCAGCGCGGTGCGCCGGGGCGCCAGCGCCCCAACCACCGCGCAGGCTGCGTCTGCGGCGTCGCCCACTGGCTGCCCCGTCGTGGCGGCCCACAGCAGCGCCTCGACCAGCGAGCGCAGTGCGGGCGCCTTCGTGCCAAAGTGCCCCCTCCTCCCGGCGCCCCGCGCCGCAGCCTCGCCCCACCCGCACAGGTGGCTCAGCGCGCGCAGCGCGGCGTCCAGCGCAGCCTCCGGCATGCGCGCGGCTGCGAGGGCGGCGGCGGCGCGCAGGGCGGTGGCCGCAGCCTCGGGCTTGCAGTCCTCCAGGCGGATCGCCTGGGCCCACAGGCTGGGCGAGTGCGGCAGGAAGTCCAGGGCGCGCTGCGCCATGGCGCGGGCCTGGGCGCGCGGGAAGTGCGCGCCAAACAGCTGCAAGTAGGCCCGCCACAGCGCCTGGGAGCTCCGGTGCGCCTCCAGGCCCCGCGCCAGCGCCACCAGAGCGGCGTCAACCTGCTGGGCGCCCCCCTCCTGGGCGCCCACGAAGGAGCCGCTGGAAAGGCGGCTCAGCGCCAGGTTCAGCCAGCCCAGGGCGTCTCCAGGAACCGCACCCACGCCGCCGCCGCCGCCGCCGCCGCCGCCGCCTTTGGCGACGCTGTGGTAGCGCCCCAGTCGCGCGTCCGGCACGCCCGGCTGCTGCGTCGCCGCGGGCCCGCGAGCTTCGAACGCCGAGGCTGGGCAGAGGCGCTGGGAGCGAAGGGCGGCTGAGGGGGGGCACCCCCTGGCCACCACCCCCACCCCCGAAACCCCCGGGGAGGGGTCTGCGAACACCGGGCTGCGGTGGAAGAGGGGCGCCAGCGCGTCCGGCGCCGCCTGGCGCGCAGGGCGGCGGGGCATCCTGGAGCGGTGACCCCCCCCCGGGGCTCCCTGCGCCAGGAGGAATAGGAACCCCGCAGCGCTGGAAGGCTGCTGGCCCTCCGCCGCCGCCCCCTCCGCTTTCTGCACAGCCCTCGCCGCGTCGGACAGCGCCACGCCCGCCTCCTGCGCCGTCAGCGCCATGTCGCCCCTGCTCTGGAAGGGGCAGCACTCGTCGCGGCAGGCGCCGCGCAGGTCGAAGGGGCAGAGGCGCCAGTGGGGCTGCACGTGGTGGCAGAAGGTGTCGCAGCCCGAGGGCAGGCGCCACACCGCCCAGAACTGCGGCAGCGCCCGGCTGGCGCGCAGCCACAGCAGCGGGCTCTCGTAGGCTGCGGAGACGCCGCACGCGGCGCGCAGACTCCCAGGCGGCGCAGGCAGCGAAGCTGGCGAGGCAGCCTCCTCCGCAGCGGCGCCGGCCAGCGATGCGCACAGCGCCGGGACAGCAAACAGCAGCGGCGGGTGCGCCGCCGGCGCCAGAGGCACGATGGGAGCGAGGGGCGGTGGCGAGGGCGGCGGCGGCGGCGGCGGCGATGCGGGCGACGGCTGTGCCGCCTGCTCCGACGCCAGCTGGCGCTCGCGGCGCAGCCGCTCGGCGCGGCGCAGGCGCTCGTCCTCCTGCTCCCGCACGTCAGAGACTGGAGCACCAGAGGCATGTTCGCCGACGCTTCGGCGCAGAGACTGAAAGCCGTCGTGCTTCTGGGCGGAGCGAGCAGCCATGATGGACGCGTCGCGCGCAGCACGCTCGTCCGCCATCGTGGGACAGTTCAAGCCCATGTGACCGCACACGCCGCACACCGTGCACGGCACGCGGTCGTGCTTGGTCGGGGGGCTTGGGGGGCGTTGCTTGGGCTTTTTCGCCTGCTTGGAGGCGAGGGCGGCGGCGCGAGCGGCGGCGCGAGCGGCACCCTCCGCAGTCCAAGAGGGCGAGCGCGAGCGCGAGCGCGAGCGGGATCGCGAGCGCGAGCGGGAGCGTCCTGGCGAGGATGACTGGTGCCCCCTTCCCCGCTGTGACACCCCCGCCGCCGCCGCCGCCACTGCCCCCAGCTCCCCGAGCCTCCTCAGCCGCACCGCCTGGTCCGCGGCCGGCGGCGGCTGGCCGGCGCGGGGCTGCGGGCGCGCCGCCAGCAGCAGCAGCTGCTGCAGGTGCGCGCCGCTGCCCTCCGCAGAAGAAGAGCCGCTCAGTCGCCGCCACAGCGCCGATCGGTGCGCCATCGCCGCCTCGCAGCGCGCATCCGCCGCCTGGCGAAGCTCCCTCACGGCGTTCAACATTGCGGCGGCGACTGCCCGGTGCGACCGGCCCTCCGGCTGGGGCAGCAACAGGCTGCGCACAGACAGCCGCTGCTCTCCGATGAGCGCCTCGTCTGCGCGGCGCTGCGCGGAGCGCACCGCGGCGGCGGCGGCGGCGAAATCCGCGAGCGCGGAGGGGGGCAGCGCGTGCGGGGGCGGTTGGGGGTGTGGGACCCCGGGGTGGGGGTGGGGAGGCGGGGCTGCGAGCTCCAAGCTCCCAGGGCGCGCGGCATGCGGCGTGACGGCCGGAGGGGGCGCAGGCGGGGCGCCTGGGCGAGCCCTCTTGGCGCTGCCGCTTGCTGCCCCCGCCCCGCCACCACCCTGCTTCGCGGCGCCGCCCGGCGCGACGCGCTTCCTGGCGCCCGGAGACTTGGGCTTGTTGGGCGCAGACGCGGGCGCGGAGGCGGGCGCAGACGCGGGCGCGCGTGGCGCCTCAGCAGGCACCTCTCGCCCGGGAGTGGCGCACCGCTCGCCGGCTTCCAGCGCCAGCGAGCTCAGGAAGCTCTCCGCCGAGGCGCTGAGCGCCTTGCGCTCCTGATCCAGCCCAGCCTCCCGGCTTCTGCGCGCGATGAGGTCTCGATAGCGCTGGATCTCAGCCTCTTTCGCCTGCAGGTCCGCGGTGGCAGGTCCGCGGTCCGCGGTGGCGCCGCAGGGAGGCACCTCCTCGGCCTCGTCGAAGGTGATGATGAAGGAGACGCCGTCGCGGGCGCGCTGCGTGTCGGGCCGCACGGATGGCGGGCCGAACTGGGGCTGCGCAGGTGGAGGGGCGACTGGAGCCTGGACCGGGGGCGCAGGCGGCCGTTGTTGCGCCGCCACCCAAGATGGCGCTCCGGCCAGCAGCGGCGGCGGGGAGGGCGCGTGTGTGTCCTCCGCCACGGGCTGTTGTAGAGGCAACCAAGGCACAGGCACAGGCACAGGCGCAGGCGCAGGATACCAGGGCGCCGCCGCGCCGCCGTGCCGTGCGCCCAGCGGGATGAGGCCCGCCAGAGGGGAGACGCGCGAGGGAGGTGCCTGCTGTGGGGGAGCGCCAGGAGCAGCGTTGTGCGCAGCAGCCGCTTCAGCGCCGTGCCCGGGGGGCATGGCGCTGGCCAGCCGCACGCGCTCCAGCCGGTCCAGGGCAGCGTCGGCTGCGCGGTTGCCGCGCCTGCCACCGCGCGTGCCGCGCTCCAGGCGAGGTGCTTCAGCAGCCGGCAGCGCCATGGGGCCGCCATCGTTTACCTGCTCTGCGCCACCCACCCCACCGCCGTCCCTTTGGGCTATCCAGGCTTGGTGCTGTGCTCGGTGCTTTTTGCCTGAGCAGTGAGCGGCCAAACACTTCTTCTTGGGTCCGCACGGCACATTGCACAGCGTGCACTTGCCGCCCTTCACAAACTCCATGCCCAGTGGCCCCGCCGCGGGCACAGCGATTTCACCATCCTCCAGCTCTTCCGCAGAGTCCACGCGGGCGCTCTCCGGAAGACGGCCCAGTGAAGCGAGCGCGGCCTGGCGCAGGGCCTCCGCTGTCTTACTGACAGCGGCAAGCATCACACGATTTTCGGGCGCGCCACAATCTCCCGGGTCGACCGAAGTCGACTCGAGGGGTGATCAGCCAGCGGAGCGCTGGAGGTTGGACGCATTTTTGATGAACGACGACGACGACGCGTGCCGCGCGCAGTATTTTGTTGACAGAGTCAGCGGCACCGTCGGTTTCTGCGTGGCTGCAGCCGATGGTGAAGGCTTGTGCCGCTCAGAAGTGAGGAAGCAGAGGACGGTTGAGTGGACTGTGTTGACAAGGCAGCATGCGGCTCGCTGGCCGCCTCAGCCACAGCGTGTTGCTCAGAGCGCTGACGCTGGTGCGTGTCACAGCCGCGTGGGCGTGGGCGTTTAGATCTCCGGCGCGGCAGTTCCGGCTTCGTATCTAGGACACTGCTCACAGTATCCTCGCGCAGAGCAACCCTATGAGACCGCTCTCAGCTGGGCCCTTTGCGAAGGAGGCACCGCTCGGCCACGCGGGCCACGCGGCCCGCAAAGCCGCCGAGCGCGAGCGGGCCGCCAGGGCGCGTGCGGGCCTGCCTCGCGTCGTTGCGCCACCGCCGCCCCCCACAGCCACCGCGGCCCCTCCGCCCTCCGCCCCTCCGCCGCCACCGCCGGTGCCCCAGGCGACGACCCCGCCTGCTGGGGCACGCGGCTGGGTGCCCGCCGCTGCTGGCGCGGCGCTCCTGGGCGCAGCGGCTCTGGCAGCGTCCCGTCGCGGGCAGAAGGGAGCAGAGACCCCCTCTGCCGACGAGCGTGTGCAAGACCGCGCGCCTGAAGCCCTGCCAGCTGGTGCGCCGGAGGAGCAGACCCGGGAGGAGGTGGAGGCCGCCCCTGCGCCTCCCCACGAGCCCGTCCAGCCGCCTCCGCCAGCGCCAGCGCCAGAGGCCGCCGCCGCGCCGCCGCCTGCCCAGGAGGCTGTGCCTCCCGCGGCGCCTCCAGCGCAGCCGCCGTCGCAGCCGCCGTCGCAGGCGCAGGCGGCTGAGTCCTCTCCCGACACGGAGACGGAAACGGAGGCGGAGGCGGAGGTGGAGGCAGAGGTACCCCCTGAGCTCACCCCGCCCCTGCCTGGCGCGCCGGGGCTGCTGCTTGAGGCTGTGCGGGGCGGCGAGTCATGGGCCGTCATCTACCGGGCGATGCTCACGCAGGCTGCGATGGACGTGCAGGCATTTGCAGAGGAGAGCACCCGCCTTTCGGGCGCCTTTAGCGCCCAGGAGGCAGCCCTGCGCGCCGCCGTGCAGAAGCAGGTGCTGGCCGCTGAACGCGCGGCGGGGGAGGTGCAGCGACGGGCGGCGGAGCTTGCCCAGGCTGTGGGCGCCGGCCGGGAGGCCCACGCGCTGGCGCTCCAGGCGCAGCGAGCGCAGGCGCACTCCCAAGCCCAGGCGGCGCTGCGCCAGCAGGCTGACGCGGCCGCCTCCGCCGCGGCCGTCGCCATCCTTTCGGAGCGCGCGGAGGCGCAGGCGGCCGCGCGCGTGGTGCAGGACGAGGTTGACGCGCTGCACGAGGCGTTCACCCAGCGCAGCGCTGTGCGGGCGAGGCACCGAGAGGCGCATCGCCTGGCCGCCGCCGCGCTGGCTTGGGAGCGACGGTTGCGTGAGGGTGCGCCCTTTGGCCCCGAGGTTGATGCAGTGCTGGCTGCGGCGCAGCAGCAGCCGCACCTCCTCCTGGCCGCGGCGTCCGTGCGATCCGCCGCCCACCGCGGCGTGCAGACGCGCGACCAGCTGCAGCGCAGCCTGGCGCCTGTGGCCAGCCAGCTGAGGAGGCTGCAGGCGCTGCCCGCGGGCGAGCCCGCCACGCTGCCCACGTACGTGCTGGCGCGACTTGCCGCCGCGCTGCGCGTGACGCTCGCCCCCGGCCAGCCTGGGGGCGGCGTGGAGGGGGCCATCGCACAGGCGCAGCAGGCGGCGGCGAGCGGGCAGCTGCGCCGCGCGGCGGAGGAGATCGAGGCCGCCGCGCGGGGCAGCGCCGCCGCGGCTGTCGTTGCCGCCTGGGTCGAAAGCGCCAGGGAGCGTGCCGCGGCGGAGCAGGCGCTGGAGTTGGTGCGGGCGCATTGCGCGCTCCTCGCGGCTGCGTTTCTCGAGCCAGACGTGCGCGAGTGAGGGACAGATGAAGCAGACTGGTGCCACCATAGAGCTCTTCTCTAGCAAGTCCCGCGGTCACTCTTCAGTCTTCACTCCCTCGCTCCTTCTGTCGCTATCGATGCTTCACGCCAACGCCTGGCTGGAGCGATGGGTAGACGACGAGCAGTGGCACTGTAAGCACGTGCACGCGTTCAGGCTGGAGGTATTGGCGGAAGAGGACAAAGCCCTGGCGTCGCTGAGCCACAACTCGGAGCCGGTGCCTGCGCCCCAGGAGGAGGCGCTCGCAGCTGGAAACGGAGCTGAAGAGGAGGCTGCGGTGCGCGGCCGCGGCGGCGACGGCGGCGGGCGCGGCGGTGTGAGAAACTTGCATCACGCTTCGATTCGCTTGACACCTTTTCGCGCGCAGGAGCCGACGCCCTGCGAGCTGATAGTGCAGCTCAGAAGCGCGGTGTCGCTGCTGCAGCAGGCGTGCACCCGGCTCGCTGCTATGCTGCCGGATGCGCATCTGGCAACCCGGCTCACTCTTGCCGTCGCCGTGCTGGCCTCTGTCAGGCCTCCCGCCCCGCCGACTCTGACGCCGGTCGCCGTGTCCAGGAAAATGCGTCGATGAGAGAGCAAGTTGAGCGCTTGTACCGCACCGCTGAGGCTGCAACTCTGGCTCAGCTGGCGCTCGAGCGTGCGGCCGACGTTGCCAAGGCGGAGGCACGTGACGCGCGCGTGGACCTGGAGGCTGCGCACGAGACCATTGCACGGCAGAATTCGGCGCTGGCTCGTCTCGCGCTCGCGCTCACCTCCAGACGGTGACTCAACTTTTCAATAGAACTACCAATCCATCCGTCCTATGTCCTACTTGGCGCCATTCCCCAGCGGCAGGTAGACCTTCTTGGACGCCTCCAGGCAGGTGAAGAACACGCTCCCTCCGATGCCGATCCACGTGACTCGAGGCCCAACCCCCTTGAACAGCGCCTTGGCCCCCTCGTCGCGCACCAGCTGGCGGCAGCAGTCGAAGATGCCCTTGTAGGTGCCCTGCGCCCCCTGCGTCATCAGTCGGGTCTTGATCACGTCCAGCGGAGTCGTCAGCACAGCCGTCGCCACGCCTGCGCCCGCGCCGATGGCGGACACTTCCAGACCGTTCAGCTCGCGGCCGTGCACCGCGGCACGCATGGCCGTCTTGAGCTGCTCATAGGCGATAAACTCGATGGCGTCAAACGGGAGGTCGCGCAGCATGAAGGAGCCGTAACCCGCGTACAGCCCCTTGCGAAGGCCCTCCTTCAGCAGGATGGTGCGCACGGCCGTGACGGCGCTGCTGAACTGGCCCATCTGCATGCGCTGCTTCACAACCTAAGGCTCGCCGTCAGCACACGCCCGAAGACGCGCAGCGCAGCGCACGCGCCTCTGTGGGCACGCGGACCAACGACGCGGCTGTGCCTGCCAGCGTGGCGGCTGCGAACTGTGCTGCCAGGGGCGATCCGCCGCGCTCAGTCACGGCTCGCTTGACGGGCTCGTAGACGCCCATGAAGATTGCGGACGCCGGGATGACGCCGCAGATGTTGCCAGCCAGGCCCTTGTAGAGCCCCTTCCACACGATGGCGCCGCCGCCGCGCACAGCCTGCAGGCGAGTCTTGATGGTGTCGATCGGATAGAGCGCAGTCTCCACAGCCGCGCCGGCCGTGGCACCCGCCGCCATGTTGGCTGCCCGGTGCGTGGAGAGTGAGCTGCGAGTGACGAGGCCGAGCAAGCGAGGCGAGGCGCACCCAAGAGGAAGGGCCAGGAGAAAGCAGTGGTGGCGGGCGGCGTCACTTCCTTGACTGACGCAGCCGCGACCTGCTTGCCAGCCTTGGCCGCAGGCTTGGCCTCCTTCTTGCTTGCCTGCTTGTTGGTGGTTGCGGCAACGAGCGTCACGCCGTGCGAGCCTGCAACGCCGGCGGCTTCAGCGGGGGAGAGTGCTGGAGCGCAGCAGGGGCCGTCAGCGTCCCACGCCGCGCGCACGCACCAGAGTCGCGGCGACGGCTGGGCAGCTTGCTGTGTGCGTCGGAGGCGCACATGGAGATGGAGGCAAAGGGGGCGACTCCAGCGCTGGAGCCTTGCTTGCGAGTGGAGCGACGCCCCAGCTGGCGGCGCCCGCTGCCCAGCAGGTGCTTGCCAAGCGCGTCTGCGCCCTGCTTCAAGGGCGCGAACGCGAGCGCAAGCTGGAGTTGCAGCTGGCCGCCGTCGCTGTGCATCGCCGCGAGGAGAGAGGCGCACAGACGCCACAGCACAGCACAGGAGGCAAACAATGACTCGTGTTCGAGAGTTCGAGAGTAGTTCGGGAGGATAGGAAGTTCGGGAGGAGGTGAACCCGCCCGCCGCCCCGCCCCGGGCCCCGCTCCTTGCGCAGCATTACCTAGCGCTCGCCTGCTCTGTGCACCCGTGAGCCGCGCACTGCCAGGCAACCAATACCCACCGAGCCGCGCGCCGCGCGCCATGCTGAGCACACCAGGGCTGGCGCCCGATCCCGCAGCTGCGCCCTCGCCCTCACCTGCGCTCCCTCCCGGCGTCACGCCCGCGGGCGAGACTAAGCGACTTGTGAGCCGCGCGACGCTGCACGCGCTGATCAAGCAAACGCTGGGAGTGGAGTCGGTGCGTGGGAGGTCTCCTGCAGAGCGGGCCGGCCCTTCCGCGCACACTCGCGCCCTGCTGAGCGCCCCGTCGCGCCAGGTGCCCCCTGAAGTGGAGGAGCTGCTGCTGGACGTGGGTGACGACTTCGTGGAGCACTGCGCTGCGGGCGCGGCGGCGCTGGCGAGGCACCGGGGCAGCGACACGCTGGACGCGTCGGACGTGCGGCTGCACGTGGAGCGCGTGTGGAACCTGCCGCTGCCCGGCCACGGCGGCGACGACCTGCACCGAGCAGCGACGGCGAGCGAGACGCAGCCGCACGCAGCGCGAGTGGCGGCCATACGGCGCACGCTCGCAGCAGCAACGCACACTGCACAACAGCTCAAGTGACGCAAGCCTCTCGTAACGTACTGTGTGTTGTTTCGGTGTCACATCATCAAAAGAACACGGGGCGCACATCTTCGGCACCGAAGCCCTTGCCGCATGCTGGGCACTTGCGCAGGCGGGTCTCCAGGTTTGCCCGCACGCACGGCGAGCAGAACATGTGTCCGCACTTGGCCACCAGCTGGGCCTTCTGGCGGCTGTTGCACACCTGGCAGTTGAGGAGGGTCTTGTAGGCTGCAATCTCCTCGCTGCCACCCATGTGGCTGTCCCGCTGCGCCAGGCGGCCACGCAGCGTCGCCACGTCAGCATCCGCGCGGGCCTTGGCCGCCTGCGCCTGCACCACCGCCTGCGCGTCCGCGGCGGAGCGGGCGTCCATGGACTGGGCGTGGGCGTGCGCAGCCGACAGAGTTTCGCGGGCGTCCGCAAAGGCCACCTGCGCTTCTTTGAGCGCACGCTGGGCCGCATCCCGGTCCGCGTGAGCGCACGCGAGCTTGGCTGCGGGGGAGGAGGGGTGCGAGGAGGTTAGGAGAGAGGTGTGTGTGGGAAATGGACTGCGGGCAAGGGGGCCGCACCCTCCGACTGGATCAGCGCCTCCCTCGCCGCGCGCAGGTCCCGGTCCAGCACCTCGCATCGCGCCAGCGCCACCTGCGCCGCCTGGCGCTGCTCCAGCGCCGCCGCGCGCGCCTCCTCCAGCCGCGAAGCGGCTGCTGCGGCTGCTGCGTGCTGCTGCTGCGCCCCGTCGGCCCCGCCAGACGCGGCAGCGCCCCCCTCCCCCCCTCCGCCCTGCTCCCGCGCCGCCTGCTGCGCCGCCTGCGCGGCGGCCTGTTCGTAGGCGTCGCAGACAGCCTCCAGCTCCGCGCGATATGCCTCAGCCTCCTGGCCCCTGGCGCGAGCCTCCGCGGCCGCCTCGCCCGCGGCGCGCTGGGCCGCCTGCGCGCTGCGCTGCGCCGCCGCCAGCTCCGCCTGCGCGTTCAGCGCCGCCTGTTGGAACGCCGCCCGCGCAGCCCCGGCGCTGCGCTCCGTTTCCTCCGCGCCGCTGGCAGCCAGGCGGGCCCGCAGCGCCGCGCACTCCTCCGCGCAGCGCCGGGCGGTGGCCTCGGCCACGGCCAGGGCGACCGGCGGGGAGTCCGTGGAGGAGAGCAGCGCCTCCACGAAGAGTCGCGCGTCCCCTGCAGCCGCCTGCGCCTCCGCGGCCGCCGCGCGCGCCGCCTTGGCCTCCGCCTGCGCGTGCGCGCAGCGCTGCGCGTCGCCGTCCGCCCGCTGCAGCGCCCGGTCCGCGGCGTCTCGCTGCGCGCGTGCCTCGTCGCGCTGCCCGGCCGCCTCGGCGGCGGCGGCGGCGCTGCGCTGCGCCTCGGAGCGCTGCTGGGCGGCCACCTGGGCGGCCGCGTCCAGCAGCTGGCGCACGTCCTGGGGCGGGGGCCGCTTGTGGGACGCCTCGCGGCTCTGCTCCAAGCGGAACTGCGCCGCGTCCCGCTCAGCGCGCGCGCCAGCCTCCGCCTGAGCGGCCTGGCGCAGCTGCTCGCGCAGCGCCTGCGCGTCGGCCGCCGCCGCCGCCGCCTGGTCTCGCTCGCACGCCAGCTGGGAGGCGCGCTGCGCCGCCGCCCCAAGCGCCTGGGACAGCTCCAGCGCCTCCGCCCGGGCAGCCTGCGCGTCGGCGCAGGCGGCGTCCCGCTGGGCGCAGCAGGCCCGGTAGGCGCGCGTGTCCTGGACGCCCGCCTCGCGCGCCACCGCGTCCTGCAGCGCGCGCAGCTGCGCCGCCGAGCCGCCCGCGCGCTCCGTGGCGGCCGACAGCGCAGCCTCCGCGCCCGCCAGGCTCGCCTGCAGCGCCGCCAGCTGCGCGGCGTGGGCGAGCGCAGCCGCGGGCTCCGAGGGGGGCTCGCAGTCCGCGGGGGCCGCCGATGGGGCGCCGCCGGAGGGGTCGCCCGCCTCGCCCGCCGTGGCGGCGCGGGGATGGTGCAGCGGCGATGGGGCGGCGGCGGCGGCGGCTGCGCGGGCCGCGGCAAGGCGGCGCTTCACCCCCAGCAGCTCCTGGCGCGCCTCGCTCGCCTCGCGCGCGCTGGCCGCTGCGGC
>Ga0049083_10000343_pt1 | contig 16262 bp, 24 predicted proteins | sample GreLakmeMI27MSRF_FD_66719 | JGI IMG/M metagenome (GOLD analysis project Ga0049083, IMG submission 66719) | Freshwater lentic microbial communities from great Laurentian Lakes, MI, USA - Great Lakes metaG MI27MSRF | ecosystem: Environmental > Aquatic > Freshwater > Lake | place: Great Lakes...
TGTTATGACCGAAGTAACCTTGCCCTTCGACAACCGTAGCCGCCACCTTTGTCGAGTCGTGATCTACGGCACCCGCCGGAAGATGCGGGCATCGCTTCGCAAGAAAGGCTACCGAGGAGTCCATGACGCAGACGCAGTCTGCACGCAGGTCATGTGTCACAACAAAGACTATGTGATAACCGCTCTGGCATTTGCCAAGGATTACCTCACGTACGGCAACATTGCGCACGAGTGCCTGCACGCCTGCCACCACCGGTTGGACCTCTGTGGGATTAACCCGGACGACAAGGACTACGAAGAGACCTTGGCCACCATGGTGGGGGATTTGGTAGACCGCGTATCCCTCTTCATATCCAAATCTGGTCATCGGGTGCTCCTGGAGAAAAATAGTCGTTGACTCCTCAGTTGGGTGAGGGACTCTGTGCTCCATGATCTCAGGGTTTTCCAGCTATGGTGGGCTGCCCGCTCAGCAACACGCTGATGCGTACAGCACCTTTTATAAGTTCCTATCAGACACTAGGCCCTGTAGGGTCTTAGAGATAGGGACGGCCCATGGCGGCTTCATCTTGTCCTTAAGGCAGTCACTCGACAAACTTGATCTCGCCTCCTCCCAGGTAGATACCGTCGATGTGATCAAAGCCCCCCACAGCGAGGTCCTGGAGGCAGCTAACATAAAGGTCCACAGGATCAACTTGTTTAATAGTGACTACACTAAATTGCACGAGACGGAGTGGGTTTCTAAGCTTGTCCAGCAAAAAGGTGTGACCCTCGTGCTGTGCGATGGTGGGAATAAGCCAGTTGAGTTTAACGAGCTAGCGCCCCTCCTTAAGAAAGGAGATTTCATAATGGCTCATGACTACTGCACTACGTCTGAGGATTTTGAAAGAGACTATCGGGGCAAGGTGTGGAATTGGCTCGAGATTCAAGAGCTCCACATACGCGATGTCTCAGCTAAAGAAAACCTAGTAGCGTATGACAAAGCACAGTTCGATAAGGTGATGTGGGTGTGCAAGCGTAAGCTGTAGCGAAACCCGCACTCACTTCAGAAATGCTCCTGGAGAAAAATAGTCGTTGACTCCTTCTCGGGGTCTGTTTAACGTCCCTGTCTGTTCACTACGTGGGTGTGGAAGCCTGCTCGGTGAATGCTCTGCGCAAAATGCACATCTACAATCTAGCCCTCCTGGGACGTCTCCCCGAACCCGTGCCTGCGCTGCACGGGTCTCTTCCATGACTCTCAGGAGGGCACCTTCCAATCCTCATGCAGCTATCCCACCCCATCACGGACGAACACGTCGCTCACATTGAAGATGTCCTAGCCACCTGTGCAGACGTGCTGGCGGACGTGCGCCAGGATAGGGATGCATGGCGAGCAGTTGCGATCCAATTGGCGAAGGCTTCCCGGCCCTACTTCGATGACCAGCGGGCCGCGCTAGATGCCTTCAACAAGCTGAACGTATGATCGCCACCGTAATCGATTTCGAGACCAACTACACCAAGGACGTGTTCAGCGTCTCCGACATGGGGGAGTGGAACTACATGCACGACCCTCGCTTCGACGCCTACCTGGTAGGCATCGCTGGCTCAGACGGCCTGCGCTGGGCCGGTCACCCGGGCGACTTCAACTGGGAAAGCATCAAGGGTAACCTCCTCATTGCCCACAACGCCCGCTTCGATCAGGCCGTGGCGGAGGCGATCGCGGAGCAGGGCGTGATCCCGAAGTGGGTGGCCGAGGCGGACTGGTCTGACACCGCCGACCTCGCGGCCTACCTGCTGAGCGGAAGGTCTCTTGCTGAGGCCTCCGCAACGCTGCTGGGACCGCAGGCAGCCGTCGATAAGAAGATGCGCAACTACATGTCCGGGCGCACCTGGGCCGACGCTGTGCGGGATGGCAAGGCCGAGGAACTCACCGCCTACGCCCTGAACGATGCGGTCAAGTCGCTGGAGATCTGGGAGCAGTACTCCTTCAAGTGGCCGCTGTTTGAGCAGCAGCTTTCGGCGCACACAAGGCTGATGACCCGCCGCGGGATCACGGTAGATGTCCCCGAGCTCAAACGAGTCATCGCCGAGATGGAGGAGGTGGTCTTCGACTGCACGGCCCAGTTGCCCTGGGTCAAGGCGGGCCACCCAGCCCAGTCGGCGGCCGCGCTCAAGGCCGAGTGTCGCAAGCAGGGCTTTCCCGCACCCTTGACTACCGCGGACGATGATCCTCCCTTTGAAGCGTGGCTGGCTCTCTGGGGACCGAAGGCTCCGTTCATTGCCGCTTTCAAGCAACTCAAGAAGGTGAACTCTCATCTGGGTCGCCTCGAGACCATGCTGGCCGGTGCCCGGAAATCAGACAGCCGCTGGGGTTACGGGCTCAAGTACTTCGGGGCAACGCCTACCGGTCGCTGGGCGGGGGCTGCGGGTGCCAATGTCCAGAACATGCCGCGGGACCTGATCCTTGATACTCACGACGTCCGCGGCCTGCACATCCCCAAGCCGGGTCACTCCTTCATCATCTGCGACTACTCCTCCATCGAGCCCGTCGTCACCGGGTGGTACACCGGGGACACCGAGATGCTAACCGCGTTCCAGAATGGGGATGACATTTACGAGGCGTACGCCCGCGGTCGTGGGCTGTACAAGAAGCCCGAGCCGCTCAAGGATCACAAGGTGCTGCGTAACAAGATAAAGATGGCTGTGCTGTCCTGCTGCTACGGAGTCGGAGCCGGACGGCTGTCCTCCCAGTACCCGGAGATCTCTCTGCCGGATGCCGAGAAGCTGGTCGCCGAATACCGCCGAACCAATCCCCGGGTGCTGGCCATGTGGCGACGGTTCGATGGCTTGCTGCAACTGACGGTGTCTGACACCGTAGACCCTACCCGTAAGGTGGAGATTGGACTGCCCTCCGGGCGCACGCTGACCTACTTCAAGGTCGTCAAGCGAGCGGGACAGTTCTTAGGTCAGAAGACCCTCGGTGTGCGGGCGGTGGACACCTCCCTCTATGGGGGCAAGCTCTTCAACGCTTTGATCCAGGGCACCTCCCGGGACCTGCTCGGCGAGGCCGTGCTCCGCGTCGAGGCGGCCGGGTACCCGGTGGTCCTGCACGTGCACGACGAGATCGTGTGCGAGGTTCCCACCGCGACCGCCAAGGCCGACGCCCTGGCCATCCAGAAGATCATGCAAGTCTCTCCCCCTTGGGCGCTCACGCTGCCCCTGAGGGCGGAGCCGGTAATCGCCCAGCGGTATGCCAAGTAGTCCCCTTTCGAAAAACAAATAAAAACAAAACACAAATGAGCCAGCAACTGTTCAGTCTCCCTAATCTAGCCAGCAACACAATCACCGCCCGGGCCCTCTGGGACGAGGCCTTGGTCCGACCTACCATCCCGGATGTGGATGTGTGGCAGATCGACCCCACCACCAACTGGGCCTTCGTCTCCGGCTACGAGGGCATGGTCCCCGAGCTGCGGGTCTGCCACGCTAACCCCGCCTGCCGCATGCACGCGCTGGTGGTCGACTACGACGCCAAGAACACCAAGGCCAAAGTCTTTGACCCGAGTGTGGTCAAGGCAAAGTGTGAGGCGGCTACCTTCCGACCCACGATGTTCCACATGACGCGCTCCGGTGGCGCACGGGTCATCTGGCTGTTCGAAGCTCCGATCGACCTGTGGTCCGAGTTCACCCAGAGCTTTCTCAAGGTCGTGGAGGCTAAGCTGGGGATCCGGGGCCTGCTCAAGGGTCTGGACTCCGGAGCCTTCTACGACCCCGCCCACTACTTCGACTGGTCCCCGATCACCGTAGTCTCGGGGGTGCCGATCCCTTCAGCCCAACTAATCGGCTGGTGTCAAGAAGCTTCGCTTACTTCACTGCGTAAGGGGGAGATGATGAAGGATCTCGGGGTGACCGTTGAGGACTTGGAGAAGCTGATCGCCCGGCAAGTGGAGGGTGGCACCTGGCGGCACCCGCTCCCGCCACCGACCTCTCTGGTCCCGGGCACTCGATGCCGCCGGTTCTGGGACGCGGATTCAAAGGACGAGACGTCGGCCGTGGTCACCGCGTGGGGGGTGCACTACTTCTCGGACGGGGGCGGCGGGATGACCTGGACCCAGTTGCTGGGCAAGGATGCCTTGCAAGGTATCTCGGAGGAGTCGATGGGTTCCGCGACCGAGGGGATCTACTACGAGTCCAGCAAGGCCCGCTACTGGGTGCTGAAGGAGGAGAACAAGCGGCGGGTCTGGAGCCCCTACCTGGCCGACGCGATGCGGCGTATGCTGAGCCTCGAGCGAGGGGTGAGCAAGGACATCCCCAAGGGCGAGGAGAACAGTCGCCTGGATCAGGTTTTGTATTTCGTGGAACGCAGTCGCGTGATCTCGGGCACTCTCTGCGAGGTGTTCAATCCCCGGGAACTGATCTTCGAGGACTGCGACGGAGGCCACGCGTGGCTGAACACCAGCTCCGTCAAGGCGCTGACGCCGGACCCGCGGTCAAAGGAGGAGGTGGAACTGGACCCCGACTTCATCTGGTTCATGGATACCCTGCTGGGCAAGATGTTCCCGCTCGGCTGGGCCGGGAGCGACCGGGAGCCAGACTTTGTTCGGCAGCACTTCTTGGCTTGGCTGCGGTGCTACTACCAAGGAGCTTACCGGAACGACCTGTCCCAGGGTCAGGCGGTGTACCTCGTAGGCGAAGCGGGAGCGGGTAAGAGCCTCTTGATCCGGGTTATCAGTCGACTGGTGGGGGGACACAACGCCGGGGCACAGGTGCTCACGAACGCAACGACCTTCAACGCTCACCTGTTCACCAAGGCACTGGTGACGGTCGACGATGAGCTGCAAGCCACGGATGTCAATCGTGGGGTCCTGGTGCAGGCCCTGAAGGCTTTGGTTGCCAATCCGGACCAATCGTCGCATGGCAAGGGTCTGACGCCTGTGCAGATCAAATGGAAGGGTAGGGTGATGGTCTCCGCAAACTCGGACGCCATGTCCGCGAAGATTATCCCCGACATGCGTGCCTCGGTGCGGGACAAGGTTAACCTCTACCTGGTTTCAGGTGACAGTAAGCCGGATCGGATCACGGATGCAAAGCTGCTGGCGGTGAGTCGTATGGTGGGTCGTTGGTTGCTGGATACCGTGGATCCCGCTTGCGTGGTTCAGGACTCCCGGTTCGGGATTGCAAGTTACCAGGACTCCAAGCTCGAGAGCAGGACTACCGAGGAACGTCCAGAGATGGAACTGCTGCACATGCTCCAGTCGTATGTCTCCGAGTCAGGGTTGCAGCAGGAGGGCCCCCTCAGAACGCATGCAGCCAAGGCGTTCATCCTCCTGAGCCAGCATTACAAGGACGCTCCGGGCGTCCTACGGAAATGGGACGTAGGTCGCGTGGCACACGCTCTCAAGGTGCTGGAAGACACTCGACCGGACTTGGTCGTACGGACGGAGCACAAGACTGATGGTCGTGCCACGTGGGATGTAACCCTAACAGTTGCCGCCTAACCCTATGCAAGACGCCATTCACGACGCTGTGCGTCACCCGGCAACAGGCAACACACCTTACTCGACGCGATGAGCAATCCCAACGCAAAGTGTGCAAAGTGTAAGCCAAGTGGGTACCCCACTTCATGCAAGTCGTTGATAGGATTGGTCTTCTCTCTCTCCAAGTGTGATAAGTGTGATAATAATAATAATACGTACACACGAGGGTATATCACGTGTATGCACATGTGTGTGCACACACGCTCGTGTGTAAGGGGGACCGGTCCGGAGCACACTTCACACTTATTGGAGCTGTTTGCTTTTGTAAGTTGTTGTTGGCAGATTACTTACAGCTTTTGTCGACTCAGTGTGGGGCACACTTACCACACTTGGCTTGACCCATACTTTACTAAAACTGTTCGTTTTAGTGCTCCGTAAACTCGGTAACTTGAAGAATATGACTACTGAAATGCTCGTTAATGCCCCCGGACCCCTCATCGGGTTGGTCGGGAAGGCCCATGCCGGTAAGGATGCAGCCTGTAAGATGCTGGAGGAGGCGTTGCCTGGCCGAATTGCCCGGGCTGCCTTCGCCGATGCCCTGAAACGTGAGGTTGCTAAGGCCTTCGGGTGCTCGGTGACCTACATTGAGGCTAACAAGGCCTTGTTCCGGCCTATCCTGCAAGCCTGGGGGGTCTTGCGTAGGGAGGTTGAGGGTTCTTGGTACTGGGTCGACCAGGTTGGGGTGACGGTTGAGCATCACCGGTCCCGGGGCAGGGTGGTGGTGGTGACAGACACCCGGTTTGAGAACGAGGTTGCCTGGGTTCGGGCTAACGGGGGCCTGATTGTCCGGGTTGAGAGGCCCGGGCATGACAACGGGGTCCCGGCACACGTCTCTGAGACCGAGCAGGAGGGTGTGGTTGCCGATTATACCCTCACCGCGTCGAACTTGACCCAGTTACGGCCTGAGGTTGACCGGTTACGGGAGGCTTTGAACCTGTGAAGCATGCCGCTCGACGTAGAGCACATGCCTATGAGCGCCTTCGTGGCGATGCCCTGGGGGCTTGGAAGGCTGAATGGGGTGCCAAACTAGCTGAGGAGGCGCTCCGACGTCACCCTGAGCCTTCCAGGGGCCGTAGGGGGCCCTTCGCCAGGCTTGACCCGGATCAGCACGCCCTTAGGGACCTGTTGCCCCCCTCACAGGTTGCTGTGTGGATGATGGTTCAGCAGCTTGTAGTTGTCCTGGGGGAGGCAAGGGCGCAAGGGCTAGTCGGACTCCCCTGCCACTTCAGGGCCTCCTCCTCTGGCAGAGTCTCGGTGCCTCGGTATGCTGCCCGGGCAATCTGGTATGCTTGGAGCCTTTTGTTCTGCCCAGCACAGTTGTCCAACACCTTCCACATGGATACCTTCGGTGCATTCATTGACCCCCCATCCAACCTGGAGGTTAGGCGGTTTGAGGATGCTCGGATTAGAGGGGGTTACTTCGATGCAGTCTTCAGTGCGAAGATACCCAGCCAAGTAAGCCCATCTACTAATGAGGCCCTTGGAGCCATGTCAGGAGCAATCCACTACTACGTGGGGGACTACGATAATTTGGCCAAGGTGGAGCCCCTAATACCTTTAGTTGGAGCCACTTACCGAAAGAAATAGGTTGGTCGGAGAGAGAAAAGGAGTATACTTATACCCCGACGCCACCCCCTGGCGCCCCCAAACCCACCCCCATTTCCTTTTTCCCCTGTCGCTGGTCACTTGTTACTAGTTACCGGGTGAAAGTTGCTTGGAATAAGGCGAACGGAGCAAGGCGGGAATCAGGCGGGGGGATGGTGTCAAGTATCGGCGAACGCGCAAACAAGTTTGTCGCGTAACGTGAGGGTTCACCCCGAGCATCGTTCATTGAAAACTGAAGATTTGAAGCATTCACAAGAGTGGCAGACTTCCCTTTTCCGATTTGAAATTGCCTTGGCAATTTGTAGCAAGGCAGTTGAGGCTTGAAACCCTCACGCAAAATCGGCGCAAAAAGTATGAAGAACACCACTACCACCATCATTGGAACCTGGGTCGCTCGGCACATGGCGGCGCAGTCGCAAGCTGCTCAAGCGGGCATCACGCGAGACATCACCACCGGAATAAGTTCGGGTCAGCGTGAGGCCATCATGGAACTGTCGGGAGCGTCTATCAGCTCTGCTGGTGTCACGCTCGGATTCAAGGTGGGCAAAGTCGTAATTGAGACGACGCCCATCACCGCACAGTTTGCCGCACTGACCGCCTGTGCCAAGTTGACGGACAAGTTGTCCAAGAACCTCGGGGTCAAGGTTCCGCCCATCCAATGCCCGGTTATGCCCGGATTCAAGCTCCGCGCCTAATCCACCACAGTCTGCCACTCTCTTGAATGCTTCAAACAAGACAAGTCGAATGCGACAACTTGAGCGGGGCGGGGCGCATAATATGGCCTTGCACGCAAGCTAGATGCTCACGACAACCCACTAGAGCGCAGGCTCTCCCTTCAACGTGGGACGTGTAATCCGGTTGCACCCTGCAAATTCCCCAGTGAACGTCTCCCCTTGCCACGGCATTGGGACATAGACGCCACGGCTGTGAGGCTCAAAGATTCACGCAATTCCCAAGGCCAAGGCCTTGCCGATATTCGCGGCGGTTTAATCCCGATAAGACTTTCCCGACAATTCGCACAGCCGACGTGTGCCATGTTCCCCCTACCCCTTAACGGGTAACTGGGCGCAGGGCAATCACTCCCCGTTGACTCTGCGCGTGTCCGACACGTTACGGACTATTCCCTGCAAGGACTGCAAACTTGCGCCCATGAAACTTGGGCACGGTGCAAACCCGTGGGCGGATGACTCCCCGTGGGCCTTGCTATGGCAAGACTCATAGGACGAGCAGACGCTGGTGAATTCAAGGCAAGTGTCCCCGCCTACTTACCGAGTGCATCCGCTCGCGGCTCTGCTACTCAAGCGGGGACACCCAAGGCCCGATAACCCTATGTTGTCGGGCCTTTCCGTGTCCCTAACGTCCACTTGCCCCCTCCGCCTATGCCCCTCACGCAACGCCAGTTCCTCGCCCAAGCCCGCGCCATGCTCCGCCAGGGCATCGCCCAGCGTGACCACCTCACGCTTGAGGCGAGGCACGGGAATCCCTACGCCTCGCGCCACGCCACCCGCACGGACGGGCGCAACAGTGCCCAGGGCCTTCGCGCCCGGGGCCAGGTGCCCATCATGGGCAAGCCCCCGGGCAAGTATAAGCTGCCCGGCGCCACGGTCATGCTCAAAGGCAATCGGTAACACTTTACCCGTCACCCGGCAACGGGGTAGCGGGCGCACTAACACAGTTGCACAGTGAAAGGACAGCAGTATGAAAATCACGGTCTATCGGGCTTATGCCCTCGGGTGTTACGGGGAATACTTCCCCAGTCGAGCGGAGGCGGTTGCAAATCTAATCGGTATACTCGCAGGCAACGGGCTTGTCGAGTTCGGCCATCCCGCCTATCGGGATGGGCGGCTCAACTGCCACCCCGCCATTGAGGCGGGGGAGGTGGGCTTCCAAGAGGTGGAGGTCGCGGCTGACTGCGTTGGTATCTGGTAACAATCTCCCGCCACCCGGCAACGGGGTAGCGGGTTCCCTAACACAGTTGCACAGCGAAAGGAAGGCCATATGCAAAAGAAGAATGAAGAGCTGGAGATCCAGATGGAGGCGCTGAAGCGCCTCCATGAGGAGGTCACGAAGGCCCAAGCGGGCAGCCCATACTACCTCGGGTCGCCAACGGTGGTTCAGCTGAAGATGTCTTGGAACAAAGACACAGGTGCAGAACAATGCCGTGCATCCTGCAGGCTCATAACGAGCCTCGGCGCGTTCGTCGAAGCCAAATCCAAATGAAAGCCCTCGCCATCATGGCCGCCCTCGTGGCCGCCCTCACCTCGGCAGCTAGTGCCGCCGACTTCGCGGCCTTCGTCCGCGCCGTCCACCTTGTGGAGACGGGCGGGCGAGTCGGCCCCATCAGCGGCGACCAGGGGCGTGCCCTTGGCCCCTTGCAGATTCACCGGGCATACTGGGCCGACGCCCGGCAACCCGGCCAGTATGCGGACGTGTCCGCCCTCCCCGTCGCCGTCGCCACGATGCACGCCTACTTGCGTAGGTATGCCCCGGCAGCATTGGCGGCGGGTGACTGGGAGACGTGCGCCAGAGTGCACAACGGCGGGCCGAACGGCTCGCGGAAGTCGGCGACATTGCCCTACTGGGCAAAAGTAAGAGTCAACCTGTAAAAATATGAAGATTAAAGTAAACCTGCTAGGACTGACCCTCGAACTGAGGGTCCTGAGTGCCTTCCTTCGGTATGAAGAGGGCGTGATACAGCTCCTCGACCTCCGCCTATTGGAGGCAGTGCGGGCCACAGACGAGTTGCCGTGGAGTTGCACATCCAAGTGCAGCATCTTAAACGTGGAGGTCTACGACCTCCGCATCCAGCCGGAGGGCGTGTGAGCAAGCCCGTCCTGATGATGCCCTGCCCCTCTTGTAGGGGCCAGGGGCACGTCCGCCCTGCCTATCGCCTCTGCCCCCGTTGCGGGGGAGCGGGCGAAGTGTTCCCCGTCTCCGCGAAAGCGGGACGGATAGCCTTCGCCCTGTTCCTCCTCGCCATCACCCTGTTCGCCCTCACCCAATGAAAACCTACTCCACAACCCTGCCCATGTGGCAGGCCGTGCCGTTTGAAGAGGTCTTGAGCCTCACCCTCCGCTACAAGCGGCAGGAGGATTTGGATGCCGCCTACGGTCTGTATAGGGACATCCTTGCGAAGTGCAAAGACGAAACGGACCCCTTTCCCCCGTCACCCGGCTTCAAGTAACGGGGGATTCACAACACGAAGCCTAGAGCAGTAAAGGAAAAGTATGAACACACCACCCATGCGGTTGCATCAGTTGCACCCCGCAGGCCCCCTCGGTCGGGCCTTGCACAGACTCAACTCCCCGGCGGAGTTGAAGCAGGACATCGTCGCGCAGTTGCTCGATGATTCGGAGCGGTTCAACACCATGATGCGCAAGTACCTCAAGGAGGTGCGCTCCGGCGCCATCACCACGGAGCGCTTCATGCAGTTGCGGAACAACGCCAAGGGCAATGCCCTTGACGATGCCCGCCGTGCCTCGCGGCACTGCATGGTATGATACCGTTGAGTCAGCCAACTCCGGAGGGGTTCTACCTCTCCCGAGTGGTCAAGGCGAGCGACGTGGTCTTGCGAGACCAATTTCTCAACATGCCCTTGGCCCCCTTCGGAACGGTAAGGGTCCGCTACATACGCGGTGCGCCGGAGTGGCTTGCGCCCTTCCGCCCGTCAGTCCACAAGGACATCAACAGCAGCAAGTATCGGGTCAGGTCCTGTGTGGCCCCCTGCATAGTGTCCAACGTCACCGTGCCCATCGCGGGGATCGGCTTCCGAACCTGCAAGACCATCGCCGCGCAGCTCAAGTGGCTCGATGCGAATCCTGACTGGCCTACCGCGATGCTGTATGCCATCCATGCCTACTACGTCCTGCCCTCGAGCAGGTTCTACGATCACCCCCTTGCTGTGCCCGTCCGTGCCCTATGGACCGACGAACACACGGGGATCTGTGCTGGTTGGAAACTAGTCTGCCGATTGTAAGCCCCACGGTAACGTGATGCCCTCGGTATAATGTCGGTATAATAGAAACATAATATGAAGTATAGCAAAGTGTTGGAACTGTGTCTCAAGCTGGTCCCTGCCCGTGAGCCCGTGCTCTTGGTCTCCTCGCCCGGCGTCGGTAAGTCCACGCTCGGTGCGGAGGTTGCCAAGTCCCTCGGGATGCGGCTCGTGTTGATGCACCCCGTAGTCCAGGAACCCGTTGACAGTAAGGGCTTGCCCGGTTTCTACGATGGGCCTGACGGGTCGCGCCGTGCCCGGTTCACGTTGACGGACGACTGGCGGCAGTTGTGCGAGACGAAGGAGCCGACGCTCGTCTTGGTGGACGACTTGGGCCAGGCGAGCAACGCCGTGCAGGCTCCGTTCATGCAGTGGATTCTGGCCCGGGAGGTCAACGGCCAGCGCCTGTCGGACACGGTTACGTTCATCGCCTGCACTAACCGTCGCGGTGACGCGGCTGGTGTGCAGGGGCTGATCACTCCGCTCCTGTCCCGGTTCACCTGTGTCGTCAACATGGAGTTCGACCACAGTGAGTGGGTCAAGTGGGCCATCGACAACGGCATGCCCGACGTGGTGTGTTCGTTCGCCCGGTTCAAGCCGCAGATCATCAACGCCTTCAAGGCATCCCGTGACATGGAGCAGTCACCCACGCCCCGTAACTGGTCAGCGGTGGGTCGGTTGCTCAACCTCGGCATCGCTGATCTGGAGGCATGGGCCGGGGCCGTTGGCCCGGGTGCGGCGGCCGAGTTCAAGGCCTACTACGATACGCACACCTCCCTCCCGGACGTGGATGCGCTGCTCCTCGATCCCTCCCGGGCTGAGGTTCCCGAACGCCCCGACGTGCTCTACGCACTGATGGGTTCACTCGCCACCCGTGCCAGCAAGAAGAGCATGGATGCGATCATCGCCTACATCGACCGCTGCCCGATTGAGTTCGCGGCGGTCTGTTTGCAGGACAGCATCACCCGCAAGCGGGAGGTCTGCTCCACCAAGGCGTTCTCGAGCTGGGCGGTGGCCCACAAGGACGTGATCTTCTGAGCTATGAAGTATGTCATGTCGGCAGATAAGGTTGTGGCGCTGTTCGTGAATCGGCTGCAAGACCGGGCGAACTCCCCTAAGAACCGGGCATACTACAAGGAGCCAAGCACCTTGTATAGCTACGGCCCCCACTATGTGATGGCCCGATGGTTGACGCCGAGCATGCTGCTGGTCAGCACTCGGAAGTATAGTGTGACTACTTCAGGGCACATGACCTATGTGAACTGGAATGCACGTCGGCTGATCGGTGTGTCGTGTGTCAGTGTGCACGATGCGGGATGCAGTCTGGAGCAGGAGATGGACCGACTGGTCAACCTCCGGGAGATGGCGATCTCCTCCGCAGCCACCACGTCAAGACGGTTGGTGTCTGCTCGGGTTCACATCAGGCATGCGGTCGCCTTAGAGGCACGCATCCAGCAGTTAAGTGCGGACGGAAAACTCCCCGAACCCCGGCTTAAGCCGTGGCCCGATGAGGTTATTGCGCTGAGGGCAGCGTGTGTATTGAGGAACTACCTATGAGTAAAGAAAACTGGAGACATACAATGGACGCGGCGAAGTTCAAGCTGGTGCAGCAGCACCCCTTCTTCGCTGTGCTCCTGTTGCGGATGCGGATCGTTCAGGATGACCATTGCCCCACGATGTGGACCGATGGCACCCGGATCGGGTTCAACCCGAAGTTCGTAGAGACAATGACCGTCTCCGAGACGCTCGCGGTGCTGGTCCATGAGCTACTCCATGTAGTGGGGATGCACACGACCCGGCGCGGTAGCCGCGACCCGTTGGGATGGAACATTGCCTGCGATGCGGTGATCAATGGCATCGTGGCCAAGGCTGGGCTGACCCTGCCCACCGGGTGCGTCCCTCCGATCAGCGGCAAGCTGCCCGAGGAGATCTACCAAGAGCTGCCGAAGGACCCGAAGGGTCCGAAGGGTCCGAAGGGCGATGGTGGGGGGTATGCTGGGTGTGGTGAGGTGCGTGATGCTGTCAACGAGGACGGCACCGCCATGACCAAGGCCCAGCGCGAGGAGTTCGACTCCATGACGGGGGTCGTCATACGTCAGGCAGCTAACGCTGCCAAGGCCGCTGGCAAACTGCCCGCCGGGATGGAACGCATGATCGACGAGGCCTTGGAGCCGACGATCCCGTGGCGTGCCGTGCTCGAACGGTTCGTGACGGAGAAGGCGCTGAACGACTACACCTGGTCCCGGCCTAACCGCCGATACCTGCACAACGGGGTGTATCTGCCCTCGGTGGGTGGTAACACGATCAGTCGGGGCGGCATCGCCTGTGACACCTCCGGGTCTATGGATCAGGCGATGTTGAAGGAGGTGTGCAGCGAGGCGCTGGGCTTGCTCTCGGTCTACGAGGCAGACGGTGCCGAGGCCGAGCTCGACCTCTACTGGTTCGACCACGCCTGTCACCACCAGACCGTCACCGGGGTGGAGGACATCAAGCCAGTTGGTGGCGGCGGAACTAGCTTCCGCTGTGTGTTCGAGAAGTTGAAGGAGTTGGCTCACGCCCCCGCTTGGATCGTGATGCTGACCGACGGTTACTGCGACGACTTCGGTGAAGACCCCGGCATCCCCGTGATGTGGATTCTCACCAAGCAACGCCACGAAGGCTTCCAGCCCCCGTTCGGCGAGCTCTCCCACATGATCGATTAACTAGACACCTATGAGATACACAAGCAGCACCCAGATGGTCAACCAGCTGATGGACCTTAGCCTCCCCGAAGACGGCTCCTATTCCCCCAACTACACGGGACATATGGTGGGCGACACCTTCCTCTACAAGGGGGTGCCGACCATGAGGTTGGTGGATGGCAAGCTACGCGTCAGGCAAAAGATGATGCGCGGCTCGGCTAAAAGCCTAGGGTTCGTAGGGTTCGTTCCTTCCACAGAGTGGAGTCAGATTCGCGAATACATAGCGGATGGCCGTGAAGCTGATGGTTTCAACTGCTATCGATTGCGTAAAGGCGTAGTGCTGGTCGCTGACCTGGACACCCAAGTCCTCACCGCACACGTCACCTCGCTGGTCGAGCGTGCCATGGTGGTCATGGCTAAGATGGTCGCAAGGTGGGGCATAAACAGTGGCCGCTACTACATGCAGAACATGTTCGTGGCCTGCTCAGACAACCTCGCAGCAGCGGGGCTGCCACGGCTGACTTCGGACTATGTCCGGGGTAGGCTAGCTAGAGAGATGGCCATGTTTGCACTCAGCCCCGCTTCGAAGGTAAGTCCGCGTTACGGGACTCCCCACCGGATGAACCCGCTGGAACGCCTGGATGCAATCAACAACGCCGCCTTGCGTGGCGAAAAGTAATCCCTATGAACCTAAGACTACTAGTAGTTAACGCCAGTGTGATCGAGAAGCTCGCCCACATTGGCATCACCGCGAGCCCTGTTGGAGACTCCGGGAATAGCATCCGGGTGGACCAAATGTGTGAGTTCACGAGCGCCCCTCACCTCTGGATGTATCATCGGGGCAAGGATCGCAGCGTGCCTGGAATGGATCTGAGGGAGGCCGACAATGGCCGGGTCCATGTAGACATCACCCATCCATGTCGCGCTGATTGTGCAGTTCGAAGTAATGTTACCGCCGCCGACTTGGGTAACCCCACCTCGAACCTTGCGGAAGCAGTGGGTTCGTGGTTCTTGGAGATTGCCAGAGCGCGGAAGATAGCCCGCAGCCACCTCCTCCGAAGGGACATAGCATATGCACAGTTCGGAGGGGATAAGTCGGGGTGGTATAGCAGCAACGCTATATGCATTCCTCTGGAGCATGACCCCAGCTCGTGGTCCGTCAGGACATACGACCCTGACCTCAAAGATCGCATCACCCCGCGCAGCCGGACCACATCCTGGTCCGCACAGCTTGTGGTCCAGCAGCCTCAGTTCGACCAAGTCTTCGCGATGCTGAACCAGTTTCCCAGATCGGGTAGCAGGTTTGACATCGAAAGTGCGGTAGCTACCTACACTAGTAACCGATTCGATACGGCTTACCCGGACTACCCGGAGCATGCCGACCCCGTAAGGTTCCTCAGAGAGATCCACTGGTCCGAAGAAATCATGCGTATCCCCGTGCCCGTGTTCCCCACGATCGCTAAGAGATACCCTGGAATCCGCAGCAAGTTTGAAGACATCAAGAAAACCATCGCAAACCATGAGAGCTAAGAACCGAATTATGAAAACTAAGAACCGAGCCATGAAAACTAAGAACCGAACCGTCAACCTCGTCCTTGAAGCCCGTCTCGCCCTGCTGCGAGCGATCGTCAAGGAGCGCGGCATCACCTCTATCTACGTAGACTTCAACGGCTCCGGTGACAGCGGGTCTATGGACCACGTCTGCTTCGACGTTGCCGAAGGCAGGGAAGCTGTTCTCTATGATGACCTCGACGCTGAGTTAGTCCGCTGGGTAGAGAAGGTAGCCGACCAAGCGGTCGAGGCCACCGGACTTGACTGGTATAACAATGAGGGTGGTTACGGGAAGGTCGTCTTCAACCCCACGGACGGGTCCGTTGAAGTTGAGATGAACCAAGCAGTCCTGACCCACGATACCTCTACCCACGAGTATGGCATCGACAACCTCATGGAGGACAAATGAAAACACAACACACTCCCGGCCCTTGGGTGGCGAACGAGGACGGTTTGGTTTACTCCACAAACAAGCAGCTCCGTAAGCACAATGTCATCTGTGCAGTCCACCCTGCCGACGCCACGCTCATCGCCGCCGCACCGGAACTGCTCGCCGCCCTAAAGGCTATCTTGGCGAGAGTTGAGAGCGGCGAGGGGATGGGCGGGAAGTTTCTTGGTGGCCCGCCGCTTCCGATACGAGAGGCTCGCGCCGCCATCGCCAAGGCGGGAGGTGCCCAGTGAACGACCAAACGCACACGATGACGGTCAGGAATCGGCGCACCGGGCGGTTGGTGCTGGTGCTGCAATTCGAAGGGGAAGGTTCGAGTCAGGCCGCGCATGATGCGGCTCACGCCGCGCTCAGAGCCAACCCGGGCAGTCTCGAAGTGGTGGTCACTTATAAGTTCTGGGGGCAGTTCTCCGTCGGAGGTGCCCAGTGAACGTCCGCCACCCGCTCAACCGCATCGAGCAATGCGAGGCGCA
>Ga0049083_10000345_pt1 | contig 16234 bp, 12 predicted proteins | sample GreLakmeMI27MSRF_FD_66719 | JGI IMG/M metagenome (GOLD analysis project Ga0049083, IMG submission 66719) | Freshwater lentic microbial communities from great Laurentian Lakes, MI, USA - Great Lakes metaG MI27MSRF | ecosystem: Environmental > Aquatic > Freshwater > Lake | place: Great Lakes...
GGACGCATCCGTGTTAGTACAACCGAATAACCTGAGCTGACGGGCGCGGGCGCACCCGCTCACTGACGCACGCGCGCGCATTTCCAACAGGGGCAGTTTTCAGGTTTTCATGGAGCTCTGCTCCCGCAAATTGAAGCCCCCTCGCTCTCCCTGCGGCCGCTTTCCCCCGGCCCTTTGACGCGCTGACTCGAGTTACCATGCGCAGCTGGAGTGCGGCTCGGGCGCTCCTCGCCCTGGCGGTTGCAGGCGTGGTTGCATTGAAGGGATGCACGCACGGTGCGCCTGGAGTGGTGTCAGTCGAAGGAACGGGCTTCGTGCTGGACGGCGTCAGCTTTCACGTCGTGGGCGCCAACCAGGTGCGCCTGGCTCCGCTCCGCTGCGCGGAGGGCTGCTGTTCGGCATTGGGTCCCAGCAGTCCGCCTGGTCAACACCGCACTCTCTGCGCGCCCGGGGCGCGGTTGGCGCCAGCCGTCCGCGGCCTGCTCTGATGACACTTCTATTAGCGGAGCGGGCGCACGGCGCGCCAAGCCGCCGTTCCCTTTTTGCCAGCATGTGGCACCACTCATGTCGCTCGTACCGGCGGCAAGCAAGTAGAACGCAGCCTGATGCGCTTGCGCCACGCGCCTGCGCAGTACAACCTCCTCACCGCTGCAAGCTTTGGCGCCAGCGAACGGGCCAGTGTGACAGGCCTGCTGGTGTGCCGCGCGCCGTGTTCAATCCTCACTCACATGCGCGTTGCACTCCTCACTCCCTCCGCCTGTCCTCGACACCCCAGGACAACGCGCAGAGCCTGGGGCTGAACGTGGTGCGCATGTGGGGCTTCTGTGACGGACAGCGTGCGGGCGCGCTACAGCCGCGCGCGGGAGAGTTTGACGAGCGAGTCTTTGCCGGCCTGGACTGGGTGCTCGCTGAGGCAGCCAAGCGCGACGTGCGCCTCATCATTTGCTTCACTAACTACTGGGACGACTTTGGTGCGCCCTGGCGCAGAGCTGCGGTGGAGAGCTGGCGACATTCGCTCTCTTCTCACACTTGCTCACTTGCGCGCGCTGTGCCGGCGGCAGGCGGCATCAAGCAGTATGTATCCTGGGCGCAGGACGCGGGTGAGCAGCTGTATCACAAAGAAGGTGCGCGCAGAGTCGTGGACACCACTCCGCTGTCGGTGGCTGACACTCCTCCTCGACAGACTTCTACACCTCGCAGACCTGCCGGCGCCTCTACCTCCAGTTTGTCACGGCGCTGGTGACGCGCGTGAACACGGTCAGCGGTGTCGCGTACGCCAGCGACCCCACAGTATTTGCGTGGGAGCTGATCAACGAGGCGCGCACGCTGGCCTCGGGCGGAGATGCGCTGCAGGGCTGGATTGAAGACATGTCCGCGTCCATCAAGGCGCTGGACCCGGGGCACTTGGTCACCACCGGTCTGGAGGGCTTCTTCGGTCCCTCGACCCCCTGGATGATGAGCGAGAACCCCTACAGCGGTGCGAACGCGGGAACCGACTTTAGCCGCAACCACGCGCCCAACAGCATCGACTTCGCCACGCTTCACATTTACAGTGACCAGTGGCTGAAGTGCGACTTTGGCTGCCAGCTGGCCTTTCTGAAGCGCTGGTACAGCAGCCATTTGGAGGAGTGCCAGCGCATGGACAAGCCGCTGCTGCTGGAGGAGTTTGGCTACAAACGCGGCGAGGAGCGCGACGCCTTCTTCAGCACTGTCTACGACATTTCCTACGGCTCCGCACAGGAGGGCGGCGCCGCAGGCGGAGACCTCTTCTGGCTGCTGGCGGGCTCCCCCTCCGTCTCCGACTACGACGGATACACCGTCTACGCGGAGCGCGATTGGCCCACCACGGACCTGGTGCGCGGCCAGGTGCAGCGCATGCGCAACATCGACCGCTCTACCGCGCTGCCCACCCCGCCGCCCCCGGTCGCGCCGCCCTCGCCGGGCACACCAGATGCACCGCTCTTGCCAGGCGCACCAGATGCGCCGCCCTCGCCGGGCGCACCGGATGCACCGGCCCGCCCTCCGGGCCGCACCTCCTTTTCCTTCTCGGCTCCGCCGCCTGTGCTCTACTACCCGGACGCGCCACCGGTACCTGCGACATCTTCTGCGCGGCGCATGCTGCAGGACGACACAAAGGAGGGCACACACACGTCTTCGTGGACGCTGCGCAAGGGCATGTTCGACAAGTACGCCGACTGAGGCACAGACCGGTTTGATTTTATCTCGTGACGACTTGACTTGGGCGTTCACGCGCGGTCGAAAAGCGCGCCTCGCAGCCTGATCGCCTCCCGGCTGCTTGCCAGCTCTCTTGCACGTTTCTCAGCCTCAGCTCGATCCTCCTCCTCCTCTGCCCTTCGGCGCGCTTGGTACAGCGCTGCCCTTTCCCGCGCCGCCTCTTCGCCCTCTGCGCTGCCGCCGCCGCGGCTCGCCTCCTGCAAGCACAGGTCGAGCCAGTTCTTGTCGAAGACGGTGCAGGCCCACTCGAGGAAGGACATATGGCGCAGAGAGGACTGCACGTGCGCCCCCTCCACCATCTCGCGGAGCTCCACGAAAGTGCGCGTCTCTTTCCGAGCCTCCAGCAGCCGCATTGAGGAAAGAACATCTAAATGCCCCGAGCCGACTGCATCAAAGGTGTCGAACTCGGTGCGCAGCTTGTAAACCTCGCGGCGAGCGACATCGGGGAAGAGCGAAAGGAACAGCTCCACCTGCTCATGCGTCGACCGAGGCACCCACGCCGTCTGTTGCTCGATGGCGCGACGAGCAACTGCGCGGCGCTGCTCTACCGCATTCGCGTCGCTGGCCTGCAGCAGTGATGCCGGAGACGGCGGTGGCTCCGAGAGGGTGGGCGGCGCAGCATCGTCGTCCTTCTGCCGTGCTTCTGTTGCGACGGATGCGATTGGACCGCTCTGCTGGAACGGCAGCTCTTCGAGCACCCGGCTGGGTGGCTCAGCGCCCACGCTCTCCGCACCGGATGCGTTTGGCTGTGACAGCAACGAAACATCGGCTGCGACGGTCGCAGTAGCACCGCTGGACTCGCGCACTAGCGTGTTCGGCAGCCGCGGCGGCGCATCCTCTGCGGCCAGCGAGCTGAGGCGTCGCGGTGTCAGCTCCAGGCTGCCTGTACGAGGCGCGGTCATGCCCTCGTCTTGCTGCACAGGGCCAGTCGCTGCACTATCAGACCGCATCCATCCAGCAGCCTTGCCCCAGGGAATGCCGGAGGGCTCTAGCTGCGAGCGGTAGCAAGTCTCGGTCATCGCTGCGCCGCGTAGGGCATCCGCCCACTGTTGTGTCTCCACTCTGGTCGGCGCACACAGAGAGATCTTCTTGTCCGGGCGTGGCCCGGTGACGTTGGTCAGCACGATGCTGTAGGAGCGCGGCACATGTTCGACAACAGAGCCTACCAGCGACAAAACGTGTCGCGGCGGGGTGTCCGGCAGCGAAGTGCGGGCGGCATCCTGCGCGAACAGGAATAGCTTGCCGCTGATGAGCACCGCCTCGAACCACTTACTCTTGCGCTGCAGGTCTGTGCGATGGCTCAACGACGTTCGCGCAGGGCAGAAGAGAGGAGAGTGGATGGGCGCACCTCCGCGCCTGAGCACTCGGCCATCTACGCCAGAGAGACCCACGCACTTGGCGTTCTGCACCACTCGGGGTATGCCCGCGCTGATGCCGCACCGATGCAGCAGCTCCTCGCAGATGAACTTGCGCGTTGCACGAGCAAAGGGTTAGGCGGTGAGCGGAGTGATGCGCCAATGCGCCAATCGCGCCACGCGCCTCAAGTAGGTCCGATTCGGCGACGGTGGTGAGCGTCAAATCCCAGCTGCCGAGACGCTCGCCGACGAACTCAAGTCGCACATGACTCGCCTCCACCCCCACCACCCTAGCTAAACTCGAGGCGGAGGCATGGGCGACAAGCACACCCTTGTACCGCAGTGTGAAGGCAAGCGGGTACTCGCCGATGCTCAGCACCACATTGGATACCAGATCTATTCCGATGCCCGTCGCCTGCCTTCGCATTGCAGGAAAGCACAGCAGATTGTCGAACGTGACCGCGCTCGTGGCTGTCGCCATAGTGCCTCGCGCGCACAGCCAACGTAGCGACGCAGTGATGGAACACGTGGCGCACAACTGTGAATCGCTCTAGGAATACCTAGGCGGCGGACATGAGAAGACCACACTCGTCGTGCCGTCGAAGATGCGTTCTCTGCTGACCGTACGGCGCCGCACAAGCTTTTTCCAACGAAGAATGGCCATTGTCGCAGGTCGCACGCCGCCTCACCTGTTGCGTGTCGCGCGCGTGCCTGGCTTGGCTGGCAGTGAGCGGCTGAGGCGCGAGCTCCGTGCGCCGCTACCATGGCCGGAGCAGCGCCGTCGCTGACGCAGCAGGCGCTGCGGGCCTACTTCTATGTCGTCGTGTGGATGGCCATCAGGTGCGGCCGTGCGCCAGCATCGAGGAGCTGTGTTCTCTGAGCTGACCTGCCACCTTGCGTGCTCTCCCGTGGCGCAGCATGGCCGTGATTCTGTTCAACAAGTGGCTTCTCGCCTACTCGGGCTTTCCGTTCCCGTTGGCGCTCACAATGTGCGCGCCTTGGTGTGACGCGACCTGTAGAACACTAGAGCTCCTCCCTGGGCTCCTCCCTGCCTGTACCCGGGCTTTCATGCGCTTTGCACCTGGCACGCGGCCGCGCTCCTCTCCTTGCGGGCGAGGCTGCACGCGCCCGAGAGGACCAGGACCCTCCATGGACCCGCACGCTCCGAGGGTTACTGACGTTCTCCCGTCTTCCTAGCTGGCACATGGCGTTCTGCAGCACAATAGCCTTTGTGCTGGTGCGGGTGTTGAAGGTTGTGAAGAGCGTGAACATGCCGCGCAGGGATTATGTGCGGCGCGTGATGCCCATTGGCTTCCTCTACGCAGCCTCGCTGTGGCTCTCCAACAGCGCCTACCTCCACCTTTCCGTCTCCTTCATTCAAATGACCAAGGCGCTCATGCCGGGCCTGGTGTACGCGACGGTGAGCAGAGGCTGGCGCAGCGTTGAACACTCCGCTCACGCAGCCACCCTCCTCCTCAGGGTGTGTACATGGGCACGGAGCAGTTCTCCAACATCAACGCCATGATCATGGTGCTCATCGCAATTGGCGTGGTGCGTCGCACGCGCTCATGCAGCGCGTCACCCCTCTCACACGCAAGCCCAGGCCATCGCCGCGTACGGGGAGCTCAACTTCGTGGTCATCGGCGTGGTGCAGCAGCTCAGCGCGCTGGTGTTTGAGGCGACGCGGCTGATGCTGGTGCAGGTGCTGATGAACAGCCAGGGGTACACGCTGAACCCCATCCAGTCCCTTTACTACGTCTCTCCGGCCTGTCTGGTCTGCCTGACGGTGCCCTACCTGCTGCTCGAGTACCCCGTCATGCGCAGCAGCGACGCCTGGGTGCTGCGCCCCAGCGTGATGCTGGCCAACGCCGCAACTGCTTTCTGCCTCAACCTGGCTGTTTTCCTGCTCATCGGCAAGACGAGCGCGCTGACCATGAATATCGCGGGCGTGATCAAGGACTGGATGCTCATCTGGATGAGCATGCGAATGTTCACGGCACCCGTCACCTTCCTCAACCTGGTGGGCTACACGGTCGCCTTCTTGGGCGTCTGCTGGTACAACTACATCAAGTTGAACGCGGCCAAGGCCAAGGTGCCCAAGCCGGGGGGGTTGCAGGCGGCGGATGAGGAGGCGCCCTCTGCGCCGTCGCTAGACAAGGATAGCGGGACCGAGAGCAAGGGCACACAATAAGCTAGGGCATGCGTGCACACTTTGCAAATACTTAACGGGCGCGCATGTCGTCATAAATCTATTCGGTCTCTTGTCTCTTACGACGCGTCTGCCGGCGCTGCCTCGTCCAGTCGCAGCACGGGAGGCGCAGAGGACTGCTTGGGCGTGTGTGGCGGCGGCGCACCGCGCAGCAGCGTCACCAGCGTCTCCTTGCGCTCCAGCAGCCTGGCCTGGTGCTCCGTCAGAGCCCGCAGCTCCTCCTCCAGCGCCCTCTCGGCCTTTCCCTTGCGCCGCGGTCGACCCTCCGCGTCCAGCGCCTCTTCGTCGCCGGCGGGCGCAACGGACGGCAGGGGCGAGCTGCAGCGTTCTCTGTCGAACTGTGCCGCCACAGCTGCGGAGCTGTGGCGAAGCGGCGAGTCTGCTGCGTGCTCCGTCTCAGCATCCGCAACGCCGTGCGGTCGCGCAGCCTCGAAGCCGCGGGCGACTGCGGCCACGTCTCGCAGGCCGCGGCGCAGCGCGCCAGCCAGCATGCTCGCCCCTGCGATGCCGGGCACGCGTGCGCCTGTGTGCGCCCGCGCGGCCGCCTCCTCGTCGCTCTCCGTGCCCGCCGCCGCGGCTTGCACAGCCTTGGAGAGGGTGCCCACCGCGGAGAGCATCTCGCGGCCCAGGTTCACTTTATGAGCTTCTCGGTCGCGCTCAGCTCGCAGCGTCAGCAAAACCTGCTCGCCCAGAGCGCCTAGCTCCTCCAGGCAGCGGTCGATGAGGCTCACGTAGGTCATGGCGGTGGCGGTGGCGGACTCTGCGATGAAGCGCGCAGTGTCCGACAGGGCAGCGATGACCACCGAGAGCGCCACACTGTGCAGGCTCGTCAGACGCGCAATGAGGTCGTCCGCAGCAGCGGGCGCCTCCGGGGCGGCCATTGCGGCCAGGTGCACACGACAGCGTTGCGCGGCTCTACGCAGCTCCTGGGCGCGCTGCTCCGCGTCGGTGGAGCGGTGCAGCGCGCGCGCAGTCACCGCGCGCACCAACGCAGCCTCGCGGGCCAGCCGCTCCCCCCGCCGCGACAGCCCGCGCTGGGCGATGGCCAGCGCAGCAAGCGCGGCGGCACAGCGCGCCTGCTCCGTCTCGTACGCAGCCGCGGCGCAGAGGGGTAGGGCCTCGCCTGCGGCGGCGGGCTGCTCTTGCACGCTGGCAGCCCCCTCGCCGCCTTGCAGCGCATCCGCGGCTGCGGCCGCCGCGGCCAGCAGTGCGTCTGCGGCAGCATCTGCCCCCGCCGCCCTGCGCGCCTCCCAGACGCGCAGCCAGTCGTGCACGCCCTGGCTCGCAGCCTGCGCCCTGCCCGACAGGTACACCGCGGCCTTGCCCTCGTTCGCGTCCAGCAGCGGCAGGTCCTCCGCCGCGGCAGCCATGCGTCGGAAGAGCGTCTGGCGCAGCGCCTCCAGCGCTGCCGTACCCCTCGCCTCCTGCACCGCCGCAGCCGCCCCAGCGCTGCCGGCGCTCACCTCCATAGTCGCCGCCGCCGCGTCCAGGCCGCCCGCGCTGCCGATGAAGGTGGCAGAGGAGGGACTGGTGCCCGGCGTGCCCGCGTCGCTGGCAAGCGCGTGCGCCAGCTTTCGCCAGGCGTTGCGCAGCCGGCTGAGGCGCTCAAGCAGCATCTCCCCGCCCGCCAGTGCAGCCTCACAGGCGCCGTGCTCCCACATGAGCAGGTAGGTTGGGCGCCGAGTGTCCAGCGTGGCCAGCGGCTTGGCTACCAGCACGCCGTCCACCGCCGCAGCCCAGCTGTCGTGCTGCGCTCCAAAATCGCCGCGCGCGCGGGCCAGACGCGCGCCCGCCAGCGCACCCAGCGGGCGCAGCACGCGCGTGCGCACCGCGTCGCGCGCGCTGGCACGCAGCCAGGGCGCCTCCCGCAGCGCCCGCTCCAGCGCCACCAGTCCATCGCACACACGCAGCACATCCTCGGCGCTGAGCGCGCCGCCGCCCACCTGCGCGCCGGGCGGCGGCGCGGGGCCAGCCTTGGGCGTGCCGCACTCGAGGCACTGCACCGCCGCCAGCTCCGCCTGCAGGCCCGCGTTTGCGTCCTCCCCGCCCTCCTGCCCCTCACGCCCCAGCGCCACCGGGTACAGCCCGCCGCTCCGCGTGCCGCGCAGCAGCTCGCTGGTGTCCGTGGCGGCCGCGTAGCCGGGTGCGCCGCCCGCAGCGCCGCGGCCAGCCAGGCGTCCGCCCGTCAGGAAGCTGCCCAGGCCGGCCTCGGGGCCGCCCTCGCCCAGCTCGCGCGCGCACGCGCACCCCAGCGCCGCTGAAGACAGCGGGCCGCGGGCGAGGGCGCGCAGGCGTTCCTCGAAGGCTTCGCAGGCGCCCTGGTTGCTGCCCAGCACGCGTGCGCCCAGACCCTGCAGCAGCTCCAGCGCCTCGCCCATGTCGCCCGTGCCGCACACCTCAACCTCAGCGCCGCCCAGCAGCGCCAGCGCGGCGGCGAAGAGCGGCGCGCGGTTGGAGGCTGACGCCATCTCGTCCCACGCGACGAGGCAGCAGCGTGTTGGGAGCACGTTGACGAAAAGCGTGAGCAGCCACTGGCCCGCGATGATGCCCGTGATCAGGTGCTCGTCCCCGGCCGCGGCGCCCAGCTCGGAGAGGTGGAGGCCCAGCGCGGGTAAGTGGGCGTGCAGGAGCGCTCCGAAGACCCGGGCGTCCAGCTTCGCAGCAGCCATGCCCTCCGAGAAGTAGCCGGGCACCACGCGCGAGACGAGCGCGACCAGGCACCAGAAGGCGTCCTCCTCGGATACGCCCGCTAGCAGCAAGAAGGCTGTCAGGAAGTTCATGCTCTGCACGTACCCCGTCGCGCTGTCGTGAGCTGCATAGGCGCGCAGGATGCGCTTGACGCTCTCCCACATCGGCGTGCCTGCGCGAGGGCGAGAGCCGAGGGAGGTCTCACGTCAGCGCTCTTTCCTCAGGCTTGCTGCAGAGACAGCACAGCGCTGGGCGGGCGTACCAGGCTTCATCAGCCCCGTGTGTGACAGCGTGCGCGGTAGGTCCTTTTCAATCTGGGTCAGCGTCTCTTCGCTCGCCTCAGCCTCCACCAGAGCTGCATAGCGTCCGGGCGAGGAGAGCTCTGCGACGTGAAACAGGCGCGGCCAGCGCGAGCTGCGCGACTCCTCCTCCGCCGCCGCCATGCTGTCGCGCAGGCAGACGGCGAGGGAGGTGGCTGTGGCCGTGTGGCGGGACCGACGACTACTGCTACTACTGCCTACCCACTAGGACTGAGAGAGGCAGGTTGAGCGAGCATGGCAAGAGGCTACACAGAGCATGCAAATGCGGCCTGGTGCGGCAGCCTGAAGGAGGCGCGCAGCATGGGCTTGCCTGGGGCAACCTCGCGAACGCGCGTCCACGCCACGGCGCCGCCGGGCCCCGTGCCCGGTCCCTCGCCCCCGGGGCTGCCCGCGCGCAGCAGCTCCGGCGGGCAGCGCAGCGCGGCGGCGATGCGCGCCAGGACGTCCGCCGCTGGGTCCGGCGCCCGGCTGAAGGCGTACACGTGGCAGACTGGCAGCGGCGCGTCGCCCCAGCTGCCCCTGTGGAACGCGCCCGCCAGCGCGGCGCCCACCAGCTCAGGCGCCCCCTCCGGCAGGTTGCACACGACGTGAGAGAGGCGCGGCGGCGCAGCGCCCCCCAGCAGCGAGCGAGCCAGCGCGGCGCCGTCACCCGTGTGCACCTGAAGCGTGTGAGCCACTCCGTTGGCGGCCGCGTTGCGCGCCAGCCAGGCTGTGGCTGCGGGGTTGATGTCGTTGGCCAGCACGCTCGCCCCCGCACGCGCAGCCGCCACTGCGATGGGCCCCACCCCCGAGCACAGGTCCAGCACCACGTCGCCCGCTCGAAAGAGCGAGGCGAGGCGCGCCCGCTCGCTGCCCAGGCGGCTGTTCCAGTAGACGGCGCTGAAGTCGAGCTCATAGGCTGCGCCACCCTCCACCACGCGTGCGCTGTACCGCGCCTCGCCAGCCAGCAGCTGCAGCGCGAAGGTGCGGTGCGCGCCGCGCAGCTGGCCCAGCTTGTTGACCACGGTGCTGCAGCGGCTGCACTTGTCCAGCAGCACGGCGCCCACCAGGCGGCCCCAAGGCCGCTGCGCCGCGCGCAGGTTCAGGTGGATGATGTGGCCTACCTCCTCGAAGGCCGAGGGCGCGGGGACGTCGGGCGGTAGCAGCAGCTTCAGCGCGGTCGCAACCGACAGCTGCTCGTACCCCGTCACCACGCAGCGGTGCACCAGACGCACGCGCTCGCCGGGCTGCAGCACTGCGGCGCGCATGAAGTGCTCCAGCCGCGGCGGCAGGGGGCCCTGGAGGGCAGAGGGCGGTACCAGGTCGGGCGACAGCAGCACCAGCCGCACGTCCGCGGACGCCTCGCCCTCGGCAGCCGCCACAGCGGGTAGGCCAGGCAGCGAGGGCAGGAGCGGGCGCAGCTGAGCGAGGGCACCCTGGTGGAAGTGTGAGTGCGTCGTCGGATGCGTGAGCGTGAGTGTGGCGCACCCGCGTCAGCCTCTGCGGCAGCTCCAGCGCGCACAGCTGCAGCGTGTGCGTCAAGCTGTGGCGCCGCGCAATCGTGGCCGCCTCGTCCGGGTGCGCCTCTGCAGCGTCCTCAGACGCCGCGGGCGCCGTCTGCAGGGGCCGTCAGCCACGCTCACAGCAGGAGACGCGGCACCCTCGGCTGCGCACCAGCTCAGCAGCACCGACGAAGGCGCGTGCTTGCAACCAGCGCCACTGCCCGTGTTCTTTCCGCCCTCTGTTTCGGCTCACCAGCTCGGCTGCGGGTGGTGCAACGGCAGCGCAGCGCTGACATTGCCACACTGCGCGCCCTGCGAGCCGCGCAGGAACCGTGCGGGCGAGGCTGCTGAGCATCACGTGCGGAGCATAACGAGAGAGCGCACGGAGCAAGGGGCGTAGCTTTGGACTTAGGCTTAGGTATGGTACGACGCGACGGAACCACCACACCGCTGCACGCCAGGCATATGTTCGACCGACCGACGCTGCAGTCTAGAGTGCGGCCAGCGCAGCCGCCACCTCCTCGTACGAGCGGCTGCGTGTCTCCGGCACGCGCAGCGCCACGAACGCCACCCCTGCGGCGCAGACGGATGCGAAGAAGGCGTACACGGCAGCAACTCCCACCGCTTGCACCGCCTGGAGGAAGCCCTGGCCGATTGCGAAGTTGCAGACCCAGTGCGCTAGCAGCGCCACTGACTGGCCCTTGCCCCGCAGCTGCGGCGGGTAGAGCTCCGCCACCAGCAGCGAAGGGATCGGACCGGCCCCAGCTGCGAAGGCTGCCACGTAAGCTAGCGTGCCAATCAGCGACAGTGGGGCGGCGATGGGCGCCAGCAGCGGCAGCGAGAGGGTGGCAGAGAGGAGGAGCATCGCAGCAGCCATGCCCGCGAAAGAAGCGAGCAACATCGGGCGCCGCCCGGCGCGGTCCAGTGAGCGCGCGGCGACGGCGGTGCCCACCACGTTAACGACGCCCACGGCAGCAGAGGCGAGCGTGTCGCTGCCCAGGCCCGCGGCGCGGAAGACAGAGTTGCTGAAGTAGACGACTGCGTTGATGCCCGCGAACTGCTGCACCACGAACAGCCCCGCAGCAACCACCGTCGCGCGCGCGTGGGCGGGCGACACCAGGTCACGCCACGCCGCAGCGCCCTCACAGCCTTCTCCGCCAGCAGCCAGCGCCTCGGCGCTGCCCCACAGGCGCGCCGCAGCCGCGCGCGCCTCGTCCTGCCGCCCCACGCGTAGCAGCCAGGCGGGGCTGTCCGGCGCGAGCGGTGCAAGCACAAACAGCGCCAACGCAGGCAGCGCCGCCACGTTGAACATGCTGCGCCAGGCACCCGGATGTGCAGCCAGCGGCAGGCCAGCAAGCAGCGCGCCCAGGATTCCCAGGCAAATGCACAGCTGGTTGGCAGAGCCGAGCACGCCGCGGTGCGCGGGCGGCGCTATCTCAGAGATGTAGAGCGGGCACACCGTGCTGGCAACACCCAGCCCGACGCCACACACCAGGCGGCCCAGCAGGAGCGGCCCAGCGCTCTGCGCCAGTCCGCACAGCAGCGCTCCAATGCCCAGTGGAAGTGCAGCCAGCCTGAGCGTGCGCACCCTCCCGACCGCGTCTGCCAGCGGCCCGCCCGCGAAGGAGCCGACGCACGCTCCCGCGAGCACCGCGCTCACAACGGCGCCCTGCACAGAGGCGGACGAGATGGCCAGCTCCGCCGACAGCGGCACCAGCGCTGCGTTCACCACACCCAGGTGATAGCCGAAGAGCAGCGCGCCGAGGCTAGCGAGCAGCACAAACGGAAGCACCCGCAGGAGCGACGAGTCGTGAGCAGGAGCCAGGTCTGCAGGGCAAGCCTCTTCAACGTCGCGACTCTTGGCGCCGACACGCACGCCGACGCTGCGCTGCACGACGCCCGGTTTGAGCATGGTGACGCGTGCGCCTCTGCTTTGCGCAGCCTGCAGGTGGCGCGTTGCTGCAACGCTCCTGCTGCGCGCTGCGACACGGCAGCTCGCACGCGGGACGACTAACGCGCGCGCAAGCACAGCGGACATGCAGAGGAGCGGACTTTAAACAGTGTTCGATTCTTGTGTTCGACGAAGCGGGCGCGCGTTGCGTAGCCTTACGCTGAGTTGTGCAATTCTTTGCAGCTGCCCGCTCGACGTACGTGTCGACGGTCGGTCGAAAACGCACTTCTGCGGCGCGCTATCAACGCACGCCTATCAATGCCGCACGTTGCTCCTTCAGAACTAGACCAGGACCTCGATGCGGAGGCTCAGTTGCAGCTGCACGAGGTCTCGCACGATGCCTGCGTCCTCTTCCTACTGCGCCTCAGCGTGCGCGAGCGAGGCCGCTGCGCGTGCGTAAGCCGCGCCTGGCGCGTGCTGCTCGCGCTGCCCGCCGCCTGGTGCGAGCTGGACGTGCGCGGCGTCGAGCTGTCGTCTCAGCAGCTGCTGGAGCTGGCAACTCGCGCCGGCGGTGGGCTGCGTGTGCTGCGCCTGAGCGAGGGGCTCGTGCCTCCCAACCTGGCGCTGGACGTTGCGAGGAGCAACCCGTCGCTGCGTGAGCTGAGTGTCGACGCCTCCGAGGAGGCGCCCGAGGCCGCTGGAGCTCCTACTGCGTGGCGCCCTGACGACGTGGCTGCACTGCATTCCGTGCCGCGCCTCGCAGCGGCGCTGAGCGTGGCCAGCATGGAGGGCGTTGAGCCGCTTCTCGCCGCAGACCGGCTGGCAACACTCCGCGTTGAGCGGGCGCAGCTGGACGCAGAGGGCTGTCTCTTGCTGGTGGAAGCGGCGCTGCAGGCGGCCTCGCTGAGCCTCCTGTCGCTGCGCTGGAACTCGGTGGGCGCAAAAGGCTGTCGCAGCCTGGCGCGCCTGACCCAGCTGCACGCGCTGCTGCTGGGCTGGAACGACGTGGGTGACGAGGGCGCGGCTGCGCTGGCCGGGGCCCTACGTGAGAGCCGCCTGACTGAGCTGGACCTGCGCCACTGCGGCGTCGGACGGGTCGGCTGCCGGTCGCTGGCGCTGGCACTGAGCGGCTCTCGCCTCACGCGCCTTTGCCTGTTGCACAACCACGTTGGGCCGGCTGGGGCGCAGATGCTCGCCGCTGCGCTGCAGTCTCGTGACTGCGCGCTGGTGCACCTGGACCTGTCGTTTAACGACATCGGCGCGAGGGGCGCGGCTGCATTCACCGCACAGGCACTCCGGCGCCTGCTCTCGCTGCGCCTTGCATTCAACAGTCTCTGCGTCGATGCAGCGCGCACACTGGCCGCCGCCCTTGCGCACAACAGCAGCCTGCTCGAGCTGGACCTGGGCTACAATGCGCTGAGCGATGAGGGGTGCCGCGAGCTGTGCGTCAGCCTGCGCAGCCACCCGACGCTGCAGACGCTCGCCCTGCCCGTGACGGCGGTGGGGCCCGAGGGGGCGCGCAGGCTGGGCGGGCTGCTGCGCCACTGCGCCAGCCTGTGCAGGCTGGACGTGTCGGGCAACGCGCTGGGCCGCGCGGGCATTGTCGCGCTCGCCCACGGATTGGAAGGGGGGGGAGGCGCCATGCGCCAACTAAACCTCTGCGCAACGCACGCAGATGACACGGCGGCGCACGCGCTCGCACGAGCCCTGCGCTCGCCGGGCGGGGCGGGGCTGGCGCGGCTGTTGCTGGACGTCAATGCAATCGGAGACGACGGCGCGCGCGAGCTGGCGGCGGCATGCAGGCTGCCCCGTGCTGCGCTGCGACACCTCTCTCTGCAGGGCAATTTTCTGGTGGCCACGGACACGGGCGCGGCGGCGCTGCATGCTGCGGCGAGCGCGAGTGCGGGCAGGCTGGAGGTGCTGGGCCTCCCATCGCGGTAGTTCAAGCCACAAACACTAGCTCGTTCGTGTGGTCTCTCGCAGCGGCTGCGGCCAACTGTTGTGGGGCGCCCGGCGCAGCAGCAGCCTCTTGCAGCACGGCGGCGACAGCCTCCGTTGGTAGGTGCAGCGCCTTTGCGACAGCACAAAGCGGCAGCGTTCTATAGGCCCTCGCAGCGGCGCGCAGCGCTGCGTGGCGCGCGGCAGGGAGCCTCCTGGCCATGAGGAGGCGCAGCAGCGGCGGCGCGTGGGGGTGCTGAGCAGCAGCGCAGAAGGCTGCACCGTCTGCGCGAGCGAGGGCGCACAGGGCGCGCAGGGCGCACTGCACCGGCGCGGTGCGCAGCAGGTGTCTGGGCGTGGCTCTCAAGGCTGCGGTCATCTCCCCGGGCGTTCCTCCGCCCGCGCACGCAAAATAGAGCGCCGCGCACGCGGCCAGCTCCGGCCAGCGCTCCGCCGGCAGCCCGCGCGCGACTGCGTCCGGGTAGAGCTCGCTCACCAGGCGCTGCTGGCACTTGAGGAACTCGGCGAGGTCACCGGCGCGAAGACAGACGTCAGCTGCGGCCTCGTAGGCGCGCAGAGCCAGCTCCCCGGCCACCCCCTCCGACGTGAGGCTCTCCCTCAGCGCGCGGAAGCGGGGCACGAGCGCAGCCCAGGGGCTGGCCGAGCCAGACGGCGCAGCCTCCAGCGACAGCTCCGCCAACAGCAGCTGCTCAACCCGCTCCTGCAGCGCCACGAGCGCCAATCGACACGCAGCCTCGTCTCCCACCATCAAGGTTTTGCGCGGCGGCGACGCGCGCCGAGGCGCAGCCGAGGAGCGACGCATCCTGACAACTATGTAACACGAAGGCGGAGGCGGGTGAAATGAGCTTCGACTCGTCGAGTCGTCGTACGTCGTGCGTTTGCCGCCTACTGATGACAGTGTGACGTTAAGTTACGGCAAGTCCTCGCGCGTCAGCGGTGCCCGCCTGTGCGCCTCCAGGCCAGGCGACGCCGCCCGTTGCTGCGCCCTGAGCCGCGCGCTCTGTGCAGCCTCCGCCTGCGCCTTCTCCTGCGCCGCCCACCTCTGCGTCTGCTCGCTCAGCCGCGCCTCCTGCGCCGCCAGCTGCGCCGCGAACAGAGCGCTGGCGCGCGCAGCTGCTCGCTCCAGCTCCGCCTGCTGCGTGGCCGCTTGCGTGGCCGCCTCCAGCGCCGCCAGCTCCGCCAGCTGGCGCCTGCGCAGCACCGAGGCGGCCGCGCTCTCTGCGCGCGCCAGCGACTCGTCAGCCTCCACGCGGCGCCGCGCAGACGCAGACTGGGCGGCCAGCAGCGAGCGCTGGGCGGGCGACTCGCCGCCCTCCGCGGGGGGGGCGGCGGAGGGAGCGGCTGCGGCTGCGAGGGGCACGCGCGCGAGGCCCATGCGCCGCAGCTTCTCGGCCCTGGTGAGCGGGGGCGGGGGCGGCGGAGGCGGAGGCGCAGGTCTCTGGCTCAAGGGAGCAGCTGCGCCGGCAGGCCAGGCGAGCCTGGAGCGCAGTGCCAGCGCGGCCGCGAGCAGCAGCGTCGCGCCCAGCGCCAGGGCTGAGACGGGGGTGGGGCGGGGCGCAGCAGGGGCGGGGGACACTGCCCCGGCCACAGGGAAAGGCAGCGGGAAACTGTAGGTGCGCCGGAAGGTGCTGGTCACCTCGCCGCCTCGCGCCTCCCTGGCCCGCGGGGAGGGGCGTGTGGTGCGTGCGTCGGCACTGCGTGCGAGGGGGCACGTGAGCACCCGGAAGCAAGGGCACGCTGCGCACGCCACGCACGCTGCCAGCTGGGCTGCCCGCTCCGCGCTGTGGAACGCCAGCAGGGCGCGCAGCGCGTCGGAGGAGCCTGGGCGCGCATCCAAAAGCGTCAAGGGGCGCTCTGCGTGAGTGCTCCAGGCCGCGCAGTGCAGGAGAAGGCGCACGTGTCAGGCGCCACACACGCGCCTTTGTCGGCCGCGGCAGAGCAGCGAACGGCACAGCGCCCAGCTCGGCCCGCTCTCCTCCAGTGCACCGGCGCGGCGCCTTCTGCCACAAAGGGACGCAGCATGGCGGACCAAGCCTCACGCACAGACCGAGGCGAACTTAGTGCGTTCCGGGCCGGGGGTCGCGGGGGGGTCGTCG
>Ga0049083_10000346_pt1 | contig 16220 bp, 20 predicted proteins | sample GreLakmeMI27MSRF_FD_66719 | JGI IMG/M metagenome (GOLD analysis project Ga0049083, IMG submission 66719) | Freshwater lentic microbial communities from great Laurentian Lakes, MI, USA - Great Lakes metaG MI27MSRF | ecosystem: Environmental > Aquatic > Freshwater > Lake | place: Great Lakes...
GAGCTGCGCGGCAAGCCTGCGCTCCTTGAGCCTGGCACGGGCGGCTGCCTCCGCCTGCTTTTCACTTGCCAGACTCGCACGGCTGGCGTCGAAGGTGGCACCAGGTCGACCGAGCACGGCCTCCACCTCTGCACAGAGCTGCCGTTTGCGTAACACTGCAGCCAGCTCAGCTCCCGGGCGCTTGAGCGGCCGCGCAGGCTCCTCCTCAGGCTCGTCAGGCGCAAGGCCGACGGAGCGTGCAGTTGCAAAGCTCCAACGCCCGCTCCCGTCCGCGCCGCGCACCAGCACCGTCTGCGGCACCGGCTCCCGCAAAGGCGGCGCTTGCGCTAGTTGGGCCACCGGCGGCAGGGCCTTCGCTGCAGCGTCCAGGCTCGGTGGAACGTAGCCGCGCGCCCTCAGCGCCTCGTAGCTCACCGCGTTCCTGCTGCCCTGACCCATAAGGGACGTAAGCGGACTGCAGGCGAAGGTGTCAGTTGTGCTTTTCCAAGGTTTTGTCGGACGAAAACTTATTTTGCCTGCTGGCCACTTGCTGCCGCCGTTCACGTCACGACGTCAGCAAGGACGCGTGCGCCCGCCATAGCGCGGCGTATGGAGATTCGCTCGACGGGTGTGTTGTCAGCTGCCTCCCACAGGGCGCTTCTCAGAGAGGCGCTGACCCGGAGCGCCCCAGACTCTGCAGGCGACGCTCCTCCGCCAGACACGGCGACGTTGAAGCGGCTGTTGGATGTGCGCAGGTCTGGCGCGGAGTGGCTGCAAGCGCTAACGCTGCGCTGGCTCGTAGGCTGAGGATGCGGCGCTGTCGCACGCACAGGCTGCGCTGGAAAGCGAGCTGCGGCGTGTGAAGGCGGAGGAGCGCGTGCTTCAACAGCAGCTCGAGGCCGCTGCGCCGGCCCATCCGCACTGAGGCCTGAAAGCAGAAGAACGAAGAGCTCAGAGCAGACTGTACAGTCGCACGCCTCCCCCATAAACCGACGCGCTGTGCCTCGCCTCCAGGCTCCAGCATGAACGTGGAGGGTGCTTGCAGCACCAGCGGGAATCGTGCTCTGCATACGCGTCTCACTGAGCGAATGCTGCCCGCAACGAGCGGTGTACAAGCTTCTTCTGGTGCAGACTGTTGTGTTCGTCACTGTGCTGAACGAGGCCGGCGAAATGCTTGCAGCGTCCACAAAGGCAACATCAGCGCGCAGCAGACATCAAGCATGCTTCTGCCAGGGGAAGAAGCGGCTCCTGCGCACCCGCCGCGCGCAGACGCGTGTCGAACAACACACGTGCATGGCCCCTACTACGCACGTATGCACGACGGTCGCACGGACGCAGCACGGGTCGCACGCCGAGAGACCACATCAGCTCCCCTCGCCTGTCTACTGCCGTCGTCGCAGTCACCTCCGCACTTCGTCTCTGTTGCACTAGCTGCGCGCCATGGCGGGCGCTGGGCGGCGGCTGTCGGTCCTGGCCGCACGCGCCTGTCGTCCGCGGCTCCTCTCGCAGCAGAGCGGCCTGCAGGGCTTGCGCCAGTTCTCCGCGCTGCCGGCGAGCAACGAGGAGGATTTCAAGCGCTACCGCGCCGACAAGGAGAAGGCGCATATCACGGTGCGTGTTGGCGCCACCCCGTGGCGCAAAGCGCACGGCCTCACTGCGCGCCCGCCGCTTCCTTGCGCAGTGGCCCGAAATGTGCAACAAGCCGCTGGCAGCCGTGGACCCGGAGATGGTGCGTTCTCGGGGCTGGTGGAGCGACTGTGGCCGCACTCCTCAACCGTGGCGCCACACAGATGGACATCATCGAGCGTGAGAAGAACCGCCAGTGGAAGGCGCGCCCGTGTGCACGCCACACGCACGCTGGCCGCGCCCGTGCGCACGCCAGCGGGCTTTTCGTGGCTGCTGCAGTGCTGACAGCTTCTACCGCACCTGCTCCCAGGGCCTGGAGCTCATTCCTTCGGAGAACTTCGTCTCCGCCTCCGTCATGGAGGCTGTGGGCTCAATCATGGCGCGCCACGCGATGCATAAGCGGCCTTGTATCTACGGGACTGATGTTTGCTGGCGCAGACCAACAAATACAGCGAGGGCTATCCCGGCGCCCGCTACTATGGCGGCAACGAGTTCATTGACATGGCGGAGCGGTGCGTCCGGTCGCCGCACGCGCACAGAGGTCCGTGCTGACCGCCCTCGTAGCCTGTGCCAGAAGCGCGCGCTCGAGGCCTTCAAACTGGACCCGGCGAAGTGGGGCGTAAACGTGCAGCCTCTGTCCGGCTCGCCCTCCAACTTCCAGGCGCGGCGGCGACGCGGAGGCTTTGTTGTTAGTCCGTCTTTCTCCTGACGGCCCACCTCCTAAAGGTCTTTACCGCGCTGCTGCAGCCCCACGACCGCATCATGGGGCTGGACCTGCCCCACGGCGGTCACCTGAGCCACGGCTTTCAGACAGAGACGAAGAAGATCTCAGCCGTCTCTATCTACTTCGAGACGATGCCTTACCGGGCGGACGAGAAGACGGGGCTCATCGACTATGACGCGCTGGAGAACACGTCCTCGCTGTTCCGCCCAAAGCTGATCGTCGCCGGTGCGCACGCCGCTCATCTGTGCCAGTCTGTGTGAGTGTTGACGCGCATCGCCTGCAGGCACCAGCGCGTACGCCCGCTTCCTTGACTACGCGCGCTTTCGTGCCATCGCGGATAAGCAGAACGCGTGGCTGCTGGCGGACATGGCACACATCAGCGGCCTCGTGGCGGCCGGCGTGGTGCCCTCCCCTTTTGAGTACGCTGACATCGTGACCACCACGACGCACAAGTCGCTTCGCGGCCCTCGTGGCGCCATGATCTTTTTCCGCAAAGGCGTGCGGAAGGTTGACAAGAAGACGGGCGCAGATGTGATGTATGACATCGAGGACAAGATCAACTTCGCCGTCTTTCCCGGCCTGCAGGTGCGCGGCGGTGCTCATGATGCCACTCACCCGCCCCTCACATGAGCCTTCCGCCCAGGGCGGACCGCACAACCACATCATTGCGGGTCTGGCGGTCGCGCTGAAGCAGGCTGCGACCCCGGAGTTCAAGGAGTACCAGAAGCAGGTGCTGCGCAACTGCCAGGCGCTGTCGGGCGCGCTGCTGCAGCGTGGCTACAAGCTGGTGACGGGCGGCACGGACAACCACCTGGTCCTGGTGGACTTGCGGCCCAAGGGCGTCGACGGCTCCCGCGTGGAGAGGATCATGGAGCTGGCGCACATTGCCGCCAACAAAAACACCGTTCCGGGCGACGTCAGCGCCCTGGTGCCCGGCGGCGTGCGCATGGGCACGCCCGCGCTCACCACGCGCGGCTTTGCAGAGAGCGACTTTGTGAAGGTTGCCGAGTTTGTGGACCGCGCGGTGCAGATTGCAGTTGCCGTCAAGGCCAAGTCGGGCACCAAGCTGAAAGAGTTCAACGCCTTCCTGGTCACCAACAAGGTGCCGGAGCTGGAGGCGCTCAAGCAGGACGTTGAGCAGTTCGCCATGCGCTTCCCCACAATTGGCTTCGAGAAGAGCACCATGCGGTACAAGGACTAGGCGCGGCGCACAGGTTTAACGTGTAAGGGCGGGCATGCTGTGTAACTCACAAGACGCATTGTTGTGAGGACGCCAGTCAGGCCCGCCCGGCAGCAGCGCGCGGTGCGGGCAACGAGCGCTTCTGGCCGTCGCTCCGGCCCTCGTCGCGCCCGCTGCCGCGCCCTCCAGTGCGCCCAGCGCCACCGCGGCCAGCGTCGCTGCGGCCGGCGCCGCGACCGCCCGCGCCGCGACCCCCGTCGCGGCCGCCTGGGCCGCTGCGGAACTGCGGCAGGCTGGGCGGCGCCAGGCTGGCGCTGACCGTGCCGAAAGTCTCCGAGTTTGTGCGCTGCTCCGTGTTGTAGCGGCGCCGCCCGTCGTCCTTCGAGTCCAGCGAGATGTTGTCGAAGAAGTCATCCTTGTTGTAGGACACGGGCGCGGGCGCGGGGCCGGGCTTGCTGAACTTCTGCAGGTTTGACGCAAAGTCGAAGTCTTCAGCGGGCACCACGATGGCAGCAACGGGCGCAGGGCGACCGTAGCCGCGGCCGCCAGCGGGCGCGCCGGACGGCGGCGCGCCCGGGGCGCGGGGGCGAGCGGCGGCGGGACCGTTGGGGGCGGCCCTGCCTGGGCCTGGGGCGCTGTCGGGCACAGGGTTGCTGACAGCGCCCGCCGCGCCCGCGTAGCTGGAGGGGCGGGGGCGCGCCACAGGCGCGGGTGCAGCCTTGGGCATGGTGGGCGCCGGCGCCAGCGGGGGCGGCAGCGGCACAGGCACAGAGGGGACGGCAGCGGCGCGGGGGGTTGGCCTGTGAGGCAGCAGAGGGACGTCAGTTGCGGGTACAGAGGCGGCAGCGAAAGAGGCGGGGTGCGCACGCAGAAGGCGCCGTCGGCGCAAGCTTCTGCTCCGGCACGGGCTGTCTCTGGGGGGCAGAGGGCGTGACCAGGGCAACGGGCTCCGGCGCGTACTGCTGCTGCTGAGGCGTCTGTGTCTGGGGCATTGCCTGCTGCTGCTGCTGCTGTGGCGGCATGTTCATGTAGTAGCCGGCAGGCGCACCCCACTGCGACTGCGGAGGCCCATAGGGTGAAGGGGCGCCATAGGGAGGCGGCTGGCCCCACAGGCCCGGCGGCGGGCGCGGCGGGTAGCCCCCCTGCGCAGCCCCGTAGTGCGGCGGCTGGAAGAACTGCTGGCCCTGGTACTGCTGCTGGTGGCCCTGCGTGCAGGATCAGAGAGAGGCAGGGCGCAAAGGACGCGGCAGCGACGCACCAGCACCGGCGCGTTCACGATGGCGGGGTCGGCGTGAGGCGCGGCCTGCGGCTGCGGGAGAGCGTCAGGCGGTGCCAGAGGCGCGACACGCGGCGCGGCGACGCGTGCCTGCGTCATAACGTGCAAGTCCTTGATGTCGCTTCCACGGAAGATGATACAGTCGTAGACCTCATTGCTGGGCGGAATCTGCGTGCCGCCCAGCTTGCGGTCTTCGGTTCCGAAGGAGCGCACTGCGCAGCGGAAAGAAAGTGGGGAGGGCGAGGCTCAGCGCTGTACCTGGAAACCCTACTGCGTGCAGAGGCGGGCGCACAACGCAGCGCCCGCGCTACGAGCTAGAGACGCACCGTTCTGCAGCGCAATGTTGCTCTCCTTGGTGTCGATGGTGAACAGGATGCCTTCATACCGAATCTCCGCCTTGGACACCAGGCTGATCAACGCCCCGATGTATGGCGTGGTCTCCATGGGCTCCACAGCCCAGACGGGCGTCTTAAGGTGATTCCAGACGAACACAGTCGAACAGCCGCGGCAGCTCGAACAGCACCAGTAGTGTTCGAATCTGCGCGTTCGTCGTTCTTTGTTGAATTTGCGCCGTCTTCTCCCGCCCTCGCTCCCCTGTGGCGAGTGAGGGCTCGCGCGAGTCTAAAGCGTGCCGTCCAGCCTGAGCAGAATGGCTGAAAAGAAGACGGACATCCGGTGCGTTTTGGAGTACGCATGCGCGTTGGGAGTCGTGGTGTTGTTAGCGCACACCACCCGACTGGCTCGCTCCCGCGCACCGCCGCGCTCACGCACGCCTTGTTTGACCTTTCTGCAGGAGCTTCTTCTCCAAGCCGGCCGCCAAGCCGACGGCGGTGGGCGCAGCAACCGCATCACCGGTCGCCGCTCCTTCTGCCGCCAAGCAGCTTCCGTCCACCGCCGCTGCTGCGCCCAAGGAGGCGCCCAAGGAGGCGCCCAAGAGCACGCCGGTCAAGCGTGCGGCGGAAGCTGAGGTGGTCGACCTCGTGGACTCTGACGAGGAGGAGGGAGGGGGCGCCGCTGCTGCACCGTCCAAGCGCGCCCGCGCCGGTGCGCAGCCTTTGACGGCGCGCACGCAGCTGGCTGCGCCTGACGAGCCGCTGGTGCACAGACACAGGGCCGTCGCCTGCTTTCACGGGCAAGCGTGCCCGTTCACCGACCACGTGCGAAAAGCCCAAGAAGCCTGCCACCAAGAAGGCTGCTTCCACGCCCAAGCCCTCCTACCCTCGACCACCGTGCGTGATACGCGCTCGCCTGCCTGCCGCTCTACCCGCGTGCTCACACGCTGGTGCCGCTCTTTCTTCAAATAGTGTGCGCGACCCAGTGGAGCTCAACTACACGGTTCGTTGACCACAGCACGCCTCTCCTGCCTCGAACTGACGCCCAATCTGCATCCAGATGTGCCCCGCCGGCAACGCTTGGAACGGGGTACCGCACAGTGAGACACCCATCTCTGACTGCCTGCGGCCGGAGCAGCTGCCGCGTGGCCCGGACGACTGCCTGACCGGGGAGACGTTCGTGCTCACCGGCCAGCTGCCGCACCTCACCCGGTGCGCATTGCTACCGTCAGCAGCTTCGCCTGGAAACTCAACTCACGGTGAACTGGACGCCTTACCAGCGATGACACGGAGTCGCTCATCAAGCGCCACGGCGGGCGCATCACGCAGGCCGTGAGCAGCAAGACGACCTATCTGGTGGTGCGTCTATTGCTGCACCACCAGCACGCCGTATGGCCAACCATTCTCCTTCGCAGGTGGGCTTGGAGTCGGGCCACTCGAAGGTGGGCAAGGCCCGAGAGGTCGGCACCAAGCTGGTGGACGAGGAGGGGCTACTAGCCATGATTGCGCTCTGTGGGTCGCAAACCCAGGCCAACCTGCCGCCTCCCGCTGCTGCCATCGCTCCCCAGGAGACCTCGCGTCCGGCAGTGGCTGGACCGTCCGTGGCAGTGGCTGGACCGCCCGTGCGCCGCTCACTGACCGCGCCAGGCGCGGCATGCAGCTGGTAGATTGCGATGCGGAGGCTCACACTGACTCGCCACTGTGTCGCGCCCTGCACCCAGGCGACCAGCTGTGGGTGGAGAAGCACAAGCCGACATGCGTCGCACAGCTTGTGGGGAACGGCAAGCTAGTGGCGGACCTGCGCGCATGGCTGGCGCAGTGGCACAGGTGCGCGCAGTCTTGGCACGCTGCGCGCATGTGGCCTGACCTGCGCCTTGCAGTCTGAACCTCACGCCTCAGCCGGGCGTGAAGGCCAAGGATGCGCCCAAGAAGGCCGTGCTCATTAGCGGCCCACCTGGCATTGGCAAGACGAGCGCCGCGAAAATAATCTGCGCGGCGCTGGGATTCGACGTCATGGAGGTCAACGCGAGCGATGCACGCGGAAAGGTGTGGACGCCCTCCCGCCCTGCCCTCCACGCCACCTCCTTATCCCCAGCGCAGGCCGAGTCCGACGTCAAGAGCGGACTCAACGGCAAGAGTGCCAACATGGTCAAAGAGATGGTCACCAACAGTTCGGTGAACTTTGGCAGCGGCCCTTCAAAGCGCCAGGTGCTCATCATGGACGAGGTGGACGGCATGTCCGGCGGCGACCGCGGCGGCGTACAGGACCTCATGAACAGCATCAAGGCGCGCCCCGTCGTGCCTCGCCTCGCTTCGCCGCTGACACCGCTGGCAGATTTCCAAGGTTCCAATCATCTGCATCTGCAACGACGCGTGGTGTACCAAGCTCCGCTCGCTGAAGAACTACTGCCTGGAGCTGCCGTTTCACCGGCCCACTAAGCAGCAGATTCGGGGACGCATGCTCGGCATCGCTGCGCAGGAGGGTCTGCAGGTGCGCAGCGTTCCACACGCGCAGCCCCGCGCCGTCCTGACGCGCGCCACAGGTGAACGACACTGCCATGGAGGCGCTCATCGAAAATTGCAACAGCGACATTCGCCTCGTGCTAAACACGCTGCAGGTTCGCGCAGCCACTGTACACGCTTTGGCTCGCGCTCACGCAGCTGCCCTAGATGCGGCGGCTGAATTCGGATTCGCTGAGGTTCGATGACGTGAAGACGACGGCCACCAAGGACCTGGAGCTGGGTGCATTTAACGCAGCCGACAAGTGCGCTTAGGGTCCTAAAGACAAGTTTGCAGCGCACACACGGCCTCACGCTCCTCCCCAGACTCATGCAGCCAGAGCGCTCACTGCCGCTCAACGACCGCATGAACCTGGTGTTCCAGGACTCCGACATCATCCCGCTATTCATCCAGGAGAACTACATCAACATGAGGCCCTGCGCGGCGCACAGCGACCTGAGCCGCATGGTGGGAATGCCCGCTGCCATGTCGTGCGTCTCCTCACATCCCGGTCGCGTGGCAGGAACTGCTGGCCGACGCGAGCAGTTGCATCTCGGACGGTGACGTGCTGAATACGTGCATTCGTTGCAAGCAGGTGCGACGTGGTCGACTTCTCCTCGGTGCAATGCTGACATTGCGCAGCGCTGGACCCTGATGCCCTACGCTGTCGTCCTGGGTTCCGTGCAGCCGGCTTCCATCATGCGGTGCGCGCGTTCGCGCTTGCATGTTGCCCGAGTGCGCTGAGTCGCTACTGCGAGCAGGGGCCGACGCGAGGCGTTGGGTATTTTTCCGGGCGAGAAAAACTTCAATCGCTTCCCTGCCTGGCTGGTGTGTGCGCGCACCGCGTTGACATGCGGTGGCAAAGATGCTGACGGTGGGGCCAGGGCAAGAACTCGTCGGCGGGCAAGCAGCGCCGGCTGCTGGGCGAGCTGCATTCACACACCCAAGTGTCCGGCATCTGCTTCGCCAACAGGTCTGCTCACAGCGTACATTACTTGCTGCCCCGTCCGCATCCTGACACCTGTTACGCAGGTCGTCCATTCGCGAGGAGTATCTGCCGACATTGCGGCTCGCTCTGACCGCGCCCATGTTCGGCGTCTCTGTGGGTGGCGCGGAGAAGGAGGGCATTGCGGTCGTGATGGCCATAATGAACGACTACTCCCTCACCCGTGACGACTGGGAGGCGCTGCTGGAGCTCACGCGCATCAAGGCGCGCACATCCCCGCATGCCTGCAGCACCCCGCGCGCTGACTCGAAAATACCTGTGCAGGCTGAGGGCGTGGCGGACCAGCGGCTGAGGGACCCCGCGAGCCTCATTCCTACCGCTGTCAAGGCTGCCTTCACGCGCGCCTGCAACGACAAGACGCGCGACATTAAGTCCGGCCTCATGCTCCCCGAGTTCAAGAAGGGCCGTGCCAAGAAGAAGTCTGTGGACGTCGACGAGGATGTGGATGAGCACGACGCTGACGCTGATGAGGAAGAGGAGGAGCCCGAGGCAAAAGAGCGCAATCCAAAACAGCTCGCAGCACTCGCCAAGCGGGGCATCTCGCTCAATCTCAAGGACGGCGGTCTGCTCGCTGGCGCTGCGTCGGGTGCCAAGGGCAAGGGCAAGGCTGCACCCAAGCCGAAGGCAAAGGCGGGGGCACCGAAGAAGAAGTAGCGGCGACTCCCATCAAAACCTGACGTCATCGCCACCACGTCGTACGACGGGCGGGGAAAATCAGAAAATCCTGCATTCTCTCGTCCCTGCCATCGGTGTGAACGCTGCCCGTTCGCTCTCATGCAGGCTGAGTCGCGGCGGCGCGTACAAGCCTGCATCTGCCAGCCCGCTTGCGCAGGCGGCGCCTGCCCCTGCCCATGAGCGCTCTGCTCGCCTTTCTTGGCGTACGTGATGACGCTTGAGCCGTCCTCTGTGTCAGCAGCGTCCACGGTGCGCGGCGAGATGTCGTGCGCCCGTGCGCCCGCTGAGAATTACTACTGACTTTCCAGGCGACCGAGGCGGCTGTCGCCTCCATCCTGCTGCGCAAGGGCGCGCTGCTGCTGAAGTACTGCCGGCACGGGAAGCCGCACGTGTGCTTCGTGCAACTGTCACAGGATGAGCGCGAACTGCAGTGGGTCTCAGGCGCTGGCAAGCCTCGCCTGCTGCCGCTGGCAGCCCTCAGAGCCGTTGTCAGGGGTCAGCAGACAGCTGTATTCAGGCGCGCACCAGCCCCCTCGCCAACCACCCGTGGCAGCGGCTGAGTGCCTCGTGCCATCCTCCAGGCGGCACCCGGGCCTTTTTCCAGCCATCGTCTCCTTCTCGCTCGTCTATCGCGAGGACGGGTCGGAGCGCACGCTGGACCTGGTCTGCAAGGCGCGCGATAAGCGCTGGCGCGGGCCTAAGTGAGCCATTTGCGTTGGACAGCGCTGAATCTCGCGTCTCTTCGCAGGATAAGGAGCAGCTGCGTCTATGGACGGCAGGCCTGCAGGCGCTACTGGAGCGAGGCAGTGCCGCACCGAGCGACGCCAAGCAGGCTGCAGCGCGTGCCCTGGTACGTGTGCCCGGAAGTTCAACACTCTCCCGAGCTGAAGCTGCGCCGCCGCAGTCGCAGAGCAGCAAGGTCGCGGTGCAGGCGCATCCGGCTGGGCTGGCCGGCAGCGTTAATGCTGCCGCTCCGCCCCCGCTACCCCACGAGGTGCTGTATTGGGGCCACCACGCGGTTTCGGCGGCCAAGAGCCTGGGCGCCGCCAAGCGGGATCGCGTGGCTCCGCCCACTAGGGCCGGCGTGGCTGCGGAGGGCAAGGCGCTCGTGCCGACCCTGCTGCGCCGAGCGGAGGCGTCAGATGTGGCAGCGGTGAGCTTCAGCTCGCATCACGGCGCGCTGCTGCTCCGCGACGGCGGCGTGTGTACCTGGGGTGCGTCTGAAAGCGGCGAGCTTGGGCACGGCAGCCAGCAGCGGGTGGTAGGCCCGCAGCGGGTGGAGGCGCTGCGGGCCACGCGCGTGGTGCAGCTCGCCTGCGGCTCTGCGCGCACGGTGGCCGTGACGGATGAGGGGCGGCTGCTGATGTGGGGGTGCGTGCCCCCCCTTGCTGCCCCTCGCGTCCCCCCACCCCCGGCGCTCGCTCACGCCGCCTGCGCCGCGCGCCAGAGACACCACCGCCTTCGGCAGCCCGGCCATCAGCGCCGCCCAGTCGCAGTGGCTGCCGCGCCAGGTGCGCGGCGCGCTGGAGGGGGTGGTGGTCACCCAGGTGGCCTGTGGGCCCTACCACACCGCGCTGGTGGCCGCCAGCGGGGCGGTGTACACCTGGGGGGAGGGGGTCTTCGGCGCGCTGGGCCACGGCGACGCGGGTAGCCAGCCGGTGCCGCGCCGGGTGGAGGCGCTGGCCCTGTACACCGCCCTCCAGGTCTCCTGTGGCGTCTGGCACACCGCGGCGCTGGCCCGCTCCACGCGCGCTGGCGACGACGCGCACCAGGTGCGCCTCTTCATCTGGGGCGACGGCGAGAAGGGGCAGCTGGGCAGCGGGCGGCGGGAGGGCCTGGCGCGGCCCCACTGTGTGGGCGACGAGCTTGCCGCCCAGTCACTGCGTCAGGTGGCATGCGGCGCGCTGCACACGGTGGTTCTCACCGCCGCGGGCGCCGTGTACGTGGCGGGCAAGGACAGCGCCAGCCCCTCGCGGCCAACCTTCACGCGCGTGTTGGGCTTGCTGGCGGACACGCGCGTGGAACAGGTGGCCTGTGGCGAGCGCCACACCTGCGTGCTGGCCGCGGACGGCCGCGGCGTCTTCAGCTGGGGCAGCGGGGCTGGGGGCCGGCTGGGCCTTGGCGACGAGCGGGACTGCGACTCTCCCACGTTGGTCGAAGGCCTGCGTGGCAGAGACGTGCGCCTGGTGGTCTGCGGGCCGGAGTGCACCGCCGCCGTTTGCGCCGTCCAGCGCCTCACGGTGGAGGAGAAGGCTGCGCAGGCGCGTGCCCTGGACGAGCTGGGTTTCACCACCACCGCAGAGGCCCTCCCAGACGCGACAGACGCCAACGGCGCCGGCGCCGACGGCGTAGGCAGCAGCGAGGAGCGGGAGCGCGCCATGCGCGTGGTGCAGACCTGGCGCCGTGCTGCAGACCACGGCTCCTCCCAGCACCCTCTCCTCCTGGGCCTCACCCGAGGCGGCGCGCCTGCTGCACCGCTGGCTGAACCTGCCGCCCCATCGCCCGATGCGGTGCCGCCGGTGGCTCAGTGGCAGCTGCAGGCGCTGGAGAGGGAGCTGCGCAGTGCCCGGGAAACGATGCTGTCTCTGCAAGCCCAGCTGGCGTCGTCCACCCGCCCCGCGCACAGGGCCCGGGCCGCAGACGCGTACACCATGACAGAGGCGCCGCCGCCGCCGCCGCTGCCTCAGCAGCAGCCTGGGCCACCGACTGCAGGAGCTCCAAGCGGCGCCTCTGCATCGGTGGTGCATGCGGTTCACCCTGGGGTCTTTGTAACCGCCGAGGGGCGCGTGCTGCGGCGTGTGCGATTCGACCGTCGCCGCTTCGACGACGAGCAAGCGTCGGAGTGGTGGGAGGGCAACCGAGACCGGGTGCTGAGCGAGCTGGCGCTCGTGCTCCCTGGCAGCGGTAGAAAGTAACTAGAGCAGCGCGGCGACATAATCCAATCAACCTGATAACACTTTTCAGGGGCCTCTACATGAGAACGCTGGCAGATTCGGCCGAATGTTCGCCTGAAAATGTTCGATTTCACACTCATTCGCCTCTTCTCGCTCGCGCCGCCGCCTGTACACCCAATTATAACCCGTACTTCTGTGCGCAAGGCCACGCCGCACCTAACGCGCCAAGTTTCGCGCAGAACGGTGCGCTGGCTGATGAGTTATTAAGCGAGAAGCGAAGCGACGCTGCATGACGTTGACTTAAGAGCGAGAGGGACGCCCCGGAAAGTAACCGACAGGGGTCCCGCATGCGGCCTGGACGTGGCTCGAGGCACTGTCGTTACCACTAGAGTAGTAGGAGTGCAGGAAGGGAGGCCCTTGCACCCATCAAGCCCCTGGTTTCTTTCCCTCAACACCCTCTTCTTCTCCGCTGCCCTCTCTTCTGCACGCACTCGCGGCGACATCCACGACGCCCGTCGTGAGCGCAAGCGCGTGGACGATGGTCGTGGCCAGCACGAAATTGGCATTGCCGGTGTAGCGCTCCACCCAGAGGTGCCAGAGCACGGGGTTCAAGGCAGCGGCGAGAGCAAGAGCTGTGGGAGGGGTGCGCATGAGCGAGGAGGCGATGCAGGAAATCTGGGCGCGCACCGGTGCCAACCACAACCACAGAGCGCATGGACTGCAACTGTGACACCCCTCAGTGTTGCGACGGCTGCCCGCGAATCTGCGGCGCACCTCGTGCTGAAGCAGGGGTAGCAGAGCGGTGCAGAGCGCCAGGTCCGCAACGCACGTGTAGGGCTGGTGAGGCTGGACTCAGGATGCGGCGCATGGGGTGGTCAGCCCAACAATTTGCGCACCTTGAAGAGGGTGGTGAGCAGGCAGGCAAGCAGGGTCAGCACCATCGGCTTGCCCCGCAGCCGCAGGGTCAAGGGCAGCAGCAGCAGCGCAGGCTGGATGTGGAAAACAAACAGGAAGAAGGCGCGGAAGTGCTCAAACATCTCGGCAAAGAAGTACCACCACAATCCCATGTTGGGGGTCAAATCATCCGCCCTCTGCGCGAACATGCTCAGGCGCACGCCCGGAGCGCGCGAGCGCTTATGCGCACCAGGATGAAGCCATAGGTGCTGTCCAACCACTCCCACGTGCCTGCGCCCTGATGCTGCGCTAGCGCGCCTGAGCCGGCAAGTAGCAGGCCGGCCCCAAGCAGGCTGCATGTCGCAAGTTGGCATGCAGCGCGGGGCACGCTCGAGCCCTCCGCTAGCTGCAAAGTCAAGGGGATGGCCTGTGGCGGGCTCAGACCTGGACCAGAGTCGCTGTGGCAGCCGCTGTCGCACCAGGTACAGCGGGTACAATGACAGGTGCGCGGCAAAGACAAGAGCCAGGGCGGTGGGGAGCACACGCCGCTCCTGTGCAGCACAGATTGCTGCACAGTTGTCAGAGCCGCGCTTGCGAATGTCGCAAATGCCAGCGCGCCTGCTAGCACGGCGCACGTCTCCAGCGAGCTCCAGTTGTTCCTGCACAAGTGTAAGCACGCTGTGCTAACTAGCAAAGGTAAGTGTCGCGCACCCGACACAGGCTGCGATGCTGCACGGGTTCCATAGGAACAATAGGGCGCAAGCCGGCAGCTGAAGAGGTGCACTGCCCTTGCTGCTCCCTCTATCGGCCGTGGGGCCTGCAGGCTGCGAGCGAGTGCTCGCGTGCGTGTTGCGTCGCCCGTGGTACGTCCTGGCCATCCGGAGCAGCAGCGCGGCAGACAGGGCGTCGGCGACAACGAACGGAAGCACCCTCAGGCTCGGACGCTGCGCTGCGAGTGGTCCTGCAGCGTGCGTCAGGCGCTTGCTGAGCGAGAAGAGATGTCGCTGTGCTCTCGCACCAAGCGCCCAAAGGACAAGCGGCGGCGCGTGCACCAGACTGCCTGAGTATGGGGAAAGGCCCAGGTGACGCAGGGCCAGCCCCTCCTGCAGCGTGCGTCAGAGGCGACTCGCTCGCTAGCAAGAGTTTCATTTCGCACCGAGACAGCACTCAGGCTGTTCAGCGCAGTCTCCACGTCTGTTCGGCCTGCGTCGCCCCAAACGGGAGTCAGGTGGCAGTGGCGTGCGCCTTACGCGCGGCCCCGTGCCTTCGAGCAGGCCGGGGCCGAAGGCAGACAGCACAACGCGCAGTGCGAGCGCGGACACCGCCGCTCCCTGCACCTCCATTCGAGCGAGGCAGCGGCTGGAAGGGGCAACAGCGAAACCCCAGGAGGGGCGGAGGGCAACGCAGAATTTGGTACCCCAAGAGAGTCCCAGATGCTCGAACGAGGCTTCGTTCGAACCTTCTTCGAACTTGTTGTTAGAACACTCTGCCACTCGCTTGCGCCCGTAAACTCTGCTGCCTATCAAGGGGAGCACTGTACCTCGCCTGAGTAAGCCACGGCGCTTTGCACACTTTGCAGCGCTCAGTCTCTTTTGCGATGCACACACGGGCTACGCGCGCCGTGCTGCTGGCGACGCGCGCGTGCGCCGCGGCTCGGAGGACGCAGAGGCCGCCCGTGCTGGCAAGGGGAAGCTCCTCGCAAGGGGAAGCGCCTTCCTCCGACAAGGTCAGTGTGTGCTGCGGAGGTGGCCACGCAGGCTCACGCTTTTCCGACCCCGCAGAAGGCGTCGCCGGAGTGGAACTTCGTGTCTGCGACTGAGACGCTCTTCAAAGAGCGCGGGGTGGCGAGCAGGCAGCTCGGGTGCGCTGCGCGCGCGTGCCCGTTCGCAGCTACTCGTGTCGCTGACACGACCACGCAGGCTGGACTGGCACGCCTGGCAGCTGTTTTGTGCGTGTATTCCAGTCGCAGGCGAGCGCATCTCGCTTGCACCTCGCTTGTTGGCGTGCACCCTCACGCTGCTGCTCCCGCGCAGTCGTCTATGCGATGGCAATGTACGCGCGCGAGGAACAGCGGCGCCTCAAGGGTCGAGGGGGTCAGAAAGGAGAACAGGGGGTGACCCCGGAGGCGGTGCGTAAGCTGAAGAATGTAAGACTGTTGTGCTACTGAGGCGCTGACGGCACACTATTGCCTGCCAGCTTGTGCAGTGGATGAACGAGGTTGAGAAGCGGCTGCCACCCAAAGCGCAGCCGCCAACGGCGCCAGGATTGGAGGCAAGGGCTGAAACAGAGCCTGCACCTGCAGCGCTCCCACTGACGCCCTCGGCGAGCATGAGAATCTGGCTGAAGCCCGGGAGCCATACACGCTAGAACTCTAAGAAACAACGACTGATCTGATCTCAGTTGCATTTCTGACGAGGGAGGCAGCGTGCCACAGCGTTGAACATTAACACAGCGTCAGTGCCAGTTGATCTTGGACATGCCCAGCCCCTTGATGGATTCCAGGTAGGCGTGCACATGCTGCGAGTGTTGCCATGCGTCAGAGTGAGAAGCTCCGCTGCACAGCCAGCTCGGAGGCGCGTGTTGCACCGCAAGGCGCGCTTACAGCGAGCCCTCAAAGCGCGTGCGCGACTGCGTTGCCCAGAGAGCAGCACGGCGCACAAGACAGACCGAGAGGAGCGGTGGGCGCACCTCGCGGCAGTTCTGATAGTGGTTCACGCCCTCCACGCGGTAGCACTGCTGCACGCGCTCCCGCAGCAGCTGTAGGAGCAACACGCACGTCAGGTGCTGCGCTGGGTACGGCAGCGTGTAGGGTTGACGAGATGCTTCTCGCGTGCCTTTGCTGTCTCCACCTTCACCAGCTTTTGCCGCACAACGTGCTCCCGCTGCTCAAACATGGCCACCGCGTCGCCGTCCGCATAGGGCTTGCTGGGGTCAAGAGAGGCGGGCGCGTCGGGGAACGCGGACGATTCTGCGCCGCCGCCCATGGCTCCAAAACACCAAACAGCCGCTCGCTCCTGTGGCCGGCACCCCTCAGCCGCGACGAGGCACACGCAGGAGGCGGAGGCTGCGCGGGTGCGCAATCTTTGGCATTATGCGCGTCGAATCTTTGATTTGAGCGCACAGCCTCTTCCGCC
>Ga0049083_10000347_pt1 | contig 16200 bp, 18 predicted proteins | sample GreLakmeMI27MSRF_FD_66719 | JGI IMG/M metagenome (GOLD analysis project Ga0049083, IMG submission 66719) | Freshwater lentic microbial communities from great Laurentian Lakes, MI, USA - Great Lakes metaG MI27MSRF | ecosystem: Environmental > Aquatic > Freshwater > Lake | place: Great Lakes...
AGGAGCGGCGCAGGGCCACCGCCGCGGCACTCCAGCAGCTCGATCAGCTCCTGGTTGCCAGGGTGGTACTGCTTCGCAATATCCAGCGCCGTGAGCCCATCGATGGCTGCTGGAGCTGGATCTGCGCCAGCAGCGAGGAGCGCGGCACAGCAGTAGCGGTGACCACCGAGCGCTGCCATGAAGAGCGGAGTGTTCCCCTTCGAGTCACGCGCGTCAATCTCCGCAGGGCTCATTTTCTGGTTGTCAGGGCGCCCGATGAGCATCGTGATGCACGCAAGGTGACCTTCTTGGGCGGCGATGTGGAGGCAGGAGACCGAATTGCTGTTGTGCGCGGTGCGCGAGGCCCCTGCAGCCAGAAGGGCCTTCACCATGGCGTGATGTCCACCATGACACGCGAGTAGTAAAGGCGTGGAGTTGTAAGGACGGCCAGGGCCATCCGGGGGGCGCGGCTTGACGGTGCCCACGTCGATGTCGTCCGCGAAGTGGGGCAGCAGCAGCTTGAAGATCTCGGGCTGGTTGCCGATGATACTGGAATGCAGCGCGTTTTTACCATAGGCGTTGAAGATGCGCAGGTCCGTATGCGGGAGCAGCTCGCGTGCGCAAGCGAGCGTGCCGTGGATGACTGCGGCTTGGAGAGGCGTGTTTCCCACGTTGTTAAAGCTGTTAGCCTCGGCTCCAGCCTCCAGCAACAGACGCACCACGTCGATGGCTCCACCATTGGCGGCAAAGTGCAGCACTGACTGATTGCCCTGCTCAGGGAGGGTCGTGCTTGGAGAGAGTCCGTCAGCGAGCAGCATCCGTCAGCGAGCAGCAGTCTCACCAACGTGGCATTATTGTCAAGTGCGTTGTTTAAGAGCCAGCACTCTTTATCAGCGCGTGAAATGCGGCGCAGGAGGGCCGCATAGTTGGCAGCCTCGCGAGGGTTGGCGGCGCAGCGAGCACTGAGCGCGGCGTCCTCGGCCTCAGACATCCTTGTTTGATTGGTGCGTGCCTTCACAGGCGTCGCGGGGCAGCGCCGCAGGGCGCGAGGGCGTGCGCGAGGCGGAGAAGGGTTGGCGCTCAGTTCAGCCCGCGCAGCCTGCGCCCACAGCGAAGCGAAGAGCAGCGGGCACCCGAACGAGCGTGCAGCACCCACAGGCCGTCGCGATACGCAGAGGGCGGAGGCGCAAGCGGTGGAGGCCCAGAAGCAAGCGTGTGCGCTCGCTCCGCCTCGCTCTGTGTACACAGGGGCGCGCACAGGCACAGGCTGCGTAGAGCCAACAGTTGCTACGATGACAGCCTCGCGGAGGGAGCGAGGCGCGAGTGACGTGGCACAGAAACGTACGTGGTCATGCTCGGCAGCGAAGACTGAGGCCAGGCGGCCGCTGTTGGTTGCACACACTGTCTAGGGCGACGCAGGCGCGTCTTTGCCGTGGATGTGAATGCGGCTGCGAGAAATCTCCTCATTGGCCGCCTGGATGCGCAGGCACTCCGCCTTGTGCGTGCCCGCGGTCCACGCTTGAGCCAGGCACGCTGCGCTGCAGAAGGCCGCGGAGCCACATGCCGAGCAGGCGCGGAGGCGCTTGTCGGAGGCGCCGCAGCCGGCGCAGAGGAGCGGCGCCGGGCCACCGCCGCGGCACTCCAGTAGCTCGATCAGCTCCTGGTTGCCGGGGTGGCACTCCTTCGCAACATCCAGCGCCGTGTGCCCGTAATGTGTGACTATAGCAGGGTCTGCGCCGGCAGCGAGGAGCGCGGCGCAGCAGTAGCGGTGACCGTTCATTGCCGCCGTAAAGAGCGAAGTGCGCCCCACTGGGTCGCGCGCGTCAATCTCCGCGGCGCTCATCTTCTGGTTTTCAGGGCGCCCGATGAGCATCGTCACACACGCCAGATGCCCGCTTCGTGCGGCAGCGTGGAGGCAAGACATCGAATTGCTGTCGCAAGCTGTGTGCGAGGCCCCTGCAGCCAGCAGGGCCTTCACCATGGCGTGATAGCCACGCTGACAGGCAATATGTAATGACGTGTTGCCGTACGGACCGCCAGTGACAGCCGGGGGGCGTGACTTGATGGTGCGCACGTCGAATTTGCGCATGTCCGCAAATTGGGGCAGCAGGAGCTTGAAGCACTCCAGTTGGTTGGTAAGGACGCTATCATGCAGCACATTGAGCCCGGAGACGTTGAAGATGCGCAGGTCCGTGTGCGTAATGAGTTCGCGTGCGCAAGCAAGTTGGCCCCGGCTGACAGCCTCAGTCAGCGGCGTGTTTCCGATGGAGTTACAGCTTCTGGCGTCAGCGCCAGCCTCCAGCAACAGACGCAAAACGTCCATCGCTCCGCTCTTGGCGGCTGAGTGCATTGGCGTAGTGTCACCTCGGTCAGGATGGACCTTACTTGGAGATAAACCGTCAGCGAGCAGCAGTCTCACCAGCGTAGCATGGTTGAACATCGCGCTGTCGTAGAGCGAGCGCTCTTTCTGAGCGCGTGGAGTGCGGCGCAGGAGGGCCGCGTAGTTGGCCGCCTCGCGAGGGTTGGTGGCGCAGCGAGCGTTGAGGGCAGCGAATCCGGCGCGCTGAGCAGCCTCGGCAGCCTCAGACATCCTTGTTTGATTGGTGCGTGCCTCGCACAGGCGTCGCGGGACAGCGCAGCAGGGCGCGAGAGCGGAAAAGGGATGGCGCTCAGTTGAGCCCGTAGAGCCTGCGCGTCCACAGCGAAGAGCAGCGAGCACCCGGGCGAGCGTTCAGCCCCCACATGCGTCCGCGATACGCAGAGGGCGGGAGGCGCACGCGGTGGCCCAAAAGCAGAGCGTGCAGTGAACACGAGGGCGCGCACAGGCACAGGCTGCGTAGAGCCAACAGATGCTGCGATGACGGGCTTGCGGAGGGAGCGAGGCGCGAGTGACGTGGGCAACGCTTCGTACTACGTCATCCCCCATCATAACCCGGGATGGCGGGATGGCCGTACGAAGACGACGTTGTGAACGTTGTCATGGGGTCGATGAGCTGTTGCCCTGTCGGCGGTGACGTTGCACGACATACTTTTTGACCTCCGCGTCTCGGGTGCCACGGACGGACGGCGGACGGAACAGGGATGCGTGTGTACGTGCACTACGAGGAGGCCGTGACGTACGTGGCGACCGGCGAGGTGAGCTGCGCGCAGGCATGCGCCTCCTTCCTCTCGTGCTACGCGGCCAGCCCCCAGGCGTGCGACGCAGCCTCTGGGGGCCCCTGCCCGCCCGCGGTGGAGCTGCGCAGAGCGGCGAGCGGCGTAGCGCTGCCCGGCGACGCGCTCCTGGTAGACTGCTGCAGGGATGGGGAGGACCTGGTGGCGGTGCGCATCGCCCCGCTTCAGCTTCGGCCCGCAGTGACCACTCCCTTAGTGGGCGCACCCCCGCCTGCGGCTCCGCCTGCGGCCCCGCCTGCGCCGGCGGCTGCGCTCCCCGACACCGGGGCGCCTCTGGACGAGGTGGCGCAGCGGGCGCTGCTGGCTCGCGCCGTGGCGCTGGCCGACGAGAAGCAGTACGCGCTGAGCACTGCTGCGTACGAGCGCCTGCTGGGCTGCTGCGGTGAGCGCAACGCCGCGCTGGCTCCAGACTGCTTCCTGGGCCTGGCGGACAACGCGCTCGCCGTGGAGAGGGGCGACCTGGCCCTGCAGCGCCTGCGCAGGGGGGTGGACTGCCTGCCCAAGAGCGCCCGCCTGCTGTACCGCCTGGGCGCCCTTCTGGCGCAGCAAAGCAAGCACGACGACGCGCACCGCTGCCTCCAGCTGGCTCTGCAAGCCTTGCGCGCTGGCTCCTCCTCCGCCCGCGGCGGCTCCCGCGCGGCGCTCGCGGCTCAGGCGGCCCTCAGCCGCTCGCTGGAGCACGACATCCAGGCGGAGGTGGCTGGCGCTCTGTACGCGCGGGGCGAGCGCGACGCGGGCGCCAGCCTGGTGATGCGCGTCCTCAAAGAAAGCAATGAGCAGCACACGGGCGCGCTCATGGCCTATGCCCACGTGGCGCTGGAGCAGGGGCGCGCGGGGGACTCGGTGTCGGTGCTGCTGCGCCTGTTGGCCGCGCAGCCCAAGCGCACGGACATCAAAGCCAAACTGGCGGGGGCGGTGAGCGCCCCGGGGGGGGTCAACACGCTGATGGCCCAGCTGCATGCCACGGGCGAGGGTCTTGCCACCGCGCTGGCTTTCCTGGCCACCGCGGTGAAGGAGGCTGGCGCCGTCGCTGCGGCGGCTGAGATCCACGGGCGCGCGGCGGCGCTGATGCCCGGCTGCGCGGGCCACACGCTGGCCCACGCGCACGTGCTGGAGGCGTGCGCGGACGGCCCCGCCGCGCTGACCGTGGTGAGCACGCTGCTGGCGCAGGTGCCCGCCACGAGGCTGGGCGGCGGCGCAACGTTTGCGTCCATGCTGCCGCTGCTGCAGGGCCTGCCTGCGGTGAGTCACAAAAAGAGCTGCGCCGGCTTGGGCTGGTACCGCTCAGACGCGCGCAACGCGTCGCTGCCTTCGGAGGAGGCGCTGCTGGCCTCCTTGCAAGCTGGCAGTGCTGCAACCACACCTGGCGGGCCCGCGCTGGGCGCGGTCAAGTACGCCGTCGGAGAGGCGGAGGCGCTGGCATGTCTCTGCACTGCCGCGAAGCTGCTGTTTGCCGGCGGCGCCATAGCGCGCACGCAGGAGCTGATGGCGTCGCTGGCACCATCTGTGCATGCCTCCTCTGTCGCGCTCCACACCACTCCCATCCGCAACGAGCACGCCTTTTTCCTGCACGTCCATGCGCTGCTGCAGCGCGCGCCCATCCCCGCGCCGCCGCCACAGGCGCGCGAGCCCATCTTCCTGGTCGGAGACTCGCACGTGCTCAGCGCCGCCTGGCGAAGCGTGACGCTGCGTGGGCATCCGCGCACGCTGGTGCCGCAGCTCATCACCGGCTTGAAGGCGTACCACTTGCGCTCATCCTCCCAGTTTTACCCGAAAAAACAGTGGGAGCTCACCGTGGAGCGCCTTCCGCCAAAAAGCACCGTCATTTCGCTCCTGGGCGAGATTGACTGCCGGGAGGGACTCCTCGTCGCGGTGGAGCGCGACGCGGCGGCGGACGTGGCGGCTGCGGCCGCGCAAGTGGCGGCCATGTACCTGGAGGCGGTTGCGAAGCTCACACAGCCGCCCAAGAGCTGTGAGGTGTTGGTGCACCCGGTGCCTCCCGTGCTGCCTCTGACACGTCACCTGGTGGGCATCTTCAACGCGGCGCTCAAAGAGGCTGTGGCCAAGGCTGGAAACGCAAAGATCCGGTGGCTGGAGTTTGGCACCGCGCTCTGCTCGGAGCAGGGACTCAGGAGCCAGTTCATGCTGGATGGCACACACCTGGCGCCCAGGTACGTGGACGACGTGCTCAATGCAGCGCTGGCGGAGTTGTGAGCAGGAGAAGGCGAACAGCGAACCGGTCGCTCTGACCATGGCATCAGCAGACGCACAACGCGAAAACGCGCTCGTCGCTCGGCACGCTCGCTCACGCGCAGCCACGACTCGGCTCCCTAATTAGCTTTTGTCGTTGTCCATCGGTCGGTTGCTCGGTTCTACTGCTGCCTTTCTATCTTCTGCCTGCGTACGGCCACGTCACTCGCGTCTCGCTCCCTCCGCAAGCCTGTCAACGCAGCAACTGTTGGCTCTGCGCAGCCTGTGCCCGTGCGCGCCCTTGTGTTCACAGAGCGAGGCGGCGAGCGCGTCGCTTCTGGGCCTCCACCGCCTGCGCTCCGCTCTCTGCGTATCGCGGACCCCTGTGGGTGCTGAACGCTCGCCCGGGTGCTCGCTACTCTTCGCTGTGAGCGCGCAGGCTGCGCGGGCTGAACCCAGCTCCGACCTTGTCCGCCTCGCGCACGCCCTCGCGCCCTGCTGCGCTGCCCGTCGACTCCTGCGGAAGGCACGCACCGCTGAACAAGAATGGATGAGGCTGCCTTGGCTGCTCAGCGCGCCGAGGACGCCGCCCTGAACTCTCTCTGCGCCGCCAACCCTCGCGAGGCGGCGAACTTTGCGGCTCTGCTGCGTCGCACTCCACACTCAGACAAAGTGAAGAGGCTTTTTCAACAGCGTGCATAGCAATCATGCCACGCTGGTGCGGTTGTTGGTCGCGGACGGCTTCTCTCCGAGCACGACCAGCCCTGAGCAGGGCAATCTATCCCTGCTGCACGTGGCCGTTCAAAGTGGAGCGAGCGACGTGTTGCGCCTTTTGCTGGAGGTAGGCGCTGACGCCAACAGCTGCGACAATTTTGGAAACACGCCTCTCCAAGTTGCAGTCCACCATGGCAAGCTTGCTTGCGCAAGCGAGCTGATCCCGGATACGGATCTGCGCATCTTCAGTGCCGATGGCAGCAACGTGCTGCATAGAAGCATCGTCTGCAACCATCTGGAGATCTTCAAGCTGCTGCTGCTCCACTTTGCCGACGACGTCGATGTGCGCACCGCCAAGCCACGTCCCCCAGCTGACCCTGGCCGTCCTTACAACGCCACGCCATTAATACTTGCGTGCCAGGGTGGATATCACGCCATGGTGAAGGCCTTGCTGGCTGCAGGGGCCTCATGCACGGCACACAACAGCAATTCGTTCTCCTGCCTCCACTACGCCGCTCAAGATGGTCACCTGGCCTGTGTGACACTGCTTATCGGGCGCCCTGACAACCAAAAGATGAGCGCTGCGGAGATTGACGCCCGGGCAAACGAGGGCCAGTCAGCCCACTACCTTGCAGCAGCGAATGGTCACCACTACTGCTGTGCCGCGCTCCTCGCTGCTGGCGCAGATCCAGCTCCAGCAGCCATCGATGGGCTCACGGCGCTGGATATTGCCAAGCATTGCCACCCTGGCAACCAGGAGCTGATCGAGTTGCTGGAGTGCCGCAGTGGTGGCCCTGCTCCGCTCCTCTGCGCCGGCTGCGGCGCCTCCGACAAGCGCCTCCGCGCCTGCTCGGCATGTGGGTCCGCGTCTTTCTGCAGCAACGCGTGCATGGCTCGGTTCTGGCCGGTGCAAAAGGCGGAGTGCAAGCGCATCCAAGCGGAGAACGAGGAGAAGGCTCGCAACCGCATCACCATCCACGACTGATGAAGACTTGCCTGCGCTCAAGAAAATGCGTGCAATTGGTAACTGCGGCCTCCCTCACCTATGATGGCCACTGGTACTGTTCGAGAGTGTTCGATTGTGAAAACTTGTGATCTTGTGTGCGCCCTTCTTTGCGTGGCTCTTCTGTTGTCGCACCTCGTACGCGCGTGTGTTGCTGAGGTGCTGGTCGAGCGCGTGACCAGGTTCGGCTGCGATGCACGCCTCTGCGTCGTGCACCTTCCGCTCCGCGCTGCGTGGCGACGCCTCGCCTGCGGGCGCCACCGCAGCTCGGCGTTGTGCGTGCCGCAGCGCGCTAGTCGTGAGCAACACTGCGGGTGCGTTAGCCCCCTCTGGGTTGGCGAAGCCAGGAGCTCGTACCAGCATGGCTCACTCGCCCCCACCCAGGCCCGTACCGCCGCCCGCCTACGCCCGGCGGGGGCGCACCCCGCCCCGCGGGCGGCTACGCGCCTCGGCCAGGCGGCAGCTTTGCGCCCCGGCCGCCGGGCACAGGCCCGCCCTCCACCGGCCCCCGCCCCCCGCCCCGCGACCGCTTCCAGCGACGGGACACCGGACCGCCGCCGCCGCCCATGAACGAGAACATCCGGCGCGTCGCGGGCACTCCACGCGCGCTGCGCCCTCGCTGACACCTCGCGCCCCGCAGCGTCCCTTCCGTGCGTCTGGTGGGCGAAGAGAAGGAGCCGCTAGGCATCATGACGCGCGCGGAGGCGCTGGCAGCAGCCACGGCGGCTGAGCTGGACTTGGTGCGTGCGGGGTGGCTGGGGGCTCTCGCGTCGCGCGTCGCTCACGCGCGCTGGGGCCCCGCCCCCGCCAGGTGATGATCTCTCCGGACGCGGACCCGCCGGTTTGCCGCATCATGAACTACTCCAAGTACCGCTACGAGCAGGCGTGTGCAGGGCGGCGCGGCGTGCTCCAACGCATGTGCTCACCTGTGCGCACGCGTTGTGTCGCAGGAGCAAAAAGCGAAGGACGCCAAGAAGAAGATGGCCGCCTCACGCGTGGAGCAGAAAGAGTTGAAGATGCGGTGAGATTCGCGACACTGCTCATGCGTGACAAAGCGTGACATCGTTTTGCGCGCAGCTACAACATTGGTCAGGCTGACTACGAGGTCCGCCTGCGGGCTGCTCAGCGCTTCTTGAAGGATGGAGACAAGGTACGTCTGGCTTCTGGAGCTACGCTTCTGGAGCTACTAGATAGGCCCTCTTCTTCCCCACTGACCCTCGCATCTGCCCTGTCGCCCGCCAGGTGAAGCTGTTGTGTCAGTTCCGCGGCCGCGAGATGGAGTTCAAGCAGCTTGCGTTCGACATGTTTGCGAAGTTCGCCACCGACTTGAAGGATGACGGGGCCATCGAGACCCGCCCATCCATCGAGGGCCGCGCCATGATGATGATCCTGGCTCCCCTCAAGAGCGACACTCTGGCCAAGGCTGCGGCGGAGAAGGCGGCACAACAGCCCAAGGCTGCGTTGGCCAAGAAGCCAGTCCTGGACACGCCTGCCGCCGCACCCGAGGCCGCTGCTGCGCCCGCGCCGGTGGCCGCTGCGGAGCCGGTGGCGGCTGCTGCATCGGAGTGAGGGGTTGCCAATACTCTTTCATCGCTAGCTGCCCTCGTGCGTTCTACCTTCTGGTGGCTTTGACCGGTTTCGCGCCGCGCTGCGCGCGCTGCGTGTGAATGATTACTACTCGTGTTTAGCGCTACACAGTCATCTGGATGTGTTTGGCGCCCATCGCTTGTGCGCGCGTGCGCTACCCCGGCGCTGGGCAGGTCATTCACTCAAAAGCCATCAGCGCAGCACTGCATAAGGCCCGAGCGCCACCACCGATGCCAGCATCATCCCCATCAGCGATGCGCGCACTGTGGTGTCGGCTGAAGTGGCCGCGGGCGGGCTGGGCGGCGGTGGGCGGGGCGGGGAAGGAGGAGGAGATGGGGGCGGGGAAGGCGGCGGGGGTGGCGGCGGAGAGGGAGGCCTCCAGTTGCCGTTGGTCACATTGGTGAAGAGGAAGTTCTGGAACACCGCGTTGAGGTTCGTCGCGTAGAGACTGGCCAGCAAGCCGTTGAATCCAGCGGCAGTGTGCCCAAAAAGGCGCTCGGAAAGGCCGCGTACAGGGTATAGCTAACGGCGTTGGCCACATAGTTGCTGGAATTGGTCCCGCATCTTGCGGCGAGCCACCACAAGGGGGTTCGTGTCGGCTAGCAAGGTGCCCATCGCCGCGTTACAAATGAAAGTCACCGCGCTGCACACGCCCGTGGTGCCCGGCACGAGACCGGCATAAGCCGGCTGATGCGACATCCCTGTGGTGAGCGCGAGCACACTCATGGAGCTTGGTGCAAACGTGCTGTTGCCCGCGCCCGTGTAGCAGCTCGTGGCGCCGTCTGCGGGCACGCTGGGCAGCACGACCGCAGAGCAGCGCGCGGCGGCGCAGGCGAAGAGCGCCAGGAGGAGCTGGACGCGCGCCATTGGGCTGCGGCGAGAGAGGTGGGCGAGTCAGAGCGTTAGATGAGCTCCGGAACGCGCCGGGTGACCACGCCGCCGCGCGAAACTGCGCCCGTATGTGGTGCAAAGTATCCCCTCGGCGCAGACGCGCGGGCACGCGAGCTGGGGGCGCGGACGCGCAGGTGCGAGTTGCAGGGCACCGGCACCCCAAGCGGCACGAGGGCACCGCGCGCAATTGACTCGCGAGCAGCAGCGCCGCGCGCATGCAGACGGCGAAACGCACCCGGACAGCAGGCCTTGGGAGGTTGCGCGCAGCGTTTGGCGAGCGTTTGGCTGGTCAGAAGGAGGCTCAAGGCAAAAGCAGGAAGTCGACTAGCCTCTCCCCCTCGGGGCCATCCGCCTCCCGTCATACATACTGGCCCTCAGGCACACTCAAAAAGCAAAGGACACGTACGATGGGCAGACAAGCGCCACAGTTACAAGCGCCAACGGCACCCCATAGGCCATCGCCACCCAATACCAACGCAGGCTTCCGCAGAGTATGATATGCTCACGCACTGGGCTTGAGCGCAAAGGCGGCCACTGCCAGCAGCACTGCAATGAAAGGGAGGAGGATCTGGAGGAGCTTGGCCAAGCCGGCGCCCGCTGAACTGCTTGCGTCCGCTGCGATCACCTTCCGCGCAGGCCGGCTGGACTCCCCCCCCGCAAAGTCGGCCAGCATGTATTTGGCCAGCATGCTGCGCGCGTGCGAGCTGTGTCCCACGTCCTCAAAGTCGTTTGTGGCATCCTTGCCAGCCACCGACAGCATCACCTCACCACCGCCTGGGTGCTCATCCAGGTATTCCGTCACGTTGTACACCTGTTGGGGTGGTGGTGTGAGGGGCGGGGGTGGAGGAGGTGGAGGGATTGAGAGGCGAGCGACGAGCGCACAAACGGTGCCTCGCGGCGCAGTCGACGGGGCGCGCCTTGTCGTGCAGGATGAGCCAGCAGTCCGTGGCGCTGGTGTGCTTCTCGCACTCCGCCTGTGTAACGCGGAGCGTGGGGCGTCAGCCGTCGGTAGGCACGCTTGAGAGGACCGAGAGCGTGAGCGTGCAGCAAGAGCTGGCACAGGACCAGGCGCGCTTCAAAGCCCAGCCACAGCACGCACCAACGTGATGGCTTCCCCACCGCCAGCGCCGCCAGCCTTGTTGGTGTCCCCAGCCATCTCTGGTCCTCCAGGGAGTGCGCAAACTCTGCCGACTGCGGCACGTGCGCGCTCAGACGGCGCTGTCGGACGCTGCTCTTACAGTAGTTTGTGTGACACAGGCGCTGCTAGGTGCAGCGCGCGCGCTCGTAGTGGACAAGTGGAGTGGTAGAACAGTAGTAGAACAGCGCTCATACATGCCAGGGAGGACCTCCCGGCCGCGTCGCGTCGTCCGGCGTCCCGGCTCTCTCCTGTGCGCGCCGTACGTGGCCGACGTGGCACAGCAGCGGCTAGGCACGACGGCGTCGCAGATGCTACGCTGCTCGCGGCTGGCGGCGCAGGCGCTGCAGCGCAGCAGGTGAGCGTCATTTCTGTCCCAGCTTGCTCACAGCACGCGGGTGCCTCCGCCTGCGCACGGCGGCCACCTGCTGCCGCAACGAACGCGCTTCCTGGTCCCGCAGCGAGCGGCCGCCCTAGGGTTGCTTTGCTTGCGCCCGCTCCTGCCCCGCTCATGCACAGCCGGCGGCGAGTGTGGGTGCCCCGGGTGCACTCCTGCAGCCTGTGCGCGCGGCTGTGCGTGACAACGAGCAGTGGTGCTGGGCCAGCTCTCGCAGAGGGTCTTTGCACTCCGCTTGCCGCTCGCTTCTCACGCGCCACCCTCCCGCCTCGCAGCGCCTGGGCGACGCAGCAGAGTGCCAGCGCCGCAGCAGAGCAGCTGTCAAGGCGCCACAGCGTGGTCTCCTGGCCTGCAGGCATGTGCCACCTGTCTCGCCCCCCCTGTGCTCCCGCTCACACCACGCCCCGACGCACAGCGCGCTGCTTCTCCACCTATGACATCAACACCCGTTCGAAGGAGCACCTGAACATTGGCACCATTGGGCACGTGGACCACGGAAAGACGACACTCACAGCCGCAATCACCAAAGTGCTGGCAGACGTGGGCTTTGCTAAGCACGTCGCCTACGACGAGATTGACAAGGCGCCGGAGGAGAAGGCTCGCGGCATCACCATCGCCACCGCGCACGGTGCGCGCAACGCGTGCATGAGCAACTGTTGTGGTTCTCACGCCCGGGCCCTGCGCCCATTCGCGCAGTGGAGTACGAGACTGAGAAGCGGCACTATGCGCACGTGGACTGCCCCGGCCACGCGGATTACGTGAAGAACATGATCACTGGCGCTGCGCAGATGGACGGCGGCATCCTGGTCGTCTCCGCCGCGGACGGGCCGATGCCTCAGACGCGGGAACACATTCTTCTTGCGCGCCAGGTTGGCGTGCCTTCGCTGGTGGTCTTCCTCAACAAGTGCGACATGGTTGAGGACACGGAGCTGATTGACCTGGTTGAGATGGAGATGCGCGAGTTGCTCACCTTCTACAAGTTTCCAGGTGACGACATTCCCTTCATCCGCGGCTCTGCGCTGCAGGCGCTCAAGGGCACGGACGATGTGCTGGGCAAGCAGGCGATCATGAAGCTCATGGAGGCTGTGGACACCTACTTCCCCAGCCCGCAGCGCGCGCTGGACAAGCCGTTCAGCATGCCCGTGGAGGATGTGTTCAGCATCCAGGGGCGCGGCACGGTTGCGACGGGCCGCATTGAGAGCGGCATCGTCAAGGTTGGCGACGAGGTGGAGATTGTGGGGCACACTGAGGTGCCCACCAAGACGACCATCACTGGCGTGGAGATGTTCAAGAAGAGCCTGAACCAGGGCCAGGCTGGCGACAACGTGGGCATCCTGATGCGCGGCATCAAGCGCGACGACATTGAGCGCGGCCAGGTTGTGTGCAAGCCGGGCACCATCAAGCCTCACAAGAAGTTCCAGGCTGAGATCTACGTGCTCACCAAAGAGGAGGGGGGCCGCCACACCCCGTTCCTCTCAAACTATCGCCCCCAGTTCTTCATGCGCACCGCCGACATCACCGGCACCATCACGCTGCCGGACAACGTGCAGATGGTGATGCCCGGGGACAACATCACGTGCACGTTTGAGCTCATCACGCCAACCGCCATGGAGCCGGGCCTGCGCTTTGCGCTGCGCGAGGGTGGCAAGACGGTGGGCGCAGGGGTTGTGGCCAAGCTGCTGGACTAGCGTTTGGTAGAGCCTGTGTGATGACGCGGATGATCGCGCGACCTTGGGCGAAGCTCACTCTGCAACGCCCCGCCTTCGTTCGCCTGCTCGTTCCCCTCACCCTTCCCACAGCCATGGCCCTCTCCATGTTCGACCCCTTCAGCGACCCCTTCTTTGGCGAGCCGTCTCTGACGGGCGGTCTGGACTGGAGCCAGCCGCAGCAGTCGTCTTTGGGCAGCAGCCGCCGCCGCGCAGCCATGCCCGCGGACGTCATCGAAACCCCCGGTGCGCGCGCGCGCGCAAGAGCAACGCGCGCACGATGTGCGCGCAGATGCGGCGCAGATGCGCGCGGCAGGCGTGCAGTGTCAGCACGGTGCCTTGGACCATGGGCACGCGGTGACTCATGGCTGCCCTCCCCTGTTTCGCAGACTCGTTTGTGATGTTCATGGACATGCCGGGCTGTCGCCAGGAGGACATCAACCTGGAGGTGGATGGCTTCGTGGTGCGCGTGAGCTGCGAGTACAAGATCCCCGACGAGTACCAGTCAGACCAGGTGAAGTGGCACCGCGCCGGCCGCCCCTTCGGCGGCCACCAGCGCAGCCTGCGCTTCCCCGAGAGCTGTGACATGTCCAAGATCGACGCCAAGATCGACAACGGCAGCCTGCGCGTCTGCATCGCCAAGCGCCCGGAGGCCAAGACGCACCGCATCCAGATCGCGGGCGGCGGGGGCCAGCAGAGCATCACTGCCGGCTCTGGTCAAGAATGAACGTGCGACGAAAGGGGCGCAAAACGGACGCCAGTGCCAGTGACTGCGACAGCGCGCGCGAGAGAGACGCATGGACGCTTGAACGTGTGATGGCACACAGTCACGCGCTGACTGCTCAATCAGCGAAGTCTGGCGTGCATTGCGGCTTGCCTATGGCGACCTGTGCGGGGGAGAGCCGCATCTTTGGCAATCTGCAAACAATTTTTTTGCGTTTTTCGATTTTACCTTGTTCATATACTCTGCGACGTCGCCACCACGCTGATTAGCCTAATTTTGCTTAGCAGCGCTGAGCAAGAGGCGATGTTCGTACAGTGGTTAGTATAAGTCCCTTCCAAGGACTCGACCCGGGTTCGAATCCCGGATATCGCACTTTTGATAAATAGCCTATGCATTGAAGTGCGCCGCACCATTGCCTGTGCGCTGCGAGCAACAGCGGGCCAAAAAACAGCGTGGGTGCGCGACAGCGACAGATGTTGTCTACCAACAAATTTCGCGCTCTGAGCGCCAGTTCTCGCCGCCCTCCGCTTCGCTGCAATGGCCAAGTCCAAGAACCATACCTCGCACAACCAGAGCAACAAGGCGCACAAGAACGGTGCGTGGCGTGCACCGTGACCGAAGACCGACGCACCCTGCCGCTGCACTGCACTGCGCTGCACGCCTGCAGCTGCACGCCTGGTGCCTGTGGGTGCACAGCAGTTCACAGGCAGCAGACGCCACTGCTCTGGGCTAGCTCTGCTCGGCGCGTTGGGGCTGCGACGACGTGCTCAAGCCACTCTCCCAGCCCACACCACACACACACGCTCACGCACACCTCCCCAGGCATCAAAAAGGCGCCCAAGCAGCGCTACAGCAGCACCAAGGGGGTGCGTGGCGAGCAGCCGACAGAGCCCATCCGAGCCCGAAGGGCCGCCTCGGAGCTTCGCCTGGCGCCGTTTGCTGCACTGGCGCACGCAACACGCTCGTGCGCCTCCGTTGCGCCACTGGCACGCCGGCCGGAGGCGTCGCCGAGCGCTGTGTGGCTGCCTGTGTGACAACCCTAAAGGCCCTGATCTGACACCAGCCTTGCCGCGTTGTTCCTCCCTCTCCTGCTCACGACAGATGGAGCCCAAGTTCCTGCGCAACCAGGCACGCGTCCCTGCCGCCTTTCACGGCGGCCTTGGTCAACTCTTGGCATGTAGCTGACGCTGGCGCTCCCTCTCCCTTCTCTGCACAGAAATTCTCCAAGAAGCACAACGCCAAGGCTGTGAAGGCTTGAGCCGCTGCCTGCCGCCGCGAGGCGCCGCCTGCTGTCAGCGCGCCAGCAAGCTGCATCTTGCCACACGCACGATCGTGTGTCATTGAGACACGCCGTCGCTGCCCGCTGCTCCTTATTGGCGGTTGCATTGCACGCCTGTTGGTTATTCTTCTTGGCTAAGGTGCTTGGCAGAGAGCTCTTGGTGCTGCTCATCCCTCCTGCATCTGTTGTGCTTCTTCAGCCGTCCACAGCTTGATGGTGCGGTCCGCCTCCAGCGCCCCCGTGGCGCAGATTCTCCGCGTAGGATGCACGTCCAAAGCCACCACAACATCGCAGTGCCCGTCGCCCGGGTGGGTGCTGCTCTCGCGCCCGGGGAGCGCCTGCAAGTGCATCCCCGTCTGGAGGTCCCACAGGTGCAGTGCCCTGTCTTCGCCGCCGCAGATGACGGTGCCATCGTGACGCCCAAAGGCTGAAAACGCGCAGAAGCGTGTGCTCTCGTGGCCCTTGAACGTGCGCACGCACGTGTCGCGCGCATAGTCCCACAGGCGCAGCGTGTTGTTCAGCGTGCCCAGCAGCAGGTATCGGCTGTTGGGCGAAAACTGGGGACGACGTGCGCACGGTGAGAGACACGCCCAAGCGCACAGCCTGCTTCGGGCGCGCACCCGCACAGAGGAGACGGGCGGGTTGTCGTCGTCGATGAGGGTCTTCAAACACGCGCCGTTGAGCGGGTTCCAGATCCTGACCAAGCCTGGGGAATGCAACGCGCCTCAGCGCTAGAAAGCGAAGCCAGCGCGCTCTGCGCGGCACGCAGGCTGGGTGAGTGGGTGCCTGGGTGGCGCACCGTCGTAGCTGGCGCTGACGAGGAGAGTGCCGTCGTGTGTGAAGGCGACGGACGTGACGGGGTCCGAGTGCGCGGGCAGCACGGCGACGCACTTGCCGCTGCGCGCCTCCCAGAGGCGCACCGTTTCGTCGAAAGAGCCGGAGGCGAGCAGGTTGCTGGCCGGGTTGAAGGCTACGCAGAAGACGTAGGCGGAGTGTCCGACGTACGAGCGCACGCGCTCACAGCTGGCCAGCTCCCACAAGCCCAGCGTCTTGTCGTCCGACGCGGTGGCCAGGTAGTCGCTGCCCGCGGACCAGGAGCAGTCGGAGACGCCAGCCGCGTGGCCGCTGAGCGTGCACGCGCACGAGCCATCCGCCACGCGCCACACCCGCACCGTCTTGTCCGCGCTGGCGCTCGCCAGCCTGCGCTCAGCGCGTCAGCGCACGCGGCAGAGCAGCACGCACAGGCCCACGCACCACTGGCCGTCGGGTGAGAACTTTACGCTCGCCACCGAACCGTCGTGCCCTGTCAACGTGCGCTCCAGGCTGTACTCACGGAACTGGGAGTCACCCATGGGATGCACAGCAACCAGAAGGCAGCGACGGGCCTCGTTTTGGTGTTTGTGAGTCGTACGACCAACAAA
>Ga0049083_10000350_pt1 | contig 16157 bp, 14 predicted proteins | sample GreLakmeMI27MSRF_FD_66719 | JGI IMG/M metagenome (GOLD analysis project Ga0049083, IMG submission 66719) | Freshwater lentic microbial communities from great Laurentian Lakes, MI, USA - Great Lakes metaG MI27MSRF | ecosystem: Environmental > Aquatic > Freshwater > Lake | place: Great Lakes...
CATGTCTGCGCTGGCGCACAGCGCGCGCGCACTGTCATCGCTCTGCGCGCGACGCGCTGGTGCGGTGACGCCGCGCACAACAGTGCGCACTGCCCCAATCGCACTGCGACCCCGCCGCCTGGCTGCAACCACGGCTGGCAGCGATGCGGACCCTGTGCGCGACATCAGTTTTTCCGACAACGGCGGCGAAGTCAAGCGCAACGTGAGCGACTCTGTGCTGGCACTCGGTGTTTTTGAGGGCGCGATGTCGTCCAGCGAGTTCCAGGCCTGGGACACGGCCACTGACGGTGAAATTAGTGCGTTGGTGAAGGTCCGCGTTTTTCCGCGAGCGTCGCGCCGCGCGCGCTGAGAACCGCAACGTCCCGTTTTTTAGGAGGCAGACTTCGAGGGGAAGCCGGGCACCAGCTGTGGTGGTCGCGTCAGGTTGCAACCTGCCGCTGCAACGAGCCGCATCGTGCTGTTGGGCTTGGGCGCCAAGCCCGCCCCGGGCGCTGCGCTGCCGGTGCGCAGCTGGAAGGCGTTTGGCAGTGCGGCTGCAGCCGCCGCCAAGGCGCACAAAGCCTCCCAGCTGGTGCTCAACGTGTTCTTGCACGTCCCGGATGCTGAGGCGCAACAGGCGATTGCCGCGGGCGTGCTGCTGGGCGCCTTCGACGACACCCGCTTCAAGAGCAAGCCCAAGACCTCCTCTCTCACCACAGTGGCCTTTGAGTTCCGCGCAGCCCCCGCTTTTAAGCCTGCGCAGGCCCTCGCCTCCGGTGCCATCCTGGCCAGGCAGCTGGTGGGCGCGCCGCCCAACGTCGCCACGCCCAGCGCGTTGGCGGAGACGGCGCGCCAGCTGGCCTCAAGTTACCCGGACGTGCTCACCGTGAAGATCCTGGAGAAGGAGGACTGCGAGCGCCTCAAGATGGGCGCCTTCCTGGGCGTTGCGCAAGCCTCCGATGAGCCCCTCAAGTTCATCCACATCACCTACACGCCTCGCGGCGGCGCGGCGCCCGGCGCACCCGTGCTGGCTCTGGTGGGCAAGGGGCTCACGTTTGACTCTGGGGGCTATAACATCAAAGCCGGCTCCGGATCCATGATCGAGCTCATGAAGTTCGACATGGGCGGCGCGGCGGCGGTGCTGGGCGCGGCAAAGTCGCTGGCGCAGCTGGAACCGCCCGGATGCAGCGTGCACTTTGTCATTGCCAGCTGCGAGAACATGATCGGCAGCCGGGGCCTTCGCCCGGGCGACATCCTGACCGCCAGCAACGGCAAGACCATCGAGGTGAACAACACGGACGCCGAGGGGCGCCTGACGCTGGCCGACGCGCTGACTTACGTGCAGCGCGAGTGCGGCGCCACGCGCGTGGTTGACATCGCAACGTTGACGGGCGCGTGCATGGTTGCGCTGGGCACTGGCATCGCGGGCCTGTGGTCCCCACAAGACGAGCTCGCAGCCGCGCTGGTGTCTGCGGGCGATGCCGCCGGCGAGAAGCTGTGGCGCATGCCGCTGGAGGATGCCTACTGGGATCAGATGAAGAGCGACCTGGCGGATTGCAAGAACACGGGGATGGGCAAAGGAGGGGCCATCACCGCCGCATTGTTCCTCAAAGAGTGGATCCAGAAAGATGTGAGCTGGGCACACTGCGACATCGCGGGACCCGTGTGGGACGACAAGCTTGGCGCCACCGGGTTTGGGGCTGCGACGCTGACCCACTGGGTATTGGGCGAGAGCCGACGCGCGCTGCCGTGAATTGCCAGCCAGCAGGACAAGCTTTTGCCATGTGAGATGGGCTGTTCGATGCGCTTGGTCAGGGGCCTCTACATGGGCACGCTGGCAGATTCGGCCGAATGTTCGCCTGAAAATCTTCGATTTCACACTCATTCGCCATTCGCGCGCGCGCCGCCGCCTGTACACCCAATTAAAACCCGTACTTCTGTGCGCAAGGTTGCGCCGCACCGAACGCACCAACTGTCGCGCTGAACGGTGCGCTGGCTGATGCGTCATTAAGCGAGAAGCGAAGCGACACTGCGTGACGTTGACTTGAGAGCGAAGGGACGCCCGGGAAAGGAACCGACAGGAGTCCCTCATGCGGCCGGGACGTGGCTCGAGGCACTGTCGTCACCACTACAGTAGGGTGCCACGGAAGGCCCCTGCACCCAACAGGCCCCTGGTTTGCACTCCTTTGTTCGTCCCCGCTCCTTTCTGCCGTGCTGACCCGTGTCACGGTGTCACGTGTCACCCACCGAGTGCTTGCAGACGGGGCAGGTGCGGCTCTTGGCCAACCAGGGGTCAATGCACGCCTGGTGGAAGCTGTGGAAGCAGGCCAGGCGGCGCACCGTGTCGCCCGGCTGTGGCGCGTCCAGGCACACGGCGCACGCCTCGGCACCGCCGCCCTCAGCCGCCGCAGCCGCCACCCTGCTCACCGTGGTGTTTGCAGCCAGCGCAGCCTTGCTGGTGCCCCGCTGAGTGACGCGCTCATCCAGCGCAAGCAGCGACTCATAGTCGTCGGGGCCGAAATCGCGGTCGCTTAGCGCTACCCCTAAGGGTAATCCCCCTGGACCGGGTAAACCACCCCCTCTCCCCAAAGCACCCCCAAGGGCACCCACGCCGCCCATCATGTGCGCCAGCAAGCCTCCGAAGCCGCGCCCGCGGCCCCCGCCCGTTTGCGCCATCAGGCGAGCCAGCTGCGCAGCCTCGTCTCGCGCCGCAAACCGGGGCGCCCCGCCGCCGCCGCCGAAGTGCGCCCAAGGCGCCGCAGCGTAGCCGCCGCCGGCGAACTCGTCGTCGTCGCTGTCGTCGTCATAGTGTGCAAAACGGCTGCGATGCTGCCTGCGCTCTCGTTCGCCTCCACCGCCGCCACCGCCGCCCCGCACCTCCTGCATCTGTCGCGCAGCTGCTAGCGACGCTTGCTCCGCGCGCTGGTGCTCCTCCTGCTGCAGTCTGTCCGTGTGACGGGCAGGGGGGCGTGAGCGCGCAAGCGCCAGCTGCATCGCAGCGCCTAGGCGCGCGGCTTGCTGGCGAGCTCGCGGGCTAGCGCGCGGCGCGATGCGCACCTGAGCGCCATCTCCCGGTCGGACGCCTCGTGCTGGCGCAGTTGGCTTCTGGCTGCGAGGTCTCGGCGGTCGCGCCCGGGTGCGCCACGCGCGCCGCCGCCGAGCGGAGGGCTGTCGTCCAGGAACACAACCTCGTCAGCCTCCAGTGGCGCGGTGCGCGGGCGCTTGCGCGGCCGGGGCGCGCGGGCACCGCCAGACGCGCCTGCAAGCGTGCAACAGACGAGTGAGCGCGCGCGTCGCTCACGCTGCGCCACACGCACGCACCGCCTTCCAGCACGATGCAGTCGCCGTCGTCGGGGGCGGCCGCACCGCCAGCCAGCGGAGGCGAAGAGCTGTTGTGTGAGCGAGTGTGGTCAGAGAGCGAGGAGCGGCCGCGTGGAGTGTAGGCGGGCGCAGGGGACGCACAGGAGGTCAATAACCTCAACATTGGAGGCCATCGCATGCGACTGCCGAGGGCTCGTTTGGTGTGGAAAACGCCAAAGAGCGCACCGACCGCCGCCGCTGCCACGCGAGCACCACCAAAAAAGGCGTGGCTGCTGTGATTCCTGACCTCTCCGCAGGCTCTGTGGCTGTGGCTGTGGCTGTTCTTCGCAGGCAGGCTCAGCAGCCAGGTCGAGGCCCTGGGAGCGGTCGCTGGTGTGCTGCCCATGCAACAAACGCTGTCCGCCCGTGGCTCGGCCGGCTGCGCGCCGAGGGCTCAGGTGGGCGCTAGCCGCGCCGTGAGTGGCTGTGTTGCGAGTATCTGCGGTTTGCGGAGGCGTGTTGTGGTGGGAGGAGGCGCGCAGAAGAGGCGGACTGGATGGCTCACATGCGCTACTGGAATCGACAACCGCCCTACAGCGGACGCTAACGAGCCTGGGTGCGCCACGACCCATTTGTCTTCTCAGCGCGCACAGCGGCGCAGAACCTTCGCCTTTGGCCGCGGCACGAGTGCTCGCGTTGCAGCCACACGAGCACTGATTATTTACTGACCACCTTCCACCCACTTGACAGCCTTCCTCCCTCCGCCAAGAGCAAGGGCTGGTTTCGCAACGGCTGGGGTCGCGGCAGCGCAGAGGGTGAGAGCCAGGCGCCCACTGGCGAGAGCACGGTGCGCCCCATGTGCATGCTGCTCCCCAGTCGCTAGCCTGACGCTCTGCGCAGCCCGGCGGCGCCTCCTGGTCGCGTGGCGGCTCAGCCTCCGCCTCGGCGCCTGCGCCTGTGAATGCGCCTGCGCCCCGCGCGGTGTCTGTGGCACGAGAGTCGCCCCCTCGCAAGGAGACCGCACAGCAGAGCTGGGTGCCTCAGCGCCCGCAGCTGCCGCTGTTCCGCTCTGGCGCGGACGGGCTGGCGCTGCCGGCGTTGCGGCGTCCAGACTGGGCGCCTCAGTGGCTGGACCCGTTTGACCCGAGCTCAGACCTGCGGCGCTGGATCTTCCCGTACTTGCTGGCGCCGTGGCTGGCGGCGCAGCTCCTCAAGCTGGCGCTGGTGTCGCCGCTGCTGGAGGCTGAGCTGCACACTCAGGGCAGCACGTTCTTTAAGCTGCGCCCAGAGCAGGTTGAGCACGCCGAGTACGAGGCTGAGCGCTACCGCGCGCACCTCTCCTTCGAGCAGCTCATGCAGCGTGCGCCGCCGCTGCTGGAGGCTGACCTGCTCACCAAAGTGCGCGACAAGCTCGCACACGACGAGCAGGAGCTGCTGGAGAACAACGCGCACAGCACGGCGGACCTGGTGACGGATGCCACGTTCAGCGCCGTGGTTGGAATCAACGTGGTGGCCAACATTGAGCGCGTGCGGGGCATTCAGAGCGTCGTGGGCAAGGAGTTCTTCAGCATGGACAGCAGCAGACAGGCATTCCTGCTGCTGTTGGTGTCGGACATCCTGGTGGGGTATCACAGGTGCGATGCCAGCCGTCTGCGAGCAAGCGAAGTCTCATCCGGCACGCCGCTGACGCGTCTGGTTACTTTAGCTCGGAAGGTTGGGCCACACTCCTGGAGCTGGTGGCGAACCACTATGGCATCGACGAGCGCAAGGACCTCACCGCTCTCTTCATCGCTGTTGTGCCAGTCTCTGTGGACGTCGTCTTCAAGTACTGGTGCGACGGCCGAGCAGGGCGCGCGGCAGCGCTGACGGTGTGTGCTTGCAGGTGCTACAGCTCGCTGCGCAACTGGTCGCCGGACACGCAGGTCATTCTGGATGAGATTGACCACTAGCAGCGTGTTGCGGTCACGTCCAAGGGGCCGAAGCGCAGCATCTTCGCCCCCCTTCCGCAGATTTGCACCACCTGGCCATCTGCTTCTGTGCGGCTTACTGTGACCTGCCTGCGCCCGTGGACATGCGCTGCGCTGCTCAGCCTTTGACCAGCACAATGGGCGCCACGACGGCCGTCTCTCTCGCCCGCCGCGCTGCGCCTCTGGCGCGCCGCGTCGCAGCCGCCGACACCAAGGCGCGTGTGGTGCAGAGCGCATGCTTGAGCGACTCGCGTGCAGCTGCGCTCCTTCCGCTCGCTTCAGCCGCGTCCCTTGGACTCACGCCGCCCCGCCTTCAGTCGCTGCGCTGCCTCGCCACGCGCGCCAAGAAGCAGGAGGAGGGCCACGAGAGCGTGCCGGTCTCCCAAGAGGCTCCCGCCGAGCAGCGCCAGATGACGTCACCCACCCCCCGGGGCCCCTCCGTTCCCTGGTTCCCCGGCGGCGGCCTGGCCGCGGTGCTGCCGCGCATGCTGGCGGCTGACCCGTTCTTCGGCATGCCTGGCGGTGGGCCCTTCGGCATGGCGGATCGGCTCATGCATGACCTGGAGGATGTGCTGGGCGGCGACCTGGAGGAGGCTGGCGTCCTGCCTGGCGAGGTTGCGCGTCTGTGGGCGGCTGTGGACGTGAAGGAGACTCCTGACGCGTTTCTGCTGAGCACGGACGTTCCGGGCCTGGCGCGCGACGACGTTAAGGTGACTTTGGAGGACAACAACGTGCTGCGCATCACCGGCGAGCGCAAGCGCGAGGAGGTGAAGGAGTCGGAGGGCTACAAGCGCACCGAGCGCAGCTACGGCTCCTTTGAGCGTCGCTTCAAGATCCCGGGTAACGTCAACGCCGGCGAGATCAAGGCTGACCTGGCGCACGGCGTGCTGAACGTCACGATCCCCAAGAAGCCCGACGCGCAGCCGCAGAGCGTGGAGATCAACGTGGGCGAGGGCAAGGCCGAGGGCAAGGACAAGGCGTGAAGGCGTGCGTTAGCTGGGCCCGGGAGAATCAACGGACACGCACACGGCCACTGCGCAAAATGGACAGTCGAAGCGTGCAACGATCACCCACATCCATACACATACACCCGCATCATCTTTCTACTCTGCCCTGCCCTAGGGACGCTCAGTGCGGAGGCCGTGTGTAGTGTGTGGCGTATGACCCAAGCAACTGGTTACATCCGCTGGCTTTTCGTACTACCGGATCTGGTACCGTCCGATTGCTCGCTGCCCCTCTGGCGCTGCCACCCGAACGTGACGGGCCAGGCGCCCGTGTACTTCGTGGACGTGGGCTGGACTAGTACGAACCAGCCTTCCAGGTGGACGAGGCCTACTCCACGCATAGCTGCTGCACCTTGCGCTGCACCTCGAGCAGCTCGTCCACAGGGATGTGGACGCCGACCATCAAGCAGGCTTGCGAATCCGGCGGCGCAAGGCTGAGGAAGCCGATGTACGGCACTCGTATGGGGTCGCCCACAGCCGGCTCAAACCAGGTGGGCTTGGCTGAGCCGAAGGACGAGTCCAGCAGCGGCGCAGCGGGGAAGCGGAAGTCGGAGATGAGCAGATCGTTGGCGAAAGGGTTGATGGCGAAACTTAGTGTGCCGCTGCCGCGCAGCTTGCTGGCGGCATCCAAGAAGCGCAACTCCGCCCGGATGGAAGCCGGCGCCTGCGCTGCAGCCTTGCCGGATCGCACGGCGGCGACGATGTCTGCGAAGCTGCCGTCACGCAGGGCTTCATCGTCCATAGTACAGCAAGCCACGACGATCGCATTGCCGACGTAGCTGTCGCTGAGAGCCACGCGACCCCGGATGTTCAGCGGGAAGAAGAGGCGCGCAGGGGCGGCACGCGCGGCGGCGTCCAGCATCCCGCGGCGCTTGCGGGCACACGCCACCGCGTGCCACAGGCATGCCGTCACCGCGTCGAAGGAGGAGCATCCGCGAGGAGCATTAGCTGATTGTGCGCCGTCGCCGCGCGCCTTCAGCCGCCCCAGCTGCTCGCGGCTGAAGAAGAATAGTGCGCCTCGCACAGCAGTGGGGTCGGTGAAGCCCAGCGAAGGGTCGGTGGCGGCGCGGAGCACGATCTTTGCAAGCTTCACGAAGGACGGGGCAGGCACGAGGCTGCCGCTGGGCGATGTCATCGGCAGCGAGGCGCGGGGCGTATTGAGCACCATGCAGCACCCGGGCGCAGCCTCGTCGTTCTCCTCCTGCTCGCCGCGCATGAGCTCATCCAGCGCTGAGCGGTCCAGCTGCGGCGCATGCAGCGGGGGCGCCTCCGGAGAGGAGTAGCAGCGCGCCCAATACGCCACGAAACCTGCGAGAGATGCGCCATCTGTCAGTCCGTGACTGCTCTTGACGCCCAGCGTGCAGCAGCCATCGGCGTAGTAAATCACCGTTACGTCCAGCAGCGGAGCCTGCGCGTCATTCTTCAGTGCCTTCAGCGATCGCGGCCCCTGGGACATGGTCGGCGCGATGGCAATCACTCCACCAGAGGTCGCACGGCAAGGGCGTTGAGGCGCCACGCCGCTGCAGGTAATGACCGTGAGCAGCGCACCCTGGTTGCCGCAGTCCACCGCGACGCGGCGGCGCCCAAACTCATCGGCGGCGAGAGACACGAGGCGTCCTGCAAGCAGCGGGTACTGCACCAGCGCAGATTCCAGCGCCAAAAAGAGGCCATCTGCGTCGATGGGCTCCGCGAAGCTCCAAGTCCAGCTCAGCGGCGCCGCCGTGTAGAAGAGTTCAACATCCTCGCGTGACAGCGGCAGCAGCTGGGTGGGGGGAGGGGCCTTGGCCCGTCGCGCGTGCACCAGCCGCACGCTGTTCACCACGGCGCACTCGAGCTTGCGCGCATAGGCGCGCGCCCGCTTGGCGCCGCCGCGCAGCGCTGCGCAGGGCATGTGTAGGCTGGTATTGAGGGCGATGCGTGTGGGGGGTGGCCCGAGGCAGCCTGCCTCGACTCGACTCAACCAGTCACTTCGTGCGCTCTTGACAGGTGGGGCTGCACTCACATCAGCGCCAGATCAAGCACGAGCTGCGCCGCCCGCGCTGCCGCATCCGCGCCCGCCTCGTGCTGCTGCACCTCCCGGAGGCGCGCCTGGAGCACCTGGTCGCCCAGACACGCGCGCAGCGCCGCGCACAGCTCCTTTCGCGACACGCTCTGCGCCTGGAAAGCCCGCGGCGTGAGCTTGGCGCGCACCAGGCATCGCCCCCAGAAGCTCTGGTCGCACGTCTTCTCCACCGCCACGGGCAGACAGGGCACGCCGGCGAGCAAGCAGGCGTGCACCGTGCCCGGCCCGCCGTGGCACACCACCGCCGCGCAGCGCGGGAAGAGCCAGGCGTGCGGCACGCTGCCTGTGAGCGGCAGCACGTCGGCGCTCACATCCAGGCAACCGCCCGGCGCCCCGTCCACGAACACCACGCAGCGCCGCCCGGCCCCCCGGGCCGCCTCCGCGCACAGGCGCAGCAGCTGCGCCGCGCCGCGCTTGTAGACGACGCCCTCGCCGCGGTCCAGAAAGGCTGCCATGGAGCCGAAGGTGACCGCCACTGGCGGCGCACCGGCGCTAAGAAAGGCTGCCAGCTCGGGCGGCGGCGCGTAGTGGGTCGGCGCGGGCAGGTGCGGCGCGCCGGTGATGTGCGCGGCGGCGGGGAAGTCGCGCGGGCGGGGCGAGAGCAGCGGCGAGTGCAGCAGCAGCGTGGTCCGCTTCTTGCCGCAATACAGGCCGTAGCAGCCTGTGCTGCCCCGTATGGGGGGCATGCCGTGCTCAACGCGCAGCGCGTTGATGGTCTTTTTGAAGATGAACAGCCAGGTGCCGCGCACAGCCAGCGCCCAGGTGGCCCGGTTCAGCAGCCGCGCAAAGCGCCAGCTGGGCAGCGCCATCACGGGCGGCGCATAGGCGCTCGTGGGAACCAGCGGCTGGAAATGCGCCACCGCGAAGGGGACCTGCAGCAGGTCGCACAGGGAGGCGTGCACGAACACGGAGACGCTGCTCAGCAGGGCCGCGTGCGGTTTGAACCATTCCATGGCCGCCTGAGCGGACGTCCACGCGTCGCTGCTCACGCGGCGCATGAACTTCTCCAGCGCAAGGGCACCGGCAGCGCCGCGCTTGGCCGAGGCAAAGGCGCGCCCCTCCGGGAGCTCGCGAAGCGCGTCGTCCACCCCTGGACCCAGAGAGCGAAAGTCAACGCCCGCGGCGGCGGCGGCGCGCGAGAAGGAGGCGTGCGTGATGAGCAGCACGGCGGCGCCTTTGGCTTGCAGGCCCTTTGCCACAGCGAGCATCGGCTGCACGTCTCCAGTGGTGCCGAGCGTTAGCAGGCACACGCGGCGGCGCGGCTCAGCCACATCAGGCGCATCGAGCGCAACGTTGTGCATCGCGTAGGGAGAGAAGAAGGCAGACTGCGAGCTCGAGGCAGTGTCCCACTGGCTCACCAACCCGAGGCAGTTGGTGGCTCCTCTCCGCCTCGATGTCTCGCCGCGCTTCGCAGCTGAAATACAGCCGCGTCTCGCAGCGTCTGGTGCGCGCCGCGACGCCCGCCGCAGAGCCGTGCGCGTGCGTGCCGCTGAGCGCAATCGATGCGCATCCCTTTGTGCGCGGCATGTCCGTCACCTGCGCCTTCGTGTACCCGCAGCCGGCGCTGGATGTGGAGGCTATGGCGGCGTCGCTTTCTCGCACGCTGAGCCGCTACCCGGTGGTGGCTGGCCGGCTGCGTCGCAGTCGCTCTCACGAGGCAGCCTTCGAGGTAACCTGCAACAACGCGGGCGCCGAGTTCAGCTTCTTCCGCTGCGACGGCACGGTGAGCGACTTCAATGGGTACGGGGACTCAGGCGGCGGCGGCCAGCACATGCAGCCCGCAGGCAACCGCGCGCCAGCCGCCTTTTGCGCGCGCATGCAGCCGTTTGACTCGCTGCTGTCGGGAAACGCTGCGCTGGCGCACTTCCGGGTGACCCACCTGCGCGACGGGGGCAGCATCTTGGGCTTCTCTTGTAGCCACGCGCTGGCTGACGGCGCCTCTGCTCTCGCCTTTGTGGAGGCGTGGGCGGCAGAGCATGCTGCATTGCTCACGGGCTGTCCGGCGGCCTTGCCTCGCTTCGGCGCGCCGATGTTCGACCGCGAGGCGCTGAGCGCAGCCGCCAGAGTGCCACCAGAGCTGCCGGCCTCCACAGTCGCAAACACGGCGGCTGGGCGGGCCCGCATGGCCGCCCTGGCGGCGCGCATCACCCTGCGCAGCCTGGCGGGGCGGGGCCGCAAAGTGGTGGTGGATGCCCTCCGTCCGACGGCGACCTTTGTGGTTCCGCTTTCCAGCGAACTCATCGCCCGCGCGCGCGCCGCCGCGCCAGGCACCTCCGCCAACGACGTCGCGGTGGGCATCTCCTGGGCGCTGCTGTGCGCTGTGCGGCACAGAGGCAGCAAGTCTCCGCTTCTGGGCGAGTCGCACGCGCTGATGCAGACCGCGGACCTGCGGCGATACCTGCCCGGCCTGCCCGCGTCCTTCTTCGGCAACTGCAGCTGGGGCGTGCTGGTGACGGCTCAGCCGGGCGCACGCTCGCCTCTGCAGCTCGCCGCCGCTTGCCGCGCAGCCATGGCCGAGTTCTGCGACTCGGCGCTGCTCTTCGAGCAGCTGGACGGCCTGCTTCGGCCCCATGCAGGTGCGTCGTGGAGCGCACTGCGCCAGGCGGTGCTGCCCGCCTTTTGCGACGGAGTGTTCAGTAGTTGGAACTGGCCGCCGCTGTGGGCGATTCGTTTCGGAGGAGCGACGCCCGTCTGGATATCCGGCAACATCTTCCCGGCAACGCCATGGGGGTTCCAGCTCCTGGCAGGACGGCCTGACCAACCGGGCCTGCTGCTCATGGGCACGTGTCCGCGCATCAAATTGGAGCATGTGAAGGCGGCGGCGAGCTCGATCCTTGAGGCGCTGCGGTTGGAGGCGGAGAGCTTGCCAAGCGCCGCCTGAGGTCTAAACTGCAGTGAGACGACGGTGCTTGAGCATCAGCACACCCTTGTAAGAGAGCCACAGCTTTCCAACAAAGGTTGCCGGCTTCAGGCCTCCTCGCACGACCAGCGACTCGGCCAGCGAGAGCACCAGGCGCTTTGGCTGGGCGTCGCGAACAGCGGGCAGGCGGCGCAGCCAGGCCTGGCGCGCCACTTGCTGCTCTGCGACGCCCAGCGCGGCCGCATACGCTGCACCGGTCCTTGCGCGGGCCGCGGCTGGCAGAGCGCGGGCCAGCGGACCACCAACCAGAGCGGCTGGCTGCAGCTTGTAGCAGGCGCTCCACACCGCAGCCGCGAAGCAGACGCTGATCAGCTCGTGCAGCACCAGAGCCAGAGGGAGGTCAGACGCTGCCAGTCCCTGCTCCTGGAAGTAGTCCTTGATGCGGCCCATGGCTAACTTCTGGGCGTCGTTCGACCACTATCTGGCGTCGCGTACAGGAGAGAGACGAGGAGGGCGGGCGAGTCGCGCGTGTGCCGCCGTGCCGCGCTTGCTGCGTGCTGTGCTGGTCGTACGACCACCTTGGCCGCCAGCCTTTCAAAACGACGGTTGCACCTGCATCTGGCTTCTGGCACGTCTTTCGCGCTTCGCTCTCTCCGCAAGCCTGTCTCACGGCAGCTCCACAGCCGTGCCTGCGAGCCGCCCTGTGTTCACAGAGCAAGCGGCGTAGCAAACTCTGTTCGCTTCGGTCTGGGCCTCCACGCCTGCGCCTCCGCCCGCGCTCTCTTGTGGCTGCCTGTGGGTGCCGTAGTGCTGTTGTGTTGCCGTGAGCGAGCTTGAGAATGGAGCCTTTCCCACTGTCGTCGTCCGACTTTCCCACCACCAGTTTGAGCGCGGGCAGCGGTCTCTTCGAGGACTCCTGGCTGGACCAGCTGTCGCTGCCGGGTCCTGGCGCGGTGGTGACGAGCCCCGAGCTGCGTTGCCTGGACGAAAAGCACGGGACAAGTTGTCGCCAGTGCCACCCAGCGCCGCCCTGGCAGGAGGCGGCCAGCTGGGAGTTGGTGGGCGACCCTGGTCTGCGCAACGGCGAGCGCAAGCTGCGCACGCTGCTGACGCGCACTCGTGAGTGGGGGAGCAGCGACGAACGGGAAGCGGCGGCGACGCAGCTGCAGGGGGCGCTTCCACGCCTCGCCAGCGCGCTTCGCTCCCGGTATGCTTCCGCCCTCTCCAAGGAGACGATGCTTGCGCTCGTTCACCTCTGGGGCTATCGCGCCGAGAACTGGCGGCGTCGTGGGAATCGTCCCACGAGAAAGGAGCGCAAGGGTGCACGAGCGACTGAAGCAGCGGCTGAGACAGCACCCGCCCCAGTGCCCTCGAACGCCGAGCGTGTGTTCGAGTTGAAGAAGTCGCTGCGCACCCTTTTTGCTGCCACCCAGCAGGGCATCGTGGGCCCGCGGGCACAGGCACTTGCTCAAAACGATGCTGAGGCGCGTGCGTTGTTTGCCCGGGAGGTTGAGACCCACCGTCGATTGGTGGCCCACTACCGCGCCTGGCAGCCAAAGCTGCATGCGCTGGCCTCGCAGGCCGCAAGGGCACACGATGCTGGCGGCGTGGCGCCAGACGCAGCCTTTTCGCCGGAGCAGTTGGCTTTGCAGATCACGCAGTACGGCATTCGGTCTGCAACCTCAATCGCGGAGCAGAACCGGCAGCAGTTAGTGAGTTCTAGCTGGCTTTGCCCTCAACACTGTATCACTCATCACTCACCCCTCCGCTCGCCTCAGGCGGACCCTGGATGCAGTGAGGCGGAGCGGGTTTGGCGAAGCGAGACGCTTGCTGGGGAGGAGGCGCATCTGGAGGGGATCAAGCTCGTGCATGACTTCGTTGTGCGCACGCCGGCCGAAGAGCGTGCGACGGCGGCAGTCTTCGCCCTGGAGGTGTCTGTGCTGCACATAAGCGGCGTGCTGGGCAGCAACGTGGAGCGCCTGGCGTGGCTGGAAGCGCTTCCGCCCGCCGAAGGGGCACCCCCCGGTCGCCTGACTGAGGGCATCGAGGCTGTCCTACACCTCTTCCCGCTCTTATCGAGGGTCGGCCCGGGCGAGTCCAAGCCTTAAGGTGGCGCGCCAGGTTGGTGAAACAAACGCCCAGTTATACTGACAAGAATCTCCTCCGCGCCTGCGCCCGCGCCTGCGCCTGCCTCATTGGCGGCGCAGCGTGGCGTAAAACGCTTTCGCGTCCTCCGCTGACCACTCCTCCGCCAACGGCACGCCCAGCGCGCGCGCCATCGCCGCGCGCACGCCGGCCGCAAACAGCCGCGGGTCCGCCTGCTCCGCTGCCGACGGGGCGTAAGGCGGCAAGATGCGCACCTCCACGGTGCCGGACCAAGGCCGCCCAATCAGACGCGCAAGGTGCACGAACTCGGTGGGCAACCGGTGGTAGAAAGAACACCTGGTCGCCCGCGGGCGCCACACCCAGCCGGCGTTGACCGCTCCGGTGTTGTAACGAAGGATGACAGGCATGACGGGCTGGCCCGAAAGGAAGCCCCCGGTCTTGAAGCGCAAAAGGTGGTGACCATTCGTGCAGGTGCCCTCCGGGAAGACGAGCAGCGGCGGATGCAGGTCCCAGCAGCCGGTGCGGCGAGCTCGATCTGTGATGCTCGCGGAGACAGAGGTGGACGCATCCACGGGAACCTGCCCGAAGAGACGGAGCACAGTGCCGATGAGGGGCATCGTGGAGACGAACTTGTTGGCGACGGAAAAGTATGGGCCAGTCGCTGCTCCGACGACAAATGGATCGAGGTAGGAGATATGGTTCACGACGACGGCCGCAGCTGTGCATGAGGCGTAGGCCGTCGCGAGCGCGCCGCTTTCGTCCACCACGCGGACTCGGAAGCCGAGCGCATACATGGCACAGCGGCCGACGCAGAATGTCGACGCTATAACCAATGGCTTGTAGCGCCTGAAGCGGGGCGTGTCCAGGTGCGCGCCCGCCGGGAGCCTTGGCGCAGCAGACAGGCGCAGGAACAGAACCCACGTGAAGAGCACGCAGGCAAGCAAGAACAGGCGAAGCAGCGTCAAGGGAACACGCACGAGCAGCAGTACAGCGCCCAAACGCGTCAGCGGCGGCGTGTCATCGTCCACGTGCGGCAGTCTGCGGGCTTGAGACGACGCTGGCGCCAGCGTCATGGCACCCGCGAGCGCGTGCTTCTGCGTGAGAACATTTGTGGGACTTTGGAACATCTGTGGGACTTTGTGTGCCGACGCGCTCTCCTTCTTCCCTCCGACCCTGCTGCGCCATGCCGCACGTCTTGAACGAGCCTGGCAAGAAGCCCAAGCGAAGTGGCTGGAATGATGCAGCGTGGTGCTGTGGCAGTGTGCCGGTCATTGGTCCGCAACCATGCGCTTACGAGGCTCTCGAGCGCGCATGACTCTGCTGACTCGCCGCGTCAGGCTGGCGCTGGGTGGTCTCCGTCAGCCTGCAGCTGGCGATTAACACACGCCTGTTCAAGACCGCCTTCTACGAGCAGGAGTATGCCGTTGACAACTTGGCACGTGACCCGCCAAGCTGCTGCGCGAGTTGCTACCTCGCTGCGCGCCTGCCGCAGACGCGCCTCATTCTCTGGCTTGCGCTGGGCGAGTGCGAAGCACTGCCGCGCGACGCTGCGCTCTCTGTCGCAGGCACATTGCTAGAGCTGGGATGCTCGCTCCACAATTGCTCCACACTTGTTTTGACACACCCCAGGCCTCGGCTCTCACCATGGCCGCCGTCTCCACGTTCTTCAACTTCCTTGTCATCTTCTATCACATGACTCAGTGCGCGTTGCTGCTTCGGTCCACCGTTGCAATTCGTTTGTTCTGACGAAGTTCTGCCCTCCGTCCAGGCCCGCCCACCCCAAATTCATGCTGATCAAGAGCCGCCGGACGTGCCTACACATCCACATGGCCTGCGGCATCATGGAGATTTGCTGCGCCTGCACGGTGATGCTGAACGCCTACTACTGGGGCAGCCACCGGACCATCTACGCGCAGGTGGTGGGCGTTGCGGGACTGATCCACGCCGCCACTGCCGTCGTGCAGACGGGCATAGTGTTTGGTGCCCGCATCATCATGCGGCCGTCCTACTACTGGGTGGCGCTAATGCATTTCGTGGCCGCCACGGCGACGCTGAGCGCACCGGAGCGGCCGCAGCGCGTCATTGCGCAATACATCGTGCTTTGCATCTTCACATGGTGCCGCGTCTACATTGCCGTTATCGGCCTGCTGAACTACGGCACCGCATGCGTGTACACGCTGAGCATTTCGCTGGCGGGGCTGACAATGTTTCCGCACGTGCTGGGTGCGCCCGCCAACTGCGCTGGGATGACCTCGCTGACTCGTCACCCAGGGCCAAATGCGCCGATCATCTTCATCTCCTACCTCTCCTTCACCGCGGTCCTGTGGGCCTGGACGGCGGGCGTCTCCTTCGACAGCATGGAGTGGGGCGAGCTCACCAGCGAGGGCGTTCGCCTGGAGCTGTTTGACTACGAGGCCATGGCGCGCTGGCGAAACCTTTCCGCGAACGCGACGCCCGAGGTGCGATCCGACGCAGCCGACAGCACTTGCACTGACTCCCGGCCTGCCAGGAGAGCGCGGCTGCCGCTCGCGCTCTGTTTGACCGCCTGGACAAAGACGGGAGCGGCTCTCTGGACATGAGCGAGACGGAGATGCTGCTCAAGAGCCTGAGCATCCACCCCACTGTCCGCAACTCGTTGAAAAGCACGCTGAATCGGCGCGGCGGCCAGCTGGACTTTGATACGTTCCACCGATCGGTGTGGAACCTAGCCTCGCGCAGTGCGATTGACTGGTCAGAGCCCAGCCTGCGCTATGCGGACCTGGCCAAGATCACAGATCCGCGGCGCCAGGCCAGGTTGGTCTTCGACTGCATCGACCTGGACAAGTCAGGCGTGCTCGAGAGCTTCGAGCTGAGCGAGCTGCTGGTCAAGTGGGGCTGCC
>Ga0049083_10000351_pt1 | contig 16139 bp, 10 predicted proteins | sample GreLakmeMI27MSRF_FD_66719 | JGI IMG/M metagenome (GOLD analysis project Ga0049083, IMG submission 66719) | Freshwater lentic microbial communities from great Laurentian Lakes, MI, USA - Great Lakes metaG MI27MSRF | ecosystem: Environmental > Aquatic > Freshwater > Lake | place: Great Lakes...
CGGACGGCGACCTCGTCACGGTTACAGAGATTCAGCGCCGCGGAGCTGGTGCACGCCACGAGTAGGTACCTCTTCCGCATCTCCTTTCTCTCATATCTCTCCTTCCTCTTCGCCATCTTCGCTCTCATCTCTCACCCTCTTCTTCTCTATCCTCCTCTCTTGCTCTCTTCTACTCTCCTTTCTTCTCTCTTTCCCGTGTTTACTTCCATATAGTTCCATGGTTACACGTGTAATGGTCAGCCCCTCTCTCCTTTGTGGCGTAGGATTTAGGGCGTAAACCAAGTGCTGGGCATCCTTGTGAGCTCCGTCTCTGGTCTCTCCTCACAATGGGCGGGAGCAGTAGCAAACCTGAGGAGATCGTGGCGCTGGCACAGCAGGCGGTTGCGTATAACCCTCCGCTGGGCCCGCCGGTGAAGGCGCGTGTGTGGAGAACTGAGCGCCTTACTGTCCTGATCCTCTCCTCGCAGGGCAACCCGCTGGTTTACCTCGACATAGCGCTGGGTCGCTACGGCGTGGGCACGCCTCTGGGTCGCATCACCATTGAGTTGAAGGCGCGACAGCTCCCGTCAGAGTGCTGAGTGGGCGATGCCTGACTCCGCATCCGCTCCCTCAGGCGGATGTGGCCCCAAAGACCGCCGAGAACTTCAGGCAGCTGTGCTTGAACCCGGAGGGGTCTGGCTACGTGAACAGCCGGTGCGTGCAGTGAGCCACGCTCGCTCTGCTCCCCTCTCTTGCTCACTCTCCTGCTCTAGCTTCCACCGCGTGATCCCCAATTTCATGTGCCAGGGCGGCGACTTCACCAACGGTGCGCCGCGAGCCTGAGACACACGCAAATGCTGACGCCACCTGACGCCACCAGACAACGGCACTGGCGGTCGCTCGATCTACGGCACAAAGTTTGCCGACGAGAACTTCAAGCTGCGCCACCAGGGCGTGGGCATCTTGAGCATGGCCAACGCTGGCCCCAACACTAACGGCAGTCAGGCGCGTTGTTCTCATGCAGTGCTTCACTCAATCCACTCACTGCTCGCAAGCAGTTCTTCCTCTGCACTGTAGCCACGCCCTTCCTGGACGGCAAGCACACCGTGTTTGGCCAAGTGGTTGACGGCTACTCGGTGGTCAAGGCTATGGAGGCGTGTGGCAGTCGCGGCGGGGAAACTAGCTTCGATGTCATGATCGCCAAATGTGGAGAGGTGGACGCATCCGCTGCAGCGGGAGGCGCAGTGCGAACGACGGTGGCGCGCGCATCCATGAAGATGGCTGCTCCGATGCAGGCTGGGCCGGGCGCGGCACGCGCCTTCACCGCTCGCGCAGCGGCTTCCTCGGGCGGGCGCCTGGCAGTGGCTGCGGCGCGCCGCGTGGCGCATGCGGCGCCCCGCGCGCCGATGAGCGCCCGCGCGCAGGCGATGGCGACGGCCGCTGTGCTAGCGGGCCGCGCGGTTGCCTTCTGAGCACGTGGCGATGCAAGGCGGAGCAGGCGGTGGCGGCGCTGACATCGAGGCGTCGCCGGAGGCGACGCGTGAGTTTTGACGTAGAGATGTAGAAACTGACGCTCTGTCACGTACGACAACACACCATCCTTGCGTGCGCTCCTCATTCCATCCCTCTGCGCCGCACCAGCAGCGCCCCACACTCCAAGTGCGGCGTGTATGCGAACTGGTCGAAGCACGCGAAGCGCTTCAGCTCGTGCGTGCCCCGCAGGCGCGCCACGTCCTCAACCATCGTCTCCGGATTGCAGCTGATGTACAGGATGCGCTCAAATCTGGCCAGGAAGGTGGACACCTGCGCGCCCAGCCCTGCGCGCGGCGGGTCCACCAACACAGTGTTGAGCTGCATCGTGGGCAGCTCAACGTGTGCAAGCCTTTGGTAGGCTCTCACGCCCTCCATCGCTTCCCGCAGCTCCTCCGCCGACACGCGGCCGAGCAGCGTGTTGTGGACGCCGTTGCGGTGCAGGTTGTGCGCGCAGACGGCCACGGCGCCCTTGCTTACCTCCGTTGCCAGCACTCTGCGAAAGCAAGGCGCCAGCGCAACCGTGAACGCCCCAGAGCCGCAGTACAGCTCCAAAAGGTCGTCGTTGCGGGCAGAGGCGCCGTCCAGTGCAGCCTGCACGGCCCAGGTGAACATGTGTTGCGCGATGCCGCCGTTGGACTGCGAGAAGGTCTCCTCCAGCTGCCTGTAATGAATCTGCCGCCCTGCAACGAGCAGCTGTTCGTCCAGGAAGTCGCGGCCCAGGACCACCTTTTGGCCGCGCGAGCGCCCAACCAAACCAACCAGCCCCAGCGACACGCGCAGCGCTTCAGCCTCCGCGCGCCACGCCTCGTCTAGCGCGCGGTGGTACACCAGCGTCAGCAGCGCTTCCCCCGATAGGGTGGTATGGAAGCGAGCGACAAACAAGCCGCCGTTGAGCAGCTCGCTGGTCTGCACCGCGGCCAGGAGGCGAGGCATAAGGCTGCACATTAGCTCGCTGCCCATGGGGAAGTCCTCCGCTGTCACTTCCACTGGGCAGCCCTTCTTCGGAAACATGCACAGGTATGTGCGCCCGTCCTGGTGCCACACGCCGAACTCTGCGCGCAGCCTGAAGTGTCGCGGCGCAGAAGCGTAGACGTCCACCTGCTCCGGCAGCGCCAGCTGACTGGAGCTCAAGGAGAGACGCACAGCCGCCACTTTTGCAGCGAGCTCCTCATCGTAGCTCTCGGGCCTCACAGCGATGTTGAGCATGCTCAGGTCCACGGCCGGCTTAGGCGGGCGAGGACCGCGTGCGCGCTGCTTTCGTGAAGGCCTGGGCGACATAGCCGTCGTCACAACGGCTTCACCTGGGGCCACAGCTGCCATGGCTCGCGCACGGCAAGCCCGGGCGGTGCAACGCAGAGCGAGCCCCAGCATGCGCGGGCGGAGCAACAACACAGTGTGTGGGGGGTGGACCTCAAGCGGCGTTACATACGCGTGTACCGCTGTGCACGGCGGGACTCCCCGGGCATCGTCGTCCCTCTCGCTCGCTGACGCGCCTCCGGCTGCCCCGTCTTCCAGCCGTGAATGAGCTCACTGCTGAGCAGCAGGCTGGCAGCGCAGAGGCAGCGGCCAGTGAGCACCTCCGGGCGCACGTTTGCCTGTGCCTCGCACGCCTCGCACGCCGCAGCCTCAGCGGACTCGCCTCTGCACGCGGTGGTTGCGACGCGGGAGAGCTTCGCGCCGTACGGCACGCTGTTGGAAGCCGGGGAGGATGGTGTTCCACACGGAGTCACAGACGCACGACTGGTCCTGGACGGAGGCGCCCCTCGGTTCTACCTCATGCGCCTGCCGCAGCGCAGCATGCGCGCCAGCACCATCACGCACCACGCGAGAGTGACACAGTGTCTCGCGGCCGTGGGAGACGCACCTTGGTACCTGGCTGTCGCACCTCCAGGCGCTTTGAGAAAAGACCAAGTGGTGGCTTTCCAAATCAAGCCCCCTGCGGCTGTGGCGCTGCACGTGGGCACCTGGCACTCGGGTGCGCCCCTGACGCGAGAGCTCTTCGTTCGGCTCCTCTGCCCGGCTGAGGCATGAGTGCCCACGCGCAGGGCCTTACTACAGCGAACCCGAGCGTCTGTTCTACAATTTGGAGCTGGCGGACACCAACGTGGTGGACCACACGACGCGCTCGTGCGGCCCCTTCCAAATACTGCCGCCCGCGTGACGTGCAATTCGGCCTGCGCATGCGCACTGCGCCTGCGTTGAAATTCCAGTCAGTGTGCGTTGCTCTCGACGCCTCGCACTCCGTCGAAGAAAAAAACTCGAGTCTTCCTCTCGAGATCATCACTCAGGACGTCAGGCAGTCAGGAGATGTTGTTGGTCAAGTCGAGATTCGAGATGAGTCACTCAACACCCCTCCGCCGGTCTCGTGCACCTGTGTGTGGCGGCCATGCCGGCCGGGCCGCCTAAGGGCTCCACAGTTGCTGGCGTGGCGCCCGTCTACTACAAGGGAGGCCTCCAGCCCCCCGGGGGTGACGCGGCTGCAGGTGCGCGCGCAGCGCTCCTCCGCTCGGCACTCGACGCAGCTGCTGCGCCTCAAAGCAGTCTGCGAGCCTGCAACCGCAGCAGCCTTCGTTCGTTTCGTTTCACTCGTTCTCGGGGCTGACATGTCACACAACTGCCAATCTCGACCGGCCTGACGCCGCCTCGCGTGCCTCCTCCCGCTCCGCAGCGCTGCGCATGGGGATGGTTGCGCCGGCAGCCAAGGTCGGCGGCCCACAGCAAGTTCCGGCCGAGGACGGCTCCTCTGGTTTTGCGATTCGAGCTCGCCTTGCAGCTTCCAAGCCCGCTGCGGCCTCTCGTGTGGGCAGCGGCGCGGACGCGCAGCTGTACGACTCGGAGGGCGAGGACGACGACGGGCTGCGTGAACAGCTGTCTAGCCCAGGCCGTGCTCTCCAGCCCAGCAGCGCTCCCACTCTCCCACTCCCCTTGCCAGCCACGCCGCCCGCGGCGCGGGCCACCCGCTTCACGGAGCTGTCGGCGACGCAGGTGCGCGTGACCTCTGCGCGGGCTGAGGGGCCTCCCTCGCTCACCCACCTTCGCCGGGCGGGTGTTGACACGCCTGCCCGCCCGCTCCAGGACGGCTACGAGCTTCCCGAGCAGGACCAAGACGAGGCAGCAGAGCTGCCCGCCACGCGCACGCAGCGTAGCGGGCGCACCGACAGGGAGCTGCGCGCGGCGATGACAGCCAAGGCTGCCACCCCCTGGGCAGACGCCTACTCCAACCCCGCGCTGGATGCCGCGGCAGGCGCTGCGGCGTGGCGCCAGAACACTGCGGTGCCCTTGCAGGCCGCTGCTGTGGCACCCCCTGCCGCTGGGGAGCTGTACGACCGCCTGGAGGGGGAGGAGTGGGCGGAGCGCACGCAGACGGACGATGAGCGCTCCTTGGCTCCGGCTGTCACGCCATCCAAGCCCGCCCCAGTGCCGCAGCCGCCATCCGCCGCAGCAGCTGCGACGGAGGCGACGGAAGACCGCCCGGCGCCCGCCTGGCTGGCGTCCCCTCTTTCGCCGCCGTTCCAGCCGCCCATCCTGCCCGTCGCGCGGGAGGACCTGCCCCCCGCGGCCCCAGCCGTGCCGCCTCCCGAACAACTGCTGCCCGTCGTGCAGCCTGTGGCCGAGCAGACGCAGGCGCCGCCGGCGGTCAACGGCGCCGCTGGGCGCTTCGAGCAGCTGGCGCATGCCCAGGCGCGGGCGCAGGCGGAGCTCATGGCTGCGCAGGCGGAGGCGCAGCAGGCGCGGGCGGCGGCCTCGGCGGCTGCGCCTGAACCTCAGCCTGTACAGCCCTGGCAAACGGAGACAGACGAGGAGCACGATGGAGACTACGACATCGAAGAGGTTGCAGCCTCAGCCGAAGAGGAGCCTCAGCCACTGTGTGCTGCTCCCATCTGCCCCTCTCCACCCCCGCTTATCCAGGCCCCTCATGACTCCATCGCCGAAGCTCTGGCCATCACGCCCACCCCACCCACGTCCGCAGCAGAGGCAGAGGCTGAGGATGTCAGCGAGGCTGCGTACGACGCGGAGGTTGCCTTGGTGATGCAGCCGCTTGATTCGCCCACCATTCCGGAGGTTGCCCTCCCCGCGGCATTCGCCCCAGCACCCGCCTCGAGCCGGCCGCGCCCAATCTTCGACCTCTCCGCCGACCCGGAGCTCCAGGCGTTTGAGCGGGAGGCTTTCGCCGCTGCGGAGGCTGCTGCAGCTGCTGCAGACTCTGCACTCCGCGCGCGCGAGGCGGCCAAGGTTGCGCGTGCGACGGCGGAGGCGCGCAAGCGCGTGGCGCCCACGGCGCCCATCTTTGTGCCCCTCATGCCCGAGGAGAGCAGCGAGGAGGAGGAGGAGGAGGACTGGACTGAGACGGCCAGCGAGCGCGCGTCGTACATCGAAGCCGCCGCAGCGGTACCTTCGGAGTTGCCGCCTGCGCCGGTTGTGTCCGAGTCGGAGCAAGCGGCGCGCAAGGCTACCATCCAGGCGAAGATGGAGCGTTTAGAGGAGCTGCAGCTCCGGGCGCGGGCCAAGCAGCAGAGCCTGCAGGCGTGGCAGAGCGCCCTGCCGGCGCTGAATGTCGCCGTGCGCCCGTCACCCGCAATCTTGGCTGAGCTGGCCGCCTCGGCAGGGAGCCCCTCCTACGCCACCGAGACGCCACCCTTCGCCACGAGCGCGGCGATGCCGCCCCTGATGTCGCTGGGAGAGCAGGTTGTGTCCCTGCGCTTTGGCACGTGCGCAGAGGGCGCCCCGCCTGTGGTTGCTGCGCCGGAGGTCAGCCCGTGCGTGGAGTACTCGCTCACCATGCTGCCCGACGGGCGGTGTGTGAGCAGCGGCGGCGGCAGCGTGGCGCACGTGTGGGACGCAGCTGGCTCTGGCCGGTGTGCGCTGGAGCTGAAGGGCCACACCGCGCGCGTGTGGTGCGTCGCCGCGTCGCCGCAGCGGGGCCTGGTGGTGACGGGCAGCTGGGACGGCAGCCTGCGCGTGTGGAGCGCCACGCGGGGCGTGTGCGTCGCCGTGCTGCGCGGCCACGGCGACCGCGTGTGGGCGCTGGCCACGCTGCCGGACTCTGAGCTGCTGGTCTCCGCCTCCTGGGACGCCACCTGCCGCGTGTGGAGCCTGGACAGCCTCACGCAGTCCTCGCCGGCGGCGGACGGCGGGGCGGGGCGGGGCGCAGCCGTGGCTGTGCTGCAGGGCCACTCTGGCGCCGTGCTGGCCCTCTGCCCGCTCCCCCGCCAGCGCTGCGCCACCGGCGGCGCGGACGGCGCCGTGCGGGTGTGGCTGGCGCGCAGCGGCGCATGCGAGCGCACGCTGTGCGGCCACGGGGGGCCTGTGTGCGCGCTGGCCGCCTTCCCGGACGGCCTGTGCCTCGCATCCGGCTCGCATGACGCCACAGTGCGCCTCTGGTCCCTCCACGACGACGCCAGCCAGCAGCAGCCGCAGCAGCAGCAGCAGCCGCCGCGCGTGCTGAGCGGGCACGAGGACACCGTCACCGCCTTGCTGGCGCTGCCCGACGGTCGCCTCGCCTCCGCCGGCGCTGACGCCACGCTGCGCCTCTGGACGCTGCCCGCGGGCGACGCCTTAGGCGCCGAGGGGCGGCCGCGCGTGCTGGCGGCCCACCGGGGTGCGGTGACTGCCCTGGCGCTGTCGGGCGACGGCGCCAGCCTGGTGTCGGGCGACACGCTCAACACCATGTGCACCTGGAACCTGGCATCCGGCACCCTGCAGCGCCTGCAGACCGGCAGCGCCTCCGCGGGGCACTTTGCCGCCTGTGGAGGAGCCGCAAGCTGCGGCCGCTGGGCCTTCGCCCTGCCGCCCGGCGTGCCCGGCATCGCCAGTCTCAAGGCTGACGGCGGCGGGGCTCTGCGGCTGCGCTTCCAGAGCGAGGGCGACGGCGCAGCGGCGCCCGGGTCCCCCCGCCTCCCTCCGGGCTCCCCTCGCGCGGCGGACGCGCACACCTCCGGCCTGCAGCCCGCCGCCGGCGCCGCCCCGCCCCCCGGCTTCGCGCACAGCGTGCACGGCGTGCTCCTGCTGGCGGACGGGCGCGTCGCCACCGCCGGCGACGACTCGAACGTGCAGCTCTGGACGCCCACCGCGGCGACCCCCGCCGCCGCCGCGCCGCCAGTCACCCTGGGCGGCCATAGCGCCCGCGTGTGGGCCATGGCGGAGCTGCCTGCGCGGCGTCAGCTGCTCACAGGCAGCTGGGACGGCGCGCTGCGCCTGTGGCACCTGGCGGACGGCGCCTGCTGCGCGGTGCTGCAGGGGCACACCGACCGCGTGTGGACCCTCACCCTGCTCAACCACAGCACCGCCGTCTCAGGCTCCTGGGACGGCACCCTGCGCGTGTGGACCCTGCCCAGCGACCCGCAGGAGGGGCTCCCTGTGAGCCAGCCCTGGTGCGCCTTCGTCCTCGACGGCCATGCAGGCGCAAAGCTCTGGGCCGCCGCCGCGCTGGGCCATCGCCACCTGGCGTCCGGCGCCGCCGACGGATCGCTGGCGGTGTGGGACTGCGTCACTGGGACCCTCCTGCACGCGCTCCGCCAGCACGCCCACAGCGGCCCCGTCTCCGCCCTTGCCGCGCTGGGCGCCGGACGGCTGCTCTCCGGCGGCTGGGACGGCACACTGCGCGTGTGGCACGCGCAGCGGGGCGACTGCGAGCGCATCTTGGCGTCCAAGGGTGGCAAAATCACGGCGCTCGCGCCGCTAGGGCTGGGACGCGCCGCCGCCGCCTCGTCGGACGGCACCATCCGGGTGTGGGATGTGGCGCAGGGGGAGCTGCTTCAGGAGCTGCGGGACCACTGCGGCTGGGTGACGCTCCTGCTTGCGCTGCCAGACGGAGGGCTCGCCTCCAGCGGCGCAGACAACTGCCTGCGCGTCTGGCAGCCGCTCACCGGGGTGTGCACCCGGGTTGTGGCGGCACCTGGCTTGGGGGAGGTGCCAGCGCTTGCGATGGCGGGGGCTGGCAGCCGTTTGTCCTCAGGCCGATGGTGCTTTACCCTCCCTATGGACGCTACACAGGTGACCTGCGTCTCCGCACTGTAATCATAGCGATGAGTGGTTTCACGATTTCATGACTGGCCGCCCGGCGCCCCCAGAAACAGCAGAGACGGAGGGGAGAGAGACGTCGATGCTCCCCTTTCCCATGGTGGTGGCCAGCTGCACGCTCCTGAAGAAGCCGCCCGGCCCACAGCCGCTCTTGGTGCCCTTGCCCGTGGGCCGAGCAGCAGCCAGCGCCTGGAGCAGCGCGGCTACGTTCTCCTCCAGCGCGGCGCCCGAAAAGTCAACCTTGCCCACCGGCACGTGCACCGTCGCGTAGCGGTCCGCTCGGAACTGCACCTGGCCGCGACGAAGCGCCTCCACTGCGCCAGTGACGTCATTTGTAAGCGATCCTACTTTGGGGTTAGGCATCAGGCCGCGCGGCCCCAGCACGCGCGCGATGCCGCTCAGCATCGCCATGCACGCGGGCGTAGCGATGACCTTGTCAAAGTCGATCGCGGCGGCTCCGCCGGCTTTGATCCGAGCCACCAGGTCGTCTGAGCCAACCAGGTCTGCCCCAGCTCCACGCGCCTCCTCAGCCGCACTGCCCGTCGCGAAGACGGCGATGCGCACACGCTTGCCGGTGCCGTGAGGCAGAGCCGCAACTCCGCGGACCTGGGGCGGCAGAAGGCGTCAGGTTAAGGAACCAAGCAAACGAGTGCGCGTGAAAGCAAGGCGCGCCATCTGGTCGCTGCGCTTGGGGTCGATCCCCAGGCGGACGCACAGCTCCACGCTTTCCTCGAAGCGCGCGCGGCGGAGGGCGAGCACGGCTGCGACGGCGTCGCGCAGGGGCAGCGGCGCGGCGTCTGGGCGGGCCACAAAGCGCGGCAGCGGCGGCGGCGTCGCAGGCGGCGGTGCGGCGGGTGCCACTGGAGCCTCTACGTCCGCGGGCAGCGGCGCCTGCTTGGGCGGTGCCACGGAGGCACCCGACTCCTGGGAGCCAAGGAAGCCGTCAGACGGACGCTCGCAGCCTCTCGCGGACTCCGTCGGCAGACACAGCGCAGACGGAGCAGCCACGCGCCTGGAGGTACGGAGCGGCGGCGTGCAGCAGGCGGCGGCGCGCGTCGCCGAGGCGCGCCACGCGGGACAGCATTCTGCGGTTCTGCGCACTCTCCCTGCTGTGTGTTCTCTCAGGACAAAAGCGCGCTTGCCGCCTGACGATGTGGCGTGAATGCCAAGACGAGGGCGCAAGGATGCCAGGCAGATCAAAATCGGATGGCAATCTTTTATCGAGCACCGCGCATGATCTTCGTTACCATCGATCATCCTGGAAGCCCATTGAAGATGGCCGCGCAGAAGCTGGCATTCGAATTCAGCAAGCTGCACACTGGCAAACTCGCTGAACTCGCTTGCCAGCTTCTGCGCGGCTATCCTCAATGGGCTTCCAGGATGATGGTGAAGATCGCAGGAAGCTCAAAAGGTGATGGTCACCTCCCGTCCGTCGTACAGCTCCCTCACCAGCTCCGCAGCCTCCGTGAGCGCAACCTCCCCGAACTTGGTCATGTAGTTGTTTGCGATGCCCACGGTTTCCAGGCTGCCGTTTGGGTTGTTCTTCAGAGCTTGCGCCAGCGCAAAGGCGCCCTTGTCCTTGATCTCGTTGTAGCCCAGGTCCAGGAAGGTGAGCGTCTCGTTGACCACTTGCAGCGAGGAGGCGAGGCTGGCCGCACCCTCGTCACCCAGGTTGTTGCCGCGCAGGTCCAGCGTCAGCAGGGTGCTGTTGTAGCGCAGCGCGTCCGCAAACGCGGCTCCCCCTTGCTTCTCCAGCTTGCACCAGCCCAGGCGCATGGTGTCCAGCTTGCTGTGGAACTTGACGCTCTCAGCCAGAGCCTTGCCGCCCTCTGCACCCAAAGGGTTGTAGCTCAGCTCCAGCGTGGTCAGAGACTCGTTCACGCGTAGGCTGGCCGCCAGCGGCGCCACGCCCCCAGCGCGCACGTTGTTGCCGCCCAGGTCCAGGGTGACGAGCGTGCGGTTGTCGCCGAGGGCTTTGCCGATTGCGCCTGCGCCCGCATCCTGCAGGTCGTTCATGTAGCAGTTCAGGCTCGTCACGGAGCTGTTTGCGGCCAGGAAGCCGCCGATGGCTGCACCTCCTTCGGGGCCGATGGCGTTGTTGGCCACGTCAACCACTGTGAGGCGCCCCTTGTTTGCTGCCAGCCCCTCGAAGAGCGCCTTTGCGCCCTCGTCGCCGATGTTGTTGCCCGCAAAGTGGAGCTCCGTGAGCGTGCTGTTGGCGCGCAGGGCGGCAGCCAGCGTGGCGGCTCCCATTGCGCTGGCGTAGTTGCCAGACAGCGTCAGCTTCTCCAGGCCCGTGTTGACTGCCACAGCCTCCGCCAGCGCGCCGAAGCCCTCGTAGTCGATGCCGTTGTTGCCCAGATCCAGCTGCGTGAGCGTGGTGTTGAGCTTGAGCGCATCCCCTAGCGCGCGCGCCCCCTCGTCCCCAATGTTGTTGCTCCCCAATGATAGGCTCTGGATGCGCGACGCGGGACCCGTGCGCAGGTAGGCGGCCACCGCCAGCGCGCCCGCGTCCCCCAGGTTGTTGTTGGAAAGCGTGATGCTCGTCAGCCTGCTGTTGAAGGCGAGCGCGGCCATCATGGCGGCAACGCCTTCGGAGCCGATGCCGTTGCCGGAGAGGTCGATGCTCTGGGCGACGTCGTTGTATGCCAGCGCGTCACAGATGTAGGCGAGTCCGTCGTCCTCCAGCTTCTGGCCGGAGAGGTCAACCTCCCGGAAGGTGCGCGCGGTGCGTGCGAACTTGTCCAGGCGGGTGCGAAACTCGGCGGCCAGGGCGCGCTTCTGCAGCACCTGCTGCCCCTGGGTGACGAGCGCTGGCGCCCCCCCACGCAGCAGCAGCACGCCCGCGCCAACAACGCTCAGCAGCAGGCCGCCCAGCAGCAGCGGCGAGAGGCCCTGCTCCTCCTCTTCCGCCCAGGAAGGGGGCTGCTGCAGGGCGGGCGAGACGGAGGAGACGGCGGCGCGGCGAGGCGCCAGGGCGTGCGGCGCCAACGGCGCGGCGCGAGCGGGGGCCGCCGCGGTGCGCTCGTCTGCGGGCGCAGCGGCTGGCGAGGGCGCAGCGGCGGAGAGGGAGCCGGCCGGGAAGGAGGAGCCGGGAAGGGCAGCCGCCGCCGGCGACTCGTCCTCGTCGTCGTCTAGGAAAGAAGCGCGCACAGCTCGTCTGGCAACTGAAGCGGCGCGCACGCGCACGCGCAGCCGGGCTCGGGGCAGCGGCGGCAAGGCGCGGCGAGCACTCAGGTTGCAGGCCACCCTCCGGCTTGCCGCCGCGCAGCCCGCCGGGTGCGTGGTGGTCGTCGCGCGGCCGCTCAGCACTCTCAGTAGCGTGCAGGCAGAGGCCATGGCAGAGACGCGAGAGACGCAAGCCAGCAGCGCAAGTGAACTCAGGTCTCAGGAGTCAGCAACTCAGGCCAAATCACACACCACTCTCAGCTTCAACAGAGGACTCTGACTCACTCAGAGGGAGATTCCGCGTCGCCTAGTCCTAGACTCCAAGGCGCCAGAAACTGCTCTTGTTCGATGTTGTTCTACTAGTCCCGAAGTGTTCGGGCAGAGAGCAGACGACTCACGCCCCTGTGGTGTGCGCCATGACGTCCTTCGGGACGCGCTTCAGCGTTGCGGAGCGGCCCGAGTTGAGTTGCGAGGTGCATGTTGAGAGCTGTCGTGGGGCGTCAGAAGCCGCCGTGCGCGAGCGCGGCTTGGCGGTGACCGCCTTCTGGCACGTGGGCAACCAGTCTCCCCTGGCACTGCTCACCATGGCCACCGGCGGCGCGGCGGGAAGGCTGGCTGTGGTGCGAGCAGTGGAGGGAGAGGGGGGCGCAGCACTGTCACGGCTGCACGCGGAGTGTCTGCAGGACAACAAGACGGCCGTCGCGCAGCCGCTGGCGGCCGGCAGAGAGCTGCACTTGGTGGCACTGCCGGGCGCGCCCTGCTTCTGGTGCGTCCCCTCCGTGTCCACAGGTATCGCAGTTTGCGCAGCTCCCCTCCCTCGCACACCTGCCCTTGCGCCCGCGCACGCGCCGCGCACGCACGCACGCGCGCTCGCGCGCCAGATCCGCGTATTTTCTCCGCGTACCGCGAGAGTGTGGGCCCTGCTGCGTGGAGCTGGCTGTGCTTACCTAGTCGCTCGTTTTCAGGGCCTTTGACGCGATGCCCGGCGCCGCCACCACCCACCACGCGCTGCTGAGCGCCAAGCGCCTCGCGCTGGTGCTTGACCTGGACGAGACGCTGTTGCAGGCTGTGACGCTGCGGTCGTTCGACGAGCGCGTGGACGCAGCCGCGCGCAAAGCCGCCGCCTGCGACGCCCCGCAGCGCCGCCAGGCGCTGGAGGCGGACCTGGCGCGGCTGCTGGCGGACCGCGCGCTGCTGCAGGACTACGCGTTGAATGACGCGGTGACGGTTGCGGGCGCGCGCCTCGCAGCTGCGCCCGAGCCCGCAGACGACGAAGCCGGCGGGCCGGTGCTGCGCCCCATCCTGCGCCTGCCAGCCTCGGGCGTCATCCTCACACGCATAGACCCGCTGCGACGCGAGACCAGCATGTTGGTGCGCATCCGCCCAGGCTGGGCGGACCTGCGTGCCTTCCTCGTAGGAGACGACCGCACGTCCGACGCGCCGCCAGGCGGCGCGCCCGCCGTGCCAACCCCGCGCCCCCGCTTCGACGTGTTCGTGTGCACGCTGAGCGAGAAGGCGTATGCGCGCGAGGTGTGGCGGCTACTGGACCCGGGCGCGAGACTCATCGCCCCAGCCCTGCGCGCACAACGCATCGTCGCCACGCCGCCCGAGCGCCTCAAGACGCTGCGCGACGCGCTGGGCGGCGCGCGGGAGGCGTCGCTGAGCCGCCTGGCGCTCATCGTGGATGACCGGCCTGCAATCTGGGAGGAGGCCGCGCAGGCGCAGGTCCTTGCCGTGGCTCCCTTTCTGCCGTACGCCACTGCTGATGGCGGCTCGGAGGGCGCCACGGGCGGTTGGCCTCTGGTGGGTGTGCGCGCGGGGTTGGAGGCTGCGAGAGGGAGCGCGTACCGCCATTTAGACGAGCGCTTCACTGCAAAGCTGGCCACCCTGACGGCGCATCACGGCGCTGAGACGCTGCCGTCGCTGCCCCACGTGGCGGCTGCGCTGCGTCCCCACCGCGAGCGGGCGCTGCACCGGCCTGCGGAGGTAGCTGCGGAGGGGCCCCCCGGCCCTGCGGGAGACCCGTGGCGGGGCGACCTGCCCGCATTCCTCCAGGCCGCAACAGCAGCAGGCCTCTCCTCCGCGGCGCAGCAGTTCGCGGCTGCGGCCACGGCTGCGGCCGCCGCGCCGCCTCCCGGCGCCTCCGGACGCAGCTCCTCGCTCTCCACGCTGCTGGCGGAGGGCGGCGAGGCCGCGCTGCCGTCCTCCACGTGCGGCGGCGGCGCGCGGGGCAGCCCGACGGAGCTGGATGGCGCAGCAGCGCCCGGGTCGCTGCCGCGCAGCAGCTTGGGGGGGGTGCACCCGCTCCACTCCGCCCTGCCCAACCTCCCCTCTCGGCCCAGCCTTCCGGCGGCGGCCCCGCAGCTTCTGGCGCCGGACGCGACGCCCTTCCAGCAGCTCAGGGTGGAGGCTGAGAGGCGTGGGGGAGCCATCGACTGGGACACTCGCTACGACCAACAGGGTACGGCTCAGATCTACACCGCCGTGCCTTACCTGCACGGCAAGCCCCTGGCAAGCGGCTGCGGCCACAGCCGTCGGGAGGCGCAGGACGTTGCAGCGGGCATTGCGCTCGCTAAGCTTCGCGCGGCGGAGGCTGCGGGCGTAGGCGCAGCGGCGCCTGCGGCTGCGACGCTCAGCGCGGCTGCGCTGGCGCGCATGGTTAACCTGGCGGGCTCGCCCGGGTGCGAGAAGCCCCTGACCGCCTCGGTGGCGGTGCCCACGCTGTCCGTGTACTGGGAGCGCCTCGAAGCCGAGGCCGCGTCTGCGGCGGGCGGGGCGCCGGCGGGGGGCGGCCCTTCTTTGGAATACCACCTTGCGGAGGGCGGCGACGCGGGAGGGGCTGGGGGGGAAGCTGGTGTGGTGGTTGAGCTCTGGGCGGGTCGGCCCATGCGCGCGGTTGCTTCGGGCGCAGGGCCGGGACGAAAAGAGGCCACCCAAAGAGCGGCGCTGGCGGCGCTGCGTCAGGAGGGCTTTACAGTGTGCGAGGAAGGCGCCGGCGGCGCGGCGGCGGCGGGTGTGAAGCGCAAGAGTGAGGAGGAGAGCTCGTCACAGGCGGCGGCCAAGAGGGCAAACCTCCTTGCGGCTGATATGTGAATTGCGTGTGGCACCACCACTGATTGCCTTAAGGCTGCGCTTGGGCGTCTCTCTTTTAGGCGCAGATGTCATCGCTCATTGTCGAATAATTTGTCGTACACAACCCGCGTGCGCCCTCGGGCACTGTGTGTCAGGACTTGAAGCTCTCTGTGGGGCACTGAGCGCTCCAAGAGGAGATGGCAGAGCCGCTGCTGGACTTTGCAGTAGTGCGCGTCTGCAACCTGGGTCAGCTGGACCTCTCCTCGCTTCTGCAGCTACCCAGCGTGCCTCCGCCGCCGCCGCCGAGCGGCAGCGTGCCCGCATTTGCGGCGGCGAGCGACACGGGAAGCGCGCCCGAGCCACGGCTGGTTGCGCACCTGGGCACGCTGTTGGCCAGCGTGGACGTCAGCTACCTGTGCGTGCCCCTCCCACGGCTCCCCTCGCGCGTGTCTTCTGGGAGGACCACCTGCCCGCGCGGCATTGGAGCGCTGTTTGGGGCGAACCCTACTAACAATGCCTGTGCCTGCCCTGCCCCTTCAGCCGCCCAAGCGCGGCTGGCCGCACGCCCGTGCCCACCGAGGCGCCCGGGGGCGGCAGCGCGCTGCGGCGCGCGGTGTCTTCGCGCTTCCCGGAGGCCTTTGCTGTGCACGGTGCGCCTGCTTGCGCTTGCCCGCCAAACGAACCTCACTCACCCTCTGCGCCCGCAGTGAGCGACCCGCCCCCGGCGGAGCAGGCGCACGCGCCACCGCCGCCGCCGCCGCCGGTGGCTGTGGCTGAACCCGCGCGGGCGGTGCGTGGCGCACTGCTTTGCTTCTTCCTCCTGCACTCTCACGCGCAGCCTTCCTCAGCCCGCGCCCGCAGCCCGCGGCCGCCGCCAGTCCCGCGCCGCCGCTGCGCTGGAGGCTGACGCGCCGGCGAGTGCTGAGGAAGTGACAGGCGTGTCGCCCTGCTGCGTGTGCAGTGCCCGGTGCGCTCTCGCTCACGCCTCTTCCGTGCGCCAGCCGCCTTCCGCGAGCTCCTGGAGGAGCTGTTCGAGCAGGCCGAGGCGTCCGCGGGCGCTGCGGCGCCGGACGGCGCGCAGCCGCTCCCCTCGCCGCTCGCGCTGCCCGCGCTGCGCCGCCTCTGCGCCGAGCTGGTGACACTCTCACACGCCGCCGCGCTGCCCTTGCTGCCGCCCGACGACATCATGCGGCTCCTGGAAATCCTGGACGTCTGCGTCGCCTCAGCCGCAGCCGCTGACCTGGGCCCCGATGCAGACGCCAATGCAGCTGCCGGCGCGCGCGTCCTCACATCGCTCGAGGCCGCAGCCGCATCACTGCACATCATGTGCTGCAAGGGCGCCCCCAAGCGCGCCCTCGCACAGGAGC
>Ga0049083_10000354_pt1 | contig 16120 bp, 10 predicted proteins | sample GreLakmeMI27MSRF_FD_66719 | JGI IMG/M metagenome (GOLD analysis project Ga0049083, IMG submission 66719) | Freshwater lentic microbial communities from great Laurentian Lakes, MI, USA - Great Lakes metaG MI27MSRF | ecosystem: Environmental > Aquatic > Freshwater > Lake | place: Great Lakes...
CCTGCCTCCGCCTGCTCACGCCGTCTTGTCTGGCTCGCTGACGTGGATGCTCGCGAGCCGGCGCGCGTCGCGTGACACGACGGAGTGGGAGGACGCGCAGCGTCGACTGGGCAACCTTGCGCCTCTAGAAGATGACGCTCCAGCGCCGCCCTTGGTGCTGGCACGCGAAACGGTCGTCGACGCTGCTGCGATACGCGCCGCCCCTGTCGCCGCGCTGGAGCAGCTTGACGAGGAGACAGCCGACGACCGCGCGCTGTCAGAGCTGCGCCGCTTACGCTTGCAGCAGCTGCGCCTGCTCGCCTGCTGGCGTCACGGCCGGCCGCGCTTTGGCGCTGTTCTCGCAATCTCGCGCGACCAGTTCGAGTATCCATTCGCGGCACAATGAAAGCCCTCGTTCGTCGTCTGCTATTCTGCGTGCGCGTACGCTCAGGCGCCCTTGCCTTCCGTAATGGTGGCCATGTAGTCCCTGTAGTAGAGCAGCACGGCCATGGGCTGTCCGAAGATGCAGAAGGAGAGCCAGAACACAATGTTGCCCGCCGCGTCATTCTTCAGCTTCTTGCTGGTCCAGTTGGTCAGGCTGATGAGCGGCAGCTGGGCCATGATGCCCCCGAATGCCCACAGGCGGAACACGTGGCAGGGGACGCCCACCAGCAGCTCGTGCAGCACCGCGGAGAAGGCGAAGGTGACCAGCATGGCCCCCTGCTTGCTGAAGCCCGCCCGCATGGCAGGGAAGTACAGGTGGCGCGCCAGCCACTTGTGGACAGGAAGGTTCCACAGACGCCAGTACTGCTCGATGCTGGTTGCGTTCCACCACTCCCGGTAAAACTGGCGGTCCCCGAAGCGCAGCAGCTCGCCCAGGATGTTAAGCCAACAGTGGAAGAAACAGTAGAAGATGCACAGCCACACGTACAACGTGGGCACCGACAGCTTGAGCAGCCGCTCGGCCACCTGCAGGGGGTCGCGGCTCTCGAACAGAGCCTTGGCGCTGTTGCTCACAGCCGGCAACATGTACTGTTCGATGATGAGCGCCATCAAGCCCCCGAAAAGCAAAAGCTCGCCCACCCGCCGCACCAGCCAGCGCCCGCGGAACCGGGGGCTCCGAGGGTAGCTGGGCTGATAGCACAGCGTGGGCGCCGCGATGAAGTACGCCAAATTACCCAGAGACAGGTTGTCGGGGTAACTGATTGCGTACGCGTGCTCAGCGTCAGGATCCTCCGCCGTCGCCGCCGCTGCGCCTACGGCGGGGCTCGTCGATGCGCCCGCGTCATCCTGCTTCTTGGCTGTGCCGACAGCGCGTCGCGCGTGTCGCAGGTCCGCGTTGGCGTGCGCGAAGGAAACGAGCTTCATCCAGAGCACCAGCGCCGCTGAAAGGAGTATGAACCCCGGCAGCGGCTCCGCCACTGTGTAGTGGATGACAGCCCATGGCATGAGTATAACTGCTGCGGTGTTGAGCACGTTGGCCAGGAGGGTCACGCTCTCCCATCGTGCAGTGCGCGCGCGCGCCGCGCCCCGCTCTACCAGCAGCGCCATCAGCGGGAACAGCGCCAGCGCGAGGAATGCCACGGCGACGGGCACGGCGCGCGGCGCGTCGCGCAGGCCCAGCGCTGTGACCCAGAATCCCTTCCGCACGCGCACGCCGTAGCGCCCCAGATTCTCCAAGATGAGGCGCGCGTGGTTCACGCACAGCACTATGCACACCAGGTTGACGAAGCCCGCGTGGGAGGAGTACAGCAGACGCTCCGAGGAGAGGGGGCTGTAGCACGGCTCACGGTGCACTGGGGTGCTACCCCGCAACCCCGAAAAGGCGGGGTGGGGTGTGCGCGCGTGCGCCTCTGCCGCCGCTGCTGCAGCAGCTGCGCTCTCGGCCGCCTTGCTGCTGGCGCTGCGCATGAGGGGCTGCGCGGCTGCGTTAGCGAGGGGCGGTGGAGGGGGCTGTCGCCCGAAGAGCCCCTCGCTCTCCCGAGACGCCTCGGACGCGCAGCCGGTGGCCTTCTGCAGCGCCGCCACCCAGGCCTCCCCTTCCGCGGCGCTGGTGGAGCTGAGGCGGGCAAGCACCCCTCCCTGGCCGTCTAGAACGGACCAGGTCCAGTACCGCCGCCGCTTCCAGCCTTCCAGGCGCACGCTGCAGCGCTCGTCCAGCGTCACGCTGCTGCGTGGCAGGTGCGCGCCGTCGTGCTCTGACCGGTAGGACTGCAGCGTGGGGCCCACCAGGCACAGGAAGCGGCGTGCCCACGGGTCCTTGAACACCCCCTCCGCCCAGGGGCGGTACTTGTACAGCGTGCCAGACTTGAAGCCCACCACTTGCGTGGCCACCTGGTGCGCGGAAAAGGAAAGCCACAGCCAACACGGGAAAGGGTTCTCTCCTCGTCAGTCGACACCACCGTCGAGACGAGTTTCTCACGCAGCACGCGCCTGCAGCTGCGCCTTGAGCGCCGCCAGCTCGCTGCTCAGCGCCGCGTTGGCAGCTTTGGCCGCGGAGAGCTGCTTGTCCAGAGAGCCAGGGGACGCGGTGGCGACCGGGGGCGTTACCCGTGCTGCGCCGCCCTCGCCAGCAGCGTCGCCGGCCGACTTCACGGGCGTCGTCTCGCCCACGGGCAGACGACCGCCTGACAGCACGCGTCGCATGGCGAACGCCGCGCAACGAGCAGGCGCAGGGGAAGAAGCTCGGGTTTCTTTGACTGCTCGCGCGCGCGTTTTTGTTATACGACACAGCTTCACACGTTCACAGCTTCACAGCGCGCGGCATACCTCACGCCTTCGCTCTCTCTGTGCCGCACCCGTGCGCGTGCAGGCAGCGCACCGTGCGAGGACCAGCACACCCTTTCCTCCACGCAACCATGGCCCCCGCGGCGGACGCCGCAGCTGCGGCAGACGACCTGGTGAGTGGAGACCCGCTGGCGCTGCTGTCTCTGTCGCGCTCCGCTTCCAGCCTGCGTTTGGCGGCCAATGGTGGCGACGCTGCATTTGCAGACTCGGACCTTTCCGGCGCGGCGCAGACGGTGGCGGCGCGCGTGGCTGCTGCCAAGGAGGCGGCTTTCGACGGCGGCGCGTCGCGCGAGGCGGGCGCGAGCGCGGGCGTAGGCACTGGGGGAAATGCGAGTGCGGTCCCCAGCTTCCTTACCCCTCGCCTCGCGCCACGCGAACTGGACGCACTCGAGGCGTCCCGCGCCGCAGTCGACGACATCACGCCCGGCTCCCCCCGCGGCGAGGGAAGCCGCGCGTTGTTGGCCCTCCCTGCGGCGCCCAACGCCGCTCTCGCGCTGGCGGTGCTTCCTGACGCCACAGCCGACGCCTCCGCCCTCACCGCCGTCGCGGCCGCAAAGTCGCGCGCGCTGGCTGCGCACGCGGTGGCCCACGCGTCCGGTGTGAAACTGCAAGAGGCTGCCTGCGCGGGCATTGCGCAGGTGCTGAACGCCATGTCGGAGCATGTCTGGGTTGCCTCCGTGCAGGAGGCTGGACTCACGGCACTTCACAATTTGGTCATCAAGGTTGAAGGACGCTCACCCGCAATGGCTGCGCAGGGAATTAGGGCCTGCGTCGCTGCAATGGCTGCACATGGATCTACCGTGGCGGTACAGGAGCAAGCGCTGCTGGCGCTGCGAGCGCTGTGCCAGTTGGCAGAGCCCGGGGAGGTGTTAGAGGAAGGGGTGGAGGCTGTTGTCGCTTTGGCTGAGGCACACATCAATCTCGCGCCGTTGCAGGAGCTGTCCATGCGCACGCTCATGGCGCTACTGGGTGAGGAGAGCATTGTCACGCGTGTCACTGACAAGGCTGTATCAGTGGGAGCTTTGGAGGCCGCAGTTGATGCGATGCGCACCCACGCGGCCAATTCGGCAGTGCAAGAACACGGACTGAACGTGCTGCTGCTGCTGCTGAGCGACAGCACCGCTGCGCGTCGCGCGCAAGCCATTCAGGCTGGATGCGTGCCTGCGTGCGTCACAGTGCTCCGCATGCACGTGGCAATCCTTCCGCCGCTGCCGCCAGCTTGCCGCGTGCTGCGTCTGCTGTGCGGCAGCGACGACGGCGCGGCGTCATCGGCGGCTGCCAGCGGCTGCGCGGAGGCTCTGGTGGACTGTCTTCGCGCGCACCGCAGGGAGGAGGTTCTCGCAGAGGCGTGCGCAGCGGCGCTGCGCACCATGCTGGGCTCACCGGCAGGCAAGGCGCGCGCGGTGAACGCGGGCGCGTTGGAAGCGCTCTGTCTGGCGCTGTTTGCCTTCCCAGCCTCTCGCCCGGTGCAGGCAGCCTGCGCAGGCGCCATCAAGAGCCTCGCTGTCCTCGCAGCCACCCGCGCGCGACCCGCCGCCGCCGCCGCCATCGAAGGCCTGCTGATCGCCCTCAAAGCCTTCGGCGCCGGACGCGCAGGCATCGGAGCTGCCGCAGGAGACCTTCCAGCCGTCCAGTTCGCATCCGACGCTGCTGGGGCCCTGGCCAACCTCATGATCGACGCGCCTCTCAACCAGGAGCGTGTGGCCAGCGCAGGCGGCATTGCGGTGCTGGTGGAGTGCATGCAGTGCCACGTAAGCAGCGCCTCTGTGTGCGAAGCCACCTCCGCCGCGCTCTGGGCGCTCGCCACTGACAGCGACACGGAGACGCTGTTGGCCATCGGCGAAGCCGGTGCGGCCGACGCATTGGTGTGCGCAATGAGGGTGCACGTTGCCGACGCGGAGTTCCAGTGCATGGCAGGCGCAGCATTGCGCAACCTGGCGCACCTTCCTGCCACTGCTGGCGGGGCTGCGAGCGCCGGCGCTGTGGAGGCTTTGTTGGTGTCTCTGAGGCTTCACGGGGATAGTGCGGTGCTTCAGGAAGGCCTGTTCGATGCGCTGACCACGCTGTGCGTTGCGGGGGGGGACATGGTGGTTGCAGCCGCGGCGGCGGATGGCGCGCTGCTGGTGACGTCAGCAGCGATGAAGACGCGCTTTCCCACGCATCCGGGAGTCCTGCGCGCGGCTGGGGCGCTTGAGGTGCTGCTCAAGCCGCACGCGTGGCATGGACGAGGAAGCAAACTACTGGCGTGAGCGCGTGTGATCTCTGAGCAACATTGTGAGTTGAGATGCAGTGCACGCTCCCAGCCAAGCAAAATGACGTGGCACATACTTGCATTTGCCGCCTCGCAAGTCGCTTGTCGCTTGGCTGGTGTAGCTGCGCCGCAATGGAGGACGAGGGTGCGCTCTTGGCCGCCGCCGAGGAAAGGCGGGCACAGCTGGCAAGCGCTCGCCTTCGGGTTGCAGCGGCCAAAGCAGCTCTCACCGCCGCCACCACGCCGCCCGCGTCGCCCATGCGCGCCCCTGAGCCGCCTGCCATGAGCCTGGCGACGCCCCCCGAGTCGTCGAGAAGCGTCGAGGCGACTGAGGTGGCGATGGACAAACTTTTGCACGTGCTCACCGCTGCCTCTACGCCGCCCGCCTCGCCCGTGGGCAGCCCAGTCGCCTCCTCGGTACTCTTCGTCTACTCGGGGGCCGCCGCCAGGGTTGTGGCAGGCGGCTCAGGCGTGCACAAAATTGTGCACGTCCCGGACAGTGCCGTCTTCGTGCACGCTGGCGGCAAGCAGCCAGGTGACGTGTTGCAGCCCCGCGCGCACACCAATCCCTTGGCGGAGGCTGCCTCGCCGGCGGGTGCAGAGGCAGTCGCACTGGGAAAGACTGAGGGTGAACCGGTTGCATGCCAGCGCGTGCCCAATTCTCATCCCAAGGCGGGTGCTGTGCCGCCGGACATGGTCCCTCCCGCGCAGCCGAGTGCGCCCGAGGCTGCGCCCGCAACGCCGAAGACTGACCCCGCCGCTGCGGAGCGAGAAACTGCGACATGCACGGCGGACAAGGCGGCTGCCTCCTCCTCTCTCGCTGCTCCAGCTCCTGCGCGCCTCTCCTGCTCGCTCTTCGAGGGCGCAACAGTTCTCACGGACTTGGCCACCGCCATGGGAAGCGGCGCGGTCGCTACCGACGCGGTTGAACCTGCGGCAAAGAATGCAGCTGAACCGACTCCACCCTCAAATGACGTGGCAGCCGGCGTTGCCGCTTGGCTTTGCGGTGATACGCAGCGCAAAGCTGTGAGCGAGAGCGTCGCAGAGTCTGCTTCGGATGGTGCTGTGATTGAGACCATTCCTCCCCCTCCTGCTTCTGAAGAGCAGCCGCAGCCTCAGGTGATCCCTCCCGCGACGACGCTGTTTGCGGACGCCTCTGCAGCCGCCACCGCGGCGGTGGAATGGGTGACCAGCGGCGTGGCCAACTCGCTGGGCGCACTGTCCCTCGGCGGCGGTGCAGCGACGGAGCCCGCTGCGGGCACGACCGCGCCCGAAAGAGGCGAGTACACGGATGAGGAGGAGCTGCTGTCGACGTTGCAAGCCGCCGCCGCCGCCGCTCCCGCTCCAGTGCCGACCGAGCCGACGCCCGGCCGCGCGGACAGCGGCCTGGTTGCTGCGGCACGCATCCTCGGCGGCGCCGCCTCGCCCAGCGCCGCCAGCGCGGATCTGGCGGCGGTGAGTCGGGACATGAAGGAGATTGCGCGCAAAGAGGCTGCGCTGCTGGCTGCAAAGGAGCTGGATGCCGCGGCAGCGGCGGCGGCGGCGGCGGCGGCGGCGGCCAAGGCTGGTTTGAGTGAGGATGAGAGGCTTCAGAAGCGTCTCGAGTCCAAGGGGTGGGCCTGACTTGACCGCCTGAGCTGCTTGTGCTCCTCGGTCAAAATACGGCTGTGAACTAAGCCTAGAGCTCCAGCTATGCGCTAGCAGGCGTGTAATGGTCACATCATACCATTCCAGTGGTTACAGGAGGGTGAGGGAGGGAGCGGGCAGGCGCTCAAAAGCGTTGAACCTTGAACGACTCCGTCAACGATCGGCGTCGTACGTTTTTCAGTTGAGTGGCGCAGTGGCCATTTCCTTGCACCTCCGCCTTCTGCGCACCACGGCGCTTCCCATCTCGTTCGCTCGTCGCTTGCCGCGCTGCGCACAGCGCAGTGCACAATGGCGGACTTTTCCGCCAAGGACGCTGCTCGCTCCAAGTTCCGCGCCACGCAGCGCCACACGTGCGTGCGCCGAAGGCACTGCGGCGTGACGCACTTGCACTGAGACGTCTATGCATACGCATGCAGGCCTGGACGAGGTGCAGGCCGCGGCAGGGGTGCACCCGTAGCTGCGCAGCCAGCCCCTGCCAGCCCCGGCGACAACAGCTGGCGGTTCGAGGAGGAGGTGTGCGCGCGCAGACACCGGGGAGCAGAGCAGAGTGCTCTGCCGAACGTCGCTGACTGACAGCACTGCCCGCGCCTCTCTTCTGTCTTCAGAGCGAGGGCGAGGGCGAACCCACGGACGGTCTGCCCGCGCCGCGCAGCCAGGGTGCCGACCTCGCTGAGCTGCTGGAGGCTGCGGGTGCGTGGTGTCGCCCCTCTCCGCTTGCGTGCGCTTTCGCAACTCGCCCCCTCCCCCTGTACCAACTGCGCCACCCAGCCTCCTCCAGCTTCTTCGGACGCAGGAGCGTGCGCGGCGCCTTCGAGCGCGGCTGGGGCGACGAGGCGGAGGCACCCTGGGGGCGCGGCTTGGCGCCCGAGCGCCTGGACGAGCGGGAGCTGGGCGCGATGCTCTCCTGGAACGCTGGTGACGTGGCGACGCTGCTGTCGCAGCTGCCGCTGCACCAGCTGCTGGGCTGCTCTGCCGAGCTGGCGGAGCATGCTGCGGAGGGATTTGAGAGGGACACCCGTGCGTTTCTGGCCAGCAGCGCTCGAGGTGCCACGCGCTCTGAAGAGCCCAGGACGCAAGAACAGCAACCACAGGCGATGCCGCGGGCAGAGCTTGCTACTGCAGCGCCAAAACTGCAGACAGTTGCTGCAGTTGTGCCGCCAGTGCTCATTCAGCACATCATAGCACCGCCTGCGGCCCCTGTGCCAACGGGGCCTGATGAGGAGGACGAGGATGACGCTTTTTTGAACGAGATGCTCGGCAAAAGAACGTGAGAGCAAGCGACAATGGACCTGGGCGCCTTAGGCCCCAGACGAGACCCCCAGAAGAAACGAACACTAATAATGACGTGCGAAAGCAAGAGCTGCTATGCACAGTGCGCCTGCAGTTGGCAGCTGGCGTCAATCGGCGGTTGTTCGTTGTTGTCTGCCGGTCCCGCATCGCACTTCATCTTTCTTTCCCCGCCAAAGCCGTGCTGTGCGTATCAGTCCTCTCCGTGCGAAAGGAACCGCGCAGCTGCTGGATTGTGGCGCAGGTGGGGGCGATGCGTGCAGCAAGACGCTGCGCGCAGCTCTCGCGTGCGTCCTCTGCTCTGCTGCGCGGCCTGAGCAGCAGCAGCGTCGTAGAGCCAGCAGCTCCGCCGCGCTACATTCGCTGGGCGCCCGTTGCGTGCGCGGCGGTGCTGGCCAGCGGAGTGGGCTGGGCAGCGAGCGAAGCAAAGTCAGACACTGTGCGCCCGCCTGGCGCGCTCGCCGCGCCCGGGCCCGCCGCGCAGCCGGACGGCGCGCCGTGGCCGCATTTCACGCGCGCGCAGGTGGCCTCGCACGCCAGCCGCGCCAGCTGCTGGGTGACGTATCGCGGCGCCGTATACGACGTCACCGACTTCGTAAACGCGCACCCTGGGGGCGCAGACAAGCTCCTGCAGGCTGCCGGCGGGTCGGTGGACGCCTACTGGTCGCTGTACCCGCAGCACGTGGGCAGCGCGGCCGCAGTCGCCGCGCTCGCCGCGCGGCGGGTGGGCACGCTGTGTCCTCGCGACGCGGCCACAGAGGCTGCTGCGCTGCCAAAGGACGACCCTTATGCGGGCGACCCGGGGCTCCACCCCGCGCTGAAGCTCCACGCGCGCGCCCCAGCCACCGCGGAGCCTCCCCTGACGCTGCTGGCGCACGCGCACATCACCCCGTCGGACCTCTGGTTTGTGCGCAGCCACCACCCGGTGCCCCCCTGCGCCACAGCGCCGCCGGAGCAGCACGTTCTCACGCTGGTCGTGGGCGGCGCGAGCACCACGCTCACGCTCGCGCAGCTGCGCGCAGACTTCCCGAAGCGCACCCTCACCGCAACCACGCAGTGCGGAGGCAACAGGCGCGCAGAGTTGTCGGCCTTGCGCCCAACCGCCGGTATCAGCTGGTCGTCTGGAGCGATTAGCACCGCCAGGTGGGCTGGAGCGTCGTTGGAGGACGTGCTGGCTGCGGCTGGGCTGCCCTGCGACGGCACAGGCGGGTTCGAACACGTGGTGTTCGAAGGGGCGGACGGCATGAGCGCCTCTGTGCCGCTCAGCAACGCGCGCAACGTGCTGCTTGCGTACGAGATGAACGGCGGCGCCATTCCGGCACACCACGGCGCGCCGCTGCGCTGTATAGCGCCCGGTGTGGTGGGCGTGCGGAGCGTCAAGTGGCTCACATCGGTAAAGCCCTCCATGGAGGAGGCTACCGGACCCTGGCAGCGCGGCATGGCCTACAAACCCTTTCCTCCCAGCCAGCTCAGCGTACATAGCAACCAGGACGTGTCTCAGCTGCCCAGCATCCAAGAGCAGCCGGTGACGAGCGCCATCTGCGCCCCTGCGCCCGGCGAAACCGTGCCGCTCAGCGACGAGGTGCTCACGCTGCGAGGGTACGCGTACAGCGGCGGAGGGCGGGGCATCGTGCGCGTGGACGTGTCCGTGGATGAGGGCGCCACTTGGAGCAGCGCAAGCCTGGACCAGGCTGGGGCGCAGCAGCAAAGGGGTAAAGCCTGGGCTTGGACTCTGTGGGAGGCGACGGTGGCGCTGCCGACGGGAGCGCGGGCGGGCGACACTTTTGTGTGCGTCTGCAAGGCGACAGACGAGGCGATGAACACGCAGCCGGAGCGGGTGGCGCCCATCTGGAACCTGAGGGGGCTCAATTGTAACGCCTGGGGGCGCGTGGAGGTGACGCTGGCGCCGCAGGAGCAGGAGAGCGAGTGACAAAGTGCGCTGGAGACAGTCGTTTCTGCGTATCAAGGCTGCGCCAGTCTTTCCCGGAACGTCTGCCCTGTGTATAGGAAGCGCAGGCCCAAGTAGGCTTTGCATGCGGGGCGTGCGATGCGCGTGAGCGTGAGCGACGCGAGAGGGGCAACCGCAACGAAGGCACAGTGTCTCCTGAACTTGTCGCACCGATGAATCTCCAACCTGCTGCCAGGGCGATCATGATGCCGATGTTGCGCGCAATGTTCACGCGGCCCATTCCCAGGCGCTGCAGGTAGGCGTCGCCCGTGAGAATGCAGCCAACCTGCGCCTCCTCGGGCGTGCATGAGAACTGCAGGCCGCGGAACTCGTTGGCGGCCGCAGCTTGCACGCCCCATCCCATGAAGGATAAGTTGCTGAGCCACCTGATCCACAGGGGGATTGAGTCCAGGTTGCGGTAGAAGCCATCCAGGAGCGTGAGTAGCACAACTGCCGCGAAACAGTGAGCACGACAAACGCGGCACACTACACAAGCGCACGCACCAAACAGCGTGGCGAGCAAGTTGCCAACCTCCATTGTGGGACTGATTGCCCCGACACAGGTTAGCAGGGCGGCGCCCGCCTCTGTGACGACTGCCATGATGACTATAAAGAGCAAGAAGCTCCTCGGTTCAGAGTTGAACCCGAACATGAGGTGGGTGATCACTCCGCAAATAGACCCGAAGAGCAGGATGAAGGGCATCTCGGCCAGCGAGCGCGCCGCGAAAAAGCTGCTTGTGGAGTGCAGACCCACCGCGTGATCGCGCAGGTACACCGCTCGCTCCTTAGGGAACAGCAGGATCTGGTCGATGCACATGAAAGCCTGCAGAAGCACGGTGAACGAGATGCCCGCTAATCTGTCGCTGATGCCAGCCTGAGACAGCGGGATCTGCCAGTAAATGCCACCTATCAGGAGCGGCATCACCACAGCCGTGCTGGCTTGCGTCATGATGGCCGACGGCTCGCGCAGTTTGTAGATCATGGTGCGCTTCCACAGAATGCGAAACTGAGTGAACCAAGAGGTCGGGAAGCGCGCCAAGGCGGCGCCCACTTTCGGGAGTGCGGGCGGAGGCAGCAGCGGTAGCGCCATGGCATCAGCTGCCAGTGCACTCGCAGAATACCTCGCCGCAAACGCTTGCGCTGCAGCGACGCGTAGCGCCGTGGCGCCCTTCTCCACATCGCCGCCGTCGGCGCCGCCATCGCTACGGTGCACCAGGTCGATCAGCCAGTCAGCCGGGTTCTCTAGCGGCGGGCAGGTGTAGCCGTGCGACGAGAAATAGCTCAGCACGCCCCCAGAGACGGAGGCGTCAAGGCCGATTGGGCCGAAATAAACCGTGTAGCCCTCAGCCAGCAGCAGCAGCGAGTCGAAGACGGCCAACAGGGATGCGCGAGGCTGGTGGATGGTGCACAGTGAACTGGTGCCGTCGGTGTTTGACATCCGCCGCAGCGTGTCTCCTACCATCTGTGCGCTGGTGGCATCCAGTCCGCTGGTAGGCTCATCCAGCAGGATCATGCGTGGCTTGTGTACCACCTCGATGCCGATGCTGAGCCTTCGCCGCTCGCCGCCGCTGATGCCTCCCGTTAGGTCGTTTCCGATCTGGCTGTCGCCCACCTTACGCAAATCTACTGCCTCCAGCACCTCCTCTGCGCGCGTGCGCTTGTCCGCCACGGACATGGAGCGGTCCAGGCGCAGCAGCGCGGTGATGGTGATGGTCTCACGCACCGTGAGCGTGTCCAGGAAGACGGTGGTCTGAGCCACAAAGCCAGAGGAGCGACGGTAGGTGGGCGCGTCCAGAGGCTCGCCATTCACGAGGATCACGCCATCTGTGGCGGCTCGCCGGCCTGCCAGCAGCTTAATGAGCGACGTCTTGCCGCTTCCGCTGGGTCCCATGACTGCCAGGAGCTGGCCGGGGAGTACTTGGCCGCTGAGCTGGTGGAGGATGCGCTTACTCGTCGGCGCCTCCTTTGCCACCCTGGGCACGTCCACTTCGTACACCAGGCGCTCCCAGCGCAGCCACAGGCCGGTCTGCAGGCGGCCAGAGGAGCGCTGCAGGTTTTGGGTGTTCGGACCAACATAGTCTGCCACCGCCGCGTCTAGCACCGCCTCGGGCAACGGGAGGTCGCTTTGATGAGAGCCCAACGGGTCCATGCACGCAGCGACAAAGAGAGCGGAGGGCGCGCGAAGGCCTGAAAAATGAGGCAGCCCCGCCATGACGACCGCCAGTACGTCGCCCTAGAGCCTGTGTGCGTCTCGCGCGCGGGCTAGACCCCAGAGGTGCTTTGCGTGTGTTGTGGGCAGCCAGCGGGAGTGAGAGAGCTGAGCTGCGACTTGCGTAGCGCTAACACGCTCTCACTCTCCCGCTTTCCCGCGTCGACTACCCTTCCACGCTCTGGCCTGCACGCGCGCTGGGGAACTGTTCCTTGCACGCAGTTGCCCAGCTTCACTCGCTTTGCTTCACACGCTCCCCACCTTCTCCTGCTACTGGCGGGGCACACGCTCACACGCCTTCAATGGTGAGACTGGGCGACACGCTCTCCGTCTCTCGCTGCTTCACGACGGCGGAAGTGGAAGCCTTCACAGCGCTGAGTGAGGACCGCGGGCCATGGCATGTGACGCCCGATGAGCGTGGTCGGCTCGTGGTACATGGCTTGTTGACAATCGCGCTCTCTACGCGCGTTGGTGGAGCTCTTCAGTTCATGGCTCGCAGCTTCGACATAGTCTTCCTAAAACCGGTTTTCACGGGCGACGCCATCACCTGTACGCTGACGATAACTGAGCTAAGCGCTGCGCCAACCACTGCGCTCGGGCGCAAGGCTGGCTCTGCGGGCACGCGACTGGGCGCAGACGCAGTGATCAGCAACCAGGAGGGTGTGACTGTTGCGACTGTGCGCACGCGGGGCGTCATACCCAGACCGCTAGAAGAGGTGTTGCAGGACAACCCTCGGTCAAGGCTAAGCACACTCCACATTGCAGTCAAATCTCAATTTAGAGCGTCTTGAGCGGCACAGTCGACGAGCGCGCGCTGCCGGCCGCACTGGTCCCACGAGCCCCCCCCCCCACGCTTCCAGCTCGACTGGCGGCTCGGCTGACGAGCGTGTGGGGAGGGCCGGCAGCCGCCATCAACGTGGCATGCAAATCCCCCCCTTGCGGCACCCCGTCTCTGGCCACGAGGGCGCGCAGCGCTTCCCTGGCCACCCGCACGCCCTCCTTGGTGGCCGCATGCACCGCCGCCGCAGCAAGGTGTGGCGGCGCGCCCTTGCGCAACTTGTCCGCTCGCTGCGTGGCCCTGGCCAGTCGTCCAGCCAGCTCCAGGCTCTCCTTTGCCGAGGCGCTGCGCTGCGCCGCTCTCGCCGCGTCCGCGGCCGCAGCCTCGTCCGCGGCGGCGGCGCAGGCGGCGAGCGCGTCGCGCACGCCAGACAACACGTCAGCCGCCTCGCGCTCAGCCGCCCGCCGACGGCCCAGCTCCTCTTTCGCGCTCTGCAGCTCCATTTGCAGCGCCTCCAGCTCAGCATCAGCCTCGTCGCTGCCGTCCACCCGGGCTTTGAGCGCCGCGTTCTGCTCACTCAGCTGCGCCTTGGCAGCCTCCATCTGAGACACGCCAGCCTCGGCGGCATCGACCTCGGCTTGCATGCTGTCCCGGGCAGCCACCAGGGCCTGGCGCTGCTCCTCTGCGCGCTGCAGGTACCATTCTTGCGTGCGCGGCTCCGCGTCGGTCGCGACTCGCTTGGAACACATGATCACGTGGCGGCGGCGCAGCTTCTCCGCTGCGAGCTGCGCCTCGCGCGCGGACGCCACGGCGGCGGAGGATGCGTCCGTGGCGCCGCGCAGCGCCGCGCGCGTCGCCGCCAGTCGGGCGTCGCACGCGGCGCGTCTGGCGGCGCCCACGGCGAGCGCGGCGAGCTTGTGCGCGGTTGCTTGGGTGGCTCGCTGGGCCGCCGCCGCCGCGCACCCCCGCAGCCTGCGGATTTCCGTGCGTCTCAGCGCTGCGGCGACGCACGCCTCCTCCCGCTGCCTCTGCGCGTCCCTGGCTGCCCGAGCAGCCCCGTCAGCCTCGAGACGCAGCGCGGCGACCTCGCCGTCCAGGGCGCTCAGCTGCGCCTGGGAGTCGGCGGCGCGGCGCATGGCCGCCTGGAGGGCCTCCCTGGCGGCCGCCACGGCCGATGTGGCGGCCCTGCGCTCCGCAGAGCGCTCCACCAGCTGCGCATCCAGCAGGGCCACCCGAGAGCTGAGCGCGCGCGTCTCCTCGTCGCTGCGCTCGCCAGCGGCGCGGGCCACTTGTCGCTCCGCCGCCATCTGCCTGGCGGCGGCGGCGGCGCGCACCTCCCCGGCGCGCTGGGCCTCAGCCTCGAGCGCATCGCCGCGAGCCGCAGCCGCGCGCCGGGCGGCGGCGCACCCGGCCAGGGCAGCCTCCGCGTCGACGCAGCGTCGCTGCGCCGCCTGTGCGTCGTGGGCGGCCGCCTTGGCCGCCGCCTGCGCCGCCAGCAGCTGCGCCTGCGCGGTCACGGTGGCGGCTTCCTCCTCAGCCGCCAGGCGGCCCAGCTGAGCGAGCTTCTGCTCCAGCGTGGACAGCATGAGGCCCTTGGTGTCCGCCTTATCCTGCTCCGCCGCCGCGGCGGCCTGAGCGGCGCTGAGGCGGCCCTGCGCGGCGGCCAGTCGAGCGTCTGTCTCGCGGCACAGCGCCCAGCAGGCCGCCCCGTCAGCCAGCTGTCGCCGCAGCGCCCCCCGCATCGCCGCCAGCTCGCCCTGGGCGGCCAGGAGCGCCTGCGCCTCGCGCGTGCGCCGCACGCGCGCCGCGCCGCTGCGCCGCTCGCTCGCCGCCGCCTGCTTTGCGGCTTGGCGCTGCGCCGCCACGCAGGCCGCCGCCTGAGCGTCCAGGGTGTCAACTTTTTCAGCCTTGGCGCGCAGCAGGTCGCGACGGCTCGACAGAGTAGCCTCCAGCTCGTCGGCCTCCGCCTCGCGCCTGGCCGAGGCGCCGTCGGCTTGCTCGATGTGCAGCCGCAGCAGCTGCGCGCTAGCCTGCGCCAGCCGCAGCTCGTCGCACGCAGCTTCCAGCTCGGCAGCTGCGGCTGCTGCGTCGCCGGAGGCGGACGCCGCGGCTTGGCGGGCGCTTGCCAGCCCCTCGCTCTCGCGCTCCAGCGCCAGCTGGAGCTGCTTGACCCGCTGCTCGTCCGCGCGGGTGTACGCCTGCAGCGCCAGCACGTCCTCCTCGTGAGCAGCCGCGTTGGCTTGCCACGCCTCCGCCTGCTGCCCGCTGCGAGTGCTGCTCGCCTGCAGCGCCTGCAGGCGCGCGGCGGCGCGGGCCAGGGAGGCGCGCAGAGCGTCTGACTTGTCGCTTGCAGCCTCTGCGGCGTGACGAAGACTGCTAGCCGACGCGCCCAGACGAGACAGACCCGCCCCCACCAGGCTCACGGCTTCGCTCTCGGCCGCGGAGGCGGCGCGGGTGGACTCCAGCTGCGGGTGCGCGCTGGCGGGTCAGTCAAGCGACGGAGCGCGCTCTGCTCGCGCACGCACCCTCGCTTGCGTGCTGGCCAGCTCCGCCCGCGCGGCGCGCAGGTGGTCGCGCATGAAGGCTGTGCGCTCGCTGGTGTCGGCCAGCTCGGAGGTAGCAGCAGCGAGGGCACGCTCTGAGGCCTGGGGTGAGACGCTCAGTGCACTTGCACGCTGCGCCACGCATACGCACGCACCCGCGCGGCTCGGTGTGCGTCCCGCACGGCCGCATCCGCGAAGGCTGGCAGCAGAGACAGCTCTTCCTCGTCCACATCCTCATTCTCCACGCACTCTGCTCGCGCAGGCGCTGCGTCTGCGACAAGCAGACTCAGAGGACACACACGCACGTATCGCCGCACGCGCTGCACGCACCCGCGGTTTCCGCCATTGGTGGTTGGAGGGGTTGGTGATGTTCGGTCAACGCGGCGCGCATTGCATTGTTGACCAGCCAGCAGCCACTCTATTTACCGCCTGCGCGCTCTCGCAGGAGGAGTCAACGTGGTTGCGCTGAGTACGGCAGGAGATGCGCCGCGGAAGGAGCCCGCCGCGACGGCGCAGCAGCGATGATGGGTCGTTGCTGGAGCCAGAGCACGTGACTCGCAGAAGCAGCGCCGCAGCGAGGCCCGCGCCCTTCACCGCCCCTGCCGCCTCCTGCGTGGTGGAACGCAGCGAGCTTGCCGAGACGCTTCTGGGAAGGCCTTCTGAAGAAGGGGCTGAGCGCACCAGTCGGTGG
>Ga0049083_10000356_pt1 | contig 16090 bp, 10 predicted proteins | sample GreLakmeMI27MSRF_FD_66719 | JGI IMG/M metagenome (GOLD analysis project Ga0049083, IMG submission 66719) | Freshwater lentic microbial communities from great Laurentian Lakes, MI, USA - Great Lakes metaG MI27MSRF | ecosystem: Environmental > Aquatic > Freshwater > Lake | place: Great Lakes...
GCGCCGGAGCAAAATTTTAGAAGTTGAGACCCCTCTAACGGCCCGCGGAGGGCTGGAACTAAGAAGTTGAGACGCTCTCCCCAAATCCTGCATTCTTAAGGGTGGGCCCCCCCTGTACGTAGCCTCTTCTTCTCCCAGTCTCCCACTCTCCCTGAGGAGACTCACAGTCCGCCCTCGCCTCCTCTGTCGCTGGCACAACCTGCTGGCAGCCTCGCGCGCCGTGCTGGATATGCCTCCTGTGTAGCGCCGAATGCTGTCAGCTCTCTGAGGTGGCGTCGTGCGCTCGTCGGGTCACATGCGCCCTCGCGCAGCCGGCGCCCGGGTGCCAGCCGTGGAGGAGGCGCGCTCCTCGATGAGCAAGCTGGGGCGACGCGTGAGCAACCTCTCCTCCGCTGCGGTGGCGGCTCTGGCGGTGACGGCCTTTCTGTACGTGCTGATGCTCAAACACAGCTTTGCGGGCGGGCCGTGCACCAACACTTGCGCGACACGGCTGCTGGCTCGCACGCGCGCCGTTCTGCTCTTGCAGCCTGGCGCCGACAATAAGCTGCAACTGGGCGCTCTCACCGTGCCTGCCGCTCGGCCCTACACGCTCGCCACCTGCACCAATTGCGCCTGCGACGTCTGCGCCTTCCTGCAGAGCAACCGCGTGTTTGCGCCCGTGGAGTCACTCATTTGGGAGTTCATCCTCCGCTCTCCAGACTGCGATGGCTCCAAGGCGGTGGCAGATGTCGGTGCAAACATTGGAAGCTTCGCGCTGCTTGCTGCGCAGTACGAGTGCACGCACGTGGTCGCCTTTGAGCCCAACGCTGCGCCCCGAGCGCTGCTGGCCGCGTCCGTTGCGCTCAACGGCGTGGCAGCGCGCGTGACGGTGCTGCCCTACGCGCTGGGCGCGGCGCACGGCGCTGCGGTGGTGGACGCCTCGGCGGACAAGCGCTGGGGGCTGGCAGCTCTGTCGGAGGTGCCTGTTCAGCAACGGAGCCGCTCTGCGCAGCCGCACACGCTGGGCGACGGTCCCTTGAGCGCTCCGCCTGCGCCCCGCTCAGCCACGAGGCGACCAGGCACCGTGTCTGTGCTCCCTCTGAGCGAAATCACGCAGCTGACGCGCCACCTGTTGTTGCTCAAGATCGACACGGAGGGCTACGAGGGCAACGTGCTTGCGGGCGCCTGGGCGCTGTGGGATGCGGGGCGCACGGCCGACAACGTGCTGTTGGAAGTCAAAAGCTGGAACACTCGCGCCAAGAGGGACTTGCTACGGCACCTGGCGCGCACGGCGGGCTTGCTGCACGTCTACACATACAACGAGCTGTACGGCTCTGAACCGGTGGACCTGCAGAGCATGCGGCTTAACGGGCGGCTGGTGGACGTCACGGAGGTCATCCTGACGGGGCAATACGACGTGATGCTGCCGCACGAGGACTACTGGCTCAGAAGAGAAGCTCTGCCGGCAGCGTTTTTGGATGACTCGTGACGTTTCAATACTGCGGCCGTTCGGCGCCGGGCGCACTTCTTCCCGCCCTCGTCTCCTCCGTCCGGCGCGCGCATTCTTTGCTGTCTCTGCGCCTAGAAGAGAAGACCAAGCTGAGCTGCTTCGTTCTGAGAGTCAAGTCACCTTGCCGCCGGACGTCCATCAAGCGATGCCCGCTGCCCGCGCCGTTGACTGCGACTGGCCGGCTGCCGCTGCTCGCCATCTGGGCACGCACGACGCGCACTCTGAGCTGGCTCAGCGCCCTAGCGCCTTGTGTTTGCCGCACGCCCCGCATCGCCACGCGCTGCCCCGCGGCTGCGCGAGAGCAGCAGCCACGTCCTGGCTGCCGGAGGCGCAGGCTGGGGCCCCGCAGCGAGCGAGGGGGCCGCACACGCCCTCGGTCAACGCACCGGCTGGACGGGACTTCGTTTTGCTGCTGGACGCGTCGCGCTCCATGCGTCACATCTGGGACGAGGTGGTCTGCGGCGTGAACTCTTTTCTGAACACGCTGCGTGCCTTTGCGCCCCCGGGCTCTACGATGCGTCTGGCCGTCTTCAACGACGCGCTGACAGACGTCTACCGCGGCGACGCGGCCACCTGCCCGGACCTGCAGCTCTCAGCGGCCGTCTGCAGCGGACGCGCTTTGCCGCTGGACGCGCTGGCGTGCGCGCTGAGAGCACGCTCCACGCGCCCGATTCTGTTGCTCTTCTCCGGCGGCGTCAACGAGGCTGAGCTCAACTGCAGAGTTGACCAGACGGCACAGCTGGTGGCCGCGCTGCTGCAGCGAGACTCATCAGAGGTGATCTATCTCGGCATGAGACATGACGCTCTCAGCTGCGCATCCCGACTGGCGGTGCCACGCCGCACCACGCTGCGCGTGTCGCCCTCCCTTCCCCGCGCTGCGCTGCAGGCGGCTGCGGCGGCAGTGCAGGCGGCAGTGCTACACGGCACCCGGGTTACCTTCACGCCAGACCACCGCTTGTTTAGCGACCCCTGCATCGCACGCTAGAGGTTGTGAATGACGATAAAGAGCTCACGCTTTTCGTTCGCTGAGCGCCGCCACCTCCTCCCGCAGTGCAGCCTGCTCCCGTCGAAGCGCAGCGACGCTGTCTGTCAGCGAGTCCACACGCTCCAACAGCTGCAGCTGCGCAGCCACGAGCGCAGGGGCGTCCGCAGCAGGCTCACTGGGCGCATGCGGGCGCGGAAAGGCCGCAAGCAGGGACTCCTGCAGCGCTCTGGCTCTGTCATGCAGCTGCAGCAGCGCTTCGGGCTTCAGGAAGAGGCCCGCGCCATAGCCATAGCCAACTCCCACCCCGCAGCCTGCGCCCGCGGCCAGCCCCGGCACCGCGGGCAGTGGCGGCAGGAGCCTGCGCAGCGCCCGCTCCACGCCGCCCAGCGAGCCACGCAGCGCGGACAGCCCGGCGCTCACACCCGCCGTGGCGCTGCCCAGCACTGGCACGCCAGCCAGATTCAGCGGGCCGCCAAAGCCAACCCCCACGCCGCAGCCGACGCCCACGCCCAGACCTGTGGCACCCACGCGTAAGGCGAAGGGCGCGCCGCGCTCACATGCCCACTCGCTGCTCATGAGAGCAGCCTCGAGTAGGCCAGAGTGACAGGCGAGGCGACAGCAGCGCTGCGCTCTCGAACGAGCGTTCGACTTCTTCTTCTAGTTAGTCACTAGAAGACTACCGTACACTATGCTTATGTTGGCAAGCGAAGCCGCGTTGTGCCCCAGCAGCCTGCTCGCCATCCAGGATCAGCTGCGCCCACTGGGCCCGGTTGACGTCCATCAGCTGCAGGCAGTGCGGGCCCACGACAGGCGCGATGAGCAGCAGGGTGTCGAAGAGTGGGCGAACAACATAGTTGATGAAGCCAACCTCCAGCTCAGCCTTGCCAACGATGGTGTCCGCCACCGGCACTGAGACCGGCAGTGCGGCCGCGCGCTCCACCGCAGCCTGCGCTTCGAACTCGCGACTGAGCGCCTCGCTCACGCGGCGCGACATCTGCGGCGGGAAGAGCGGGCAGCACAAGTCCGCGCAGTGCAGCAAGTAGCTGACCAGAAGGTAGCGGTCCTCGGGCGAGTCGAGGCTGAAGCCGCAGCCCTGCTCCTCCAACTCGCCATCCACGCCGTCAGCCGGCTGCATGCGCGCTGTCACGCGCGCGTGCAGGCCGGTGTGGCTCGCCATGTCTGTGGCCAGAATGGCCGTCACCACCGTCTTGCGCAGCGAGGCGTAGTCGCGCGCCTCCATCGCCTCCAGCAGCATGCACCTCTCCAGGCAGCCAAACGTGCTGCTGGCATGGTGGTTCTCCAGCACGCTCCTGTCGTTGTAGAGCAGCGCCAGCTGGGAGCCGCTGTTGATCTGGAACGCGTTGGTGGTGCCCGGGTGCCCCAGGTCGTGGCAGATTGCGCTGAGCAGCAACGCCAGCACGTCCAGCTCCTCCAGCTTCTCACGCAAGTCACGGTCGTGGAACAGAAACAGCCAAGCGGTGTGGAAGACCATGAACACGTGACGCCAGTTGTGGAATGGGTTTGAAGCCTGCATCCGAGATGCAACGTCGCTCGAAAAGGCGTGGAGCGACGTGGGCGAGATGCGGAAGCGGCGCAGCATGCCCAGCGCGTGCAGGTGCGCCTGGAACAGGCGGTGCAGCTCCTCGTCCGACAACTCCCAGGCATCCAGCGCCCAGCTGCACAGCAGCAGCTCATCCTCTGCGGCACTCTCGTCCAGAGCCTCCAGCGCAGCCGCGTCAGCCTGCGTGGCCGGGAAGGCGACGAGCATGCTGGAGCGGCGCGCAAGGCCGCCTGTGATTGTGTTTTGCGGCGGCTGGCGCGGCGTGGCTGCGGGGCCGGCGGGGTTGGCGCGATCGATGACGAGCGCGCGATGCACTAAAAGCGCCGCGCCCAGGATGTCGCCCAGCTCCGCGAGCGCGGCGATGCCGGGCGCGCGGGGCGCGTGTGGCGGGAAGTGGAGGGTCAAGAAGCCCACAGCGACAGGGCCGGCGCGCAGAGCGGCCGTGACAGCTCCGCCGCTGCACAGGCCAGCCTCCCGCGCGGCCGCCCAGTCGGGGCAGGCTGCCAGTCCCAGGGGGCTGTCCCGGCTGTCCAGCAGCAGCGAGGGCTGCTGGCGGCAGCGGAGGACGCTGCTTTCGGGGCCCAGCGCGGGCGCGTGGGGCACCCGCTGCCCGCCCGCAGGCAGCGCCGCCTGCAGCGCGGCGCGCTGGGATGGCTCGGAGGCGGACACCTTCAGGCTGGAGAGCTGCGCGTCGCCAGCCCCGCCGCGGGACGACACCGCGAAGCAGCCCAGCGCATGCGCTGTGGCCCCGGGAAACAGCTCCCCCAGCGCGCCCGCGCCCAGCCGCAAGATGGCCGCCTCGCTGCTCGCCTGCACCAGGCGGCCCCGCAGCTGCATCAGTGCCAGCCGGCGCCGCTTGTCCTGCACCTCCGCGCCCGCAGTCTCAACCGTGCGCTGTGCGCTGGAATACGCCTTGACCGCCACGTTGGCCGCCAGCACAACCGCCAGCACCTGAGACAGGCGGCACGCCGCCAGCGGCAGGCTGATGCGCTGCTGCGCCACGAACAGGTCGAACGCCTGCACCGCAGAGTAAAAACCCAGCACCACTGCACTCGTCGCATCCAGCAGCGAATCGCCTTGGAACAGCCGCACGCGCAGGGTCGCGCCCCAGGCGTCCAGCCAGTCGCGCGGGCGGCGCAGGAGGCGCGGGCAGGTCTCCAGGTCGCACAGCAGCGAGGACATGCCCTCCATCGGCGCGTAGCACACCCCAAGCGCCACCGTGGTCGCAGCCACGCAGCACAGGCACTCCAAAGCCACGCCAGCCGCGTAGCTGGCCGTCAGCGCCCCGTGGGCGGCCGCGATGCGCAGTGCCGCGACGCCGAATGCTGTGGTGCGCATCACCTCCGGGAAAAAGGCGAGTCGGGGCGGCAGCTGCGCGATGATCCAGTTGAGGCTGGTCAACGCTGCATGGATGTCCCAGAAGAACAGCCTGGCCGCGACGGGGGGCGCCACGCCTTTGGAGGCGCTGATGTAGTCGCTGAGCAACTCAAGGGTGATGCACGTCACGGTGATTGCGTGAGCCCACAGCGCCCACTGCGGCCACGCGCGCACCAGCCGCAGGCGCAGCTGCGGGCGCAGCTGCCGCCTGCTGGCATAGCCGCAGCAGACGGCAGCGAACACGCCCACGCAGAGGCGCGCGGCGGAGAGGGCGTGCAATCTGATCGGCCAGGACAGCAGGGTGTATGCCACCGTGGGCGACATCGCGAAGCACAGGAACGACACTTGGCGAGTAATGGCCACCTCCAGCAGGCGCTCGGCCGCCGAGGCGAGCGCTTGGTCGTCGAGGTGCCCGCCGCCGGGCCAGCCAGAGGAGGAGGGGCGCGGAGTGCAGCCCGAGGAAGGGCTGGCGCAGGAGAGGTGCGGCGTGGCGCAGTCGCCGGAGCTTGCGCTGGAGAGGCGAGATTTTGGGGGGCGCCTCAAGCGCGGGCGGCCCAGGGCGGCCCCGCCGCCGTGCCACGAGATGCTGGTTGGCGCACTCACGCGCCGGGCGCGGGCGGTCCCGCCGCCGCCGCCCCAGCGCTCCTCCGCAGAAGCCCTGGGCGGGCTGCACTCGTCGGGCAACCCGGCGGCGCGCCACGACGAGCGGCTGCTGCGAGCGTACGCGCCGTCCGCTGAGCTGCTACGGGCAGGCCGACACTCAGACCGCGCGCTGCTGCGGGGTTGCCGCCGCCAAGCGTCTGCAAATCCCTCCCCACTCAAACTCGCCTCACCCTGCCCGCGCGTCGCGTCAGGCCTTCGGCATGCAAAGCGGCGAGTGGGGAAGCGCGCGCGTGGCCACGCACGAGTCCGAGCTGCCGTCCGCATGAGTTGACCGTCTTTCACGCGGTGCCAAACTTGCAAGTCAAGCACTGACGGACGCAAAGGGCAAGCACTGAAGCGCCGTGCAGCCCCGCGCGCAGGGCGGAGCGCGCAGTCGCTGCAAGGGACGGTCAAGGAACGCACCTCTTGACTAGCCATGCGCTCGTGGGCTCAGTCAGTACGGGACCACGCGCTTGTGGGCCGTATGGCCCACTTGCCGCTGCCCTGATCGACGCAAGGAGGGTGTTCGCTTTGGTGGTTGTCGAACGACGACAGGACCAGAGAACGAACGCGCCTGGTGCTGCTTTGCTCTAGCCAGCTGCAGGTTGCTCCGGCCCCGTTCACCTCGCTCCCTTGCGCCCGCCCGCTGCCGCCCCGCAGCACAGCCGCCATGGACTTCCGGGGCCAGAAAATGGCTGAGGACGTCTACCAGGCGGTCATCGCAGCCTTCTCCGTGGCCGCCTTCATCCTGGGTTACGCCCAGGGGTGCGCCCGCCGCGCCGCTGCCTGTCCGTCGCTGACAAGCGTCGCGACCGCGGTGCTGTTGTGGCGCGAGCGCAGGTCGTTCGCGGTGATGATGAAGGTGTTTGGAGCGGGCGTTGCGCTCAGCCTCCTCCTGGTGGTGCCCCCCTGGCCCTACCTGAACCGCCACCCGCTCAAGTGGCTGCAGAAAAGCGGCGGGGGCGGCGGGGAGGCTGCGGGGGCCGCGGGCGAGGCGGCCAGGCCAGGCAAGGCTGCGCGAGGCAAAGCCGGAAAGAGGTGCGCGCTCGCAACCGCTCTCGCACGAAACTGTGGCGCGGCTGGCGCTCGCTCACGCGTGCCGCCTGGCTCGCCTCGCAGAAAAGGATAGCCGTGGACGTCTGGTCGTGAATGCTGACGCACGCACTGGGCTGGGCGGCCTTGCAACGAGGATAGCGAGTAACGGGCTGCACGATACACTCATACGCTGTTCTCACGGCACGTGCGCGTGCTGCGCCTTCGGCCTGCGCTGCCAGGCCAATGCACGCACTGGCATCCTCTTGCCGCCGCTCCATCATCCGTCCATCCTTGACGCACTGGCATCCGCGCCGTGCGTGGCGGCCAGGCCGCCTGCACCACCCACGCGCGCCACACCATTGCGCCGAAGGCAGAGGAACCGATCCCTTTCTGCTCTGTGGTTGCTCAATCTGCTAATGCACCGCGCAGAGCCCTTCACGTGCCGGTGGGCCCCGCCTGCGCCTCCGGCGCGGCGGCCGCGTGCTGTGTCGCGGCGGTGGCGGCTGCTTTGAGGAGCGAGGGGAACCACCATCGAGTGGTTCTGTCCGCATCCCCGGTGTCTACCATTGCGAGCCCGTCCTTGAGAAGCGCCTCCAGCGCGTCGCTGGTGCGCCGCTGCGCCCACCCGGTGAGCTCGCACGCCGTCAGGGCTGTGAGCACACCGCCAGCCTCAGCCGCGCGCGCCAGCAGCGTGCGCCCGTCGTCCGTCAGCTCCGTGGGCACGCTGCGCAGCAGCCGCTGCGAGCCGCAGGTGAGCAGGTCCCAGCCGCCGCCCAGCTGGCGCAGCTGCGCGGCGGCGCGCAGCACGTCGTCCTCAGATACAGCCGCGGCTGCCGCGCCGCGACGCCGACGCACCGCGCTGAGCAGCGCAGAGAGCTCAACCAGGCCGCCGTTGAGCGGCCGAGAGGCGAGGCACGCCTCCACTGCGCGAGGAGAAGGAAGCGGGCGAGCGTCAGTCGCGCCGCCTCTGCGCTCCTTCCGTGCGTGCACGCGCCAATTTGCACGGCCAGCTCGTAGTAGAAGTCTCCAAAGCCGAGGAGCTCCGTCCAGAAGCCCTTGTTGGAAGCGAGGGGGTCCACGCCAGTGGAGGCACACATCACCTGGAACTGCGCGCGAAAGGCTGGGTCTCGCGCAATGTTCGCCCGGTACTTAAGCGCAAAGCACTCCAAGCTGCTCTTGAACTGCGCCAACTTGGAGGCGACGTGCGCAGCCTCGCTCTCCGCCGCAGCCGCGCCCACCGCCCGGTACTGCGACTACAGCAGAGCTCAGCCCAAGCTCACAGGTACGCACTGCAGCGAAAGCAACGCACCTGCAAGCCTTGGGATGCCTGCAAGCCAGCGACGCCCGGGCGGCGACGCATCGCTTCCTCAACCTGGCGGGAGGACCCTCTGCGACAGCTGCAGCAGCCTCGCGACAGCGCAGGCGAGCGGGGCACGAAAGCGGGTTTGGAGCTGTTCGACATGTGTATGATGAAGTTTCTGTGTTCTCTTACTGAGCGTGTCGAAGTCGCTTCTCGCTTGCGCCGGCTGTTCTGTGCTGTGCGCGCGTATTGCAGTCCCTGCGGGTCGTGCAGTATGGGCGACGAGCCTCAGGCTGCGCCGGCGCCCCAGCTGGCGAAGCAGAAGAAGGCGCGTGAGGCACAGCACGTGCCAAGGCTGGCGCGCTGACAGCCCAACAGCCCAGCTGCCGTGTGCTGTACCTGCTCAACGAGCGCTGCGCCGCTCTGGCTGACTGTGCTTTGGAGAGTGCGCACCCGCGTCGCTCCGCACTGGGCCACGCGCTCGTGGCCGCCTGCCGCCCGGCCGTCTCCTGGCTGCGCTACGCGCCCGCGCCGCTGCACGCGCTGCGCGCCTATCACAGCGCCAGCTACCTGTCAGCCCTGGGCGGCGGCGCGTCGGAGGAGGCGCTGGACGCCGCCGGCCTCTCGCACGACTGCCCCGCGTTCACGGGCGCCCTGGAGTACGCACGGCTGGTGGCCGGAGGCTCGCTGGCGGCCGCGGACGCGCTCGTGGGCGGCTCGTGCGAGGTCGCCGTGCACTGGGACGGCGGGCGGCACCACGCGCGGCGCGCCTCAGCGTCCGGCTTTTGCTACGTGCAAGACTGCGTGCTGGCCATCCAGCGCCTGCGTCGGGGCGGCCTGCATCGGGTGCTGTACGTGGACGTGGACGTGCACCACTGCGACGCCGTGTCGGAGGCGTTCTACGCCACAGACCAAGTGCTGGTGGTATCGCTCCACAAGCGCGGCCCGGGCTTCTTCCCGGGCTCGGGAGACGCGGGCGAAACCGGGTGCGGCGCCGGGCGGGGCCACACGATGAACCTTCCGCTGTCAGACGGTCTGCGCGACGCCCTGTTCACGGAGCTCCTGGCGCGCCTGCTGGACGGCTGTGCGCGCGTGTTCAGGCCGCAGGCGGTGGTCATGTGCTGCGGCTGCGACGGCCTGGCGGGCGACCCCTTGGGGGGGTGGTCCCTCACGCCAGCGGGGCTGGCAGCTGCGGCGCGCAAGGCTGCGTCGCTGGGCGCGCCGATGCTGCTGCTCGGCGGCGGCGGCTACTGCCCCGCCAACTGCGCGCGCGCCTGGGCCACCGTCACGGCGTCGCTGGCGGGCGCTGCGCTGCACCCCGAGGCGCCCGTGCCCAGCCACCAGGAGCTGCTCTGCTACGGCCCCAGCTTCTGCATGTGGGACGGGGGCGCCGCGGCGCTGCGGGCGGACCTGAACCAGCCAAACAGGGAGGCGCTGCTGCTGCTGGTGGACGGGCTGCTGCACCAGCTGCAGAGCCAGTACGAAAGCAGCGACCAGGAGGAGGAGGGGTGAAAACAGACGCACTCACGCATCGACCATCGACCAGCGGCGGTTGTTGGCCATATGTCATAGACAAGTAGCTAGAGTCCCGCTACTGAGCCCCCTGCCAGCATCTATAGCAGAGCGGCTTGTCAGCCCCGTTGCGTTTTTCCATGCCGCATCCCTCGCAGCGCTCGGAGGGGGCACGCCTGCTGGCGCCGTAGGGGTGGTAGCGCTGGCTGCCGCCGGACGGCCTAGAGTCTCTGGCGTTGAAGCGCACTCCTCGTCCTCCTCGTTGCTCCTCGTCTTCCGCTTCCTCGTCCTCGTCCTCGTCCTCCTCGTTCTCCTCGTCCTCCTCATCCTCCTCGTCTTCCTCGTCATCGCTCTCCCACAACGTGTTGTCTTCCTTGCGGCGCGTGTAACAGCGGTAGCAGAGCGGGTGCCCAGGCCGCGAGGTGCGCTCGCCGCAGCCATCTTCGCAGCGCCGCTGCTTTTCCACCGCAGTCGTCGGTTGCGCGCGGTGCCCAGCAGACGACGGCGCCAGCTGGCTCCGCAGCCGCTGCTCCACGGCGGGGTATTTCTTGTTCAGGGAGTGTCCGATGAAACTGGTGAGGCGGCGCAGGTCGTTCAGAGTGTAATCTTCAGTGTCGCCCGCGAGCGATCCACCGCATGCTGCGTTGGGCCCGTGTGCCCACAGCTGCTGCGCCGTGACGCGGTCCTCCGCGCCGCTGCCGTGTCGCGCCACTACCGAGTCTACAACACGCAGGTCAGCCACGGGGGGGCCGTGGAGGCGCACCCAGGCGCACGGGCGCTGAGAAGCACTGCGGTGCTGCGAGTTGCGTCGCCCCGGGTCAGACGTTTTGCCCACATATACGCGTCCGTTGCGCAGCGGGAGCACGTAGATGCTCACGGGCGCAGCGTCACCGCGCGCTGCGTCGCGCATGGCGGCTTGAAGTGTTCGTTAGCAGCGTTGACAAATGCTTTCTTCTGTCACACACCTTGTTCCGAGGCCGCGCGAAGCCTCAATCAACCAAGCCGAGCCTGTGGGGTTCGCAGACACAAACTGCACCTCTCTGGAGCCGGAGGAAACACCTGCAGACGCAGGTGCCGTCAGCCTCAGCCCGAAACATATTTCTCTTGATCAGTCTGCCTAGGCCAGCCGCGCCCAGCCCTGCCCACCTGCCCACGACCACGTGGCGGCCGCGCGCCACCAGAGGCAGTGCACATACGCCAACCGCTCGCCGGAGCAGTGCACAGCCCCAGCCCGCACAGTGCAGCGCGCAGCCGCGCCGAGCCCGAGGAGCCGCGCCGAAGCACAGAAGCCCCACAGGCGCACGCCGCACCGTTAAAGAGCGCCCGGAGTGCGCGCGCTCGAGGCGTCTAGCGAGCACCGAAGTGGGGGGGGGACGATGGCACCTGGGCCACGTCAGCAGCTCATCGCTGCCACGTCATCAGATTGTGCAGTGCCTCCGGGCCTCTCGCTGTCGCTGTGTGCACCTTTGAAGTGCTCCGGGCGCGCGGGCCGCCCCGATGTTGCTGCGAGGCGCATTTGTGGGCCCGGCGCAGCTCCCGGTGCCTGCATGCCGCCGCCTCCGCTCCGCCGCAGCCGCTCCCCGGCAACCACGGCGCGCAGCCTGCGTGCGAGCTGGCGCGAGCGGCGAGCACCGCGCGGGCTCTGCAACCGCAGCCTCCCCCTCCCCTCGCCCTTCCCGCGACGCCACTTGGGAGGGCACGCCCGCTCCGCCGCGCAAGATGGACGTGGCGCTGCCAGCGCTGAGTCGGGGCGGGGTGGAGGATCCGTACGACCTGCTGGTGCGTGCAGCCAGCGCTTCTCCGCCGGAAGCGCCCGCTCTACGCCTCCCTCACGCCTCCGACCCCGGCCCATGTTCTTCAGGTGGTAGGCTGCGGCCCCGCAGGCATCTCCACCGCCCAGCAGGCCGCCTGTCGCGGGCTGAAGGGTGCGCCCTGTTGCGCTCTGAGTGGGCGGGGTCTGTGAGGTCTGACGCACCTCTGGCCACGCAGTGGCGCTGGTTGACCCCGCGCCGCTGGCTCCGTGGCGCAACAACTACGGGGTGTGGGTGGACGAGTTCGAGGCGATGGGCCACGGCGAGTGCTTCACCCGGAGCTGGGCCAGCGCCAGAGTGCTGCTCAGCGACGAGGGTCCGGGGCTGGAGCTGCGTCGCGCCTACGCGCAGGTTGACCGCTACAAGCTAAAGCACAAGCTGTTGAAGGGCGCCGCGGATGCGGGCGTGGAGTTCCTGAGCAGCAAGGTTGACGGCACCGCGCCGGCGGGCCACCTCAACGCAGTCTCCGTGCGCGCGCTGGCGCAGCCGCTGCACGCGCGCGCCGTGCTGGACGCGACGGGCCACGCGCGCCGCCTGGTGCGCTTCGACGCCGACTTCACCCCCGGCTACCAGGCTGCGTATGGCATCCTGGCGGAGGTTGAGTCCCACCCGTTCCCCATCAACGAGATGCTCTTCATGGACTGGCGAGACGGACACCTGGAGCCCGCAGCGAAGGCGCGCAACGCGTCGCTGCCAACCTTTATCTACGTGATGCCCTTTTCGAGCACGCGGGTCTTCATGGAGGAGACGTCGCTGGTGGCGCGCCCGGGCGTGGACTTCGACGACATCAAGCTGCGCATGAAGCAGCGCCTGGCCGGGCTGGGAGTCACTGTGACGCGCGTGCTGGAGGAGGAGCACTGCCTCATCCCGATGGGCGGCGTGCTGCCCGAGCTGCCGCAGCGCACACTGGGCGTGGGCGGCACGGCGGGCATGGTGCACCCCAGCACCGGCTTCATGCTCTCCAAGACGCTGCTCTCCAGCTCGCTGCTGGCGCAGGTGCTAGCGGACAGCCTGCAGCAGGGACTGGTGGGCGACCAGCTGTCCGCGGCCGTGTGGGACGCGGTGTGGCCGCAGGAGCAGCGGCGCATGCGCACCTTCATGTGCTTTGGGATGGAAACCCTGATGCAGCTGGACATCGAGGGCACCAGGCGCTTCTTTGGCACGTTCTTCAGCCTGCCCAACGACCTCTGGTCCGGCTTCCTGTCGTGGCGGGTCCGCCCCATCGGGCTGGTGGGGCTGGGGCTGAGCCTGTTTGCAGGCTTTAGCTGGCGCATGCGCGCCGAGTTCATCCTCGCCGCGCTGCCCTTCATCCCCTCCTTCGTCGCAAACTTCCTGGGCCCCGCAGCGGGCAACCGGTTCGACAGCGCGCCCTGGGGTGGGCTGGCGCTGCCGGCGCTGCGGCGACCCGACCCGCCCGCGCTGGCGCAGGCGCAGCTGGTCAGCGCCGTGTCCGGTCGCCAGCAGATCTTGCCGCCAAACCCAACCACCGTGCCCATCCTGAGCAGTGGCACGGACTTCGCTGCGCTCATCGGGCTGCAGCCGGCGCTGGCAGGCGGTCTAGCGGCTGAGGAGGCTGAGGGCAGCGCGCAGCCTGCGACTGACTACGCGGCGCTGCTCGGACGTGACCTGGACACGCCGCAGCCAGCCTCCGCCAGCCGCGACGACCGCGACTGGACCCGCTTCCAGCAGCGCAAGGCGATGCCGGACCAGCCGCCGCTGGCGCAGCTGCTGCCGCCAGCCAGCCGCGACGCCGCCACGCTGCATGACGTGGCCGTGGTGGGTGCCGGGCCCGCCGGGATGGCGCTGGCGGCGGAGCTGGCGGCGCGGGGGCTGTCGGTGGTGCTCGTTGCGCCCGACGCGCCCTTCGTCAACAACTACGGCGTCTGGCTGGACGAGTTCCAGGCGCTGGGCCTGGAATCCGCGCTGGGAAACGTCTACCGGGACGCGCTCTATTGGGTGGACGAAGCCTCGCCAAACGAGGGACTGCCCATTGGCCGCGCGTACGGCCGCGTGGACCGCGCAGCGCTTCGCGCAACCCTGGCGCAGCGCGCGCTGGCCGCGGGGGTGACCTTCTTGCCCGGGCTGGTCTCCGCGGTTGACAACGAGTCGGCCGAGTCGCTGCTCTCGGTGGAGCCTGAGGCTGGGCCGCCACTCACGCTGCGCGCGCGCCTCACCGTCTGCGCCTCCGGCCACAACCGCGAGCTGCTGTCGTACGAGGACGGCAAGCCGCCCGGCTGGCAGACGGCGTACGGCATCGAGGCCCGCATCCCGGACCACCCGTTTCCCATCGACAAGGTCGTCTTCATGGACTTCCGCCAGTCCGACCCTGAGCCCGACAGCCCCTCCAGCGCCCCCTGGCGCGCCCCCAGCTTCCTCTACGTCATGCCCAGCGACAAGGACACCGTCTTCCTGGAAGAGACGTGCCTCATGAGCCGCGTGCAGGTGCCCTTTGACGAGCTCAAGCGGCGACTGCTGCGCCGCATGGCGCGCATGGGGCTGCAGCTGGACCCCAAACACATCCTGGAGGAGGAGGCCAGCTGGATACCCCTGGGCGGGGGCCTGCCTGTCATGCCGCAGCGCAACGTGGCCTTTGGGGCGGCGGCCGGCATGGTGCACCCGGCGTCCGGCTTCTCGGTGGTCAACTCGCTCTCCCGGGCGCCGGCGCTGGCCGATGCCATCGCGCGTGCGCTCAAGTCTGGCGCAACGCCTGCGGAGGTGTCTGCGGCGGGCTGGGCTGTGGTTTGGAACCCGGAGCGCACGCGGCAAATGGGCTTCTACCAGTTCGGCATGGAGCTGCTGCTCAGCCTGCGTCTGGCGGACGTGCGCTGCTTCTTCAGCACCTTCTACAAGCTGCCGGACTCGCTGAGCCAGGGATTCCTGAGCCACCGGCTGAGCAGCCCGCAGCTGGTGCTGTTTGCGTTGGCCTTCTTCGTGGCCGGCGACGGACGCCTCCGGCTGCTGCTGCTGTCGCATTTGCTGTCGCCGGCGGGCTCGGGCATGCGCCTGGCGGCCGCCTACCTGGCGGGCGAGGCGCCGCCGGGGGGGCGCCCCGCCGCGGCTGTGGTGAGGCGGGAGAAGCCGCCGCAGGAGCCCGCGCAGGACGTCTCAGCCGCGGAGCAGGCGGCCAACGAGCGGGCGGGCATCCAAGCCGGATTCCTGGGCAGCCGCTGGTGGGTGGTGGGCGGCGACGCCACCAGGGGACGGTGACGACTGCTCACCCGCTGAAAACTGACGGGCCACACTGTGGCGGTGGGCAGATCGGCGTCTCAACCCTGTTTGGTTTTTGGTGACGGTCAGACTGCATTTTCTCGCGCCTCGCCTTCGCTGTGCAAAACGCGCCTGGCTGTCGCGTTGCATGCTGCGCGGTCGCCGCTCCCCGCCGCGTGAGGCCCTCCCGTCGCCTGACGCATCCCGTGACGTGTGCTCGGACGAGGAAGGAGCTGACGATGTGGACAACGCAGGAGGCTTCTTCCAGGAGTGCTCGCCGCAGGGCAGCCTCGCTCCCCACGCAGAGCACGGGTGTATCGAGTGCGACAGCCAGAGGTGCGCCCAACAGGTGCAGCACGAGAGAGCGCTGTCAACTCAACGTCGCGACGGGCAGCCTCTGACGCGCCTCGCTGCACGCTACGCCCGCAGCGTGGACCAGCGGCTGCAGCGCGTCTTCGGCGTGCGTCTCTGCGGCGCGTGCAAGGAGCGGCCAGAGCACAAGCTGGTCACCAAGAGCGAAGCAATGGCGCGACTGCTGCTCACCGAGGGGGACTTCAGCAGGGCCAAGTTGCCCTTCCTCGACCGCCCCTGCACAACGTACAAGCCCGACGGCCGCGCGCACATGTACCTGCTCTCCCAGCTCGCCGCGGTGGCGCTCACCAAGCACGGAGACGCCGACGCTCTGGAGCGCAAGCGCTGCGCGCGCTCAGAAGCACAGGTGCAGCGCCACGCGCTTAAAAAGCGCAAGTCCGCTGCGAGCGCCCTGGAGGAGGCGGAGGAGGGTGCGTACGGAGAGCTGCAGGCGAAGGGCACTCTTGCACCGCTCTCGTCGGCGAGGCCGCGCGCAACACCCGCGGCCGCAGGCGCACGAAGGCTGGCCGCCGCCAACGAGGCGCACGTGCACAGCTACAGCGGGACGCCCGTCTTCGACGAGCAACGGGGCAGCCACTGCAGAGCGTGCGATGCCTGCGGCGCTGAGAGCTACATAGAGCTCATGTGATCATGCGCAGCATTTGGAAATTTGAAGATTGCAACAGACGTCAGAGAGACGAGGGCTATGCGCCTCCGGCTGTTGCCGCAGCTCACCATCGTCATGTCTGCGCATTAAAGATGAGCCATGCCACGCAGCGCAGCCTGTCCGTGCGGTTGTCCGCTGCGCCATGCAGCAGTC
>Ga0049083_10000357_pt1 | contig 16088 bp, 9 predicted proteins | sample GreLakmeMI27MSRF_FD_66719 | JGI IMG/M metagenome (GOLD analysis project Ga0049083, IMG submission 66719) | Freshwater lentic microbial communities from great Laurentian Lakes, MI, USA - Great Lakes metaG MI27MSRF | ecosystem: Environmental > Aquatic > Freshwater > Lake | place: Great Lakes...
GTTCGTGGTTGCACCAACTGCCCGCAAAGCCTTGCGTTCGCGCCGGCGCGCGCGGTGCGCTGTAAGCCAGTTGGGCGAGTGGCGCACTTAAAGCCCCTTGAGGGACGAGCTCGAGCCTATAACCTCCGCACTGCGCCATCCGCCCGTGGTGGCGTCGGGCCTCTCGCTGCCGCGAGAAGTGCGCCCATAAGAATCCGGAGGGGTCAAACTCCCTGTCTACTTCAAGTCTGAATACATTTTCACCTTGTAGTAGTACCTCGTACGACAAATCGTTGCAGTTTCTTCCCCTTTGCTGTCTATCCCCCCTACCTGGCCTGCGGGCGCCACACCCACCCTTCTGCTGCTGCTGAGTTGCGCCCAGCCTGCGGGCGTGGGCGCGGGGCGCATGCTTCGCCGCGACTCGAATAGCGGCGCGGGCCCAGCGCGGGGCTACAGTGAGCGCCCTGCTAGCCACGGCCCGCCGGGCCCGCCGCGCGTGGGCGGGCCCATGACTTTGCTGAGCGGGCCCAAGGTGCGGCACCAGAGTGGGGGCATATTGCGCCAGTTGTTCTCACGCCTGCGCTAGGGCCGCACCACACGCGGCGCGCCTCTGGGCACCTCCAAGTTGTCCGTGCCGAAGCCCGTGAACTTGCCTTCCATTAAAAAAGTGCGCGCCGTCGCTCGTCGCTCTTCGCGCAGGCCGCACGTCGCGGGAGGGCCGGCGAGAGACGAGGTTTTAGGGTAGCAGCCCGGCTGACGCGCCGCCGCGCGGCTGCTAGGAGCACTCGGGCAACGACCCCGCCACGCAGCTGGTGCCATCCGCCGTGGCGGGCGGGTGGAGCAGCAAGGAGCGCGCGGAGGAGGCAGCGCAGCCGGTGGCGGCACTGTCGGCCGGTGCGTGCCCTCCGCGCAACGCCACAGCTCGCCGCGCATCACGGCAGGCGTGCGCGGCTGCGGCGCGGCTGCACGCTGCCGCGCGGTTCTGTCCCACCCCGCTTTGTTTGGCGCACCAACGCTGCGCCGCTCCCCTTCCGCCGCGCGCAGGCTCCACGTGGGCCACCCCCGGTGCGCCGCCGACCGAGCTGACGCAGCCGAGCGCGCCGCGCGTGGCGGAGCGGCTGCTGAATCCGAGCGAGTACCCCTCACTGCGCGGCGAAGGGGGCGTCAGCGTCCCCGCGGGCCCCACCCCTGCCCCCGCCCCCGCCCCATCAGCAGCCGCCGCGCCGCCCGCGCCGCCCGCCCACGCGCCGCGCGCGACGCAGGACCCGCGGTTTGTGTGGGGCGAGGACGAGCGCGACGTCACCGGCTTCCAGCGGCACTCTGCAGCACACGTGCCGGAGGCTGGCGAGCTGCCTCCCTGGGGGGGGGCACCACCACCCCGGGAGCCACGCCAAGCTGCAGGCGCGCCGCCGGCGGGAGGGGGGGCGAGCCTGACGGCCGAGCGTCCCCCACGGGTCCTCATGCGTGCGCCCCCCGCCCCGCCCGGCCACGCCGCCGCCTTGACCTTCGCGCCGGCAGCAGATCCTCCCCCGCCGGCCACGTTGGCTGCCGCTGAGGGCGACGGCGATGCCGCTGCTGCGGCTGCAGAGGCGGAAGCTGCGGTGGCTGAGCTTGAGCGCGGCCGCTTGGCCAAGCGCAGCGCCCTGGCCGACGCCGCTCGCGCAGCCGCAGCCACCGAGGAGAGCCGCCGCACCGCCGCCGCGCACGCCAAGCTGCGCGACCTGGAGCTGCGACAGGCTGCCGCTGCTGTGGTGCAGCAGGCGCAGGTGCAAGCGCCCCAACCTCTGGCCTGGCGCAGCGGCGGACTGGCTGCGGCGGAGGGCGGCGGAGGGGCGCCCGCCGCCTGGGCCAAGCCCCCCGCAGCCGTCTTCGTGCTGCGCCCACCGCAGCAGGCAGCGGTAGCGCCGGCCCCAGCCTCCCCTGACGCCGATGACGACGAGTGCGGCAGCGCGGGCGGGCGGGACCGCGCGCCTGTGGCTGCTGCGGACGCGGACCCCCGGCGGCGGCGGGGCGGGCGGCGGGTGCGGGAGGCTGACGAGCGCAAGGCTGGGCGGGGGAGGGAGGAGGGGCCTCAGGAGGGACTGCCGGCCACGGCCCCCCCGCTTCCACTTCCGCCAACCCCTTCCGCCGTCCTGCCGCTGCGCAAGGAGCTGCCCCGGCCGCGCGCCGAGCCGCACTTCGTTCCCTCCCAGCCCCAGTGGCAAGAAGCCACAGGCGCCAGCCTGTGGGGCCTCGCCGCCACGCCACAGCCCCGGCCGCAGCCCCAGCCGCAACCTGTCGTTGCGGCGGCGGCGTCTGTTGCGCCCAACGCGTACGCCTCCTCAGCGCTGTACCCGCCCGCCCTGCCGCCCTTCCCCCACCACGCCCCCTTCGCCACCCAGCCGGGCGCCTTCGCGCAGCTGTCAGGCCTCTACGCTGCCCCCTTCGGCGCCAGCATGTGGGCACACACGCCCGCCACGCAGCCAGCGCAGCCAGCCTCGTGGACGCCGCTGGGCGACTCGGGGCTCTTCAGGCGCCCGCAGCTTGCCGGTGAGGGCACGGGGGAAGCCGGCGCCTGGTTCGGCGAGGGCAGCCCAAAGGGACCGCAGGTTTGGTTCTGAGAAGATCTATGCTGAGAACCATTCCGCTAGCACCATCCTGCTCCGTTGTTCTCCTTCACGTTTGTCTGGTCCTCTTCAGGGCCTCTACCTAACATAGATGGCTGATCCCGTCAACCGAGAAGTTCTAGACTGAGGCCTGCGGCAAGATATTAGATATTAGGCGCGGTCGGTGGCGCGCGTTACCACTGCCGCGTGTGTGATGAGGCAGGGACAGTGGCGTGGCATTGGCAGGAGCGCAGGTGGACGCGGATTGACACTCACTGTCTCACTCTAAGGTGGGGCACGCCACATCGCTTTCGCGGCGCTCATCATCGCGGTTAAGCCAAAGGGGCGTGTGCGTCGGCAGGTCCCTGGGCTGGACGACGGGCCTGGCTAATCGGGACCGGCAAAAACGTGGCGATCGATGACGTGGCAGCCCGCCGGAGAGTCTACTCTGCGCATTGGCATCGACATGTGTTCGCGGGTGTATATCACTACTGTGAGGCTGTGCGTGGGAGCTGCACGGCCCTGAAGGACGGGAGCGCCGGCAGGCAGCGAAAAGGCTTGAGGAGTCAGACTGGACCAAGGTATTTAAGGGTAAATAAGGTAAAAAATTTTGCTGGGGTGGCTTAAATTTTGCTACCTGGGACAGCCGGTCTGTCTCAAACGCTTCTTGCCACCGCGCCGTTGCCGGAGCCGCATCAAAGAAGTGCTCCATCAGCGCGCACGGTGGCCACAGCGCGCAGCGGCGCGCAGCAGGCGAGGGCGAGGGCGTTCGCGGTTCGTCCGACAAGTCAAAGGCCAAGAATGGCAAGTTTTGATCAGGATTTGACTCAGAATTTGGTAGAATGGGGGGCTACTCCCACCGCCCGAGCCGAGGCCGGGAGTTCCCTATACGGCCGCCCAGCCCTGGAATTATTTAGTTTGGGCGGTAGATTTAAGTTTCTACGGTTATGGGAGGAATAATGGGAGGAATGGGAGGAATAGTGGTAGGAAGCTTCCCTCATGAGAAGATCTCATGATTATGAGCGAGATTATCTCTCTTCACTTCTCCAGTCTCCACTGCGCCATCTTTTAGCCTCCGTGACTCTCTCAGTCCGCACCCGAGGAGCAGCACGGCCGCCGCAGGTGCGTGTTCCAGAACAGTTGCCAGAACCCTCACTTCTGCTCGCGGCGAATGCCCTGCTCGCGCGTGCTCCTGCCGCTCGCGCGTTCTACTGGTTCGCCAGCTCTTGAAAGTGCAGACTCGCGGGGCAGCGCCCCGTGCCCGGCGGCGGCAGTCACCGCGAGCTGGGACGGAGCAGAACGCAAATGCTCCCACTCTCCGGCTGAGTTGCTTGCTGCTCCCCCTGCGCGGACTTGCTTGCCCCGCACGCGCCTGCCGCCCTTCTACGCCGGCCGCGCATGTTGCCAGCCGCTCGGCCCAAGCAGGTTACATCCACACCACAACACGTTATCTCACGCCCATGTGCCCACCCTCCCACTTCCTCCACGCCCAGGCTGCAGCCATCCTGCACGCCTGCACCAGCCCGACACGAGAGGTGAGGGCGGGCTGTGGGACGTCGGACCCCGCTGTGACCCCACTCTGACCCTGCTGTGACCCCACTCTATCGCCCACTGACGCAGGCAGGCCCATGCCTCGCCTGTTTACCCTACTGCTGGCGCTGGCCTGCGTGCAGCGCGCCTGCGGCGTGAAGCTACCCCTGGGCTGGCTGGCGTCTGACCACGACCTCGAGGCCGCAGCAGGGCAACCCCACATCCGACGCCACCCCTCAAGCACCTCCTTCGTGTACCGCCTGTCCCTCAGCGGCACGTACTCCTCGGACTCCTCCTCCTCCGACTCTACCTCCTCCTCCTCCTCTGCTTGGGCAGCGTCTCAGCTGGGGGCAGTGCACGGCGACACTCTGGAGCTGCCCCTCTGCACGGGGGGCAGCGTGGAGCTGACGCTCACTGAAAGCACCATCCTGCCGCCCAACATTCGAGCCCTGCAGCCCGACCTGTTGCCCTTCAACGCCTACGGCACTTCCAGCGTGGATGGCAGCGGCGTGCACGCAGACATCACCTTCACAAACGTCGGCGTCCACGCCCAGCTCTGGACGGCGGGCGGCGTGTGCTACGTCGACCCCCACACCATTGGCCGTTTCGACATCTACTCCGTCTATCATGCCACTGACCCTCACCCCAGTGGTGGCAACCCGTACCCGGCCCGTGTTCGCGATTGGGGACGCGGAGTGGACCCCTTCGACCCACTCACTCCTGACTACCTGGCAAAGCTGCCCATCACATCGCAGCGCAGCCTGCTGGACGTGTCCAATACTAGCAAGTTTACGCTCATTACTCCCCCTGCTGGCCTGACTTGGAAGCGCGTGTGTACCGCATCGCCGTGCTCCCTACCTACGAATACTCCCAGTTTGCTGCCAGCAGGGGGCTCTCTACGATGGCACTCATGACAATGAGCTTCCAGCGCGCCTTGGGCGTGTGGTCACGTGAGATGGGATTTTACTTCCAGTTCACAACCAACCAGCTCAACATGACCAACCTGCCCCCCAATGCGCTCCCAAACAACAATCTGGAGCCGTCAATGGCGCAAGCGCCCGCTGTGGCTGCCAACCTGGGCCTAAAGGAGTCGGATTACGATTTCGGTCACATCATTTGTGTAGGAGGCGCGGGTGGCATGGGCGGCGGCAAGCCTTGCAGCTCCACATCGACCCCCAAATGGGTTGGCGCCACGTGCGGCACTGCGCCCATGGGCGACAGCTATGATGTGGAGTACTTGGCCCACGAGATGGCCCACCAGTTTGGTCTCTCCCACGTCTGGTCTGGAATGCGAGGCGGTTGTACCCAAGACCAGTTCCAGCCGGCTGGCGCCTTTGAGGTGGGCTCCGGAACTACACTGGTCACCTACGCTGGCATCTGCGGCGGCGGTTACACTGACCCTGACAACGGAGACGATGTGGCGGTGAAACAAATGCCATCTGTCACCACCAACGCTGCAGGCGTGTCGGTTACGAAGTCCTCATCACTGCCATATTTCCACGTCTTCAGCCTGACCCAGTTTGAGAACGCCTACCAGTATGGCGGCCAATTCGATGGCTCCAATGCTTGCACTGACACCAACTGCTCCAATGCTGCTAATCCGGCCTGGTACTCATCAGTTCTGAGTTACGGCAGCGCCTCGTCGAGCAACACATGTGGCACCTGGAGCCTATCGACTAACAATCGTCCGACTGCCACCACTCCAGCAACATGCGTCATCCCGAAAAGCAACCCCTTTCTTCTGTCCGGCAATGGTACTGACCCAGACAACGGCGACATTCTGGCGTACAACTGGGAACAGGTGGACCCAAGCCCCAAGCGCACTGCTCTGAGCGTGGAGAACCGCGACGGTCCTCTGTACGTCTCCGCCGTACCGTCTCAAACTGGAAACGTCCGCTTTCTGCCGCAGTGGAGCACCCTGATGGGCCCCTGGCAGAACGTGACCAACTTTGTTGACCCGCTTGAGCGTGTCAGCAGCGTGAACCGCACCATGAATTTTGCCATGACCGTGCGTGACCACTTTTACTCCAATGGCACAACCCCGATGAACGCCACGTGGAACTCGACAGGCGGTCTTGGTGCCGCGGTGCCAATCATTGGCTCCTGGCACGCCAACTTGACGGCAGTGATTGTGTCTGACCTCGGGCCGCTGAACATCGTGGCCCCAAACATCAGCTTTGCGACCTATGACGCACTTGGGGCCCCCGTTTTGCAGCTCAACGTTGTGGTTCGGCTGAATGGACTGGCTGACTTTAACAAGAAGGTCAAGGGCGCTGTAGCGAAGGAAGACCCGACGCCCCCGACCCTGTCAGCCGAATCGACCACTATGGCAAACACGAACTGGACGGTGTACATTCAACCCCTCACGACCGCGTGCCAGCTCAACGACCCCACATGCCCTTGGCTACCGACTGGTCAAGTAATCAACGTTTCTTCCTCAGCTGCAGGCACCGGTAATGCGGTTGTCCAGTTCAATGCTAGCGGCACATACAACGTCATTGTTGCGGATCCAGCACTGGCCACATTCAGTACCTCATCTGTGTGCGGCGGATTCACGCTTGTCACCTTGACGGTCATCAACATCAACAGTACTTCTGGCGGGGCGCCCACAGTTCGGGGAGCATCCGGCAATTCAGCGCGTGCGGCCAATTACAATTCTTATGGCACAAACTGGGCGGTTACGGCCGTGACCAACTTGACCTCGACCCTGTCCACGCCTGTGACTACGATTACTTTTTCTGTGCCAGCGTTGAACGGTACTGCGCCGTTGAATTCCAGCAGCCCTGTGGCAATCTGGGATGTGGACGACTCGAGCAACGAGGCGTGCATCTTCAACCTTGCATCTCCTGACTTTACTGGCCCAGATGCGACCAACGGATTAATCACTGCAAACTTTCTCAGCGCGGGCTGTTTTTTGTACCCAAACAGCAGCTACTATTGGACTTTCCCCGCAAATGCTTTTCTGCCTAGCTCCAATGCAGCTCTGAACGTCACCTTCTCGACCGCTCAAGACATGGTGCCGCCCAATGTAACCAGCACGAGCCCCCTGTCCGGCAGCAGTAACCAGCAGGAAGACGATGCCATCACATTTTACTTTTCAGAGTGGGTGGACGTGGAGGCCAACGGGACTTTCTTGTTTGCGCCCTCCAACCCAGCCAACCCGTCTTTCAATGTGACTGTGCCGAGCTGCTACCCCGACTGCGACCTGCCCGACAACCTCATTGTGGCACCCGACGACATGTTCATCCAGATATACCCTCCTTACGGTGTGACGCTCGCGTCGCTGGCCAATTATACTGTGACAATTTCCAACCTCACTGTGTTTGACATTGGCTACAACTTCTTGACTGCTTATAGGCTGTCATTCCGGACGGGTGACTCGTATGCGCCATACATTACCAACACAAGCACCTACATGAACAACTCGATGCTGGCCTGGTGCTTCCAGTTCAACGAGCCAATCCGGCCCGCTCGTGGCAACATCTACTTCCAAAGCGGAAACTTCAGTAACGTGGTTGTCAACACGGCCTGGTCATCCACGCCGCCAGACGGTAGCGCTTCAGCTTTCAGTGTGGTCAACCCGAATATCTCCACCCCTCTCGCCTTTTTACTGCAGCGCAGTGTGGCCGACACAACCTGTTCGTTTGTGTATAACCAGACGTCATTGTGCGGTTATGTGCCTATCCTGGCTGCCAACGCTGCGCAAGACGGCCGAGGAATACCCTTCAATGCCACCAGCGCTCCGATTGGAATCTTTGTGGGTCCTAACTTTGTGATGGACCTTGCGCAGAACCAGATCGGTATACCAAACGCCACCAAAGTGCCGCAAGACATTCTCAACCTGACCGCTGTCCGTACCGTCGCTACCTCTGCGGGCAACTTTTTCAGTTCTGCTATCGTACCCACCGTACTGGCGGGCGTCACGTTGCCGCCACCCAGTCCGCCTCCTCCGTCTCCTCCCAGCCCTCCGCTTCCGCCGCCACCCAGCCCGCCTCCACCCAGCCCTCCGCGTCCGCCTCCACCCAGCCCGCCTCCACCCAGCCCTCCTCCCAGTTCTCCTCCCAGCCCTCCCAGCCCTCCTATCTATGCTGTTGTGACGAGCACCTTGCAACTGAATGGCATTTCTGTTGCTTCATTTAACACGACGGCAGTGCGTACCATCTTTATCATCACTGTTGCTACCACAGCCAACACATCGGCTGCCTACGTCACCATTAACAGCGTTACTCCCTCCCAAACACGCCGCCACCTGAATGCTGTGGGCGACGCGGTTGTATCTTACAGCGTGACGGCCACTTCGGCTGCATCTGCCTCGTCCATTACCACTTCCTTGGGTTCCATCGGTTCATCCAATTCCGTCGCATTCAAGACGCTGCTGAACACCAACTTGGCCAACGCAGGCGTCGCGGGCGTGTCTCTGAGCAGCGTTACTGTCGTGGTGCCACCCTCAGTCACCACTGTCTCGGGAACGCCCCCGATCAGCTCGATGCCGCCTTTGTCAAGCACTCGATTCGGCTTTCTCCTGGCGGCGCTCTCCTGCATCTTCTTATGAGACCTCCCCTCTGAGATCTCCCCGTCACACGGTGGTTGCCCCCTTCTCCCCACTCTCCTTTTCCCCCTTTTTTAGTTTTTAATCCTGTTTCGTGTTATGATGGGTGTTGTCGTTGTAGTAGCCCGTTTGGCCTTCCGCATTCTTGCCCAACAAACGCCGGTGGCCAATACCACTTGAGTGCAGCCTGCGAACAGGCCTGCAGGCGATTGACGAACAGGTGCCCGGTAGGCCCCTTACTACGCTCACTCAGCCACCTCATCTAGCACCTACACGCTACATGGCCCTGTCAGCAAGTTCCGGAACCAACGCGCCTGCCGCGGTGTGTCACCAAACGCGCGCATGCGCCTCAAAAGCATGCGTGACTTGTTGCCAGACTGAGCGTAGTAGTGTCAATGTGCGCGGTTTGCGTCACCCAGCCGCCCCCTCCTCGCCCCCGTTACCCCCGTCCGCGACGCGCTGCTCCGCCGGCGTCTGCGCGGGCAGCAGCCTGGACGTGCCGTCCAAGTAGCGGTCGATGTTGCGGCCGCCCTGGCCAGGGCTGTGAGGCCGCGCCCCCAGCAACCGTGTGAGCTCGCCCAGACCCAGGACTTCCTGCTCCAGCAGCGCCAGCGCCAGCGCCTCCACCTGTTCGCGGCGGCGGCCTAGCAGATCCAGGGTGCGCTCGTACGCGGCGGCGACCAGCAGGCGCACCTCTTGGTCGATCAGCGCCCCCGTTGCGTCGCTGTACGGCTTGTCAAGACGCCCCTCCTCCGGGGGAAAGGACAGGAGCCCCACCTTGTCGTTCATGCCGTACAGCGCCACCCGCGCGTACGCCATCTTGGTCACTCTTTCCAGGTCATTCTGCGCCCCCGTGGACACGCAGCCCAGCAGCAGCTGCTCCGCCGCGCGCCCGCCCAGCGTCATGCACATCATGTCCGTCAGCTGCTGTTCCGTGGCGAGCAGATTCTCGGAGGGCAGGTACTGTGCAAATCCAAGCGCAGCAGCACCTCTCGGAACTATCGAAACCTTGAGCAGCGGTTCCGCGTGCGCCAGAAACCAGCCCGCCACCGCGTGGCCAGCCTCGTGGAAGGCCACGGTGCGGCGCTCCTCGGGGCTGACCACCTTGTGGCGCTTCTCCAGGCCGCCAATGACGCGGTCGATGGCGCGCTCAAAGTCGGGCAGCTGCAGCGCTGCCGCGTCGCGTCGCGCCGCGCCCAGCGCAGCCTCGTTCACCACGCTCGCCAAGTCAGCGCCAGTGAACCCCGGCGTCAAGGCAGCGACGCGCACCGCAAGCTGCTCAGCCTCCTTAAGCGCGCCAGCCAGCGTTACTCGCGCCAAGCAGACGCGCATGATCTGCTCCCGCCCGGCCACGTCAGGCCGGTCCACGCTGATCTGGCGGTCGAAGCGACCCGGCCGCAGCAGCGCCTTGTCCAGGATGTCGGGGCGGTTGGTGGCCGCCAGGACCACAACCCCCTGCGTGGTTCCAAATCCGTCCATCTCCACAAGTAATTGGTTGAGTGTGTTTTCGCGCTCGTCGTTGCCGCCCGCGAAGCCGCCGCGACCGCGTGCGCGGCCGATGGCGTCAATCTCGTCAATGAAGATGATGGAGGGGCTCTTGGCGCGCGCCTGCGCAAACAGGTCGCGCACGCGCGAGGGGCCAACCCCCACAAACATCTCCTGGAACTCGGAGCCGGACATTGACAGGAACGGCACGCCCGCCTCGCCCGCCACAGCCTTGGCCAGAAGCGTCTTGCCCGTGCCCGGGGGGCCCACCAGGAGCGCGCCGCGGGGGATGGTTGCGCCCAGAAGACGGTACTTCGCAGGATGGGACAGAAAGTGCACAAACTCGGACACCTCAGCTTTGGCCTCGTCGCAGCCGGCCACGTCTGCGAAAGTGACCCGCCGCGCCTTTGCGTCCAGCACGTTCACGTTGGCTTTGCCCACACTGAAGATGCCGCGCCCGCCGCCGCCCATGCCGCCCATGCCCATGCCACCCATCTGCCGCCGCGTGAACCAGAGGTAGGCGCCCAGCAGCGCGGCCGTGGGTGCCAGGCGCGCAGCCTCGGAGGCGAAGGAGAGCTCCGAGGTGTAGGTGACGGGCACCTGGGCGTCAGCAGGCACGCCCGCGGCGCTCTGCGCCTCCTCCAGCTTGCGCTCGAACGCCTCCACGCTGCCGATGGAGAAGCGGAAGCGGAGCATGCCGCCGGGCACTGCACGCGAGGGCGACTCACTCTGTAGCTCAGACGCCCCCTGCGCGGGCGGCGCGCGCACGAACACCTTGACGGTGTTCTTGTTGGCAACCTCCAGGCGGGCCACCAGCTGCCGGTCCAGGAGGCTCGTCTTGAACTCCTGCCACGAAATCTCGCGCACCTCTGCACGCCCCACCAACAAGCTGCCCAGAGCAAGCGCGCCCAACCCACCGGTGACCAGCAGCTGCTGCAGCGAGGCGTCTGTGGCGGGCTCGGTCGGGGCTGGGCTGCGTGAGTGGCGCTGCGAGGCGTGGCGCAAGCAACGCACCGCCCTCCTTCGACTTAGCGCCGCCCTTCTTGGGGCGAAAGCCCTCGAAACCTGCGGGCGGAGTCAGGCGCGCGTGGTGTGGGGTTGCAAGGCGTGGGCTCACCGCTCTTCTTGCCGGAGGAGAAGAGACGCCCCGCGACCGCAGCCGGCAGCTGGGAGCGCGGCTGCCAGGGAGCGCACAGGTGAGCGCGGAGATACGGCGCACGCCAGGCGCAGCACGTACCGGGTGTCGCGCTGTCAGCGCGCGCAAGGCCAAGCGCGCAGCGCTGCGAAGGCCCGCCATGCGCGAAGAGAGTGTGCCCCCTCCTGTAGACCTGGCTCAGGTTGGCGAACAGGCGAACGGCGAAAGCGGCGGGCGGAACGCTGCCGGGCAGCTAGGGGGGGCCGGGGCGGCACAGCGGGGCGGCCCGGGGACGCCGCCGATGACGACCCGCCCGCCCCCGCCGCCCCCACCGCCGCCCTACCGACCGTCCGCCGCCGGCCGAGAAAAACACTCAGAAGCGCCCGCCTCCACCGTGACGGCATCTGTGACCTGAGCACCTTTATTGAAGAAAGAGGCCAGACAGCAAGTCAGGTGACGAGAGGAGACATGGAGCAGGCAGCGTTCCTTCGCCTGCCTAGCGCCGCGGAGGCGACGGGCGCGTACCCGGGAGCCGCGGCGCTCGACCTGGGCAACTTGCTGGCGTGCGATGCGCGGGGGCCGCTGCCGGAGGCTCTGGAGGTGTGAGGACTCAGCCGCCGTCCTCGTGCGGCGCCGCCTGACGCGTCTCTCCGCCCGCGCCAGGCAGACGCCACCGCGGCGTGTCTGGAGCACGGGCGGGACGTGCTGCAGCGCCTCCTGGTGCGCGCGCCGCCACCCAGCCTGCATCCCCTTTCCGGCTCTTCCCTCTCGCGCCGCCCTCACGCCACGTCACGCGCCCTCAGAACGAGCTCTTCGCCCTGCCCGTGGTGCCCGAGCAGGGCCTGGTGCTGGGCCGCGTGGTGGAGCTGCCCCCGCCGCTCACCCGCCTGCCGCGCGAGAAGCCACTGCCTCAGCCCGCGCCTCCCACCCGCTGGGAGGCATACGCAAAGTCCAAGGGCATCGTGAAGCGCAAGCGCAGCGCGCGCGTGTTCGACGAGGAGGCTGGGGAGTGGCGTGGGCGGCATGGGTACCGCCGTGCAGGCGACGCCTCCGACGTGGCCGTCGTCGAGGCCGCCGCATGGGAGACCACCGGCGCCGTGGATCCCTTTACGCGGCAGCGGCGCGAGAAAAAGGCCCGCCTGGAGGCGCAGGAGGGGCGGCAGGTGGCCAACCTGGTGGCTGCAGCGAGGCGCGGCGGCGCAAGCGCACTGCAGCCCGCAAAAGCAACCCTCTCCTCGCTGCCAGCCCTGCCTGGCGCGCCGATGGGCGCCAGACAGGAGCATAGCCTGAAGAAAGCTGCGGCCATAGCGCGCCTCTCCACAGCATCCATGGGTGCGTGCTTGGCCCCACCTGCTCTGCACACTCCGCTCCGCCGGCGGGCTGCGCGCTGTGCAGCCCACAGCGCGCACGCCCACGCTCTACGGGGGCACCCTGCGCTGTGGCGCGGTCCCTTGTGGCGCGTGCTGCGGCGCAGTCGTGGGTGCACGACTCCGCGTGAACGCCGAAATATCGCCCGCGCCCGGTTGCAGGCCCCCGCACAGGGTGTGCCTCCCGGGCGCGGAAACGCAGATTCCTTTGCCTTTGGGACTGCGCCGTCGGCGCTCTGACCTTCTAGGACAGACCCTGCGATTGACAGCCTCCCCCCCCCGCCCCTTGCGCGCAGGCAAGTTTGACCGGCGGGTGGAGGGCGAGGACAAGGTGCGGCTGAAGGGGAAGCGGAGGATTGTTCCTGGTAGCCGGGCGGCTGAGCAGGCCGCCGTCGCCTCCGCAATGGACAAGCTGCAGCGCCGCGACGCGGGGAAGGGGAAGCTGGTGGTGGACCGCGCCCTCTCGAGCCTCGCCGCAGACAAGGCGGCCGCGCCCCGCGCAGAGCGAAAGGGCGCCCTCCGTGGCAGCAAGGGGGCTGCCAAGCGCTGACGGACAGCTTGCTGCAACCCAACCGGTCGCTTCGTATTTGCACTGCCCTCCAGCGAAGAAATGCCTCTCTCTCTGCGTGGTCGAGCGAAGAAGGTCGACGGTCGAGCGAACGTCTTTTATGCCGAGTCGTCCTACGTCCGCGAGCGAACGTCGGTCGATGCTCGGTCTCAGGAGACTCCCCCGCCTGCACTATGAAGCGCGTCCGCGAGGATGAGGGTGACGAGGGTGTTCGCGCCGTTGTGGAGTGCCCGTACCTGGACAGTGTGTGCCGTCCGCGTCTGGACCTGGACTTTGAGGCACGCTGCAGCGTCACCCTGTCGCCGCTCAACGTCTACTGCTGCCTGGTGTGCGGCCGCTTCTTCCAGGGCCGTGGCCCCGCCACCGTGGCCTACACGCACAGCCTGGAGGCGAGCCACCACGTCTTCCTGGCCCTCGCCAGCGGCCGCGTCTTCTGCCTGCCGGACGGCTACGAGGTGCTGGACCGCAGCCTGGACGATATCAGGCACGTGCTCAAGCCGCGCTTCAGCTGCGAGGCGGTGCGGGCGCTGGACCGGGGCCCCGCGGTGTGGTCGCGCGGCCTGGACGGCCGCGAGTACTTGCCCGGCCTGGTGGGCCTCAACAACCTGAAGGCGAGCGACTACGCGGCGGTGGTAGTGCAGGCGCTGATGCGCGTGCGGCCACTGCGCGACGCGCTGCTGACGGGGGGAGGTAGGGCGCCGGAACCGCAGCTGCTGTCCCGCCTGGGTGAGCTGGCGCGCAAGCTCTGGAACCCGCGGGCCTTCAAGGGGCACGTCAGCCCCCACCAGTTCCTCCAGGCCGTCGCCACAGCCAGCGGGGGGCGCTTCACAGCGGACCGCAGCGCAGACCCCGTCGACTTCCTGGCCTGGCTCCTCAACACGCTGCGCCGGTGCGCGGCCCGCGCGGCCCCGCTTGCGCACCTCGCCCCGCGGCTGAGGCACCCCTTCCCCCTCCCCCCCCCGAACCGCAGCGACTTTGGCGACGCCCAGCCAAACGTGGTGGACGCCTGCTTCGGGGGCTTCCTCCGCGTGGTCACGCTGCGCGAGGGCGGGGGGGAGGGGCGGGAGGAGGAGCAGCGCACCCCGTTCCTCATGCTGGGCCTGGAGCTGCCGCCGCCGCCTTTGTTTGCTGACGCGCTGGAGAAGAACATCCTGCCCCAGGCGTCCCTGGCCAGCCTGCTGGCCAAGTTCGACGGGGTGCGGGAGAGCCCGGCGCCGCGGGGGGGGCGGCGCAGGTACTCGCTGCTTCAGACGCCGCGGCACCTGGTGCTGCACGTGAAGCGCTTCACAAAGGCGCGGCCAGCGCAGCAGCCTGTGCCAAGCCCCCCGGACCGCCCTGACCCCGCCCGCGCAGAACAACTTCTTCGTGGAGAAGAACCCGACGCTGGTCACCTTCCCTGTGCGGGGGCTGGAGCTGCGAGACACGCTGCCCCTGCCCTCCGGCTGCCCCTCCACCTACGACCTGGTGGCCAATGTGGTGCACGAGGGCAAGCCGGGGGAAGGGGCGTTCCGGGCGCAGGTGCTGCACCGGGCAGACAGCCTGTGGTACGCGCCCGGCAGTAGGCTGTGCGCTCGGCCGTGCGCTCCGCGCCGGCTCACCCGCGCCGTCCCCGCCGCGCTCAGGTACGAGGCGCAGGATCTGAGCGTGGCGGAGGTGCTGCCGCAGCAGGTTGCGCTCTCGGAGGCGCTCCTGCTGGTCTACGAGCGCAGGAAGTGAGCAGTGGGAAAGTGGCCGCAAGCTGGCGGGATGCAAATCAAGCGCGCGTTCGCAGCTCTCACCGCCCCGGCGCCGCCCGCTGCTGCGCCCGCCGCGCCCGCCCCTCGCGCTCCGCAGCCTCCTCCGCCTCCTGCGCGCGCGCCAGGAACGCCTGCTTGCCCACGAACGTCCCCGCGCTGCGCACGTGCGCCTGCAGCTCGTGGGCCATGCGCGGCTGGGCTTCCTTGGCCCCCTCCCAATCGTGGCGCGTCTTGTCCAGCACCGACAGAGTGCGCCGACGCTCCACCGCCGCCAGGGCCGCGTCCAGGCCGCTCGCCGGCGCCGCAGAGCAGGCGGCGCGGGCGGGGTCGGGGGCAAGGGCAATCTCCTCGTCCGCGAAGCGGCGGGTGGCGGCCGGCGCCCCCACTGTTTGCCGCCTCGGGGCTGCTGGGGAAGACACCGAAGCCACGGGCCCCGCCGGCAGCGTCAGCGTCGCGCGACCGCCCACGCCCAGCGCGGCCAGCCAGGCCTGTCGCGGGGTTCTGCGTCAATCAGGCGACGCTCACGGCAGAGGAGAGGCGCACGCCTGTGGCTGTGCGCGCCCTCCACCGACGCCGACAGGGCTGCCCGCCGCCCTCTTGGTTGCCAGCGACGCTAGAAGCGCGGAGCCGCTGGAGAGAGAGGGACCCGGCGCTGCGGCTGCGTGGGGAGAGTGTGAGCGTTGGCAGGCGTGTGGCTGCTCAGCCCGCACCATTCAGCCGCGCCCACAGCGCGTCGCTGCTCGCCCCTGCACCGGCTGTGACCTGCTTGGGCCTGCGCGACGTGAGTCCCCTTCCGCAGCACGGGAGAGGAGACTGGACGCACCCGCTGGTGCGCTGTCGCTTTGCAGGCAAGCAGGCTTCGCAGGCCTGTGCGCCGTCCTTTGCCGCGGGCGGTTCCATTCAAGATATGGCCGGCAGACGGCGTCAGTGGTATCAGAATAGGACCGTAGCAACGTAGCTCCGTACAGGGGGCGCAAGCGTCTGCGCGCCTCTGAACGCCGCGGCGACTCAACGCAGCGGCGGCGCCCGCTGCGTACAAGGGCTTACGCTATTCAAGGTTTAAGGGCGCTTATTTTTGAGCTATTTCCGAGAGGTTTAAGCGCTCGCGGCGAATATTTTCGCGCGCCTTGACGGGTGCCCCTCCCGCGCGTGCC
>Ga0049083_10000359_pt1 | contig 16067 bp, 16 predicted proteins | sample GreLakmeMI27MSRF_FD_66719 | JGI IMG/M metagenome (GOLD analysis project Ga0049083, IMG submission 66719) | Freshwater lentic microbial communities from great Laurentian Lakes, MI, USA - Great Lakes metaG MI27MSRF | ecosystem: Environmental > Aquatic > Freshwater > Lake | place: Great Lakes...
TATGTTTTTGCCAAATACCTATGAGGTATACTGGAATATTTCTCCTGAAAAGTTTAGAATTAAGATGTTGAAGGAGTATCAACTTTTTTGGACAAAAGAACGCTTGTTGAAAGCCAGGTCTTTAAATTTGACTCCAACTCAAATAATTACACTAGCATCAATTGTGCATAAAGAATCCGTTAAAAAAAGTGAAAGACCAACTATTGCAGGTGTTTATCTTAACAGATTAAAAAAAGGAATACTATTGCAGGCCGACCCTACTGTAATTTATGCGATAAAATTGAGTGAAAATAATTTTAACAAAGTAATTAAACGTGTTTTAAACAAAGATTTAGTTTTACAATCTCCCTATAATACTTATCAAAATCAAGGGTTGCCACCAGGTCCAATAGCCATGCCAGATATTGACGCTATTGATGCGGTTTTGAATGCCAAAACCCATAATTACATTTATTTTTGCGCTAGTGTAGAAAAGTTTGGCTATCATGCTTTTGCCGTAACCCTATCAGAACACCTTCAAAATGCGAAGAAATATACCAATTGGCTCAATCAACAAGGAACAAAGCGATAGTTTTGAAAAAAATAGTTACTTCATTTTTGTTTTTGGTAATCTTGAGTTGTCAAGTTGCCTTTTCTCAACGGACTATTAATAATTTTTTAAAACCATCAGATACCTTAAATAAAAGTCGATTTAATACGTTTGTTATTTCTGAAGTAGCAGTTGCATCGGCTACTTTGATTGGGCTTAACAAAGTTTGGTATGCTGATTATCCAAAATCTAGTTTTCAATTTGTAAATGATAATGCAGAGTGGCTTCAAATGGATAAAGTTGGACATGTATTTTCAACGTACCATTTAAGCGCATTTGGTGCAAATGCTTTGAAGTGGTCTGGTGCTACAAGGAAGGAGCAATTGGTATATGGTAGTGCTATAGGTTTGGGTTTTATGTCTGTAGTAGAAATATTTGATGGACATTCTCAAAAGTGGGGCGCTTCCTTGGGTGATGTTTTAGCAAACGTATCCGGAAGTGCGCTTTTTGTTTCTCAGGAATTACTATGGAAAGAGCAAAGAATTATCCCAAAATTTTCATTTCATGCAACCCCCTACGCATCAGCAAGGCCAAATATTTTGGGAGATAGTTATTCTGAACAAATTTTGAAGGATTATAACGGGCAAACCTATTGGCTTTCTGCTAATTTATTTTTATTTACCAAGTCTTCTAAAGTTCCAAAATGGGTAAACCTTGCTATTGGATATGGAGCCGAAGGAATGATCACAGGAAATGATGACTTTGTCAATACAGTATTTCTTCCGGATGATAAAAGATTCAGACAGATTTATCTCTCACTTGATGTCGACTTAACAAAAATTAAATCAAAATCACATTTTATAAAGACTTTGTTTTCAGTAGTTAACGCTATAAAAATACCTGCTCCTACAATTGAATTTAGAGAGTCGGGTACCGTAAAGTTTCATCTGTTTATCTTTTAAAAATTACATTTTATGTATAATAAAAATAGCCGGACGGTTGTGCAAGTCAATTTTTATTTTTTTCCAATCTGCAATCCGTAACGTTTTTATGTATTCAGTTGGGAGGGTAATGTCAGCGGCTATACAAAGTAAGGTGTTAGGCTGAAGGATTTGTAATAAATCTTCAATTAATTTATTATTTCGATACGGAGTTTCAATGAAGATTTGAGATTGATTTTTTGTAAACGAAAAATTCTCAAAACTTTTCAAAGCTATTTTTTTTTCATTTTTATCTATGGGTAAGTAACCGTTAAAGGCAAAATTTTGTCCATTCATTCCCGATGACATCATTGCTAAAAGTATGGATGAAGGTCCCACAAGTGGTATTACTTGTATTTCATTTTCATGGGCTATTTTTACTATTACGGCACCTGGATCTGCAACACCAGGACAGCCAGCTTCACTCATTAAGCCCACGTTTATCCCATTTAAACAAGGCGAAATCATCGTTTTGTATTCTGAAATTTCAGTCCTTTTGTTGAGGATATCTAATTTTAAATCATTTTGGACTTTTTCTGGATGAATTGTCTTTATAAACTTCCGTGCCGTTTTTTCGTTTTCAACAATGTAATGGTCAATTAAATCTATTACTCGCTTTGTATGGATAGGCATCACATTATTGGGATCGGATTCGCCTAATGTAGTTGGTATAAGATATAATTTTCCTTTTGTGTTCAAAATAATCTGCGTCTTAATTTTGTTTGTCAATAAGCTTCTTTGCTAAGATGGTACATGCTTTATCTAACATTTCATAAATCATATCAAAACCATTTTGCAATCCATAATACGGATCGGGGACATCAACGTTATCGCCCGGGAAAAGATAATTTAAAATGAGCTCAACTTTTGCTTTTTGGTTTTCATTTTGAGCCAGTTTAATCACATTCTGGTAGTTAGAAAGATCCATCACAAAAATATGGTCAAAGGTTTCTAAGTCATGGATTGAAAATTGCCTTGCTTTTTGATTGCTAATGTCCAAACCATTTTTTTTAGCTGTACGTATTGATCGATTATCTGGGGCTCTTCCAGTATGATAATTTGCTGTTCCTGCGGAGTCTACTGTAAATTTATCTTTAGGTAGTTTTGAGGCAAGTATACCTTCTGCCAATGGAGATCTACAGATATTTCCCAAACAAACCATCAGTATTTTTACGGGCATATTAACTAATGCTATAAAATTAATTCACTTGGCGTTGAGATTATACAGAAAGTTTTTTGTGAATATCTTCCACAAATTTTTTGAATTGTTTGTCCGTGGAAACTAAATTATCTACGGTTTTACAAGCGTGCAGTACTGTTGCGTGATCCCGATCGCCAATTTGAGATCCAATATTTGCTAAAGACGATTTCGTGAATTTCTTTGCAAAAAACATGGCTAACTGACGGGCTTGAACTACGTGGCGTTTTCGTGTTTTGGATTGTAATATGTCTAAGTCTAATTGAAAATAATCTGAAACTACTTTTTGAATATAATCAATAGATATTTCTCGTTTAACATTCTTGACAAATTTTTCCACCACACTTTTAGCTAAGTCAATAGTTACTTCTTTTTTATTAAAAGAGGATTGGGCAATCAACGAAATAATAGCGCCTTCTAATTCACGTACGTTCGATTTGATGTTTCTGGCAACATATTCAAGAATTTCATCTTGCATTTCAACTCCATCTCTGTACAAGATATTTTTTAGAATTGAAATTCTAGTTTCATAATCGGGTTGATGTAATTCTGCCGATAAACCCCATTTAAAACGAGAAAGCAATCGCTGTTCTATGTCTTGCATATCTACAGGAGCTTTGTCAGAAGTTAAGATTACCTGTTTTCCGTTTTGGTGTAAGTAATTAAAAATATGGAAGAACACGTCTTGCGTGCCCGTTTTTCCGGAAAGGAATTGCACATCATCAATGATTAAAACATCGATAAGCTGATAAAAATGAATGAAATCATTTCTATTATTCTTTTTTACAGAATCGATATATTGTTGTGTGAATACTTCAGCAGATATATAAAGTACTGTTTTTTCAGGGTATTTGTCTTTAATTTCAACTCCAATTGCGTGAGCTAAATGGGTTTTTCCTAATCCAACGCCACCAAAAATTAATAGGGGATTAAATGAGGTGCCACCTGGCTTGTTAGCTACAGCCATTCCTGCAGATCTTGCTAATCTGTTAGAATCACCTTCTAAAAAATTATCAAAACTATAGTTTGGATTAAGTTGAGATTCTATTTTTAAGTTTCGAATCCCAGGAATTACAAATGGATTTTTTAATTCTGGATTTAAGTCTTTGTAAGGAGCGTCTACGTCTTGCAATTTAATTGGACTTCGGTGCGCACTTGGTAATTGTTCTGTGAAAGGTTCTTTATTGCCATAAGTGTTCTCCATTTTAATTTTATAGAGTAACTTTGCATTTTTTCCTAATTCTTTGGTTAGTGCAACTTTTAACAATTTAACGTAATGTTCTTCTAACCATTCATAAAAAAATTTACTAGGAACTTGAATATATAATGCGTTATCAGAGAGTTCTACAGACTTAATAGGTTCAAACCAAGTTTTAAATGCTTGTTCTTGAATGTTGTCTTTTATAAACTGTAAACAGTTTTCCCAAACCGATTGTGCAGTTTTACTCATGTTAAATTTAATTATTGTAATTAGTTTAATTTTTAAACATAAAAAAGCAATGTTTTTATGTTTTTTTAGGGGATTACAAATATGTGAATAAAAATTGTTAAAAAAAATTTATTTTGCATTGATTTTTAAATAAAAATATCGTATAACAAATAAATCATTAGATAAAAAGTAAAAAATTCAGATGAAAGAACATCAAATAAATGTTAGAGTGCGTTATTCGGAAACTGATCAAATGAGCGTTGTATATCATGGAAACTATATTCCTTATTTTGAGATGGGACGTGTTGAATGGCTAAGAAACAAAGGGGTTTCTTATAAATCACTTGAAGAAAGTGGGATTGCACTTCCAATAGTTTCAATGACAATAAACTACAAAAAGCCAGCACGTTACGATGATTTACTTACAGTGACAACTAAATTTAAGAGCTATACTACTGTTAAAGTTGAATTTGAATGTGAAATCCGTAATGAGAATATGGAATTGTTAACAACTGCACAATTTTTATTGGTTTTTGTAGATAAAAATAGTGGTAAGGCAATGGTTCCTCCAAAATACATTTTGGATTTATTTGTAGATTAATTTTAGTTTGAAGAAAAATATTTTTTTAAATATTTTTAAAAAGGCAAATGCTTTTTATTAAATAAATCGACTACATCTTCATGGTCTACTTTTAAGTTCCAAACATGCAGTCCTAATAATTCTGCTGCAGCTGTATTTTCTTTTTTGTCGTCTACAAATAAGGTTCGTTTTGGTATAAGCTGACGTTCTCTTAGGATAGTTTTAAATATCTCAATTTCGGGTTTTCGCATACCCATTTCGTAAGAAAAATATACTTTTTCAAAACAATGATAAAAATCACTGTAAAAAGACATTCCCACTTTATGTTCAAAATGATTTATATGAATAGAATCGGTATTTGTTAATAAAAATAGACGGTATTTACTTGATAGCATTTGTAAAAATTCCAGTCGCGCTAGAGGGAATTCTCCTATAATTGAATTCCAAGCTTCAACTATCTCTTCAATTGAAGCATCCGGAAGGTACTTTTTAAACGATTCGATAAATTCAATCTCATTTATTTTGCCTTTTTCAAACAATTCATTTTTTGAAATTAAATCTTGATTTGGACCGCTCAACCCTAACTTTTTAAATGATTCGATAGATTTTTTCTTTTCAAGATTTATAAAAATATCACCAAAGTCGAAAATTATTGTATTAATCATGATTTACAAATAAATTAAGTTGGTCATTTTTTATTTTTGTACTCGTATAAGTTCCTTTAATAATAGGGGCCTCGATTCCTTTTATCATAGGTGTGGTGCCAATAATTACTCTGGCTTCGTCCCAAACATTAAGATCAATAAAACTTTGAATCGTCTTTTTCCCGCCTTCAATTAAAATGGATTGAATACCCTGTTTATATGCAATAGCTGCAATTTGGTTTACCAGGTTAGAATTGAAGATAGCATTTTCATAAATACAATTTTTAACCGATTTATAATTTGAATCGCTTGTTATGATAATAGTTTTTGATTTTTCATCTTTTACATAATGTTCATCTCCAATACTGTTTTTTTGGTCTATTACAATTCGAATGGGGTTATTTCCTGCCCAATCTCTTACATCTAATTTGGGGTTGTCATCCAAAACTGTTTTCGTTCCAACCAATATAGATTGTTCTTCACTTCTCCATTTATGAACTAATTGTCTGGAATAAACAGCTGAAATCCAGAAAGGAGATTTTTTTTCTTTTGTTAGTGGAGCAATAAATCCATCGGGGCTTTCTGCCCACTTTAAAATTATATAAGGACGCTTTTTTTGATGATAGGTGAAAAATCTTTTATTTATATCATAGCATTCTTTCTCTAAGACACCCACCATTACATCAATTCCGTTTTCTTGAAGTTTTTCAATTCCAGTGCCTGCAACTTTACTATGAGGGTCGGTAATGCCCACAATCACATTTGGTATTTTATGTTTTACAATTAAGTCACAGCATGGAGGTGTTTTTCCAAAATGGCTGCAGGGCTCTAGGGATACATATAAAGTTGATTTTGATAATAGTGCTTTTTCTTTTACGGAATTTATAGCTTTAACTTCTGCATGTGCCTCACCCGATTTTTGATGCCATCCTTCTCCGATTATTGTGTGGTTATGAACAATAACACAACCAACCATTGGATTAGGGTAGGTGGTGCCTAAGCCATTTTTTGCCAATTCCAAGCAACGATTTATATAAAATTCATGTACCTTCACTTCACAAAAATAAGTTTTTTAAGTTTAAAATATTAGTTTAAAATGTTAATTAGAGAAATTCAAAAGAAAGACAATTCTTGTATTGCATCTGCAATTCGTCAAGTTTTTATTTTAGATAACTTTCCAAAAACAGGTACAGCATTTGAAGATGAACAGTTAGATTTTATGTTTGAAAACTATCAAAAAGAAGACGCTATTTATTTTGTTATAGAAGATAATGGAAAAGTAATTGGTGGTGCTGGTATTTCTCGTTTGGAGCAATCTAGCCTATCTATATGCGAGTTGCAAAAAATGTATTTTCTTAACGAAGCGAGAGGAAAAGGATTGGGTTTTAAAATAGTACTAAAATGTTTGGAAAAAGCGAAAGAGTTTGGTTTTGAAAAATGTTATCTTGAGACCTTGCCCCAAATGTTAATTGCGCAACACATTTATAGAAAAATTGGATTTGAGTATCTTTGTCATCCATTAGGAAATACAGGTCATAGTTCTTGTCCCGTTTGGATGTTATTTGACCTAAATGCAAACTAATCGTTAACTAAAAGATGTTATTTAAATCGTATAAAATTATTTTTCAGCAAAAACTTTCAGATCTTTATGACAAGTCCGAAATAGAGGCTTTCTTTTACCTTGTTTTAGAAAATTTTCACGGATTAAAAAGAATTGATTTGGCGCTCAGTCCTGATATGGTTATTGATGGACTTCATTTAAAAAAATGGAAAAATGTAATTAAATTACTAAAAACTTACATGCCTATTCAATATGTTTTGGGAGAAACAGAGTTTTGTAATTTGCCCTTTGAAGTAACTTTTGACACCCTAATACCGAGACCCGAAACGGAGGAATTGGTTCAGTTAATTATTAGGAATGAATCAAAAGCGAATAGGGGGGGACAAAAAATCAACATTTTAGATTTGGGAACAGGTTCAGGCTGCATTGCTATTTCTCTGGCAAAAAACATTCCTAATTCTGAAGTGGTTGCAATTGATATTTCAAATAAAGCCATAGAAATAGCAGAAAAAAATGCTAAAAATAATGGGGTTAGTGTTTATTTCGCAAAAGCCAATATTTTAGACTTGGACAACAGCAATGAAAATGAAATTTCAAAACTCAACATGGGTGTTAAGTTTGACCTAATAGTCTCTAATCCTCCTTATGTAAGGAACATTGAAAAAGATCAAATAAGAGCAAATGTTATTGATTTTGAACCACATTTGGCTTTATTTGTTGAAGACTCTGATCCGTTAATTTTTTACAGGAAGATTCTTGAACTCTCCCAAAATATTCTCAAACCCAATGGAAAATTATATTTTGAAATTAATCAATATTTAGGGAGGGAGACTTGCCAATTACTTGAAAAATATAATTTCAAAAACATCCAACTAAAAAAAGATATTTATGGCAATGATCGTTTTATTGAATGTTCTATAAATTAATTTGGGAAATGGCTACTCATAGCGTAATGCCTCAATTGGATCTAATCTTGATGCTTTAATGGCGGGATACAATCCCGAAACTAGACCAACAATAAAACTAGTTATAAAAGCAGCCAAAATTGCGCCCCATGGTGTTACAAATGCTAAATTTAGTACTGCCGAAATTCCATATCCAACTAGTATTCCTACTATTATTCCGAGTAAGCCTCCAATTTGCCCTACAGTTATGGTTTCGATAAAAAATTGAATTGCAATAGTGCTTTTTTTTGCGCCTAGCGCTTTTCTAACTCCAATTTCTCGGGTTCTTTCAGTTACCGAAACTATCATTATATTCATTAAAGCTATTGATGAACCTAAAATTGTAATTATTCCTATTAGCCAGGCAGAAATACCTAATACACCTGTAATATTTGCAATTTTATTAACCAACTCGTCACTTCTAGAAATTCCAAAGTTAGGTTTTTCAATAGGATTTAGTTTTCGTATTTTTCGCATGCACATCGTTGCATTTTCAATAGCAGGTTCCAATAATTCAGCTTTTTGAATCATGGCACTTAAGGAATAGTTAATATTTGGTGCTGAAAATAAGGATCGTGCTAGTTGAATAGGAATCATGACTCTTAAATCGCGGCTATTGCCAAAAGTAGAACCCTTTTCTTTTAAAACTCCGATAACTTTAAATTTTGCACCACGAATAGCAATGAGTTTATTAATGGGATTAGTGTCTTTGAGTAATCCTTTGGAAACAAAATCAGATCCAACAATACAACTGTAGACATTGTTTGAAATATCAAAAGAATTAAAATTTCGGCCTTGGGTAACTTCTAAACCAGAATTTGTTAAATAATATTCATCAATTCCAAGTACAGAAATCTCGGGATCAGTTTTTTGATTGTCATATTTTACCTCAGCATTTGATGTTGCTACAAACGATAATGAAGTAAGAGCTGTAGGGTAATTAAACTTTTCTTTGAATGTTTTTGCTTGTGAATACGTAATTATGGGATTTATTTTTTCAATTTCGTTTCGACCACTACCTCTTAATTGACTTTCATACTGGCTAATATTAAATGTATTTGAACCCATAGAAGCGAAGGTAGAATTCAAATTGTTTTCAAATGCGGCAACAACAGTTAAAATGCCAACTAATGCAGTTATTCCAATAGCAATTATTATAATAGTTAAAACAGTTCTAAGTAGTTGTGTTCGGATGGAACCTAAAGCAATTTTTATATTTTCATTAAATAATCCTATACCCAGCATAACTCTAATTTGGCACTAAATAAACGATTTGTTACAAGATTATCAACTAAGTTGTGAAAATAGTTTTAAAAAATAAGATATTTGCTAAATCAAAATAGAAGTTCAAATTCAAAAATGAAAAAGATGTAAGTATGAAGTTGGACAAAAAAACGCACTTCTAACTTTTAATGATAAATAAAATGGCATCAAAACCTAGCATTCCAAAAGGCACAAGAGATTTTTCTTCAATTGAGGTTTCAAAGCGTAATTATATTATCTCAATAATGAGAAATCATTTTGAGATGTTTGGTTATTTGCCTATTGAAACTCCCTCATTTGAGAATTCGGATACCTTATTGGGCAAATATGGGGAAGAAGGTGACCGCTTGATTTTTAAAATTTTAAATTCGGGCGATTATTTGGATAAAGTTCCAACGGAACAACTACAAACCATAAACTACAAACAGCTCACTGGTAAGATCTCAGAAAAAGCCTTGCGTTATGATTTAACTGTGCCATTTGCAAGATACGTTGTGCAACACCAAAGCGAGATTGAGTTTCCGTTTAAACGATATCAAATTCAACCAGTTTGGCGTGCAGATAGACCACAGAAAGGAAGGTTTAGAGAGTTTTGTCAATGTGATGCCGATGTGGTTGGTTCCAAATCGTTGTGGCAGGAAGTAGAATTGGTACAATTATACGATTCGGTTTTTGCTGAATTAGGTTTGAATGGTGTTTCTATCAAAATCAATAACCGAAAAATATTATCGGGAATTGCTGAGGTAATAGGCGCTTCAGATAAACTGATTGATTTCACGGTTGCTTTGGACAAACTCGACAAAATAGGAGAGGATGGCGTTAAAAAAGAAATGCTTGAAAAAGGGATTTCAGAAACAGCTTTGGTAAAAGTGCAACCGTTGTTCAACTTCACAGGAACGATTCAGGAGAAATTAGAAAAACTCGCTACTATGCTTTCTTCATCTGAAGAAGGTAAAAAAGGAATAGAGGAGTTGCGTTTTATTTGTAACAACATCACCAAACTTGGGTTGCAAAAATCGATTTTAGATTTAGACGTTACTTTGGCGCGTGGATTAAATTATTACACCGGAGCAATTTTTGAAGTTACGCCACCCAATTCAGTTTCCATGGGTTCTATTGGCGGAGGGGGTAGATATGATGATTTGACTGGAATTTTCGGTTTAAATAATATGAGTGGTGTGGGTATATCTTTTGGGTTAGATAGGATATATCTGGTTATGGAAGAACTTGGATTATTTCCAGAGACGGTAACAATATCGACAAAAGTATTATTTTTAAATACAGATGAAAGTCATTCATTGTTAATAATGGAAATGCTGCAAAAGCTTAGATTTCATAATATTAGTGCCGAAATGTACCCGGATTTAATTAAGATTGACAAGCAATATAAATATGCAGAAAAAAGAAATATTCCCTTTGTTGTAAAAGAAATTTCAGAAGGATTATTTACTTTAAAAAATCTAACTAAAGGATATCAAATTCAGGTTTCTATTGAGGATTTAATCAAAAGAGTAAAAGACAATTAGATAATAAATTCCAAATATTTAAAATTAATACCCCCTGATAAATAGATATTAGGGGGTATTGATTTTTCGTAGCGAGAGAGAGATTTGAACTCTCGACCTCAGGGTTATGAATCCTGCGCTCTAACCGACTGAGCTACCTCGCCATTTTTGTCTATTTTGTATAATCAGTTTTCAATTAAAGTAGACTTAGCTTACTATGAAAACAACTAAATTTATGTACTTGTTGAGTTATTAAATGCGGGTGCAAATATAAAATTATTATCAATGGTTACAAACATATAGAACTTATTTTTTTTATTTTTAAAAAAGGCTTTTTTTTTGATTTTATATTCTATATATTTCCAAAAAAATTGAGTAAATCATGTCAAATAAAATACGCTATGAGCTTGAGTTTCCCTTGAACTCCTCACCACAATTATTATATCAGTACATTTCTACACCTTCTGGTCTTCAGGAATGGTTCGCTGATAACGTTAATTCAAGAGGAGAGTTTTTTACTTTTACTTGGGATAATGAAGATGAAAATGCACGCCTAGCCTCCAAAAAATCGGGAGAAAAAGTTAAATTTAAATGGGTTGATGAAGATAAAAATGATACCGAGTATTATTTTGAGCTGCGAATATTAGAGGATGAAATTACAAAAGATGTTTCTTTAATGGTTGTTGACTTCGCTGAAGAAAGTGAATTAGAACAAGCTCGATTATTGTGGGAAAATCAAGTTTCTGATTTAAAACATGTTATTGGTTCTGTTTAATTTCAAGTATTAAAAGTTATATTTGTCCCGTTTTTAACGGGATTTTTTTATGATTAATTTTAACGGAGCGCTGCAAGATTCAGATTTTCATATGTCGTTTGCCAATAGGTCATTTCTCTATGGTGATGGTGTTTTTGAAACCTTAAAGATTGCCAATAATAAAATATTATTTTGGGAGGATCATTATTTTAGATTGATGGCTTCATTGCGAATTGTTAGAATGGACATTCCTATGTCTTTTACAATGGAATATATTGAGGAACAGATTCTTGTTTTAGTGCGTGCCATGAATATTCAAGAATCAGCTCGAGTTAGGTTTACAGCATATAGAAATTCTGAAGGATTTTATCTTCCACATAATAACTCCATATCATTCGTTATTCAGGCTACAAAGTTAGATAATCTAAAATATAACTACGATCCGATTCAGTTTGAAGTCGATTTGTATAAAGATTTTATAGTGCCCAAACAATTATTGTCTACACTAAAGACAACTAATAAAATTACAAACGTCACGGCAAGTATTTTTGCTAAAGAAAATCAATTAGATACCACTTTGTTGCTCAATGAAAATAAAAATGTAATTGAAGCTGCAAATGGTAATTTATTTATGGTAATGGAAAGTAAATTAATTACGCCTCCCATTTCCGAAGGATGTTTAAATGGTGTTATGCGAAAGCAAATTATAGCTCTAGCGAAGCAAATGGACTCAATTACAGTATTAGAATCTCCCATTTCTCCATTCGATTTACAAAAAGCGGATGAATTATTCATCACAAATTGTATTATTGGGATTCAACCAATTACCAAATATCGAAAAAAAGAATTTGAAGTTAGAGTGGCAAGACAGCTCATTGAAAAGCTAAACCTATGCTTTTAAGTTAATTTAAAATTGGATCCTCAGGAGCGTTACACCAAATAACATACTCACCACCAAGTTCCATTATTTTTTCTTTCCAAATCTCAGATGTCTCTTTTTCAAGTATTTTATTTTTTTGGCTATTTATGATAGGAATCCATGATTTTGCATTAATCTCATTTTTAAGTTGACCTCCATCCCAACCCGTATAGCCAAGAAAAAAGCGAATGTTATTTTTGGTCAGCAATCCTGAGTTCAGCAAGTCAATAATTAAATTGAAGTCACCACCCCAAAACAGTCCGTCATAAATCTCAATGCTGTTTGGTATCAAATTTGGGATGTTGTGAATAAAATACAAGCTGTCTTGTGCCACGGGTCCACCTTTATATACTTCGAAATTTAATTTAATTTGGGGCACTAAATCTGAAATAGAATAATGTAGAGGTTTGTTTAAAATGAAACCAATAGATCCTTCAGCGCTATGTTCTGCCACAAAAATTACAGCTCTGTTAAATTCTAAATCGCCGATTATTGATGGTTCTGCAATTAACAATTGGCCTTTTTTAGGTAATTTTAGTATCATTGGTAGTTTTTTAAATAAAATTGCAAATTATATAATTGACAACCAAATTTTCTTCAAAAAAAAACCACTCGCGAGCGAATGGTTTTAGAAATTATAAAGGGAAGGTGTAATTACTAGTTAACAGCTCCGTCTAAATCTGCACCTGCTTTAAACTTTACTACATTTTTAGCAGCGATTTTGATTGGTTTTCCAGTTTGTGGGTTTCTTCCATCTCTTGCAGCTCTTTTAGAAACTGACCAAGATCCAAAACCTACTAAAGAAACTCTACCACCTTTTTTCAAAGTTGATCCTACATTTCCTAAAAATGATTCTAAAGCTAGTTTAGCAGCTGCTTTAGTTACTCCAGCGTCAGCTGCAATTGCATCGATTAATTCTGATTTGTTCATAATGTTAAATATTAATGTTGGTTAAACTTATGTTAATAGCAACAAATTTAGTAGGAATTACATACCGTGCAAGTGATTAGCTCTTTTTTTCAGTCATTTGTTAATAACTTGAAACATTTGTTGATAAAGAGGGTATTTTTCTTTAAAAAAATGGTTTTAGCCCCTATTCTGCTTGAGCTTTTTCAGAAAAACGAATCCCATTTAAAAGTTCTTTTACTAGCATTCTTCTCTTTCCAGGGAATTGTAAGTCATTTATTTGAATAAAACCATCTTTTACAGCAACCTTTATTTCATTTTTGGTTGCAATAAGCTGCCCAACTGAAAAGGTGTGTTTCTCCTTAATTCCATTTGATTCATATATTTTTACGTTCCATTCTTGATCTTCATCTTTAAAAACACACCAAGCCGATGGGTATGGCGATAAGCCTCTGATTAGATTGTGAATTTCTGTAACCGACTTTGTCCAGTCAATTTTACAATTCTCTTTGTTTAGTTTGTAGGCTGTTTTAATATTTGGGTTATCTGTTTGATGAGTTGTTTGCGCTTTATTTGTTTCTATTAATTGCAATGTTTTTACCACACAATTACTGCCAATATTCATGAGTTTGTCATGAAGGTCTCCAGCGGTCTCATTTGAATTTATTTCCACTTGCTCACTCAGTATCATCACTCCGGTGTCTATTTTATCATCAATAAAAAAAGTAGTAACGCCAGTTTCGCTTTCACCATTTATTATTGCCCAATTTATAGGTGCTGCACCTCTGTAATTAGGTAATAATGATGCATGCAGATTGAAAGTGCCTAATTTAGGCATTCTCCAAACCGCTTCTGGCAACATTCTGAAGGCAACCACAACTTGTAAATTTGCATTAAGCGATTTTAAATCTGTTAGAAAGTTGTCGTCTTTTAAGTTGCTTGGTTGTAATAATTTTAATTCGTTTTTGAGAGTATATTCTTTTACAGCAGAAAATTTAAGCCTCTGACCGCGTCCGGCTGGCTTATCAACAGCTGTTATAACACCTACCACTTCATAGTTATTTCTAATAATGGTATCTAATACGCCAACAGCAAATTCGGGAGTTCCCATAAAAACAATTCGTAATTTTTCCATAGCTGCTGTCTTTATTGAAGCGTTTTTTTTAATGAATAAAAATTTGTAGCGCCAATTTGTATTGTGCCATTTTCCAATAATTCTTGGAGTGTAAAGATAATGGCCTCTTTTGACATTTTGGTTCGTTTTTGAATGTCTCTTGAGTTTAACTCTTCAATTTGTAATAGAGCTATTATTTTTTGAATAGATGAATCTAGGTCATGCTTTGGCTTTGTTTTAGAAATACAAAAGGAACAAATCCCACAATCCTCTTTAATGGTTTCGCCAAAATAGTGCATCAGTATTTTTTGCTTACACGTTTTATTTTCCTTGCTGTAATGTAATACCGATTGTAATTGTTCTATTTTTAATTTATTTTGTGATACTAGATGTCTGGAAATTCGATTAATTGTGCGTTCGTCTTCTCTAATTTCATTAAAAGTGATTGTTGCATCATTGTTTTTTGCAATTAGGGTGATTATCTCTTTTTTATTTAGTTTTTGTAAGAGTGCTAAAACAGATTTTTCACTACTATTTGATTTTTTTGCAATTAAAGTTACGTTTATCGCTGTTTCAATATCGTAAATAGCTGAGTAGGTTCTTAAAATGGAGAGAATTATTTCCTCATCTTTTGGATTCAAACTCATATAACGAATTACTTCCTTTGACGGTATTGTAAATTGTATGCTAATTTTTTCAGAAAATTCATGTGATAAAGTGATCACGCCCTGACGGTCTAAAAATATAAGGCTGTTATAGGTTTTTAATATGGGAAAATTATATTTAGAACAAAACTGATTAAGATTAAAGACAAATTGCTCCTCTATTCCTTCACCATATGCAATTTGAAAATAACTGCATAGCTTCGAGAAAATTAGATTTAGAAAATTTTTATCCGGTAAAACATTTAAAAATTGTGATTCTGCATGTAAAATGTCGGAGGGATTGTTGAGTAATATTGCAAATGCTTTTTCGCCATTTCTTCCTGCCCTTCCTGCTTCTTGATAGTAGTTTTCGAGATTTTGGGGTAAGTGTAAATGGATTACTGTCTTCACATTAGGTTTGTCAATTCCCATTCCGAATGCATTTGTGGCAACTATTATCAGAGCCTCTTCTTTCATCCAAAGATTCATGTTTGTTGCTTTAACTTTATCTGTTAAACCACCATGATAATAAGTTGTTTTAAATCCTCTGCTTTCCAATTGTTGTGCAGTTTCTAAACACGATTTTCTGTTCGTTACGTACACTATTGTTGGATTCAGATTTTTACGGAGTATTTGCTCAATTATATTTATTTTATCTTCTGAATCAAATGTCATATAAGCGATATTCGCTCTGTAATAGGATTTTGAGAATACCTTTGTATTTTTAAATTGTAGTTGTTTGATAATATCTTCTTGAACTCTTAACGTAGCTGATGCTGTCAATGCTATAAAAGGAATTTTAGGGAAATAACTTTTAAGTTCCGCTATTTTTAAATAAGCCGGCCTGAAGTCATGGCCCCACTGAGAAACGCAGTGGGCTTCGTCAATTGCTATGCTATTTATAGGCAGTTCTTTTATTCGTTCTAAAATCCAGTCATTTTGTAACCGCTCTGGAGATAAATACAAAAATTTATAATTTCCAAACTGGCAATTGTCTAATAAGGCTATAATTTCATCCTGATAAATCCCTCCTGTAAGCGCAATGGCTTTTATCCCTTTTTTTTGCAAATTTTCAACTTGATCTCGCATTAAGGCAA
>Ga0049083_10000361_pt1 | contig 16041 bp, 14 predicted proteins | sample GreLakmeMI27MSRF_FD_66719 | JGI IMG/M metagenome (GOLD analysis project Ga0049083, IMG submission 66719) | Freshwater lentic microbial communities from great Laurentian Lakes, MI, USA - Great Lakes metaG MI27MSRF | ecosystem: Environmental > Aquatic > Freshwater > Lake | place: Great Lakes...
ATGCGCGTGCTCGTGTGGAGTCGCTGCTGCGTGACGTGGCGGCCGCCGCAGCGGCGCATGGGGCCAGCGATAAGAGCGAGCTGTAGCGTTCATCGCTTATTCCCTCAAGCCTCTACTGCGTGTTTTACCACTGCTCAGCGCTGAGTAGCTTTCTTGCCACGTCATACAGTAGTGTGTCTGCTGACGAAGCAGCCACTCGTTGCCGCCCTGTGTGTTCTGTCTAGCCCTGCGCGTCTGCCCACGAGACTGCGGAGGTCCGCCCGCGACGCCGCGAGCCGGGAGCGTTGCTGCACGCCTCTCTCTGCGCCATGCGCGCAGGGCGCGCCAGCGTCAAGGCGCAGCTTGCCACGCACCTGGAAGCTGCGCGCGCAGCCGAGGCCATGGGCGACAGCGCAGCAGCCGTGTCAAGCTACCAGGCTGCGGTGGTCTGCGACGCCGCCTGCGCCTCCGCGCGCCTCGGCCTGGCGTGTGCCCTGCGCGGCGACGCGGCGGACGCGTGCGCGCTGGACGGTGTCGAGACGCAGCTGCGAGCAGCCTGCGAGTGCGCGCTTGCCGCCACCCGCGCCGACGAACGGGACGTGCTCCCAGTCGCTCGCTCGCACCTGGCGCTGCTGCTGGCGCAGGCTGGCGAGAGAGACAAGGCGGCGCACAGCATGATGAGGCTCCTGGGCTGCTGCTACCGCCTCTCTCGCGAGGTTTTGTGCTACGAGCTGCCGCCCCCGCTGGTGGCCACGGCGCCCGTGGACGTTGCGGCTGGTCTGGATGCGCCACTCCCGGATGGCATGGTGGAGCATCTGGGCGCGTGTTTCGCCGCGGACGGCGCCTTTTGGAAAGAGCACCGCTACTGGGCGCCATCCACCGGCTACTTCTCCTATGCGCATCCGCTGGAAGCCAGCGCCGGGAGCGCGTTCGATCAAGTGCTGAGCGCGATTCGCAGTGCGGCGGTGTCTCTTCGCCCAGAGGTTGGCCGGGCCACGCACTGCGAGTGGTGGGCGCACTGCCGCCCCCACAGCTGCGGCCATCAGCTGCATTTCGACAGCGACGCGGAGGGCGCACCAGATGCCAGCGGCGCACCGCGCCACCCCATCGCCAGCTGCGTGCTCTACCTGGACGCCACTGTGGGCGGCCCCACCCTGGTGACCAGCCAGCGGCGCTGCGACGCGGCGCTGGCGGAGAGGGCATACCTGGCCTTCCCGCAGCGCGCCAGGCTGCTGGTGTTCCACGGAGGAGTGCTGCACGGCGTCATCCCGGGGCGGGGGCCCAGTCCGGCACCTGGGGCTCGCAGGACCACGCTGATGGTTGCGTTTTGGGAGGGACTGGAGGCTGTAGCGGGCGCACAGCCGGGCGCCTCGCGACCTTTCCCTGCGGAGGTGGCTGAGGGAGGGGCCACCTGGGCGCACCAGCTGGCAGGAGGGCCGCCCCGCCCAGACTGGGGCACGCACGCGGCGGCTGAGGCGCTGCGCCGCGCACCTCCCGCGCCGCTTAGGAGCCTGCAGCGATGCTGGGAGGATGCGGACTCGGGGAGCTGCGAACGCGAACAGGAGGGCGTGGCACTGGCGCAGCTCAAAGGCTTGCCGCACTACTCATCCTGCTATCAGGGATTTTGAGGGCGCATGACGTACCGCCCATCCAGGGCGCATTCGCTCCATCTCTCTTGTCCTCGTCCAGTCCAGCAGTCCGTCGCCACCGTTGCCACACGCTCACTCCCTCCGCAGCCGGTTCACCCACACCTTGTTTCTGAGCGCAGCGTGCATCCGTCTCCTTGCCGCCTGCGATGCCGCGCCGCGAGGAGGAGGAGGAGGAGGCGGCTGCGGAGACGGCTGTGGCTGCGCCCACGCCCAGCAGCGGCAAGACGGGCAAGTTCCGCAAAGAGAAGCCCTGGGACGTGGACGGCATCGACCACTGGTGCGTCGCAAGCTCCGTGGCTCCCCGGTTGAGCGCAGGCGGTCCGCTGACGGCTGGCTTCTGGGGGCTCAGGAAGCTGGAGAAGTTCAGCCGAGAGGACAACCCTGGTGGTCTGCTGGAGGAGAGCTCCTTCGCGACGCTGTTCCCGAAGTACCAAGGTGCGCCGCGGGGCGCAGGCGTGGAGGATGCCAGCGCAAGCGAGACCTAACGCCCAAAGGCGCTTCTCGCCTCCTCGCGTTCTGCGCCTCCTCACGCCTCCCTGCAAACAGAGAAGTACCTGCGCGAGGTCTGGCCCTCCGTTACCTCCGCTCTTAAAGAGCACGGCATCGCCTGCGAGCTCAACCTGGTGTGTCACTTCTCGCTCGCCCAGCGCCCTCTTTGTGCTCACTCTGCTCACCTGCGCCCGCGGTGCAGGTGGAGGGCAGCATGACCGTGCGCACGACGCGCAAAACGTTCGACCCGTACATCATAATCAAGTCTCGCGACCTCATCAAGCTTCTCTCCCGCTCCGTGCCGGCGCCGCAAGCCATAAAGATCCTGGGCGACGACATGCAGTGCGACGTGATCAAGATCGGCGGCTTGGTACGCAACAAGGAGCGCTTCGTGAAGCGGCGGCAGCGGCTGCTGGGCCCAAACGGGAGCACACTGAAGGCTTTGGAGCTGCTCTCCAACTGCTATATCCTGGTTCAGGGCAACACGGTGTGCGTGATGGGCTCCTGGAAGGGCCTCAAGACTGCGCGCAGAGTGGTTGAGGACTGCCTGCACAACGTGCACCCAATCTACCACATCAAGGCGCTCATGATCAAGCGCGAGCTCGCCGCCGACCCACAGTTGGCCAGCGAGAACTGGGAGCGCTTCCTGCCAACCTTCAAGAAGCGCAACGTGAAGCGCAAGGTTGACCGGGGCGCAATCGCAAAGAGCAAGGCGAAGGACTACACGCCATTCCCGCCGCCGCAGCTGCCCAGCAAGGTTGACCTTGCGCTGGAGAGCGGCGAGTACTTCTTATCCAAAGAGGCCAAGGAGCAGCGCAAGGCTGAGCTCAAAGCGACCAAGCAGCAGGCGGGCGTGCAGGCGAGCGCGCAGCGTAGGGCAGAGGCGTTCGTGGCCCCCAAGGAGGAGGCGCGGCGCGCCAGTGAGACGCATGGAGGCGCGGTGTCTGGCCAAGAGGTTGACGCCATGGCGGCTGGACTCAAGAAGCGTGCGGCAGAGAAGGCGGCCAAGACTGGACGGCTTAGCCGCGAGGAGGTTGGGCGATTCATGGAAGAGCCGGAGCAAGCCCCGCGCAAGAAGGCCAAGCGCTCAACGCAGTGATGGGCTCACAAACTGGCCATCAAAGACGCAATATGACGATAGAATAATCTGCCTCCGCCTGCCCTGTGCGCTGCGCGCATCTCCGGGCAGCTCAACAGCACGTGCAGCGAGTGCGTGTAGTGGGCTGCAGCGGCGCGAAGCACCGCGATGCTGGCAGCCTGTCGCTGCTGGCCCGCCCTGCGCCGGGCGCTACTGCAGCCGCGTTGCTTTTCGGCAGAGGCTGCGAGCGCTGCGCTGTCGCGCGGCGGCTCGGGGTTGCGGTGCGCACCACAGCGTTGCACCTGACACTCGGCGCTCACGCGCCCTCTTGCGCTGTCAGCTCCAAGCCGCTGGCCAGCTTCCTGGACGCTTTCGTGGAGACGGAGGAGGAGGAGGAGGAGAGGGGTCAGGGAGACCTGGGCGGTGCGGTGGACGAGGCCGCGGCTGCCGACCCCGCCCTGCAGGCGCGCCCGCTCTCGCTCGCCTCCACACTGCGCCTATCTCACGCGCGCCCGCGCGCTGTAGAGGTGCGTGCGCGTGGCGGTGGTGGGCGCGCCCAACGCGGGCAAGAGCACGCTGACCAACGCGCTCGTGGGCCGCCTGGTGCGCTTCTCACGCGGCTGGCAACCCGGGCACGCGCGCGCGCTCCGCCGAGCTCACACGCCCCCACAGGTCACCGCCGTGTCTAAGAAGACGAACACCACGCGCGCGGAGGCGCTGGGCGCGCTGACGGTGGGAGACACCCAGCTGTTGCTCTACGACACGCCCGGTGCGCCCCCCTTTTCCCGCACACACACGCACACCTCCGGCTCACCTCCCTCGCAGGCGTGGTGGCGCCGGAGGGGTGGCACGGGGACGCGCACGCGGCGCGGGTCACCGGCGCGTGGCGTGCAGCCGCAGCCGCCGACGTGGTGCTGTTCCTGGTGGACGCGCACAGACAGGCGCGCAGCGCAGCGTGCCCGTGACGACCACGCCCGCCGCGATGCTCTGACGCTGCGCGCCGTCGCCTCCTGCGCACAGGTGACTGCGCCAGACCCTCGCGTCCCGGCGCTCTTCGCGCGCGCGGCGCAGGAGCTCCTGGCGGCAGCCTCTCGCGGCGGCGGCGCGGACGGCGGCAGCTACGTGCCCCCCCACTCCCTGCTGGTGCTCAACAAGGCCGACGCGCTTCCGGGCGCCTCCCGCCGCCCGGCGCTGCGGCGCCTGCTGGACGACCTGGCCCCGCTGCACGACTTCAGCGCAGCCTTCGGCATCTCCGCGCTGCAGCGCAGCGGCGTGGCGGCGCTGACGGCGCACCTGCTGGCGTTGGGCAAGGCCGCGCGATGGCCGCTGCCCCCGGAGCGCGCCACAGACCGGGGCCCCGCCGCGCAGGCGTTAGCCGCCACCCAGGGCGCCCTGTTTGAGCGCCTCCACGCGGAGGTGCCCTACCACGTGTCGCTGCGCCATGTGAGCTGGGAGGATTTCCGCGACGGCTCCGCGCGTGTGGAGCAAGTGCTGCTGGTTCCCTCAGACGCGGTGCGCAAGATCGTGGTGGGCAGCGGAGGGGCGGCCATCGGGCAGATCGGCATCGCCGCGCGCAAGGCGTGTGAGCGACTGTTTGGACGGAGGGTGCACCTCATCCTGCGCGTCAAGGTTGCACGAGGACGCAGGGCGGCGCTGGCGGAGGGGCCCGACGCGGCGCTAGACACGGAGGGGATCGTGGCCGAGCAAAGCGAACGAATGCCATGAAACAGAGTGAGCTGTCAGGTTAGTTTGCACTGGTGCGCTCACATGTTGTCCACGATGGCCTGCCCGAACTGGCTGCACTTCAGCAGCTTCGGCTCCACGCCCCCCTCCATCTGCATCTGTCGGTGGAAGTCGTAGGTGACTGTGCGCGCGGCGATGGCGCCCTGCAGCCCCTTGATCACCAAGTCTGCAGCCTCGTGCCAGCGCAGGTGGCGCATCATCATCTCGCCACTGAGGATCATGCTGCCCGGGTTCACCTTGTCCAGGCCGGCGTATTTGGGCGCTGTGCCGTGCGTAGCCTCGAAGATTGCGTGGCCGGTCGCATAATTGATGTTTCCCCCGGGCGCGATGCCGATGCCACCCACCTGCGCCGCCAGAGCGTCTGACAGGTAGTCCCCGTTCAGGTTCAGTGTTGCGATGACGTCGAACTCCTCCGGCCGGGTCAGCACCTGCTGCAGCGTGATGTCCGCGATGCTGTCCTTCACCATCAGCATCTTCTTCCACTTGCCGCCGCCGTGGCTGCCCGCGAGCTGCGAGAGCACCGACTGCACTTCGTCGCGCAGCTTGAGCTGCTGTGCGGGCGTCATTGTGTCGTAGCCGGGCTCGATTGAGCGTGCGTTGGCTTCCACGCTCATGTCCGACTGGCGGTCCTGGTTGCCCAGGATCCAAGACTCGCGCTCAGTGACAACCTGGGCGCGGAACTGGGACTGGGCCAGCTTGTAGCCCCAGTCACTGGACGACGTGGTTAGCGCCAGGGCAGCCTGTGGATGAACGGGCGAGCTGCGCGCACCGGAATGCGCCCTCCGTGCACTTCATGATGTTGCCCTTGTGCACCAGGTTGACGCTCTTGCGGCCGTGCGCCAGCGCGTACTCCAGCGCCGCGCCCACCAGCCGCTCCGTGCCCTCGCGCGACACAGCCTTGATACCGTAGCCGGAGGAGGCCGGGAAGCGCACCTTCTTGAATTTTGCGGGGAAGTGCTTCTGCAGCAGCTGCGAAAACTCTTTGCCCTCCTCCGACCCCTCCTTGAACTGCGCCCACGCGTCAGCACCGCCACAAGCGCAGGGCGGCACTCACGCGCCTCAATGCCCGCGTAGATGTCCTCCGTGTTTTCACGGAAGATGGTCATGTTCACCAACTGAGGCGCCTTGACAGGGCTGGGCACCCCCTTGAACCAGCGCACCGGGCGCAAGCACACGTACAGGTCCAGCTCCTGGCGCAGCGCCACGTTGAGGCTGCGGATGCCGCCGCCCACGGGCGTGGTGAGGGGGCCCTTGATGCCCACTAGCTGCTTGCGGAACGTGTCCAGCGTCGCCGCAGGCAGCCACTCGCCCGTCTTGTTGAACGCCTTCTCCCCTGCCAGCACCTCCAGCCACGCAACCTTGCGCGCGCCGCCGTACGCCTTGTGCACCTGGGGCAAGCGGTGAGTAGTAGGTGAGATGACAGCGCACGCGCAGACGCGGCCCCACGCCCGCTGCCCGCTGCCCGCTGGCGTGCGAGTGCGCACCGCAGAGTCGAGCACGTGCTTGGTGGCGCGCCAGATGTCCGGTCCTGTGCCGTCTCCCTGCACACAAGCGTCAGCTTTGGTCAGCTCGCGTTTAGGCCGCTGCAGGCCACTACGCACCTCGATGAAGGGCACTATGGGGTCGTGCGGCACGCGCAGCTCGCCGCTGGAGCTGACGGTGATGCTGGAGGCGAGGCGAGCGTGCGCCAGGGATACGCCGCACCGCGAGGTTGCGAGGCGCGACAGCATGTTGTCGCGTGGGCGCGCTGGCGACACGCCAAAGCGTAGGGCGCGGAAAATAGGTCAAGGCAGGCGCGCGGGCCGCGGGTGCGGGTCGCCCGCCACCCACTGGCCCTCGGTGCGAAGATAACACCAGGCGGACCGGCGGTGCTGACTCCTCCTCAGCGGTCCAAGCGTCCAACTGTCGAACTAAACCTCTGGAAGTATCCGACCTATCCGTCCCAAGCATTCCTAGCTCACTGCTGCGCTTCCGTCGGCGATGACGGCGCTGCGCAAGGCGCTGCGCCTGGGAGTCAGCGCGGGTCGCGTCACCGCAGGTGGTCGGCTCTGCGCTCGCACTCTTCACAGCGGCACGCCATACCCAGCTGTCACCGTGGCAGTACCACGCGAGACAATCCAAGATGAAAAGGTGCGTCGCCCTCCAATGACGAGGCCCGTCGGGCACCCGCGAGGCGCGGCGAGTATGGGCACGCAAGAGCTTGTGTTTCTAGACTCGGTTCCTGACGCTCTCCTGTTTCCGTCTCTGGTCTCCGGTTGCTCTCTACACAGCGAGTGGCGCTGGTGCCCAGCAACGTGGCGACTCTCATCAAGCACGGCATCGGCAAAGTTCTCATCGAGAGCGACGCAGGCGCAGCAGCACAGTTCTCTGACTCCTCGTATGCGGCAGCGGGCGCCACTGTGGTGAAGTCACGCTCGGAGCTCTTCACAGAGGCTGACCTGATCATGAAGATCCGCGCCCCGAGCGCGCAAGAGATTTCGCTGATGCGCCCAGGCACCACCATCGCCAGCCTGGTCTTCTCTGCGCAGAACCCAGAGCTGCTGAAGCTGCTGGCTGCGCAGAAGCTGACCGTGCTTGCACTGGACGCGGTTCCACGCACTGTATCTCGCTCGCAGGCGTTCGACGTGCTCAGCAGCCAAGCCAACGTGGCGGGCTATCGCGCCGTGGTCGAGGCGGCCAACTGCTTCGGCCGGATGCTGATGCCGCAGATGACCGCCGCAGGCAAGACGCCGCCCGCCAAGGTGCTGGTCATCGGCGGCGGCGTGGCTGGCCTGGCGGCTGTGCAGTCCGCCAAGAGCCTGGGCGCGCGCGTGCTGTGCTTCGACACCCGCCCCGCGGTGGAGGAGCAGGTGCGCAGCCTGGGCGGCGAGTTTGTCAAGGTGGAGATGGCGGAGAGCGGCGACGGCGGCGGCGGCTATGCAAAGACGATGTCCGCCGAGTACCAGGCGGCGCAGGCTGCGCTGTTCGAGAAGCTCATCCCAACATGCGACCTTGTGATCACCACAGCGCTGGTGCCTGGCAAGAAGGCGCCGGTGCTCATCACACGCGACATGGTGATGGCGATGCGCCAGGGCAGCGTTGTGGTGGACCTCGCCGCGGAGGCTGGCGGCAACTGCGAGCTCACCGTACCCGGCACCGCCACCACCGTGGATGGGCGCCACATCCTGGGCTTCACTGACCTGCCCAGCCGCCTGGCTTCGCAGTCATCAACGCTGTTCGGCAACAACCTGGTGAACCTGCTGCTGTCGGCCACCAAGCCGGGCGTCAAGGGGGTGTATGTGCTGGACACCGACGCGGACGCTGTGCTGCGCAGCATGGTGGTGGTCCGCGACGGTGTTGACCTGTGGCCAACGCCGCTGCCGGCGCCACCGGCGCCGCCGGCGACCAAGCCCACGGCGGCGGCTGCGGTGGCGCTGTCGCCCGAGCAGCAGGCCTGGGAGACGGCTGTGACTCGCACGGCCGTGTCCACGGCGGGGCTGGGTGGTCTTGTGGGGCTGTCCATCCTTGCACCCGCCCCGGTGGCTGCCAGCCTGGTCACCAAGTTCGGCCTCGCTGGGTTGGCGGGCTACCAGAGCGTCTGGGGCGTCACTCCCGCGCTGCACAGCCCGCTCATGTCCCTCACCAATGCAATCTCGGGCGTGTCCGCCATCGGCGGCCTGCTTTTGCTGGGCGACGGTTTTGTGCCCACAAATGCAGCAGAGACGCTGGCCGCCGGCGCCGTGCTGGTGTCGAGCATCAACATCGCGGGCGGCTTCATCCTGACTGACCGAATGCTGGACATGTTTCGTCGCCCCTCCGATCCGCCCGCGTACGGCAGCTTGATGATCGTCCCGGGCGTGGCGGCTGTGGGCGCCTATGCGGCTGCGGCGGCGGCGGGCACCACGGACCCCACGCTTGCGTACGCTGCTGCATCGCTGGCGTCAATCTCTGGCATCGCTTGCTTGAGCAGTCAGACAACGGCACGCTTTGGACTCCAGCTGGGCGGCGTCGGCATGGCAACTGCACTCGCAGCCACGCTTGGCGCGTTGGATTCAACACCTGAAACGCTCATGCAAGCGGCTGCGCTGCTCACTTCTGGCGGTCTTGTGGGATCCCTCGTCGCGCGCAGGCTGCCCATCCAAGATCTGCCGCAGATGGTTGCCGCTTTCCACTCGCTTGTGGGCGGCGCTGCCATGGCGGCGAGCATCGCCTCCTTCATGGGCGACCCGACACCAGACCTGCTGCACAGCGTGGCAGCCTTCGCCGGCACCGCCATTGGCGGGGTGACGCTGACCGGCAGCCTTGTTGCGTATGGCAAGCTGCAGGGGGTGATGTCGTCCAAGGCGCTTAGCCTGCCCGGCAAGAACCTGTGGAACGCTGCTGGTGCACTGGGCACCATGGGTGCGGGCGCAGTGCTCCTCGGCTCCGGCGACGCAGCGACGGGCCTGGCCGCTCTCAGCAGTACGGCAGTACTCTCCAGTGCGCTGGGCTGGCACCTCACCGCCAGCATCGGCGGCGCCGACATGCCGGTGGTGATCACGCTCTTAAACTCGTACTCTGGCGGCGCTCTCGCCGCCGAGGGCTTCATGCTCGGCAATGACGCGCTGGTGTGCTTGGGCGCGACAATTCTCTCATCAGGCGCCATCCTGTCGTACATCATGTGCCGGGCCATGAACCGCAGCTTAGCAAACGTCGTTCTGGGCGGCTATGCGGCAGCCGCCCCAACATCCGGCTTGGCTGGCGAGAAGCTGGTGCATGTCGAGACGGACGTGGAGTCGGTGGCGGAGACGCTGGTGGGAGCGTCCAGCATCATCGTGGCGCCCGGTTACGGGCTCGCCGCCGCGCGCGCGCAGGGGAGCGTCGCGGAGCTGGCGGCACGCCTGCGTGCCCACGGTGTGGACGTGCGCTTTGCCATCCACCCCGTCGCTGGGCGCATGCCCGGCCAACTCAACGTGTTGCTCGCAGAGGCGGGCGTGCCGTACGACATCGTGCACGAGCTGGATGAAATCAACGAGGATTTCGCAAAGGCGGACGTCGCGCTGGTGATTGGCGCCAACGACACCGTCAACAGTGCCGCTGTGGACGACCCCGCCAGCATCATCGCAGGCATGCCCGTGCTCCAGGTTTGGAAGGCTAAACAGGTGGTCATGCTCAAGCGCACCATGGGCACCGGCTACGCAGGAGCCGAGAACCCAGTCATGTTCAAGGAGAATACCCGCATGCTGCTGGGCGATGCCAAGGCGGTCTGCGAGCAGCTGCGTGCCGCCGTCTTCGAAAAGACCTCATAGCCAGAGGCGGAAGCGCTCCGTTCTGTCAATCTTCGTTACGGAAAAATCATCCTTACTTGCATCTCGCTGCGCGTGTCTCTGGATGCGAGTCGCCCTCGCTCAGCGCAGCTTCCTCTTGCGCGGTGCGCGCAAGGCCTCGCAGCAAGGTCGTGTCCCAATGGCGGCTGCGCACCAGCAGACCTCAGCCGTGGCTCAGAAGCGTGACGTTGTTGTCATCAGCGGTGGTGTGGCAGCGGGATACATCGCGCGCGTGTTCGCTGAACACGGCGGGTGCTCTCGCCTGACAGTGCTGGAGGGCATTGACCCCGCGCTGCCCTATGAGCGCCCTGCGCTGACCAACGAAGGGTTACCTGCACTCCAACGTGCGGCTGCCCGGCTTTAATACTTGCGTGGCAACCGGCGGCGAGCTGCAGGACGCAGGCTGGTGCAAGGCCAAGGACATCGAGTTCGTCCAACGTGCGGAAGTTAGCGCCGTCAACTTCCAGGAACAGGAGATCATCACATCGATCGGCGTCCACATCCTGTACGAACACCTTATCATCGCCACCGGCTCCGAGCCGCGGAGCCTCAACGACTCCGCAGGCGGTTCCCTACCAGGGGTGCTGACCGTGCGCCGGGAGGCCGATGTCGCTGCGCTGCTCTCCGCTCTGCGCCCCGGTCTGCGCGTGGTGGTGGTCGGCGGCTGCTATATTGGGATGGAGGTTGCCGCGGGTCTGGCAGCGCACCCGGTCTCGGTAACCATGGTGTTTCCGGAGGCGAGCCTGATGCCGCGTCTCTTCACGCCCGAGATTGCCGCGCCGTATGAGAAGCTGTACGCGGCGCGCGGCGTCACCATCCGTCATGAAGGGCGACTCCATCGACCACATCTTCTCCCACCCAGTGGAGTCTGAAAAGAGTGTGGATGCAGAGCGGCCGCGCGTGAGCGGCGTGCGCCTGCGCAGCGGCGCTGAAATCCCAGCAGATCTGGTGGTCGTTGGCATCGGCGCCATTCCCGTGGTTGGGCCATTTCGCGGGCTTGAGCAATCTCAGGGAGGCATCCTGGTGGACGATCACCTGCGTGCGTGCGGCCCGGGCGTGGCCGAGGGCAGCTGCTTCGCGGTGGGTGACGTGGCGTGCTTCCCCATGCCCTTGCTGGGGCGCAGCGAGCGCGTGGAGCACGTGGACCACGCGCGCAAGTCTGCGATGCACGTGTCGCGCGCGCTGTGCGGCGGCGGCGGCGGCGGCGCGCCGTACGATTATCTGCCGTACTTCTACAGCCGGGTGTTTGAGGAGCGCGGCAGCCCGAGACCCGTGCGGTGGGTGTTCTATGGCGACTCTCCCGCCACTACGGACGTGGTGGTTCTCGGAGATTTCATGCCCCAGCTGGCTGCGTTCTGGGTGAACGCTGAGAGCCGCCTGGTGGGCGTCTTCCTCGAGAGCGGCTCGCCAGAGGAGGTTGAGGCGCTGCCTCGCATCGCGCGCACTCGGCCCACGGTCAACGCCCAGGCTCTGCGTGGCCTGGGCGTCAAGGAGGCGCTGCGGCTGGTGGGTGCGACGCAGCCGCCCAAGGAGGAGTGAGAGGCGCTGGATTAGACGCCCCTGTTGTAGAGTCTCTAGCAGTGTGCGCGAGGCCTCACACGGGGCCGCAGCTGGACTGCAGCACAGCCTTGAGGCATCGCCCCTCGTCGCTCCACAGCCACAGCGCGTCGCCAGGCAGGCTGACCCGGAGCAGCGCGCCTGTGGGGCCAGGCTGCGCGAGCGCTCGGCCCAGCGCCGGCAGTGCCTCTGTGCGCGGCGTGAGGGTGAAGGACGCCGCCTGAAAGAGCGCCGCCCCCCAGCGCCACCATGCCATCCGCGCGCGCGGCGTGCATCGTGTCCGGCAGCGGCAGCGCGGCGCCAAACAAGGTGCAGGGGCGCGCGGCGCACATGCACTCGCTCTGCACTCTGTCGGCGTCGCTCACGACGAGCGTCAGCGTGCGCTTGCGTGGCACCAGCGCGCCCAGCAGCGCGTGCGCTGGCGGCTGGGCCCTGGTGCGCCAGAAAGCTGCTGTGCGCGCGTCGTACGGCTGCAGCAGCAGCTCGTACAGCTCATGGCGCAGCGGGATCACCGCAGCCTTGCCCGCCAGGCGCACGCAGTAGTCGTCAAACTTTGGGGCGTCGGAAGGAGTTGAGGGCGTCACCCACGCGAGGGCTGCGCGCTCGGGCGCCAGCACGCCGTACGTCCCGGCCATCAGCCCCTCAGCCTTGGCGCGATGCGTCCCCAAGCTCCCGTCGTCCCCAAGCTCCAGCGGCCACGAAGCCTGATGCAGCGGCGCAGCAGCCGCTTCTCTGAGGGGCGTCATGAGAACTTCGCACACCCCGTGACCCCCTTTGCGCAGCCAGCCGGACCAGAAGGGCACCGCGGCGACGACGACCGGCGGCGGCGGCGGCGGCGGCGCGGGGGGTGCAGCTCTGCCGGGCGATTCAGCTCGTTGAGGAAGAGGGAAGCCCACTCGGGGTAGTGTGAGGGGACACCCACTGGCTGAGGCGGCGGCGGCGGCGGCGGGAAGTGCTCGGCCCAGCCCGCGGGCGCGGACGCGGCGGCGGGCACGCTCTGCAGCGCGTCCAGGAAGGCGGCGGCACACGTGGCCGGCGGCAGGACCCCCCGGGGCGGCGGCGGCGGGGGGCTCCGGGGCCGCGGCTCCTCTGGCCAGGAGGCGTCTCTTGCTCGCTTCAACGGGCTTCTTGGCGCGCGGCAGCGCCCGCACTCGGTGCGAAACGCAAAGTTGTGCTTCTGGCACGAGCAGTACCAGTCGCCAGCCTTCCAGCTGACGGCTTGGGGGAACAGCGCAGGCGCTGACGCAGCACCAAAGTCCTCGCGAGACGGCGCCGGCGGAGGCAACGGCGGAGCCGGTGGTGGCACCGGCTCTACAGCGCTCTCCAGGCGCCTCGCCCGCCCCGCCGCGGGCTCTGTGCGTGCGAGGCCCGGGGGAGGCGGTGCGCGCTCCAAGGCGGTCACCTCCACGTCCGCGCCACAGGAACCAGCGTTTCGCAACAGCGACGCGACTGCGGGCGCGTCATCGCAGAAGAACCAGGCGTACGGGAACGCCGCGCTGCCGGAGGTATGCAACCAGTTCTGCCCGTCCAGCGTGATGCCCTCGCGCTGCAGCGCCTCTTTCAGGGGCTGCTCAGCAATCGTCCCCTGAGGCAGCGACATCACGACGCAGCCGGACATGCGGCTCACGCGCACGCGAGCACGTGCGATGTGAGGTGACGCAGAGGAGGGTGGGAGAGAGCGACAAACTTATACGTGTGCACGAACAGTCTCAGTCTGTCAGTCTGTTCAACTAGTTCAACTACTCTCCACGTGACGCTCCCTGACTCTGAGCCATCCAGATACATAACGGCGCGCCAAGGAGGCGTTGGTGGCCCCAGCCCATGACTGCCGCAAGCGCTGGTGCCGGTCCTGCGAGTCCACGAGTCACGCCCTACGCGCGCCGCTCCGCAAGCCCGCGCAAGCAGCACAGCCTGGTGCGTGGCTGGCATCCCTTCGGCCACGCCGTTGTTTGACTTCTTCCGCCTGCTCTCTGCGCGCTGCAGACGAGCAGCGTGAGCGCCTCCAGCAACAGTGGCGGTCAGACGGTACGCGTCGGCCTTGTGTGGCGCTGGTGGGGCGCTGTGGCGAGTGCGCCGTCAATGGTTGACGCGGTCAACCCTTTGTCTTCCCGCAGACACAGGCGCAAGCGGCCGACGCGGAGGCCCAGCCGCCTCCGGAGGGCGCCGACGGCGAGCAAGGCGCCGCCGGCCTGCCCACGCCCCGGCGCGGAGGCAGCCTGTCCCCCGAGCGTGGCCGGGCGGGGGCGCGCCACCGCCACCCTTCTCCGATGCGCTCCCAGGCGCCCGGCCAGCGCACCCCCGAGGACGTGTCCGGCGCCTGGGACAGCGTGGCTGCGCTGGGTCTGCCGCCGCACATGCGCACGCTCCTGGAGGACGCAAAGGTGTGCGCGGCGAGCCTGCGCAGCGCCAAGGAGCGCCTGGCGACTCTGGAGACGTCGCTCTCCTCCCAGCGGGAGCAGAACGCGCGGCTTGAGGCGAAGGTGACGCGTCTGAGCGAGACGCTGGGCGCGTGCGAGCGCAGCGCGCAGCGTGCGTTGACCGAAGAGGGACTGCTGGCGGACCTGGCGCAGCGCGAGCAGGCGCTCGCGGAGCTGCGCAAGCAGCTGGACGTGGTCACCCACGCCAAGGAGGCGGAGCAGCGCGCGCGGCGCCGCGACGCGGGACTCCTCAGCAAGGCTGACAAGAGCGCAGCCGCTGACAGGGAGGCCCTCAAGTGCCAGCTGGAGGCGCTGCAGGCGCAGCTGCGCGCCGCCAACCTGGCGCAGCGTGAGGCGAGCCGCTCGGCGGAGGCGCTGCGGGCAAAGATGAGGGCACAGGCGCTCGCCGCTGCCCGAGCAAAAGCAGAGACGGAGGCGGAGGCGGCCGCCGCCGAAGCCGCGCGCATCGAGGCGGAGCGGATGGAGAGCGAAACGGCCGCAGCAGCAGCAGCCGCCGCGGAGCAAGCTGCGTGCGAGGTTGAGGCTGCGCAAACCACCGCCGATGCCGCCGCGGCCGAGGCGGCGGCCATGCTCGAGGCGCTGGAGCGCGCGCGCGCGGAGGATGAGGCGCAGGCGCAGTCCGCTGCCGCGGTGGAGGCTGAGAAGGGGCTGCAGCGGCAGATGATCTTCCACGCTGCGCAGAACGCCGCCGCCGAGCGCACGCAGCGCATGGCGCACGCGGCACACGACAAGCTTGAACGACACCGCGCAGCCGAGGATCGCAGGAGGGCCGCCGCCGCCGTCGCGAGGGCCAAGTCGGAGGCGCTGATTGCGGCGGCAGGGTTGGAGGTTCCGGAGCGCAGCCCCTCGCCCACCCGCCGTGTGGAGGTGGCCGTCGTAGCGGAGGTTGCGCCGCCCAAGAAGAAGAAGCGCAAGGGAAAGAAGAAGATGCTGGCCCCGCCACAGCCGCCGCCGAAGGTGTGGGGCACCGACTTTTCGGCGGAAGTGGACTGGCGCATCTGACATCCTTGAAATCGTGTTACAGTCGCCGAAAGAAAGCGGGCTCACTCTGGCAACACATTCTCCACGAACGAGCCGATATAGTTGCCCGGCGGGGTGTAACGGCACACCACCAGCACACTCATGCTGCCCTCGCCGCCCCCACAGCCGCGCGCGATCCCGCATCCCAGCGCGCGCGATGCCACCCACAGCAGCTGTGTGGCGTGGCCCGTTGCCGCGCTGAACATGCCAGATGCGAAGTCGTACTGCGCAATCTCGTCGTACCACGCTTCGACGGCAGCCGTGGCTGCATCCTCAGCCGGCGTGCTCGTGTAGAGATTCTCGCCGTACGCGCTGCCACCGCCAGAGTGGCGGAAGGCGCAGCCATTCGCCCAGCTCTGCGCGCCAGACGCCACGGAGGCGTCCCAGCGCAGCGCTGGCGCGTGGTGACGCGCGCGTAAGGCATTGTGGAGCTTGAGCATCGTGGCGTCGTCGGAGGATGGCGCCTCGCCGGGAGATGGCAGAGAGGGCGGCGGCGATTTCTTAGGCGGTGGCGGGCGGCGGGCGAGTGGCGGAGGGTTGGGGCGTGGAGGGGGAGAGGTGGGACGGGGCCGGGGCGCGGCTGGCTTGGGCTTTGGCGGGGGGGGCGGCGACAGGCGAGGCAAAGCCTTGGGCGGGGGCGGCGATTTTGGGTGGCTGGCAGCCTCGGATGGCGGCGGAGGAGCGTGGCGTGCCCCCGCCTTTGGTGGAGCTGGAGCGGCGTCGACTGAGAAGGACGGCTCGGGGGCGTCGTCGCGGTGGAGGTTCCAGAAAGCCTCCAGGGTCGTCTTGGCCTTGGGCGTAGC
>Ga0049083_10000362_pt1 | contig 16036 bp, 10 predicted proteins | sample GreLakmeMI27MSRF_FD_66719 | JGI IMG/M metagenome (GOLD analysis project Ga0049083, IMG submission 66719) | Freshwater lentic microbial communities from great Laurentian Lakes, MI, USA - Great Lakes metaG MI27MSRF | ecosystem: Environmental > Aquatic > Freshwater > Lake | place: Great Lakes...
CAAACTTGATTGCGCACGCGAACTCATTCCGCACACGGACCTGCGCATCCTCGACGTCTCTGGCAACAACGTGCTGCATACCAGCATCGGCACCAACCAGCTAGAGTGCTTCAAGCTGCTGCTGCCCCACTTCGCTGACAACATCGATGTGCGCACCAACAAGTCACGCCCACCGTGTGTCACTGGCGGTGCGTACAACTGCACGCCGTTACAGCTCGCATGTCAGGGTGGTCATCACGCCATGGTGAAAGCCCTCCTGGCAGCAGGGGCCTTGCGGACGGCGCACGACAACACTTCGTTCTCCTGCCTCCACATCGCCGCTCAGAACGGACACCTTGCGTGCATCACGATGCTCATCGGGCGCCCTGAGAACCAGAAGATGAGCCCTGCGGAGACTGACGTGCGCGACTCAAATGGGTGCACTCCGCTCTTCAGGGCAGCGTTCAATGGTCACCGGTACTGCTGCGCCGCGCTCCTCGCTGCCGGCGCAGATCCAGGTGTTGCTTTGCCTGATGGGCGCACGGCGGTGGATGTTGCGAAGCAGTACCATACAGGCAACCAGGAGCTGATCGAGTTACTGGAGTGCCGCGGCGGTGGCCCGGCGCCGCTCCTCTGCGCCGGCTGCGGCGCCTCAGTTAGAAGCGCCTGCGCGCCTGCTCGGCATGTGGGTCTGTGTCGTTCTGCAGCGACGCTTGCATGGCTCAGTTCTGGCCTGTGGACAAGGCGGAGTGCAAGCGCATCCAGGCGGCGAAGGAAGAGAAGACTCGCAGCCGCATCAAAACAGTCAAAGGATAAAGACATGCCTGCGCCGCCCTAGACACTGCGTGCAATGAACAGCGGCCGCCTGGCGCGGGACTGTGGTCGTACCACCACGCACCACCAAAGCACGCAAGCACCGTCTTTCCTCAACTTTCGCCCTCTAGGTCCTACTATCTCCTTCGTGCCATGTCGTGTCTCTCTCCTTGCGTGTCCCTGCCTTCTCTGCCTGGGCTACATCACCGTGCGTCCGCCCGAGGTGCGCGCTCACGGTGCCGCTGCGTATGCAGCGCTCTTGGGTTGCTGCCTGTGGAACAGCGAGCGGCTGCGCAGTACGCGGTGGACACGCACGTTCGGTCGGGCATGCTGGTGGCGCTGGGCTGTGGACCTCTGGTTGCGCTGGCCACCGAGTACCTGGGCCGCAAGCTGGCGGCGGGCTCCCTGGTGGACGTCACCGCTGTGGCCAGCTGCGCCCAGGCGGCGGCGGAGGCGAGCTTCCACGCCGTGCCACTGGCCGCCGAGGGCGCCTCCTCGCAGTCGCCCGACGTGCTGCTGGAGCAGCCCGACGAGCTGGCCTTGAACGACAGCACCCTGGCGTTCCTGGTTGGCCGCGAGCGCGCGCCCGCACAGCCGGAGCTGCTCCGCGCGCAGCGTCTGCGCGAGATGGCATGCTCCGTGGTCCTTCTGCTGCCCCAGGCGGCGCTGCTGCCCGCCCTCACCGGTCCCGTGCCTGTGCTCCTGGAGGCTGAGTACTGGGAGGAGGGTGCGGAGGGTCTTGACGACGCCTTTATTGGAGACGCTGAGCTTTGGAGAAGGCCCATGTCCGGTTTTGCGGACCCACTGGGTGGGGACCGCCCCTACATCTCCCCAGAGGGCCATGCGCTGGTGGATCTGGTGTTCGAGGACGGACTCATGCTCGCGGGTCAGCCGGCCAGCGCAGCAGAGGTTGCTGCGGAGATTGAGGCAACGCCGGGCGTGTTGGCGCACGGCCTGGGCGTGGGTGTCGAACTCACGTGCGCCATCGTGGCGGTGCCGGGGAGCACGATGCCCCAGGTGCTGTTTCCGAGCGCTTGATAAGGATGGCCTGCGCCTCCTATACATGATGATGATGTTCGGCCAGCCATACCCGCTACGCTGCTGAACTTGGTAGGCAGTCGTACAACGCTGCGAGGCAAGTGTGGCGCGGATGTGTGTGCGAGGCGCGCAAAGGGTGCTGCCGCTCCCCTCTACCCTATACATGATGGTGTCAAAGCACGCGTTTATTTGTCGTACGTTTCGACGCCACGTCATTCGCGCCTCGCTCCCTCCGCAAGCCTGTCACACGGTATTCACTGGCTCTGCGCAGCCTGTGCCTGTGCGTGTCTTTGTGTTCACAGAGCACTGCAGGCTCGCGCGAGCGCTCTTTCGCTTCTGGGCCTCCACCGCCTGCACCTTCACGCTCTGCGTATCGCGACGGCATGTGGGTGCTGAACCCTCGCCCGGGTGCTCGCTGCTCTTCGCTGTGGACGCGCAGGCTCTACGGGCTCAACTTAGCGCCAACCCATTTCCGCCTCGCGCATACCCTCGCGCCCTGCTGCTGCGCCACGCGACGCCTGCGGGAGGCACGCACCGCTGAACAAGAATGGATGAGGCTGCCTTGGCTGCTCTGTTCGCCGAGTTAGCTGCCTTCAACGCTCGCTGCGCTGCCAACCCTCGCGAGGCGGCCAACTTCGCGGCTCAACTGCGCCGCACTCCACGCGCTGAGAAAGAGTGCTGGCTCTTCAACAGTGCGCTTAACAATAATGCCACGCTGGTGAGGCTGCTGCTCGCCGACGGCCTCTCTCCAAACACGACCGACCCTGAGCGGTGGGACAACTCGGTGCTGCACTTTGCCGCCCAAGGTGGATCAATCAACGTAGTGCGCCTCTTGCTGGAGGCTGGAGCTGAGGCCAGCAGCTTGGACAACTTGGGAAACACGCCTCTCCAAGCCGCAGTCGCCTACGGCAAACTCACTTGCGCACGCGAGCTCATTCCGCACACGGACCTGCTGCACTTCAACGCCTCTGGCAACAATGTGCTGCATAAAAGCATCATCGTCAACCAGCCCGAGATCTTTAAGCTCCTGCTGCCCCACTTTGCGGACAACGTCGACGTGCGCACCATCAAGCAACGCCCCCCGGGTGACCCTGACGCTCCGTTCAACTACACGCCATTAATGATGGCCTGTCAGGGTGGACATCATGCCATGGTGAAGGCCTTCCTGGCTGTGGGGGCCTCACGGACAGCGCACGACAGCAATTCGTTCTCCTGCCTCCACTTTGCCGCTCAGCATGGTCACCTTGCCTGCGTGACGCTGCTCATCGGGCGCCCAGAGAACCAGAAGATGAGCGCCGCGGAGATTAACGCCCGGGCAAACAAGGGCCAGACAACCTTGCATCGAAGAACGATCACCGGTACTGCTATGCCGCGCTCCTCGCTGCCGGCGCAGATCCTGCTGCTGCAATGCCTTTGGGGATCACAGCGCTGGATATAGCGAAGGCGTACCACCCTGGCAACCAGGAGCTGATCGAGTTGCTGGAGTGCCGTGGGGGTGGCCCTGCGCCGCTCCTGTGCGCCGGCTGCGGCGCCTCCGACAAGCGCCTACGTGCCTGCTCCGCATGTGGGTCCATGTCGTTCTGCAGCGACGCGTGCATGGCTCAGTTCTGGCCGGTGCACAAGGCAGGTGCAAGCGCATCCAGGCGGCCAATGAGGAGAAGGCTAGCAGGCGCATCACCTTCACTTAGACAAAGACGCGCGCCTACATTGCTCTAGACACTAGTGAAAGCAGGAGCATCAAAGCATCTCCTTCTCCTTGGCTGTCACCGCAGCGGCCACCGCCTTTGCAAATGCATCCGTGGCGGCCTGCAGCGCCTTCTCCTGTCGCTTGCTGTCGTCCGCACTGCCGCCCTTGGCCCTGCGCAGCTCCTCCAGCGCGTCTGCCCTCACGCGGCGCCCGCTGGCGCGCGCAGCTTCTCCTGCAGCCGCCGCGAGCTTGGCCAGCTGCGCTCGCTGCTGCGCGCTGGGCGGGGAGACGTGCACCGTCACCTGGCCGCCCTCCACCCGCGGGCTCAGCCCCAGCGGCGACGCGCGCACAGCCTTCTCCACAGCCGGCGCCTGGTCCGCGTCGTACAGGTGCAGGCACAGCGTGCTGGCGTCGCGAACCGTCACCGTGGCCAGCTCCCGCAACGCCACCGCCGCGCCGCCGCCCACCAAGGAGGGCACCACCAGGTGGTCAAGCATGCCGGCGCCCGCGCGGCCCGCGCGCAGCTTGCCCAGCTCGCGGTGCAGGCTCTCCAGGGCAGCGTCCAGCTTCTTCTCCAGCTTGGCGGGGTCGAAGGCTGGCGCGCGGGCGGCCGCCCCGGAGGACGCCTCCTCCGCGCGCGGCTTGACTGCGGGAGGAGCGTGTGAGTGCGAGGCCCGGTGTGGAGCCGCGAGAGCGAGTCCGCGCACCAGCCTTAGCGCCCTTCGCGAAGCTGCGCTCAGCCAACCATGACGAGGGGTAGCTGGGCGCAACAACACGTCCCTGGGCCGCGGCCAGCAGGCGGCAGGCGGCGCCGCGAGCGGCGAGGCCGCGACGGGCGCAAGACCACATCTGCGTCTCACCCGCGAGCCCGGGACACGCAACAGCTGCCCCTCACGCAGCCACAGCGAGCACGCGGCGCGGCGAGGAATGCTCTGGTGTTCGGGAGTTCGGGAGCGAACAGAGAAGTAGAACTAGTGTGCGTTGACATGGAACTGCTCATTCGAAGCCAAACACGCAGCCCGGATTGCCCGGCGTCGCGTCCCCCGCCTTGGCGGCTGCGGGTGCGGCGTCTCTCTGCGCCTGATCAAGCACCGAGTGCACCTGAAACGAGTCCAGGCCCAGAGTGCGGCACACGTACTGCGCGTTCTGGCGAAGCACCTGCGCCTCATCGAACGCCAGCTGGGGCTGCAGCGCCGCCAGGCCGCCGCCAGCCTTGGCCGCGTCCATTTTGAATTTGAGGAAGGGCATGACCATCTTCGCCGCGCTCTTGGCGTCAGCCACGTCAGCAAGCGGGCCAGCCTTGACGGCCGCCAGCAGCTGCGCATCGGGCGGGAAGGCGTTGCCGGCGGCATCGTACGACTGGGCGAGGAGCGCCAGGCAACCGGCGTGCCAGCCCTCGTAGCGGGGTGAGACATACACTTCCAGGCTGCTCACGCGCGTGGGCTGAGCCGCCGGGGGCTGTGCGTCAACGGGGGCGCTCTTGTTCTGCTTGGGCGGCTGGAGCGCCTTGGTCATGAGTCGCCGCCATTCAACAACCTGGTCGTTGAGGTACGCCGCCGCAGAGCGCAGCGCGCCATCCTCCCCAGCAGCCTCTGGCCAGTTGCTCTTCAGCACGGTGCCCTGGTTGCCAAGCAGCACGGTCCACACGTGTTCAGCCCAATGGGGTGCGATGGGCGCCAGAAGGCGCGCCGAGAGGTCCAGGTACCGCTGCACCAGCGCCGCGTGCATGCCGTGGGGGCCGGCGAGCACCCGGTACGCGTCGCGCGCGTTGTGGAGGTCGAAGTAGGACGCCTTGAGCGCGTCGCGGAAGGCTGTTGCGTCGTAGGCGCGCTGTGCCGCGTGCACGCAGCAGTTCAGCTCGGCGGCAAAGACCGAATCTGCGAAAGCCGCGCCGGCGTCCCCCTCCTCGCCGCGGCGCAGCTGCCCTCCCGCCAGGCTGGCCAGAACCTCCTCGGCCCAGGCGAGCTCGCGGGTGAGCCGCAGCACGGCTGCATTGGCGGTGCTCTCCTCGAAATTCGCGTCGTCCAGACCATCCCCGGCGTCCGCCAGCGCCACCCGCACCGCGTCAGCGCCGTACTCCTCGCAGGCCTGCTCCAGGGTCTTGAAGTTGCCGGTGCTCTTGGACATCTTGTCGCCGTTAAGCAGCAGGTGTCCGTTACAGCGCACCGCACGTGGCCAGTGGCTGGGGGGGAACAGCGCCGTGTGGCTGTACAGGCAAAAGGTGAGGTGGTTCTGGATGAGGTCCTTGCCGCTAACGCGCAGGTCGAACGGGTACCAAAAGGTGAACTCGGCGCGCATCTGCTCCAGCAGGGACCGCGGAAACGCAGCCTCCGCCGGCTCTGGGCCCTCCAGAAACACGCAGTCCCACACAGCGTCCGTCAGCAGCTGCGGGTCCACGCCGCCGCCGCCAGCGCCGCCGTACATGTCACCACGCTGCAGCAGGTGCGCCACGGTGTAGTAAGCCATGTAGATGGTCGAGTCCGAAAGGCTCTCAATGACGAAGCTGTCGTCCCAGGGGATGCGCGTGCCCAGGCCGAAGGAGCGGCTGCATGCCCACTGGCGCAGCCAGGAGAGGGTGCCCTCGAAAGCGTTGCGTGCTTCCGAGTGCACGGTGTCCATCTGGGACAGGCAACCCAGAGTGAGCTCGCGCCAGCTGTCCTCCCCGTATTGCAGGTACCACTGGTCGGTGAGCGCCACCACGCAGTCGTCGCCGGAGCGGGATGTGACGGGCTTCTCGGGCTCGCAGTATGGGATGGCCAACCCGGCGGTGAGCAGCTCCCCTCGGATGGTGGCCTTGACGTCACGCACGGCGGAGCCTGCGTACGGCCCGGCCACCATGACGCCTTCCGTGAAGCCTTTCAGGTAGGTGAGGTGCTTGGCCTCGTCCAGCGCGGTGCGGTCGTTCTGGGACTTGATCTTCAGCCGCTCGCACACCGTCACAGCAGACAGGTTCCCGAACTCCGGGATGAGGATGGTGGGCACCGGCTCAAAGGGCAGCACCATGGCGTCCGTGACGCCGTACTTTGCGCGCAAGGCTGGCTTAGCTTTGAGGTCCTGCAGCGCCATGTGGTCGTCCGGGGCGTCAGACGGCACGGAGGTGACGATGCCGGTGCCCTTGTTGGTCAGAATGGTGAGCATCGGCAGCGCGTAGATGACCTCGTGTTGGCACAGCGGCGCACTGAGCTTGAGGCCAACCAGGTCAGCACCGCTCACGTCCAGCAGGCACTCTGGCTTGCCCGCCACAGCCGTGCGCTCCTGGTAAGACAGGTTCCGCGCCGCGCGGGCGGTGATGATGAGCACCGAGTCGTCCGCCATGACAAACGCGCCGTATTGACCGTCGGGAAGCACCCACACGTTGGTCTGCCCGTACATCGTCTCGGGACGCAGCGTGGCGGCGCCTAGGAACACGTGGCGCCCCGCCAGAGGCGCCAGCGGCCCCTGCTCCAGGCACTCCGGCAGCACTCGCAGCTTGATGAGAGTGTATTCCTGGGGCCCCACCCCCTCGCCCGACGCGCGGTCGTGGTCTGCGCATGGCTGCCCGTCCAGCGGGCTAAACACCGCGTAGCGCTTGTCGCGCACAACCTTACCGCGCTTCTTGAGCGAGTTGAACTGCCAGCGCACAAAGCTGTCGTAGTACGGGTTGGCGCTCGTTGTGATGAACGAACGACGCCAGTCCACGCCGCAACCCAGCGCACGCACGTCCCGCTGGCCCAGAGGCGGGAAGTGGTTGAGCCAGTGCGCGGGGTCAGCGAAGGCTGCAATGTCAGAGTCTGGCACACCCGACAAGCGCATGATCTCCCACTGCGTGGCCGCCTTTGCTGTCTTGGCGGCGCTCTTGCTCTTCTTGCTCTTGAAGATGGAGGGGTCCGCGTCGCCGGCTGTGGCGGTGGGGGCGGGTGCTGCGTCGCTCTCCTCCTCAGCCGCCGGAAACACAGGCGGGTTACCGTACAGCTGCATCTCGCGCGCGATCTTGTCCGCCGCAGCCTTGATGGGCATGCCGGTGCAGTGGAAGGCGAAGGGGAAGAGCGCGTGCTTGCCCTGCAGCCGGGCGTAGGCGGTGGCAAACTCAACCTTCGACAGGCTGAAAGCGTGGCCCAGGTGCAGCAGGCCGTTCATGTACGGGTACGGGAAGTTGCCGAAGAACTTGGGTGCGCCTGGGGCGAACGTGCGCGGCGTGAGGCGCCCACAGAGCGGAACGAGACCTAGCATGAGCAAGCGGCCGCACCCGCAGCTGCCGCATCGCACTCGAAGACGCGGGAGGCGGCCCAGGAGGACTGCGCAGCCTTCTGCAGCGCCACCAGCGTGTCGCGACGCTGCGTGTTCTTGGCCTGCGACCGCGTTAGCTCAGCGCACCGGGATCAGCACCAAAGCACGCACCTTTTCGTCCGCCATGGTGGGCGCAGAGCCGACAAGCGACAAGCCACAGAGCGGCCAAGAGCGCGTGACCTACTGTATATTTCGTGGTACGACACGCACACGCCGTCGCGATCGGTCACTTTGACGCATCGCCTCCCTGAACTGCGTGCCAGAGCTTTCGTTTCTGTACGCTCCACTTATGGATTCATGAGAAGTGCAGGTAGTCCCGTCCTTCGGTGAGGCCCAGACTCTCCAGGTTGGCCTCAAAGCTCCCAGGCTGGCCCGCCACGCCGGCCAGCCCCAACGCCTTGACGCACAGCAGCAGCGGCGGTTTCGCACTCGAAAAGTGCACCACCGGCAGGCTGGCGGGCGCGCCGCCATCCCCGCCTTCCTCGAAGTGCAGCCACCCAACTCGGATCTTGCGCTCGTCGACGTCTGCAAAGCTCCGCACCTTGCGACGCGCCTCCGGCGAGAGCGCCCGGTATAGTTTACGGCCCTCCTTGCCTGCGTTCCAGACGGTGAAGCCCTCGCGCCAGGGCGGCTCTGCCAGCACACGCTCCAGCTCTCGTACTCGGATGGCCCAGATGAGGCTGGCCGGCACGCCGCGCGTGGCGCAGGCGCCTCCCTCCGTATGACGATACATGAGCAGCGCTTGGTCGAGCCGGTAGAGCGCCCCTCCTATCCGCAGGTGAGCATAGAAGAACTGAAGGTCTTCCGCGTTGTGAGGCGCATCCTCTGCAAAGCACCCACCGGCTTGGAAGGTGTGCCGAGACATGGCCCAAGTGGGCATCGCCAGCGTCGTCTCACGCAGTCGCTGTGTCACCAACTGTGACTCTGACAAACCGTTGTGCCAAGCCAGGTCGCGTGGACGAGCGTCGCCGTCGCGCCAGTAGCGGCTGCCCAGCAGCGCGCCGGGATGCGCCAAGGAAGCGGCCAGGAGCAGCTCCACACGCTTTGGGTGCATCACGTCGTCAGCGTCTAAGAACACCAGCAGCGCCGAGTGGGGAGAGGTGAGCTCGATTGCGCGGTTGCGGCCGTAGCCGCAGCCACGTGCGTCGCTGCCCGGCGGCGAGGCGGCCACCTGGAGAGAGCAGCCGCGTGCGGCGAGCAGCGGCCTCGCAGACTCCAGCAGCGCAAGCGTCTCGTCGCTGCTGCCGTCGTCGAACACGCACCACTCCAGAGCGCCGTGCGTCTGCGCAAGCACGCTGGACAGGCACGCCGGAAGGTGGGCAGCCGCATTGCGTGCAGGAGTCACGAGAGTCACCAGCATGGTCATCTCCTGGCCCGGCGGCGAAGCATCACATCAACATCAGCCCACAGCGAAAACAGCGAGCACCACAGCAGCTCTGCTGCACACACAGCCGGCGCCTCAGCCGGAGGCGCCTACCAGAAGGTACCTCTGTGAACACAAGGGCGCGCACACACAGGCTGCGCAGAGCCGGCGAATACTGTGAGACAGGTAGCAGAGGGAGCGACGCGCGAGTGACGTGGCATCGAGACGTACGACCACGCTCAGCGGCAAAGACTGAGGCCAGGCGGCCGCTGTTGGTTGCACACACTGTCTAGGGCGGTGCAGACATATCTGCCGCGGGAACACCTATGTTGAGGCTGCGAGTCTTCTCCTCGTTGGCCGCCTGGATGCGCTGGCACTCCGCCTTGTGCATTGGCCAGAACTGTGCCATGCACGCTGCGCTGCAGAAGGCCGCGGACTGGCATGCCGAGCAGGCGCGGAGGCGCTTGTCGGAGGCGCCGCATCCCGCGCAGAGGAGCGGCGCAGGGCCACCGCCGCGGCACTCCAGTAACTCGTTCAGCTCAAGGTTGCCAGGGTGGCACTCCTTCGCAATATCCAGCGCCGTGCGCCCGCTGAGGGATGTTGCAGCCGGATCTGCGCCGGCAGCCACGAGCGCGGCGCAGCAGTAGCGGTGACCACCGAGCGCTGCCATGAAGAGCGGAGTGCGCCCCATTGAGTCTTGCGCGTCAATCTCCGCGGCACTCATCTTCTGGTTGTCGGGGCGACCGATGAGCAGCGTCACACAGGCCAAGTGCCCCTCTTGGGCGGCGATATGGAGGCAGGAGACCGAATGGGTGTTGTGCGCTGTCCGTGAGGCCCCAGCTGACAGGAGGGCCTTCACCATGGCGTGATATCCACCCGCACACGCGAGCAGTAATGGCGTGCAGTTGTACGACTTGCTAGTGTCAGCCGGGGGGCGTGGCTGGACAGTGCGCACGTCGATGTCGTCCGCAAAGTGGGGCAGCAGCAGCTTGAAGATCTCGGGCTGGTTGGTGATTATGCTGGCATGCAGCAAGTTTTTACCAGATGCAGCAAAGATGCGAAGGTCTGTCTGTGTGTGGGATCAGCTCGCGTGTGCAAGCAAGTTTGCCTTTGGCGACTGCGTTTGCTAGCGGCGTGTTTCCAACAACGTCGCAGCAGTTGGCGTCAGCACCAGCCTCCAGCAAGAGGCGCACCACGTCGATCGCTCCGTTTTGGGCGGTCGCGTGCAATTGCGTAGAATTGCCCCGCTCAGAGTCGGTTGTGCTTGCAGATAGGCCGTCAGCGAAAAGCAGCCGCACCAGCGTGGCATTATTGTTCAGCGCGCAGTTGAAGAGCCAACGCTCTTTCTGTGCACGTGGAGTGCGGCGCAGGCCAGCCGCGAAGTTCGCCGCTTCGCGAGGGTTGGCAGCGCAGCGAGCGTTGAGGGCGGCGTACTCGGCGTTCTGAGCAGCCTCAGACATCCTTATTGAGCGGAGAGTGGCTCGCACAGGCGTCGCGGGGCAGCGCACCAGGGCGCGAGGGCGTGCGTGAGGCGACAAGGGTTGGCGCTCAGTTCAGCCAGTGCAGCCTGCGCCCACAGCGAAGCGAAGAGCAGCGAGCACCCGGGCGAGCGTACAGCACCACAGGCCGTCCTGATACGCAGAGCGTGGAGGCGCAGGCGGTTGAGGTCCAGAAGCAAGAGAGCGCTCTGGCGCTGTGACACAAGAATGCGCAAAGGCACAGGCTGCGCAAAGCCAACGAATTCCGCGAGACAGGCTTGCGGAGGGAGCGAGGCGCAAGTGACGTGGCATCGAGACGTACGACCACGCTCGGCGTTGAAGACTCAGGCCGGGCCAGGCGGCTGTGTTGGTTGCAAGAAGTGTCTAGGGCGGCGCAGAAAGGGTGGCGTGTTGTCGTACGAATTGTTCGGGTCACCCGGAGGGCGTTCCTTGATGGTGCACACGTCGACGTTGTCCGTGAAGTGTGGCAGCAGCAGCTTGAAATCTCGGGCTGGTTGATCATGATGCTGCCATGCAGCACATTAAGGCCACCGGCGTTGAAGTGCTGCAGGTCCGTGTGCGGAATGAGTTCGCGTACGCAAGCGAGGTGGCCGCCGCTGCCAGAGTGGCCCCTGATTGCGGTTTGGAGAGGCGTGCTTCCCTCGTTGATAACGCTGTTGGCGTCAGCTCCAGCCTCCAGCAAGAGGCGCACCACGTCGGACGCTCCGTATCGGGCAGCCGCGTGCAGTGGCGTAGCGTTGTGAAACATTGCAAAGGTTGTGTGGGGAGAAACACCATCGGCAAGCAACAGCCGCGCAAGCGCGACATGGTTCAGATACGCGCTGTTCCAGAGCCACGTTTCTTTCTCAGCGCGTGGAGTGCGGCGCAGGCGAGCAGCGTAGTTGGCCGCCTCGCGAGGGTTAGCGGCGCAGCGAGCGTTGAGGGCGGCGATCTCGGCTTCCTCAGCCTCGTCCATCCTTGCCGATCGGTGCGTGGCAGCGTAGCAGGGCGCGAAGGCGGAGGGAGCCAGTGGAGAGTGGTCGCAAACAAGGGTTGGCGCCCTCAGCAGCCTGCGCCCACAGCGAAGAGCAGCCAGCACCCGGGTGAGCGTTCAGCGCCCACAGCCGACTCACAGACGGCGGAGGCGCAGGAGGAGGAGGCCCACAAGAGAGTGGGCGTGCGCTCACGCGGCTTCGCTCTGTGAGCACGAGGTCGCTTGTGGGCATAGGCTGCGCGGAGACAGCGGATGCTGTGACGATAGACTTGCGGAAGAAGCGAGGCGCGAGTGACGTGGTACCGAAACGTACGGCGTGCCGCCGCCTGTTACTTAGAACAACGCCCTCCGCCTTCTCTTTGCGCGCGCTATCTTCGCTCTGCGCGCGGCCCGGACACACAAAAATAACCGTCAGCGACGCGGTACTGGGTACTCGTTGCGGTGCCCACTGTGCTCTGCAGCTACTCACTACCACGCCGCTGGCACCTGCGGGGTCGCAATGGACGCCCTCATTGCGGAGCTGCAGCACGATGTGAGCAGCCAGCCTGCGCGCGCGAGCGGCGGCGGTCCGCGGTATGGTGCCAAGAAGACAGTTGGCCTCTCCTTCTTCACCGAGGCTTTGAAAGAGGTGCCCGAGGCGCCCGTGGCGCCCGTGGCTTCCAAACGTTCCGCCGCGAGCGCCTTCGGGGCGGAGAGGGAGCAGGAGGCGGGGCCAAGCAAGCGCACGGTGAAGCCGGAGGAAGCCAGCATGGCTCAGTTCTTGGAGACGCAGGCTGCCGACGTGGCTGCGCTGCCTGTCACAGACACGCAGTGCCGTGCGCCCTCGCGTGCGGCTGCGAAGGGCAAGGGCCCCCGCTGTGCGGTGTCGCAGGCTCCAAGCGTGGCAGAGCTGTGTGCACCTGCGGAGGTTGAGCTGCCCCACCGCAGCGCTGAGGAGGAGGAAAAGGCGTTGCCCCCGCTCCAGCTGCCGCTGCCCGAGGGATGCGACGGCGCGGTGCTGCAGTACCAACCGCAGACGTGCGCCCTCACAGTGCCCGGAGACCTAGCCTCAAAGCTGCGCCCTTTCCAGGTGGAGGGCGTGCGCTTCCTCCACCGACGATGGTGTCTCGCCCCGGGCTGCCTGCTGGCTGACGACATGGGCCTGGGCAAAACGCTGCAGACCATCGCTTTTCTCGCAGCTCTGACAGGCAAGAAAGGGAAGGCGCAGGACACCCCTCCAGTGGCATCCAGCGGCCACCAGGCGCTGGTGGTTGTTCCCAAGTCGCTGATGAGCAACTGGAAGCGGGAGCTGGACACGTGGGCCAGCTTTGCGCACGCCACCATGTATGGGCCGAGGGAGCACAAGGAGAAGGTGATGGCGCAAGCGCTAGCTGGGGAAGTGGAGGTTGTGCTGACCACGTACAACATCTATCAGAACCATTTGAGAGAGTTCCAAGAGGTGCACTGGAGCATGGTCGTCTTTGACGAGGCGCAGTGCATGGCCAACCACAAAACCCTGGTCTACAATGCAGCCGCCAAAGCGCCCGACAGCGCCTTCAAGATCCTCCTCTCCGGCACGCCCGGCAGCAACAAGCTGGAGCAGCTCTTCACGCTGCTCGACCTGGCTGTGCCCGACTGCCTGGGCATGCGCGCTCATTTCAAGGAGTTCTACGCCCACGTCATCAACCTGGGGCAGCGCGTGAACGCCACCCGAGAGGAGCTGGCGACGTCCACCCTGCGCGCACGGAAGCTGATGAGCGTGGTGCAGACCCACATGCTTCAGCGCAAAAAATCGGACCTGCCCATCAAGCAGCAGCTGGCCGCCATCATGATGGCGCTGCCCAAGAAGAAAGAGATCGTGGTGTTCTGCGAGCTGTCGCCTCTGCAGCGCCGCGCGTACAACCGTCTGGTGGACAGCCGCGACTTCGAGCTGCTCCGCCGCTATCAAGAGCTCTGCGACTGCGGCTCGGGCGCATGCCGGGGCAAATGCTGCCACACGCGCTGCAACGGCGTCTTTTTCAACATAAAGAACCACGACGACTGCACCGAAGGCAAGTGCCCCACCTGCGTCACCTTCAACTTCCTGCACCTGGTGCAGAAGGTGGCCAACCACCTGGAGCTGATCAAGCCGGACCCCAACAACGAGGACGTGGAGCTGCGGGCTCGGGACGCGCGCGTGGCGCAGGCCATCTTGGGCCCCGACGCGGACGAGGCTGGCGGCGTGTGGGCATCCAACCGCATCGACCATTTGGCGGACGGCGAGCACTGCGGGAAGCTCAAGGCGCTTCACCACCTGCTGCAGCAGTGGCGCTCCGAGAACTGCAAGGTGCTGGTGTTCAGCCACTCGGTGGAGCTGCTGCGCATCCTGGAGAAGTTCCTCATGGCGCGAGAGCACACGTTCGTCACCTTCGACGGCTCCGTGAGCGTGCCGGAGCGCGCGCGGCTGGTGGAGGAGTTCAACAACCGACCCTCCACATTCATCTTCCTGGGCTCAATCAAGGCGTGCGGCACCGGACTGAACCTCGTCTCCGCCAACCGGGTGGTCATCTTTGACCCAAACTGGAACCCAGCCGTGGACCAGCAGGCGCAGGATCGGTGCTTCCGCATCGGCCAGAAGCGAGACGTGAACGTGTACCGCCTGGTGGGCGCCAACACGGTAGAGGAGATCATGTACCTGCGCCAGGTGGCCAAGACGCACAGCACGGATGCCGCCATTCAGGGCACGGAGCAGCAGCGGCTGTTCACGGGCGTTCAGGACGACAAGCGCAACCGGGGGGAGCTCTGGGGCATGGAGAACCTGTTTGCCGTGCACGCGGAAGACCAGCTGGCGCGCAAGGTGCTGGACCGCGCGGCCAAGATCGAGAAGGCGTACATCCAGATGGACCTCAACTCCTCCGACGTTGAGGAGGATGAGGAAGACAAGGCGCCCAAAGAGGAGCCGGTGGATGAGATTGAGGATCCCAATGACATGGACCTGGCTGCGCTCCAGCAGGCTGGCGTGGACTACAACTTCGACCATGGGTCAGTGCTCGAGGCTGGTGCTGCCGAGGGGCGCGTGGCCGCCGCGGCGCGCGCAGCCATCGGGCACGCGCAGGAAGACGCGCTCGTGGCGCGCAAGTCGCGGCTGCGCGCGGAGGTGCCAGCTCGAGCCGGTGCCATGGCGGCACCCGGCTGTGGCCTGCGCGTGGGTGGCGCACCGCACGGCGGCGCCGGCGGCGGCCCCAGCTTGCTGGCGCCTCTGGCTGCGCACTTCCAGATGTCCGTGCCAGACATGGCGCGCCGCCTGGTGTCCACCGGGCGGCTGGAGCGGGACAACCTGGTGGAGCTGTGCCTCACTGCCGCTGGACGCATGCGCACGCCCAACGGAGAGTGAGAAAGACGATGATGGAATCCAAGGGGCTAGCAATAGCACACGGTTGCTAGGCGTCGTTGCAACGCGAGCCCGCCGCGGTCGTACATACAGCGTGCCAGTGGGCGGTTCCGACTATTCCACAACGCCTGCACCTTGCCGCCTCTGTTGCGTCTGCGCTTGCGTCAGCTGCGCCGCGTCGCCACCACTCTAGGCCTGCGCTCTGAAGCGTGTTGCAGAAGCGAGAGGGTGTTCTGTTCCACTGTTCAGGGGCCTCTGTGCGGAAGCAGCCGCCGCGCAGCCGCCTGCCCAGGGCGGCCATGGAGAACTACGAGAAGGTTGAGAAGATAGGAGAGGGCACCTATGGCGTGGTCTACAAGGCGAGGCACCGGTTGAGCGGAGACACCATTGCGCTCAAGAAGATACGCCTGGAGCAGGAGGACGAGGGCGTGCCGCCCACGGCGATACGCGAGATATCGCTGCTGAAGGAGCTGCAGCACGTGAACATCGTGCGGTGCGTGCGCGGGCGCTGGGAGCGGGAGCGGGGAGCCGGGATGTGCGCACGGCAATTGCCTGCCTGCTGCGCGCCCGCGGGAGCCCGTATCTCCTCTGCAGCCAACAGCCCGTGGGTGGGCGCACGTCTGGGCGCGTGCGACCCGGCCGCGCGGGTGCTCCTCGCTTTCCCGGCAAGGGTCCGAGACTGACAGCCTTTTCGTGCCGCGCCGCCCCTCCCTCCGCCGCCCCGCCCGCAGCCTGCGTGACGTGGTGCACTGCGACAACCGGCTGTACCTGGTGTTTGAGTACCTGGACCTGGACATGAAAAAACACTTCGACAGCAATCCGCAGCTCGCCAATGACCGCCGCGTCATCAAGGCGCGTGCGCAGCACACGCAGCGCTGGCGCAGCAGGCCTCCGCGCTTGGCGCGACGCAGGCTGGTTGGTGTCTGTCCCCTGCCCTCCCTCCGCCTTTCTGTCCGTCCCCCTCTCACCGCCTCGCGCCCTCCTCCACAGCAATATCTGCAGCAGATCCTGCTGGGCGTCGCCTTCTGCCATTCCCACCGGTGCGCAGGTTGGCCGTGAGGAACTGGGA
>Ga0049083_10000363_pt1 | contig 15983 bp, 21 predicted proteins | sample GreLakmeMI27MSRF_FD_66719 | JGI IMG/M metagenome (GOLD analysis project Ga0049083, IMG submission 66719) | Freshwater lentic microbial communities from great Laurentian Lakes, MI, USA - Great Lakes metaG MI27MSRF | ecosystem: Environmental > Aquatic > Freshwater > Lake | place: Great Lakes...
CTGAGCAGCAGCGCAGCGAGCTCGCACTGGAGCTCGAGACGCTGGAGGATGAGAAGGGCGAGGCGCGGAGAGCGGCCGATTCGGAGGCGCGCCACGCATTGGAGTTGCGTCGCGAGCTGGACGCCATCTGCACGTCGCAGGCGCGCACGTTCACGGCGGCGCAGCGCCAGGCGGATGCGCTGCAGCTGGCGGAGACGAGCAAGCGAATGATGCAGGCGGAGACGGCTGGGTTGCGTAACCACGCGGCGGTCCTCACGCATCGAATCGAGCTGCTGCAGGCAGACCTGGGTGCCTGCGCTGCGCAGGCGGCCCGGGCGGAAGAGGCGCGGCAGAATGCGGTGGAGAAGGGGCGCGACGGCGAGCGCGCCATCGTGGACCTGCAGCAGCAGCTGAACGACGGGCAGGAGAAGCTGGCCAAGCTGGAGCGCCGCTACGAGGCTGTGCGCAGCGACCGAAACAACCAGGGCCAGGCGGCAGTCGAGGCGCACGCTGCAGTGCAGGACGGCACGCGAGCGCTGGATGCGCTGATGCAGCAGTCGAGCTGCGTGAAGGACAACATCGCAGCTGTGGACGAGCTAGTGCTCGGCCAGTTCTTGCAGGCAACTGGCTTGCAGCGCGAGCACGCCGCCGCGCGCGAGGAGCTGAAGCGCTCGCATGCACGCGTTCTGGAGGTGCAGGCGGCGGTCCAGGGGCAGCAGGCGGAGAGCACCAGGCTGCAGGCGGCGGTGTGCGAGGCTGAGGCTGAGTTGCGGCGGCAGCACTCCGCCTGCGTCTCGCTCGTTCAAGAGTGCAACCGGCTCTCGGGGCTCCTCGGCGCGCGCACGGCTGAAATCCGCGAGTGCTACGAGTTCCTCAAGACTCACCACAGCGCTCTGTTGACGAGCGAGCGCCGAGAGGGCGAAGCCCAGCGGGACGGCCAGCTGTGCTCGTTGAGGCTGGCGGAGGCTCTTCGGGAGTGCGACACGGCACGGCGCCAGTTCGCTGCGCTGGATGCGCTGAAGCGAGAGCTGCATGTGTTGGGCCGGCAGCTGCTGGCTGAGCGGGCGAGGCGCTCAGCCCTGGCGGGTGTGCCCACGCTCAACATCCATCGCTACCGCTTCAGAGCCGAAGTCGGCGCCGGTTGGCTCGACTTGCAGGACTGCAATCAGCGGCTGCATGGCGAGCTGATGGCGAAGACCGCCGCCCTCGCGTCTCGCACGGAGCAGCTGCGCCAGGAGGAGGTCCTCCGGCGCAACCTCGACATTCGGCTGGCCCGCAGGGAGGTGACATGCGATGCGGTATCGCGCCTGAATAGCTGCCGGGCGGACCTGCGCAGCAAGGCGCAGGAGCTGCAGGACCTCAGCGCCGACCTCTGTGCCCTGCGTGCCGCCTACAAGGAGCAGGTGCAGCAGTGCAGGCGCTGAGGGCACGACGATCGAGTTGGAATTTCACACAAGGAGCACGTGCAGCAGTGCAGGCGCTGAGGGCACGACGATCGAGTTGGAATTTCACAGACAGCTGACGATCACTCGGCGTCCGGTGTTTCCGGGCGCGGCATGCGGACGGGCTGCCAGAAGGGAACCTTAGGCGCGGCCAGCGCGATGAGGACGTCGCGCAGAGCTATGGGGAGGCAGCCGAGAGTGTACGCGCGTCGCTGGCGCGGGGAGTCGGCCTCAGCAGCGAGGTGGGCGTGGCACAGGACCAGCGCGCAGACTGCCTTGCGGAAGACGTCTGGGAAGTGCGCGTGCTCGGTCGGGCTCCACACCCGCAGCGGAGGCCACTCGATGCGGACGACCATCGCCTCGCGCGTGTCGTCTTCCAGCTCAGCCAGTGGCTCCTCGGAGTCTGCCAGCGGGTAGATGGCCGGCTGGCCGTTGCATGCCAGTCGGACTTGCGGAACTCCGACCACGGTGGCAGCAGTCCAGGGATGAGACAAGAACGACTTGCAGGCGACATCCATCCAAGGTAAGCAACTCGAGACTCTAACGACGCAAAGCGCTCACCGGCTGCTCACCTGCTGGCGGTGCGAGCGTCCCACCTCGATGGTCTTGTAGCGAACTTGCTTGCCGCTGTAGTCGAGCCAGAAGAGCCTCACAGCCTGGTCCGAGGAAGAAGCGTGAGCGATGTGGTCACACCAGCAGAGCTTACTTAGAAACTGCACCAAAACCGCGCTTCTAGCCTCGCACCTCTTCAGTTCTGTTCTCGAAGCGGATGAAGAGGGAGTGTCTGCGTGCGTAAAGTGCATCATCAGCAACTCGTCCCTCCCAAACTTCACAAACCGAACGCCGCGTACGTGTGTACGTGCTTCGTGCATACATTGCGCGCGAGTCTGAACCGTGCGCGCGGCGAGAGGACCGTGACAAGACAAGAACACGACCCACCTTGATTCCCGGCTCTTCAGCTCGCTCGCGTTCTCCAGCGGGTCGGCCAGCGTGATTTGCCACTCCCCGTCGCCCGTTTCCACGTGCCCCGACACAGCTGGCGTAGCCAAGTCCGTCCCGGCGACGTCTACAGCCGGCACTTGGGCACGAACCACGCCCAGCATGCGCAGCGCCGACAGCAGCAGCAGCGCACACCTCGAGAAAGCGCTGTGCACCAGCGCGCCGAGCATCCGAACACAGACTGACTGAGGAGAGGCAGAGTGTCGTCTTGGAGGGTCGGTGGGCAACACAAGAGGTCACGTCAAGTAATGACGGCGATACTGGCTCGGGTCTTCAGAAACTGCCCCATGGCTGCAGCGGATTCAATGCCTCTCCGAAGACGCGCCACGGTCGGTCGTGCAGTAGCATAAGGTAGTACATTTCGGATTTCGCATCGCTCGCTCACACTTCGCTCCCCTCGCCTGCTCACGTCGCTCCTCCGTGTCACAGCTCTGGCTCGCCGGCGCTGGCGTCAGTGCGCGATGTAGTTGCGTACCTGCTGCAAACGCAAATGCTGGAGGCTGCGAGCGTCGGGCTCAGTGGCAGCCTGCACGTCCACAACAACGTTCTCGTGGGCCAGCTGCTGCAGATGCAGCCGGTAGAGGGGCTGCCAGGCGCGTGCTGTCTCCCCGTGTAACTCTGTGCGTCAGCTCTAAGCCTGGCACGGCCCAGGCGTCTTCAGCTTGGGCGGTCGGCCTATGCGGCGCGCAACCGTGCTGGGCGTCGTCGTGGATGTGGAGGTGAACTCAAAGCACAAGTATACGCGCTTTGCAGGTGAGGGTGCAAGGGTGCACTAGCGACCGCCGTTGCTGACGCGAGCTAACTCCAAGTTGACGACGGCTCCGGCTGCATCTGGTGCATGCTTTGGCAGCAGGCGCCCACAGTGGAAGAGCCTCTGACTAGCTTCGACGAGCCAAGCGTGGGCGAGCTGCTGCGTGTGTACGGTCGGCTAGGGGAGTACAAGGGCCAGCGGCAACTTACTGTTGCTTCGCTGGCGCGCGTGGCGGACGCGAACGCGGAGACGCTGCATTGGTTGGACACACTGACGCACATCGAGTGACGGGTTGAATCACACAACTGGACTCTAGTAGGCGAGCGAGCTTCCCTTGCGAGCCAGTGCGCTGTCCAGGGCTGCCCAGAAGCCGTCGACGACGCTCTTGTCCGAGTGGCGCGTGTTCTTGTTGAGCACCAGCGTGTTGACGCTCCATTTCTTCACAAACTCGGGAGGCGGCTCCGAGTCAAAGCGCACGAAGAAGGCGCTGACGTGTGCAAACGTCTCCAGGAAGTTCCCTTCCCCCGCGCCCTGCGCGCCGCGGGCGGCGTCAGAGGCGTCGCGCATGCGTACCCGGGCAGCCAGGCGCGCCTTGAAGGGGAACTCCTTCAGTTGCCACGCGGTGCCCTGCACAAACACGGCCACGACGCGGGCCCAGTCCTGCGCAGGCGCACGTGACTGGGCGCGGGCACACACAGCGCTCGCGTCCGCGCACCGGAGACTTTTTGGCAGGCGGCTTGTCTGTCACCTGGTACACCAGCGGCTTGGCGCGGCCTGAACGGCGCCTGATCTCAACCATGCCGTCTTTACGCACTCCAGCCTGTGCGGGGGTCAGGCATGTGCGCGTGGATGTGCGCTCGCGACGCACGTTCTTGCGCTCCTCCCACGGCACGAAGGCGCAGTCCTCCAGGAAGGGCTGGACGTTGAACAGGTTCACAAGCACTTGCGAGCCCAGGCCGCTGGGCACGATGATGATCGGAATACCGCCCTCTTTCTCCTTGGGCCGAGGCGCACCGGCAGGCGGCGGCCTGGCCGGCTTGGCTGCAGCGACGGGTACGGGAGGCGCTGCCGGCGGCGGTGCCGCGTGCGGCGGCATGGCGGGCGGCAGGGGCTGCACCGCGTCAGCGAGGAAGGAGGCGTTTGTGTCGATGCCCAGCTCGTCCACATCGCGCGTGCCCAGCCTCTCTTGCCAGAACTTCTGCTCCTGGACCTCCTTGTATCTGCGGGGCGTCTCAGGCGAATGCGTGCGCCGTTGGGCGCGTGAGGGCGCGCCTGTTTGACTTGAGCTGGGGAGCGACTGGCTTGCTCTCTCTGGGCTTCGCCAGCTGGCCCTTCATCGCCGCCTGCAGCAGCTCCAGCACGGGCGCGAAGCTCTGCGCAGGCCACTCGCGTCAGGCAGCGGCAAAAGTAGCCCAGGCGGAGGCCGTGGCTCGCCTTGCTCTTGGCCAGGAGCACGCTGTTGCGGTCGTGAAGCTGGCGGCAGCTGCTGAACGGCGTGTCGGTGGGCCCGTCCAGCAGGCCATCGCTGAGGACGAGGCCGGAAGGGCCGGCGGCGTCGGAGACGCGCGGCCGCTTAGCCTGCCGCTCGTGCGCCTCGCCCTTGAGGAAGTCCAACAGCTTCGCGCGATCTGTAAAGTCCACCGGCGCAACCCCGGCCTCGCGTGCTTCCTGGCACACGCGCGCCGTGAGGCGCAAACAGGGAGCGAGCGGCACGGGAAGCCGCACCTTCACGTAATTCACGCGGTCGACGCTCCAGTTCAGGGGGGCAGTGTGCTTGGCGAAGAACAGCACCACGTCCAGGCGCAGCGGCTTCAGCCCGCTCACGGACACGAGCGTGTCGCGCGGGAAGGAAGCCTCGCCGAGCTCAACTTGCTCGTTGCCCAGCGAAGCCCTGCAAAGCTCGCTCAGCAGCACACAGGCGCGACAAGCAGCACACGCGTCACCTGTCTAGCGCGTCCGCAGATATCGCCTCAAGAAGCGCCTCCAAAGGCTGCGCCATTGAGAGAGATGAGGTCACTCACGTTACAGCCCGAGACACTCCCAGTAACGCCGGCAAGCAGCAGCTTTGTGCTGCCACCTAATAGATTCGCGACAGGCGGGCGTGTTGATTCGATTGTTCGACCGTTCGACTGGTTCGTCGACGACGAGTGTTCCCCGCAACTCGTCATCGTACTACTGTACGTCGAACTCTCGAACAGCGGTCAGGCACAGTCTCAGACGCCGCCTGCTCTGTACAGAGAGACAGTGCGGCAAGACTGCAAGCTGACTGAGTTGCCGCGTCCTGCTCTGGGCGGGAGCGGAGTGACTGAGTGGTGCAGATACGAGCTGCTCGCTGCTTACCGCCGCGGGTATGCAGCCTGTTCGCCAACTACGTCAGCGAGACGTTGTGGGGACGCGCCTTCGCTGCGCTCGTTGCAGAGCCACGGCGCGGACAGCCGTGCCTTGTCGTGCTCTCTTCACGGGTGTGCTCTGCCCACTACACGCCTCCGCCCACGCGCCTAGCTGACGAGAGGCGTGCAGGCATTGTGCAGGGCACGGCGCAGGTTGTGGCGTTCGACAAGCGGCCTGGCTTTGCGACACTGCGTGCGACGTTCCCACGCGGGAGCGTCGAGGGTGTAGCTGTCGGCACGAGCGTCGCCGTCAACGGCACTTGCCTGACGGTAACACAGCAGCCGCAGCGTGACGAGCTGTGTTTCGACCTCATCGTGGAGACGCTGCGCGCCACCAACCTGGGCTTGCTTCAGGTCGGCAGCTCCTTCAACTTTGAGCGCTCCGCGCGCATCGGCGACGAGGTGGGCGGACACAACGTGTCAGGGCATGTGCAGACGACGGCCGTGATTGCGGAGGTGGAGGATACGCCGAGCAATCGCAAGGTGGTATTTGCGCTTCCCGAGCGCTTCACAAAATACATCTTCCCGAAGGCGCGCGAGCGCTAGCCTGCAAGCGCATCGAGTGCGTTCGCCTGACGCCTCGTGTGCAGGGTTTCGTCGCAGTGGACGGCTGCAGCCTGACGGTGGGCGAGGTGACGGGCAACACCTTCAACGTGTGGCTCATCCCCGAGACGCTTCGAGCAACCATGTTCGGGCAGCGCGCGACGGGCGACACCGTGAATGTGGAGCTGGACGCGCAGACGGTCGCCATTGTGGACACGGTGGAGCGCGTGCTGGCAGCCAGGGCATGAGACCGCCGCATGCAGTGAGGCGAGCGTGCTGTGTGGTCGAATAGCACTGGCATTACGAGTGCATCTACATTCACTCCGCTAACTACTGTTCCGCAATGCCGAGCGAGAGCTTCACGTTCATCGCGGCAAGCTCGCTGGCCAGGAAGAGGAGTACGTGCGGCATGGCGACGCGCTCAATCCAGCGGCTGGAGGAGCAGACCCTGCAGACCGGCCGGGTGAGGCCTGGGCCCAGGGCCACCGCGAGCAGCCCCCCACACTTTGTGCACACGTCCACCACGGAGCGGTCGCTGCACAGATGCAGCCGGTCCTGCAGCAGGTAAGCGGCGCCGTGGCCCAGCAGCGCGTCCCTCTCCATCTCGCCCACGCGGATGCCGCCCCCGACCTTGCGCCCCTGCACCGGCTGGTGCGTCAGCTGGTTGATGGGGCCCACGGAGCGGCACTGGAACTTGTCGGACACCATGTGGCGCAGGCGCTGGTAGTAAACGACGCCGACGAAGATGTCAACCTGGAATTCGACGCCGCTCGTGCCGCTTATCATCGTCTCGCCCCCCTGGCGGCTGAAGCCGTGCGCGGCGAGCGCTTCGCCGAACGTCTCAACGGGCCCGCTCTCGTCCGCGCCCGCGGTAGCGCTGCGGAAGGGGGTGGCATCCACGAAGCGGCCGTCCAGCGAGCCAACTTTGGAGGCCAGGCTCTCCACAAGCATGCCGATGGTCATGCGCGAGGGGAAGGCGTGCGGGTTGATGATGATGTCGGGCCGCATGCCCGTGCGGCCGGTGAAGGGCATGTTCTCGTCTGGCCAGGCGAAGCTCAGCACGCCCTTCTGCCCGTGCCGACTGCTGAACTTGTCACCCGTCACCGGGTTGCGGTTAAACAGTAGCTGCAGGTTCACCTTCTGCACAGACCTGGGCGGGCCCAGACGGGGGCAATGTGAGCGCGGCGCAATGTGTGGCGCAGCCGCTCGCATTGCGCGCCTATCGTTCGCACTGCCCAACACAGTGACCTGCGACACGATGGCCGGGTCCTCGTGCTTGTGCTTGGTCACCTTCTCGGCGCCCGTGCTCTCATCCACGACGCTGTAAATTGCGCTGCCCGTGGTAAGCCGCGCGCCGGGCAGAGGCAGGCCATCCGCGCCGACCGCGGACTCGTCCTGGCCCTTCTCCCGGGCGCTCGGCGTGCCTCGCCCGAATTTGAGCTGGCCGCGAGACATTTGCATGTGAGCGCGCGCCAATGCGGAGGCTGCGGCGCTGCGCACCTTTGCGCCGCGGCTGGTTGCCGCCAGGTCGATGGTCTCCGTCTTGATAAGCGTGCCATGTGCAAAGCCGCGGTCGAGCGACGACTTGTTAATTATCATGGCATCCTCCATGTCGTACCTGCGGGCGCGTCAGCGGCGCTCGCGGCGCCGCATGCGGCCGTGCGCACCCGGTGTTGGACAGCACCGCCACCACCGCATTTGTGCCCAGCGGGTACTCGTCAACCTCGTACTTCTCATAGCCGTGCGTGCGGGCCACCGGGCGCTGCGGCGTGTGGATACGATACAGCTTCGTGTCCGCGCGGTAGGGGTACGTGTGCAGCGGAGTGCCCATGGTCTGCTTTGCCATTTGGCACTGATACATGTTGCGGGGGCTCTGGTTGAAGTCGGACCAGGGAGTCATGCTAGCCACCGCGCTCAGAAAGGCGGTGGGACCCGTCTCCTCGTGCGTCGCGGAGAGGCCTTGGCTGCCCCCGGCGCCGCCGTCCGGGCAGCGAATGTCCATGTAAGCCTGCTCCAGCGTGCCAATCAGCTCCGTCGCGCCCTCCGTAAGCGATGCGCTGCCTAGTTGACGCACGGGGCGCACGAAGCGGGCGGGGGAGGTGAAGAGGTTGAGGCCCGGGTAGGCGCCGCCATCCGAGAACGGGATGAGGGCGACCTCCAGGTTCGACGGGACGTCTGCGTCCGCTTGCACCTGCGCGCGCGCGTGGATGGCGCCGTGAGCGCGCTGTGGACAGGGGCGGCGACGGGCGGGCGACATTGCGCACCTTGCTTTGTCGCAATGCCATCACAAGCTTCGCCGCTGCCGCGGTGCGGACGCTGCCCACCACCATGCCGTCCAGCATCACGGGCAGGTGGTGCGGCGGGCAGGGCAGCGCGAGTGCAGGAGATGCAGGAACCATGCCCAAGGCGGCAAGGCAGGTGCAGATGCTCCTCGCCTCCGCCGCAGGGTCCTCGGGCACATCCACCACGATTTCGCATGCTGCCGCCAGGTGGTTAAGCAAGCCGCAGGGCGAGCCGTCGGGCGTGTGCACCGGGCACATGAAGCCCCAGGAGTCTGGCAGCAATTTGCGGACCTGTGGGCAGCTGCATGAGCCAGACAGATGCGCGCGGGAAGGGTGAGCACCGTACCGTGGTGGTGCGCAGCTCCTGGAAATAAGCGCCGCGGTGGACGGAGCGGAAGTGGGAGATGTAGCGCAGGAAGTTGAGCTTCTCGGCCACGATAGTGAAGCCGCTAGTCTGGCTGAGCCCCATGCCCGAGCGGCTGACCAGGTTGCCCGTGGCCAGCAGATACTCCATGCGCTTGCCGATGTCCGCCAGCCCGCACGCCTTGGTGATGCAACGCTCCACGAAGGGCGGGTCGTCAAAGCTGACGCCGGGCTTCTCCGTCGCCTCCTTGAGCAGCACCTCCTTGAGCCGCGTCTGCAGGTCCTGCAGACGCTCCTTCATGAACTGTTGGATGAGGTGCCCCGGCAGCAGAGCCTCCTGGTGCATCATGGAGTCGGGATTGTCGCCCTGACACGTGCCGCTGGCCTGCGGGTCGGGGCGAGACGCGTGAACAAACAAGCGACAGGCGCGACGACGTGGGTGGGGTCGCACCAGCGCGTAGAGCTTGCGCAGCATGAGAATCAACAAGTTGAACTTGTCGTGCTTCGACGTCAGGTGGATGAAGACGAGCTCGCGAAGCAGCTGCTCGCCAACCCCCTCGTCAGTCCGGTTTGCAGGCGGGTCCAATACCTGCAGCAACACAGCCGGCTGCTCAGCCAAGGGTGCGCAGGAGGCGGCATTCCCGGGCGGCACGCACCGGTCTGAAGTGACGGCCCAGGTACGCAAGGCACTGCGCGCGCGTGCGCATCCCAAGGCGGGCCGTCTCCTGCAGCATGATTTCCACCCGCTCTGCGGCAAAGGTGACACCCTCCGTGCCGGCAGTGACCTGTGGCAGCGAAGATAGATGCATCAGACACGCGCGCGGGACGGGGCGGGAGTGAAGTGCACGCCTTGTCAAAGACCTCCTTGTCGGAGCACTGGATGAGCGCGCGGAGCACGAGCGCCACCTGGTAAGCGGGGTCATCAGACGCGGGCATTCGGTCAGCGGCCTGCAGCTGCGCACCGGGATGAAGAACTCTTGGCGGCGGAGCACAAACGCCAGGCGCGCACTCCCGTTGGTCAGGTAGTGCACGCGCACCGACATAGACGACTCGTCAGGAGCCACACAGCGAATGGCGGTGGCGAAATCGGAGAAGGTGGCCCCACGGCGGGCGTAGGCGCCGCGCACCATGCCCATAATGTAATGCCGCCGCTGATTGATGAGCAGCCGCAGCAGCTTCTCGTTGCCGTTCACGATAAAGTAGCCGCCCACCTCGTTCGCCTCCTCTCCGCGCTCCACCAGCTGCTGGCGGGTGAGGCTGTGCAGGTTGCAGGCCACCGAGCGCACCTGAGCCGCCGAGCGAAGGTGTGAGTCGTCGCTGCTCATGCGCGGCTGACCCGTCTGCAATGTGGGCGCGCACCATGACTGGGAAGTTGCTGAGCTTGGTCTCCTTGCTGTGCAGGTCGCCGTCGCCCACGCGCCAGCAGACGCATGCGGTGAGCGGCGCCGTGTAGGAGCTGCCCGCCTGGCGGCACTCCCGCGGGAAGACGCGAAGTTCGCGCGTCGTCTCTGCCGCGCGGGTGTCCTCCAGCAGGGGCTTGCCAAGCCGTAGGCCCTCTACCCAGACTGACAGCGTGCTGTCAGTGCTCGGGTGCTTCACCTGCACGGGCACCAGCGCCTCCTGCACGCGCTGCAACCCCTCGCCCAAAAAGTAGTCGAAGGAGTCTACATGGGGAGCCACCAGGCGGCTCAGCGCCTCTGGCACAGCCTCATCAGCGTCCATTTGCCAGCCGCCAACGCCTTGACACAACTCACGGCCCAACGCACGCCCTCTGCTCAGGCGGCGGGGCGTACCCACAGCACACCGCTCAAGCTGAGCTGAGCTTTAGCAGCAGCAGTAGAAAGAGAAGCACAACAGAACAGCAGAAGGCAGGAAGGGGGCGGCGGCCTAGACTTTTTGCTTTGTCGAATGCGACAGTCGAACACTCGCCTCGTCGGTCGTCGCCGGGGTCGCGCGGTCCGGCCTTCGCCACGCTCCCACCCTCGCACCTTCGTTTTGTGTGATTTGCTTGCTGCTTGGCGAGTGAAGGAGGCCTTCCAGCGGCTGTGCTGGACGATGAACCGCTGAGTTCTGGCCCGCAAACTATGAGGCAGTCTAGGCGCTTCTCTACAGCACTGGCGCGCACCAGCGCCTTCCCTCGCACCGAGACGCATCTGCTGCAGCAGACAGTTGCGGGTGCAGCGCTGTCTGTCGCTGGTGCCGCTCTGGTGCTCATCCTGCTCGTCTGCGAGCTGCGCGACTTCGTGCGTCTTAGCACTGAGCTGAAGGCGCGCCGGCAAGCGACCCAGGGCGGTTTTGCTAAATCGGCACTGACAATGCATGCACTCTATGCAGCTCGGAGTGGACACTTCGCGCGGTCAAACGGCGTTGCCCATGGTGCTCGACATCTCCTTTCCGTGGGTGCCCTGTGCAGGCGAGCTGAGCTGCCGCCTGCGCCTAGCGCTGCACCCGAACTCAGTGTGACTGCTGCTCTCAGTTTTGACCGTGGAGGCGCTGGACTTGGCTGGAACGCAGGAGAGCGGGCAGCACCAGAGCCTGGTGAAGGTGCGCACGAATGCTGGCGCCACTTCCTCGATGCTCACGCGCTGCAGACACGCCTGGACTCTCGCGGCCACGTGCTGGGTGTGTACGAGCCCCCGCCCGCCCAGGAGGACCTGTTTTCGTTCTTTGGAGGGCGTCAAGCGCAGGCGCGCGGCGCTGCTTCTTTGGGCGCCACAGGGGCTGACTTACTTCACACCCACCAGCTCTTCCTCTTCGGCGGCTACTTGCAGCTCACCTCCCCCGAGGCGATGAAAGACATGCAGGATGCGCTGACTGCTCAGGAGGGCTGCCAGATGCTCTGCAAGCTGCCTGTGGCGCGCGTTGCAGGCGCGTTCCACGTCTCTGTTCACTCGCTCAGCTTCGAGCTGGTCCGCCAGGTGCGCCATCGCGCGCGTGACAGCATGCTGCAGCATGCTGACCACGGGCGCGATGCAGCTACACCCGGAGCTGCAGCACTTGAACACGAGTCATGAGATCCGCACGCTCAGCTTCGGCCCAGCCTATCCGGGCCTACTGAACCCGCTGGACGGCGTCGTGCGCATGGCAGGCGGCAACGAGGTCAGCAAAGGCGGCGCCTTCAAATACTTTTTGAAGGTGCGCTAGTGAAAACGCACTGCAATGCTCTGCTCACGCAGCCGCCGCGCAGCTGGTGCCGACGCTGTTCAGGAGCAGGGGCGGACGGGTGACGCGCACGCACCAGTACAGCTCAACAGAGTACTTCACGGTAGCAAGGAATGCAGCGGACATGTTTCAGCCGGCGATCAGTTTCGCTTACGACTTCAGTCCCGTCAGCGTCACCATCGAGCAGCGGCGGCGGCCTGTGCTGCACTTCCTGACGCGCACTTGCGCCGTGGTGGGCGGTGTGTTTGCGGTGTGTGGGCTGGTGGACCGTTGGACGCACCGACTCTTGAGTTCGTTCCTGTAGAGAGCTCTAGCGAGCGGTTGTCTCGGCATTACTTGTAGCACATAGCCGTGGGCGTTCAGTCGTCTTCCGAGTTGTACAGAGAGCCGCCGTCTACATCTGAACCCGCTTCAAACTCGCGCAAGTCAACCTGGTAGCGCAAAATGCCGCCGATGCCGCCAAAGCCTCTGCAAAACTGTGAGCCCTCCTGCGACTTGTTGGTCACGAACTCGAGCCGGCAGCCAAAGCGTTTGTACTCGTTCGCAAACCACTCCAGCAGGGACATCTTCTCCTGCGACTCCAGCTCCACACCTGGCAAGACGACGCGTGAGCGACCCACCGGCGTGCATCGCGTAGCAAAGCCAGCGCCGCACCCGTGTCCTTGTCCACAAAGTGGGAGGTGTCCTTCTCATGTTCCGGCGTCAGGTGCTTCACGAATGTCTCGTTCGTCTGGTGGTTGATCAGCACATGGCGGTTGATCTGCATGGACGAGAGAGCGTAAGAATCTGCAACGCGAGCGGTCAGACGCGTATCTTACCTCTAGGTTCTCCCACACAATGAGCGTTTCAACAGCACCCATGTCCAAGCATTGCAGCGTGTCGTCAACTCCGAAGCAGTACTTACCCGTGTCCTGGCTAATCTCGTCAAAGTACCTGAAAAGGGACGCGTAAGAGCGCGTCCATCAGGTGGGTGACAGCGGAGCGCACTTTGCGATGAGCTTCTTCTCCTGGATGAACTTCACGTTGGCCAGGATGTCGCCGGACAGCTCAATCGCCTGGTTAAACCCGTTCTCGCCCCCGTATGAGACGTCCACGATATTCACAATGACTGCTTGCAATCTGCGGCGATAAGTCAGCAGTCTGTGCGCACCTCCCATCAGCAGTGTGCGCACCTAATGTCAAACAAGTCGGACTGGCTGAGCTCTGTCTTGAAGTCCGCCGAGCCGGCGAGAATGATGCCGGCGACGTTGGGCTGTAGCGCAGTGGGTTTGTCAGCAGGAGGGTAGGCGTGCCGGCGCCTCGCAAGCGCACCCGGTCAGTCGTGATGTAGAACTGCACCGCCATCTCAGCAACCTGGGCAGGGCAGGCGTGGAGGAGGGTGCGCTGTCAGTATCAGCAGCGTGAGCAGAGCGAGTAATGCGTGCACCTTTCGGACGTAGTTGTGGCGCTTCTCCATACGCAGGCGCGCGAAACGCAGCGCTGACTGACCGCCGCGGCCGTGCTTCTTGGGCAGGTCGACGGTGAACTTGTGCAGGATCTGTGTGTGCGGGTGCGACAGGGGCTCAACGACTGCCCCTGCCCTAGCAAGCTCCCTGGGCGCGCCTCGCGAGTATTGCCGCTCAGCGTGCCGAACAACGTGCCGTTGCCGTCCATGATGATGAAGCCATACTTGTTCTCCGACTCTAGCAGCTCGCTGAGAGCCTCTGTGTGGAACTTGTTGTCGCACAGGTACAGGGAGGTATTGATCGTCTTGAATGGCTCAAAGTCGATGTTCACCTTCTTCTCCTTGCCCTCGTCCGTCAAGATGGTGCCCGTGTACAGCACCAGCCCATTCGTAGGCACCTGGCGAGCAGCGTGCAGTGTCAGCGCCTTCAGCAGCCAGGTAGCACACAGGGGCGCGCCTTGTTGTACAGCTTCAGCCGCTGCTGCGCAGAGGTGATGGCGCCCAGTACAGACTGTGGGTGGCGGGTGTGGGTGGCGGGTGCAATCAGCACAGCCCATACGCCCGCTGGTCACGCCGGCGGCGTGCCTGCCGGTTCACTCTGTTCTTGATGTTCGACGCGGTGCCGAACTCGTCCGCAAGCATCTTGGCCACGCGCGAAATCTGCATGTCTCCGCGTGAGCGCTGGCCACCAGTCCAGCTGGGCCCAGCGAGCCCACCGTGGCACGGCGCACGCGCCTGGTCGCGCGGGTGCATGATGAGCGAGATCATGGACGTCCCGTTCCCTCGCGCTGCCTCCAGTCCTCGGATCAGCTGCAGCGGGCGACTCGCTCGCGTCAGAGCACGCCCCAGAAGGCACGCCCGGCGCGCGGTGTGTCTGTGCCTCCTCGCAGCCGCCAGGTGCCGAGCGGAGAGCAGCCGGCGGCGCGCGGCGCGTCCAAGGCGGGAGCCAGAGCCCTTGTTTGCCCGGCCGCCGCCCCCGACGTCCGCGCCACTTGTGCTCTGTGCTCGCCTTCTTTATCTTCCACATCTCGATGGAGCGCTCCGCCTCGGCACCGCCCTCTTCCGCCATTGCGGCTGCTCGAGGTGCTCGAGGAGAGAGTTTGCAGCTACTGACTCCTCTGCCCGGTGCTCTTCAGGGAGGCGGTGCTGCTGCTTACTGCAGGACAGACGCAGGTCAACTACGAGAACGGCGACGGAAAAGGTGCTCTTCTGCGTGAACAGGAATCGAACAGGAGGCGCCAGTTGCTGACTCATCACCCACGCAGGCGTCGCACGGTGGGACCACAAACTCTTCGACTCCCCGTCTTCTCCGTGTCTGCTGTTGAGAGCGCTGCCAAATGGTGCTTGAGAGCTAGTTCAGCCGTGACTGAGCACTCAATGCGCACTTGCACTCAGCCTTCGTCGCAGGCGCGTTCCGCTCCTGCTGGACCTGCATACCCTGCTCTGACTCGAGGCTGGGTGCAGGCGCGGCCTAGGCGGCCCAGGCGACCGGTCTATCGTTGTGCCGCGGTGCTAGCCACCCAGCCACCACCGCCCAGCTTCAGCGGCACCGACGGTGACACTGTGGCTGCCATCGTCACGCCCGTGGTGCCTCAGACTGGCGGGGTGGCCATTGTGCGCGTGTCTGGCGACGAGGCCGTCTCAGTTGTGCGGCGCATCTTCTGGCCTGGCCCACGAGCCCGCACGCGCTCTGCGTGGGCGGCAGAGTCTCACCGCGCCGTGTACGGCAGCGTGTGCGAGGACGACGGCAGCGTGGTTGACGAGGCGCGACGCGTCGCAGCACGGCAGGAGCTTTGCTTGTTGACACCCTCCCCATCAGGTTCTCGTCCTGCCCATGCTGAAGCCTCGCTCCTACACGCGCGAGGACGTCGTGGAGGTGCACTGCCACGGCGGAAGCATCTGCGTGCAGCGGGTGCTGTCGCTCTGCCTGGTGCGCGCCACATGCTCCCTGAGCCTTCTTTGCCCTGACTCGCTCTCCCGCCGCAAGCGCTCCGGAGCGCGCCTGGCACAGCCTGGGGAGTTCACGATGCGCGCGTTTCTGAATGGTGCGAGCGCAGTGCAACCTGCCGAGACCGCGCTGACTCCCCAATTCTACAGGGCGCCTGGACCTGTTGCAAGTGCGTCGCGGCTGCGCGATGCTCCATTTGTAACGCGCTGACGAGGGCAGTGCAGGCGGAGAGCGTGCATGCCATCATCACAGCACAGACGCTGGAGGCGGCTGACAGCGCCCTCGCTGTGCTGCGTGGTGCGCTGGACGTTCACAGCATGCTCGCAGCAGCTGAACCCGATGTGCGCACAGGCGGTCTGAGCCAGACGGTAGACGGCGTGCAGAAGGCGTGCGTGTCTCTGATTGCAGAGTTGGAAGCGCGGTGCGCCGCCCTGCGTCCACGTCACTGTCACCGGCTCACCGCCCCATGCGTAGCCTCGACTTTGAGGATGACCTGCCGCCGCTGGACCAAGAGAGCGTTGCGGAGCGGTGCGGCATGCGTTGCTCTCCACGCGATCTTGCCTGACTGTCGCGCCCGCCTTTCAGCGCGGTACAGCTGCGGAAAGAGGTGTCGGATGTGCTTCAGGCAGCCCGTCGTGGGTGCCTGCTCACCTCTGGCGTGCAGGCGAGTCACTGCTGCT
>Ga0049083_10000364_pt1 | contig 15979 bp, 9 predicted proteins | sample GreLakmeMI27MSRF_FD_66719 | JGI IMG/M metagenome (GOLD analysis project Ga0049083, IMG submission 66719) | Freshwater lentic microbial communities from great Laurentian Lakes, MI, USA - Great Lakes metaG MI27MSRF | ecosystem: Environmental > Aquatic > Freshwater > Lake | place: Great Lakes...
TATGTGTGCTTTCAACTAGTCCAGCCGTATTTTTCGGCTTGCTGAGCGCGGCGCGTGGCCAGCGCTTGTGTGAGCGACACCGCCTCGTCCTCAGTCTGCTCCGTGTGCCAGACGCGCACATGCTCGCTTGTCCAGGCGTCAATGGCGCCCTCGGCCACCCACTTGCGATAGGCGCTGAGCTTCCAGGGACCGCACACTTGCTCGCCGGCGCGGTAACACCAGCGCGGTCGGGAGGGCGCAGCAGGTGGCGAGACATCAGCCTCCATCGGCGGGCTCTGCTCCAGCAAACGATAGCGCCGCAGCGCAAGCGGCTCATCGTCCTCGCCGGCGGCAGATGCGGCCACGCCCAGCCTGCCCTGACTGGACAGCAGCTCGTAGCGCTTCTCCACGCCGCCGTAGTTGCGTTTAGGCAGGCGCAGCACAACTGCAGCGAACGCCTTCTCAACCTCTGGGTAGCGCCGCAACTCCTGCATCAGCACCGCATCCTCCTCCGGAGACCAGTTGTGGCGGTAGGAGCTGCTGCTGCCCGGGCGACCGCCGAGACCGCCGCGCTTCTGCGCAGGAGGCGGAGCTGCATGCACGCGCGCAGCGCCCTCGTCATCGTCCTCGTCTTCGTCCGCCTCCATCGGGGTGGCTCCGCCAGCTGGGCGCGGTGCTTTGTCCGGCGCTGAGCCGCCGGCGCGCTGTCGAAGCGTGCGCCAGCGATCTTTGATGCTCTTAAAGCTTCGGCCGTGAAGGAGGGCTGCAGCGGCTCTAAAGCCAGTCGCCAATGGCCCCGGGTGCAGCTCCATTTGACGCGTGATGACTGCGTCCTCTTCAGCCGTGAACCGATGCCCTAGCCCAATGACCAGGCGCGACTCGCCCTCCTCCTCCTCCCGCTTCTTGTCCTCAGACCGCACCCTCACCAGACGCGTGGCATACCATGCCCTTCATGTGCCCCTTGAGGTAGAGGTAGTAGCGCGAGCTGATGTCTACCAACGCCCTGTGCGGCAGGTGCTTGCCAGCCTCCCGCACTGCAACCGCCACTTCGAGATGCTGCTTTCTCGCGCTGTCAATCTCCGTCATTATGACGTCGTCCTCATCCGGGGTCCACTCCCCAGCCATCGGCATCGGCACCTCCGCAGGACGCGCGCGCGCACGCAGGCGTGAAGCCTCCCCGCCCCCGAGAAGCAACAACGCCAGGCGCCTGTGCACGCACTCGTGCGCGTTGGCCGTGCGCTGCGGGTCCGCTGAGTCCAGGCCCAGGTCCAGGTACTGCACAGCCTCACGCACGGCGGCTTGCGCGTCATTCGGGTGCAGCGCACTGGCTTGCCTGAGCACGTCGTCTTCCCAGCTCTCCCAGCGCCGACCGACTGGCAGCGTCTTCTCCCCCTTGCCGGACGGCTCCTCATACTCGTCGGACTCGTCGTCAGAGCTGGCCGCACGCCGCTTCTTGTGTGCCGGAGGCTTCAAGTGGGAGTACCAGCGGTGCTGCAGGGACCCAGCAGTGCGCCGCATGCGACTGCCCAGCTCCACGAACAGCCTATCAAAGGGCAGACTGCGCAGCGGGTCTGTGAGCGCAGCCACGAGCGCGGCATCCTCCTCTGCGCTGAAAAGCCGCTGATCCACGACGCCAGACTTCGGCGCGGGGTGCAGCGAGAGCGCGGCTGCTCTGTCCTGCTGGATGTGAGCGGTGGGTGGTGAAGGTGCGGGAACAGCAGATGCAACCGCCGCGGCTCGCGCGTCTCGCACGGTGCAAGATCTCGCGCTGGTGAGGCGCACGTCGAGGAGTGCCATCACGCGGCGCAGGTTGCCGCGCCGAGTGCAGCGGCGCTCTCCCGCGACGGCGGTGCAATCTGCCTGCGCCTGCGCGCAGACCTGGCGCAGCCGCGGCAGCGTCCAGAGCGCGGTCGGGGGCGCGTTGCGCACGCGAATCAGCTGGAGGTGCGTTGCGGCGAAGGCGCCCGCGCTGGGCAGGCCGTCTCGCCGGCACGCCTGGCGCCAGAGCAGCACGCCCGTGGCAGCCACGGAAAGCCCGAAGCTGCGCGCCAGCGAGCGCACATACAGCTGCGCAGCCGCGGCGTGCGACGCCGACAGGGCCGGCGCAGAAAACAGCAGGCTGACCGCGTCGTTGCTTCCTTCGTACTGCTGCGCGCCGCTCTGGACCGAGTCTTGCAACATGTTGCACAGCATCACGCTCAGCATGTGCGAGGTCACAGCCAGCGCGTCTGCGATTCTGTCGCCAGCGGACGCTGCCAGGGGCTGCACAGCAGGCATGGCGCAGAAGAGCCTGTACAGCTCGTGCGCACAGTACCAAGCGCGCTCCACGCTGTCCATCGAGTCGCACAACCGCTGCACCAGTTCATACGACAGAAATGTGCCCTGCCGCCGGGACGTCGCCAGGCTGTCCTGGAAGACCGTCGTGGCAGTCGCCAGGTCGCCCGGTCTAATGCAACACCCCTGGATCCCTGCCATAAGGGCGGGCAAGCTGTGGCCGGGCAGCGGGCCTCGCGCGCGGCCCCTCGCTGCACCATCTGCAGCCACCTCCGCAAACGACTGATGCAGCAGGCTCTCGAACGACCGGACTGAAGCGTAAATGCCGTGCGCGACCAATATCCCGTATCCCACGCGCGATGCGTCGGCGGATGGCGCGGCCGCAGGGGCTGGCTGGTTGAGCGCCCGCAGTGCATGCAGCGCTTCCACAAAAGGAGCGCCGACGAGTTGCGGCTCTGTGCTCGTGTGCGCGGTGCCCGCGAACTGCGTCGCAAAGGCGATGATGTGGGCAGGCTCGATGCGCTCCGTCATGGTGTGCACAATGCAGCGCAACCGCTCCTCGCGCTCTGTCAGCGCAGGCGGCAGGTTGCTCGGCCGCGGCAGCAGATGTCTAATGTCCACCCCACTGCGCTGCGTCAGAACACGAGCCACCACCGCTTGCAGCGTGCCATGATTGGACAACTCGTGGGCCACCAACTCAGCGATTCTATGCCAGGGAAAGGCGGCCCGCTGCGCAAAGGCCGTGCCCATCTGTGTCAAAACGCGCCCCACTGCCGCCGCCTGCTCCTCTGCGTCGGCGCCTAGACGACTCAAAAGGGACCACAGAAGAGGCAGATGGCCTCGATGCGGCTCAGCGCGACCGGTCACGTTGAGCACAGACGCAGCTATGAAGACGGGCGGCCGCGGAGGCTGCCCGCCCAAGATGTCGCGCGCCACCACAGCGTCTGCAGACCGTAGGTGCAGCAGCAGCACGGCCCGTACCAGGAGCGGAGCGTGGGCCCAAGCAAAGACGGGCTCTATGAAGGTAGGCGGCAGGTGCACGGCCTGCAAAAGCGGGATTAGGCACCCCTTGAGGTCTGTGCCAGCCTGTTGCGCCACGTCGCAGCCCTGGAAGAGGTAGTGAAGCCGTGTGGAGAAAGTTATCAAGGGCACGCGAGCAAGGCGCTGTTTTGCGACCAGGCTGGCGCGCGACCACAGCGCACGCCCCGCGGCGTCCGCAGCCTCCGCCGAGGGAGGAGCAGACTCCAAGGCGAGCGGGCGGGCGGGCGAGGGGAGGCGGGCGACGGCTTGCGACGCTGAGGCTCCTCCCCCGGGCCGCTCCTCCTCGTGGCTGGAGAGGGTAAGGTCTATGGCATACGCCTTCGACTCGCCCATGGGACGTCAGGGTAACGACGCGGAGCACGAGCCGTGACAAGCCGTAGGGCGTTGCTGATTCAGCAACGAGCAGTCACGCAAACGAAAGTCGCTGCACGCATTGGGCTCGGCACGTGCGACGATAGAAGGCTGTAGGCGCGGAGGTGTAAAAATGGTCGAATAAGAAGAAGAGAAGAACGACGGTAGAACGCATACGCACGTTCAATTTGGAGCCACGCAAGGTGCCGTCAACCGCAACTGCCGTTCGCCGTTCGCCGTCAACCGCGCTGCGAGAATGCGGTGGAAACGCGCGCAGACGCGCGCGGGCCACCAGATTCTGCACACGTTGAGCGCGCGCCCGCTGAGCGGCCTCCCAGGTCGCCAACACGCAGCTGTAGCGGCACAGGCAGCGCATGCTCCCTCAGAAATGCGCGCAGCGCGGCCGGCGAGACGCCCACCTCTTCGCGAAGCAGGAGCAGCGTGCGCTGTACGTCGGGCGCCTCCTTCTCAGCGCGTGACAGCTGCAGGATGAGCTCGTAGAGCCTCGGCGCATCAAACGGCATGTCCGCTTGCACGCATGCTTTGACGCGCGCCAGCACGGCCGCCTCGCCTCGGCTGAGCGCGCCTCGGCCGCCGTCCGCCGCAAGCATGAGCAATTTCACGTACCACCTCGCCCGCGCCAGCTCCTCCAGCAACGCCTCGATGTGCAACCGTTCAGCCTCCAGGCGCCAGCGGCGCGCATCCAGCGAGTTCGAACGGTCAGCCAGGATGGGCGCCAGGGCCGCAAAGGCACGCGAGTGCGACTCTCGACTGGCGGCTCCGCGCCGCAGCGCGCTCAGCAGCGCGCCGTCAGCCTGAGATGCCGCCAGCTGGAATTCGGCGCGCGCTTGTGCCAGACCTTGTGCGGGGTCCAGCGAGTCCTCCTCCAACCCTCCAGCGTGGTGCCCATCCCCCCCGTCTCGGCTGCTGCGAGCGCTGGAGCCGTCCGACGCACGCGCCCGCGCGCCTTCTTCCTCCGCAAGTGCCACTGCCTCGCCCGCTCTGGCTGCGTCCGCGTGCGCTTGCGCCACGAGGTGCTCGAAACCGCGCACCCGTATCGTGAGTGAAGCCAGCAGCGAGGCTGACGAAGCGGATGCGCAAGCCGGCTGATCAGCTGTGGGTGCCTCCGGCGCGGGCAGGCAGGAGAGGTAGCTGCGCCCGCCCTATGCGCGTATGGAGTGAGTCAAAGGCGCGTGATGCCAGGAGGCACTCGCAACAACGCACCTCAACGGCGCGTAGGCCGCGCTCGCTGCGCCGGAGGGTGTCGGAGAGTACTCGCGACGCGCTTGCGTGCACGGGCATGGCTGCAGTATACGCGCAGACTCGGTGAGTCAGTGTCTCAGTGACGCGAACATCGATGCAAAACGAAGCAGCCCGAATTGTGCGCCTCGCAGGCAAAGAGCTGCCGATACACGCAAAACAAGTCCAGCGCAGTTGCAGTGGCGTCCTGCGCACTGCAGCTGTTCGAGTCGAACAGGAAATTTGTGCCTCTCGCCGCCCCCCGCCTGCGTAGGGCGCCATGTCCTCCGAGCAGCTCACCGCGGTGCTCACCAGCGCTCAGAGCGCTGACGCGGCGACGCGCAAGGCTGCTGAGGAGCAGCTGCTTGCGTTTGAGGCGCAGAACTTTGATGCTTTCATGGGTCTGCTGGCGAGCGAGCTGGGCAACGAGGCCAAGCCCCCGGCCACGCGGCGCCTGGCGGGGCTGATGCTGAAGAACGCGGTGTTTAGCGACGACTGCGTGCGCGCAGCCGAGAAGAGCGCTAAGTGGGCCGCCGTCGCGGAGGGCGCAAAGGCCCAGATCCGCGCCTGCCTGCTGTCCACGCTGAACAGCGAGGTGCGCCGCAGCTGGGGCGGACAGCCGTTCGCGGGCCGCTGGCGGGGCGCGCGCGGCGCCCGCCGGAGACCGTTCACCAGGGTTGCTCTTTCCGCCGCCGCTCACGCGCCGCGCACGCAGGTCAAGGAGGCTCGCCACACCGCCGCGCAGGCTGTGGGCAAGGTGGGCGCGCTGGACCTGGCCGCCAAGCGGTGGCCGGACCTGGTTCCGGCCCTGCAGGGGAACGTAGCCTCCCCGTCTGCCGGCGTCAAGCAGGCGACACTGGAGGCGCTGGGCTACGTGTGCGAGGACCTGGACCCCTCCGCGCTGGAGCAGGCGCAGGTGAACGTCGTCCTCACGGCCGTCGTGGCTGGCATGCGGAAGGAGGAGGAGCCGGCCACCCGGGAAGTGGCCACCAAGGCTCTGGACAACGCGCTCGTGTTCGCAAAGAAAAATTTCGAGACGGACGGAGAGCGCAACTACCTCATGCAGATGCTGTGCGAGGGCGCGCAGGCGCCCGAGCTGCAGGCACGCTCCCCTCCGCGTGCGTGCCTGCAGCTGCCTGCGGTGTGTCTCACGCGCTGTCGCTGTTGCTCTTCAGGTTCGCGCGGCCAGCATGGAGTGCCTGGCAGACATCGCGTACTTTTACTACAAGTTCCTCGCCCCTTACATGAAGACCATCTTCGACCTCACTGCCGCTGCGTTTGCGGATGCGCACAACAACGAGGATGTGGCCATCAAGGCCCTGGATTTTTGGGGCAACGTGTGCGACCAGGAGCTTGACCAGGCTGAGGAGGGCCACAGCTTCCAGTTTGCGCAGGCTGCCGCGCCCACGTTGGTGCCGCACCTGCTGCGCATGCTGCCCAGCCGGGTGGCGACGGAAGAAGAGCTGGACGAAGACACGTGGGACCTGTCCCGCGCCGCTGGACTTTGCCTGCAGGTGCTCACGCGCGCCGTGGGCGACTCCGTGCTGGACGCCGTGCTCCCCTTCGTTCAGCAGCACGTCACCTCGCAGGACTGGCGCGCGCGCGAGGCGGCCGTGACCGCCTTTGGCGCAGTCGTGGACGGTCCTGCACACGCCAAGATTGTCCCCGTCGCCCAGGGCGCGCTCGCCTCACTCCTGGCTGTCCTCAAGGACCCCTCCCTGCCCGTGCGACGCTCAGCAGCTTACTGTCTGGGCATCATCTTCGAGCAGCTGCATGTACCGGGTGACCCTTCGCAGCCAACCATTGTGCCGCCGGAGGGCCTGGCGCCCGTGCTCACGGCGCTGCTGGGCTGCATCACCACAGACGATGCGGCTGTGGCCGACAGCGCCATCTGGACGCTGGCGCAGTTGGTACAGGGGTACGCAGATGCTGCGCATGCGGACCCAGACAGCCCCTCCCCGCTCACCCCGTTCTTCGGCGGCCTGGTGGAGGCGCTGCTGCACGCGGCGGAGCGCCCGGATGCGGTGAAGCTGCGCGGCGACGCTTACACCACGCTGTGCGACACGGTTGATGCGGCCAGTGCGGCCGAGGCGCCCCTCCTCCTGCAGCTCGTACCCCACCTCCTCGCCAAGCTGGCGGCAACCTGGGAGAATGCGCCGGCGGTGCTGTCGCCAGAGGGCGTGGAGGCGCAGGCTGAGCTGCAAGGGCACCTGTGCGGTGTTCTCATGCAGGCCACCACCCGGCTGTCAAAGTCCGGCGCCGCCGCGGAGCAGCTGAGCGGGCTGGCCGACTCCATGATGATGGCCTACCTGCGCGTCTTCGCCTGCCGGCCCAACACGGTGCATGGCGAAGCTGTGATGGCGGTAGGCGCCTTGGTGGATGCGCTGGGCGAAAAGTTCGTCAAGTACATGCCCGCACTGTACCCCATCGTGGAGCTGGGGCTCAAGAACTACGCAGAGGCGAGCGTGTGCGCCAACGCGGTGATGCTGGTGGGCGATCTGTCGCGTGAGCTGGGCAGCGCAATCATGCCCTGGGCGGACAACCTGATGCTGCTGCTGCTGCAGGATTTGAGCAGCGACCACATCAGCAAGGATGTGAAGCCCCACATCATCAGCGCCTTTGGCGACATGGCCCTCGCAATCGGCCCCTCCTTTGACCGCTTCCTGCCCCACGTGGCAGGCATGCTGGTCAGCGCCGCGCAGCACAGCAACGTGGTGGCCAAGGGTCTGGTGCAGAGCGGCGATGACGAGGACACCGAGGAGGCTCGCGACTACAACAACTTGCTGCGCGCCTCCATCTTGGAGGCGTACACGGGCATCCTGCAGGGCCTCAAGGACGACCCGGTCAAGACCGAGCAGCTGCTGAAGCCGCAGGCTGCGTCGGTGGCTGAGTTCATCGCAACCTGCTTCGCAGACGGCACCGCCGACGACGGGGTGCTCGTCGCTGCCGTTGGCGCGCTTGGCGACTTGGCCAGCCTGGACGGCCTGGCGCCCATGCTGGCCAACAAGGCTGAGCTCATGGCGCTGCTGCAGCACTGTTTAGCCATGGAGGACGGGGCGGTGAAGGACGCGGCGCTGTTCACGCAGGCGGTGATCTTCCAGCGCTGATGGGGTTCTTCACACCTCCATCCTCTCCCTCCCCCTCCGTCTTCCCCTTCGAGCTCTCCCCCCACCTGCGTGACACACCGCACTGTGCGGGTGTGTCCTTGGCAGCTTCGGCGACGCGTTGCGCGCAGCTGCCTCTCCTCCACCACCCCTCCTCTAACAACCAACCTCCTTACCCGATAACACTTAATCCACACACAACCTCTTCCTGAGTGACAAATAGCAGTGCAGTGCTCACACGCGTGTTGCACACTGTCGCTCTCCATGTCGTCTACGCGCCCTTGCCTCCCCGGTCAAGAACAGCAGCCACGCTGGTTTCGCTGTACACGCGCGAGATGGTCTCCCCAAGCAACTCCGCCACGGACAGTACTGTGAGCTGCTTGAACTGTTTGCTGGGGGGTAGCGGGATGCTGTTGGTAACCACAACCTCCCGGAAGAGCCCCGAAGCTAGCCGCTCGCATGCCGGACCGGACAGCAGCGCGTGGCTTGCCACGGCATACACTGACCGCGCCCCCTTGGCATGCAGCAGCTCCGCGCCAGCAACCAGCGTGCCTGCGGTGTCAATCATGTCGTCCACCAAAACGCAGTCCCGCCCAGCCACATCCCCTATCAGGTTCATCACTTGCGCCTGGTTGTGCCCCGTGCGCCGCTTGTCGATGATGGCCAGCGGCGCATTGTTGAGCGTCTTTGAGAAGACGCGCGCGCGCGAGACGCCGCCCACGTCGGGCGAAACAACCACCACGTCAGAAGCAGGAATCACCTTTGCGATGTACGCAGCGAGCAGGTTGCCCGCGTGCACGTGCACTACCGGCAAGTCGAAGTAGCCCTCCAGCTGGCCGCTGTGCAGGTCTAGGCCCAGCATGCGGTCTGTGCCGGCAATGGTTAGTAAGTTAGCCACCAGCTTGGCAGGAATCGCCTCCCGCGCGCTGCTCTTGCGGTCCCCGCGCGAGTAGCCAAAGTATGGGATCACGACGGTGATTGTGCGCGCGCTGGCGCGGCGACAGGCGTCAACCATGCACATGAGCTCCATGAGGTTGTCGTGCACCGGGCTGCACGTGGGCTGCAGCAGGAAAACGTCGCAGCCGCGGACGGACTCCTCCACCAGCACGTAGTTCTCGCCGTCGGCAAAGCGCTTGAGGACGACCGGGGCGAGGGGAACGCCCAAATAGGCACTGATCTCAGCAGCCAGCAATGGGTGCGCGCTGCCACTCAGCAGCCGCAGCCGGTTGTCCGAGGACCGGATGGGAATCGGCCTCACGCTGCTCAGCTCTGCGCTGCAGAGCGGTGCAGCGGCGCGACGCACAGCGCGGCGAGACAAGCCCAGGCGGCTGCGTAATGACGGTGAGGCTGCCGGAGATTGGGCAAGCGCGGGTGCACCGCACGCGCACGCCACACGCCTCACAGACTGCGGCGCTGCGCCGCTGCGGACTTGAAGCTGCGGCGACGCCTGCATTGTCAAGTGCCGGGTGCGGACCTAGCTACCGCAGCGGCGCCTCCAGATTTGCGCGCGTCTCTCGGAGCGACGGAGCGTCCTCGAGTGCTGTTGTACGACACGTCACGAGTCAATGTTTTGTTCGCTCGCTCGTTCCAGCGTTCGTTCCATCGTTCGGGAGCGAGGACCTCGAATAAGCCGATTCTGTCATCCTCTGCTTCCTCATGGCGCGTGCGCGGCCGCCCGCGGAGGATGAGGAGGATGAGGCGCCTGTGGAAGTGCGCACAGCCAAGCGCCAGCGGCGGGCCGCGCCGGAGGAGGAGCAGAAGAAGAAGCAGCCGTTAGCGGAGAGACTGGCGGATGAGGAGGAGCCTGAGGCTGAGGAGGAGGAGGAGGAGGAGGAGGCGCTCGCTGCGCTGCGTGACGTGCCGTTCGCCACGCTTCAGCGGCTGCAGCGCGACGGGCGGGGCCTGGCGAGCGGGGGCGCGGCTGGCGGCGGCTCGGCAGCGCGCGTCAAGCGCCTGAAGCGGCTCAACAAGAACCGCCCGCTGGAGATGCGCAGCAGTCGCCCCGTGCCCCGGGGGTTGCACGCGGCGCCGGGGCTGGAGGCGCTGGCGGCGGGTGCGCGACCCGTGGGCCGCGACCCTCGCTTCGACTCGGCCGAGGGCGGCGAGGACGACGGCGCCTTCCGCAAGCGCTACGCCTTCCTCTTCGACGAGGCGCTGCCTGCGGAGAAGCGGCGGCTCAAGGGGGCGCTGGCGCGTGAGAAGAAGCCCGCTCGGCGCGAGGAGCTGAAGCAGCGCCTGCAGAGCGCGGAGCAGACGCTGAAGCGCGAGACGGCGCTGCGCGGGGAGGACGCGCGCGCCGCGGAGCGCCGCCGGCGCGAGAAGGAGGCTGTGGCTGGCGGCAAGCGGCCCTTCTACCTGAGCAAGGCTGCAGCCAAGCAGGAGGATTTGGTGGCGCGCTTCCAGGACCTCAAGAAGGCTGGGCAGCTGGACAAGTTCCTCGAAAAGCGCCGCAAGAAGCTGGCGCAGAAAGACCACGTGCATGCGCCCACCGCCCGCGCCTGAAAACGATAGCTCGTCTCGTCTCTAGGCATAACATATGAGTCGCTCTTGCGTCACAGGCTCACAGCGCAGGCACGCCAGCCGTGCTGCGCCGCCGGCTGCTGGCCCCGGGCAAAGGCGTCAACAACGACGCGTCTGCAAGCGCCAGCGCAGCGCCGCTGGAGCGGCGAGCGGCTTGCAGGAGTGCGCCCCCGGTTGAAGATCTGCGAGCGGAGAGTGAGGCTTCCAGTCGTCTCGTGCGCTCCTTCTCTGACGCGAGCTCAGAGTGCAGCATCGCCGCGCGCTGCTCCGCCAGCTGCAGCGCCGCGGGACTGGCACTCATGGGCTGCGCGTTGCCGCCTGCAGCGCGCGTAAAGGCTGCCTGCAGCGCTGCGCGAGCCGTCTCGGCGACGACTTGCTCCTGAAGCGCCGCAGTTCTCGCCTCGTAGCTCCTGGACAGGCGGGACTCTCGCGCCGCGGCCGCGTCCTGCGCCTGCGCCAGCGCGCGCGCCGCGTCGTGGCGCAGCTGCGCGGTCTCCGCCTCCGCCTCTCGCTCCAGCTCGCGCACGGAGTCCCGCAGCCCGCGCACGTCCCCGCGCAGCGGCTCAGCCACAGCGCTGCGAGCGGCGGCGGCGGCGGCAGCGCAGCGGAGGTCCGCGTCCGCGCGCGCGGCGGCGAGCGCACCCGCCCCCGCAGCCACCGCGTCCCGCGCCTCCTGCTCCAAGGCGCCCATCCGCGCGCGCAGGGACGACGCATCAGCGCGCGCGGCGTCTGCGGCGGCCAGGGCCGATGCCGCTTCGGCGCGCGAGGCGGCCAGGGCAGCGGCTGCGTCGGTGCGAGCAGAGGCAGAGGCATCCTGATCGCGTCGCAGCGTCTCTGTTGCTTCACGCGCCTGCGCCTCTGCCGCCTGCGCTGCCTCGCGGGCTGCCGCCAGCGCGTCCAGCGCCGCCCCGGCGCGCGCGGACGCAGCTGCGGCTTGGACCTGAGCAGAGGAAGCGTCGGCCCGGGCAGCTTCCCGCGCAGCGCACGCCTCGGCGGCGGACGCCTCCGCTCGGTCTGACCGCGCCGTCAGCGCGGCGCTGACCTCTCGCTGCTGCTGCGCGTGCTGCGACGCCAGCGCGGCCGCCTCGCGCGCGGCGGCGGCTTCGGAGCGCAGCTGCGCGCAGGCGTCGACGCGCGCAGCCTGCTCGCCGGCGAGCTGCTCCCGCAGAGCGTCAGCCTTGAGGGCTGCGGCGTCGCAGCGCGCTCGCCACGCGGCGCACTCGGCGCTGGCGGACGCGCATGCGGCGTCGGAGGCGTCGGCGCGCTGGGCAGCCGAGTGGCGAGCGGACTCGCAATTGGTGTGGGAGGTGACGGAAGATGCGTGCAGGTCGCGCGCGTGCTCGCAGGCGGCTGCTGCTGCGGCGGCGGCGGCGCGGCTCTCGGCGAGGCCAGCTTGCAGGGCGATGCCCTCCTGCTGCGCAGCCTCCAGCGCCGCCGTCAGCGCCGTGCAGCGGCGTTGCTCAGACTCGAGCGCCTCGCTTGCGCGACCCAGCTGCTCCCCCTTGTCGCACGCCTGGCGCTCCGCTGCAGCGCAGGCGGCCTGGCATGCGGCGAGGAGCGCCTTGCCGGATGCCGCATCGGCGACTGCGAGCGCGCACCTCTCCGAGGCGTCTGCTCGCACCAAAAGGGCGGCGGACTCGGCCTCCTGCGCGCGTGCGGAGGCGGACTCGGCGGCGGCGCAGCGGCGCTGCAGCTCGGCGCAGGCGCCCTCGGCCGTGGCGGCGCGCGAGAGCGCGTCGGAGGCGCGAGCTGTCGCGTCCGCAGCAGCCGCCTGCGCCTGCGCGCGGAGCTCCGCCTTGGCGCGCTCGGAGGCGATGCGCTCGCTCTGCTGCGCCTCGGCCACCTGTGCGGCGGCGCGCGCCTCGGCCAGCGAGGCGGGGACGTACTGCGTGGCCAGGAGGGCCTTGTGCTCCTCAGCCAGCGCTGCAAGCGACGCCTGCGCCTGCCTCTGCGCCTCCGCCAGCTTGGCGGCGTGGGCGTCAGCACAGGCGACAGCTTCGGCCTGTGCGCGCTGCGCGGCGGCGGCTGCGCTGGCGCGCTCAGCCTCAGCCGCGGCGACTTGCTGCTTCAGCGCCAGCTGGAGCTCCTCGCACCGCCGCTCGCACCGCAGCTGCAGCGCGTGGCAGGCGGCGTCGGAGCGCTGCTGCGCGTCCCGCTCGCAGGAGGCTGCGTGCGTGGCCAGCTGTGTGCGCAGCTCGCTGCACTCGCGCTCCAGCTGCGACCGACGGGCGTGCCAGCTCAGCCGCGCCTCCTCGGCTTTGGAGGCCAGGGACTCCAGCTCGCCCACCCGCCGGCGCAGCCCGTCGGCGTCGGCCGTGGCGGCCTGCAGGCGCGTCGCGGCGTCGACGGTGGCGGAGGCGTGCGCCTCCTTGACGGCTCGCAGACGCGCCTTGAGCTCGCCGCAGCGCCCGCTGCGCTCCTGCAGCTCCCCGCGCAGCGCGTCCAGCGCCGCGGCCTGCTGCTGCGCGCGCAGCGCCAGCGCCTCCGCCTCGCGGCGCGCAGCCTCCTCCGCGGCCAGCAGCGCCCCGCAGCGCTCACCCAGGGACGAATAACGCGCCTGCACGCCCTCGCGTGCTGACAAAGCAGCCGCGGCAGCCGCCTGAGCGTCCGCGGCGGCGGCGTCCGCAGCTCGGCGCTCGCGTCGAGCAACCTTCGTGCGCCCTTCCGCGGCGCTCGCTTCCGCACGGGCGGCAGCGGCCTCCGCCTCGGCTGCGGCCACGCGCACCGTCGCCTGCTCCTCGGCCCGGAACACGCGCGCGCTGGCGTCAGCCTGCACGTGCGCCTCCCCGGCTCTTCGAGCAGCTTCGCTCGCAGCCACTGCCTCGCGCGCCACGGCAGCCTCCGACTGAGCCTGCTCCTGCGCAGACGCAGCCTGCTCCGCGAAGCGCAGCGACTCGGCCCGCGCGCTCTCGGCGGCGTTCTGTGCGCACCGCCGTTTGCGCTAAAGTCAACACCGAGGCCATTGAGGGCACGCGAGGCACCACGCACCGCGCGCGCAGTGGCGGCTTGCAGCTGCTCACGAAGCCTGGAGATCTCCACCGCGTCTGCGCTCTGTGGGGTGAGGCGTGAGAGGAGGTGCAGAGAGGAGGCGGTTCAGCAGACGGACATGGCTCTGCTGGGCCAGGCACGCTGCTCGCTCGCGCAGCGCACCCTTTGGTGCGCGGCCTGCGCCTCCGTGTCGGCCTGGACGATCTGAGCCAAGATTTCGCGAGTGCGAGCAGCCGCGAGCGAAGGCATCGCCCTCGCAGCAAAGTCCAGCTGCGTGGCCATGATCAGGGTCAGGCTTCGACCAGGTCCGCGGGGAAAAGGTTGTGGACAGAAAGTGTCGTACCGGAATCAAGTCGTACAAGTCGTCGTGGGTCCACCCAATGCCATGACATGATTGCCCTGTAACTCTGACTTATTCGCGTCGCTAGCGTTTGAACTCCGAAGCGTTCTCAGCCGTGAGAGTGGCACACGCAGAAGCCCGCGGAGGAGTCGTACAACGAGTTTACATTTCGACTTTCGAGGCGCAGCTCTCGTGCCAGGTGGCTGCATAACACACGTGGCGATCGAGATGATCAACTCACTTGAGCGCCAAGTTGCCCACACCACTTGTCGCCGCCGCCGCGTCCCTCTTCTGCTGTGCAAGCCTCTTCTTGGCACTCTTGCTGAGCTCTGGCTCCACAAACTCTGCGCCGGGCGGTCCCACAGCCTTGGCCTGCGCCAGGCGCTCCGCAGTGCCGGGCTTGAGGAAGGGTTGCACGTCTCTAGCCAGGCTGAACTGCGGCGCCCCAGAGGCTGGTGGCCCCGCCCGCGCCGCGCCCGGCGGGCGGTACGGAGCAGCCTTGGCCGCCGCCAGCACGCTTGGCGCGCTCTTGGCGGCTGTGGCGGCGCCGGGCGTCTGCGGCCTGTCCGGGTAGGCGAGCTGCGCCTGCGCGCTGCAGGGCTGCCACTCGCAGGCGTACAGCTGACTGGGCGCGGAGGGGCGCTCGAACAGGCGTTCCCCCGTGTACTTGGTGACCCGGAAGCCGTTGTCCACCTGCAGCCGCGGCGCGGTGGTGGCTGTGAGCAGGTAACGCCCGCAGGGGCTCCACTCCAGCGACACGCTGTTGGCCAGGCGGGTCTCCGCCATGGGCTTGCACTTGCCGTCAGCCTTGCGGTCCAGCAGCGCCACGTCGCCAGGCAGGTTGCCGAAGCCGGCGAGCGCAAGAAAGCGCCCAAACGGGTTCCACCGGGCGGTGTTGTACGGCCCGGCGGGCACCTCGAACAGGACCTTGAGCTTGTCCGAGAAGAGCGTCGCCCGGGCGGGCATGAAGCCGTACACAGCCACGAACTCGGTGCCCTTTGGCGACCACGCCACGTCGTGCACCGGACCCTCCTTTGGCAGCGCCACCGCCCCCTCCACCGCGCCGTCGCAGCGCAGGAAGTGCAGGCTGCTCTCGCCGTAGTAGCTCTGGTTGGTGGCGTCCACGTCGGCGAAGGCCAGCACCAGCACGGCGCTGCCCTGCGCGTTCCAACGGAACCGCACAAACGTGGCGCGAAAGAAGCTGCGACGAGACTCCGGCTGAGGCTCGCTCACGGCGCTGTCCGCCTGCACAGGCGGCAGCGCGTAGATGCGCAAGCTGGCGGGTGCGCCTTTGGCCTCAGGCACGAAGGCGCCGATCCAGGGCACCGGCCCGGGGGAGATTGACGCTGCGGTGATGCCGGGCACGCGCAGGCGTCGCGAGGGCTGCGCTGAGTGGAAGTCTGTTTGCGTGTAGAGGTGCACCTCGTTGGTGACGCAGCGCATCAACACCGCTTCGTCCTCGCTCCACTGCAGCACGGGCCAGCGGTCTCGCGTGAAGGTCTTGTGGGCCAAGCTGAGGGCCAGCGTGGCGCAAGGGAGGGCGTAGAGGCGCAGGTTCTTGTCGCCGTCGGCGCCGGAAGGCTTGTGGAACACCTGCAGGAAGGAGGAGCGAGGAGAGAAGCACACAGCCTGCACCGCCGCCTCGCCCTGACCCAGGTCCACAACCTTGGCCTCCGTCTGTGCGTCGTACACGCTCACGCCTGGGCGCCCAGCAACCCGTGAGCGCAGCTGCTGCGCTGGCTGAGCCTCTCGCGACGCGCACGCACCGTCTGCGTGCCACAGCGCGATGAAGTGCCCGTCGGGGCTGAACTGCGCGCCAGAGCAGGGCAGCCTGGGGAGGGCAGGCTGGGCTCAGCGAGCGAGACGGGTAAACCCTCTGCATCGGCGGCTCGCTGGGCAGAGAACTGGGCCTGGCCAGCGTGGCGGGCGTGCACGCACTGCTGCAGCTTGGAGGGTGCCAGCGAGGAGGGGCCGTCCGGGCCGCACACGAACAAGGTTGCACCCTCTGGGCCTCGCGCTTGGGGACGAGCGAGCGTCAGCGCTCAACTGCGCTCGAGCTGACTGCTCGCTGTCGCTCAGCGCGCACCTAGCAACTTCAGCGGCGACGCTGGAGACGCCATCTCCGGAGGGAGCGTTGTTGGCA